>ERZ772924.1314-NODE-1314-length-11773-cov-3.758662_pt1 | contig 11773 bp, 8 predicted proteins | sample MGYA00512116_ERZ772924 | MGnify/ENA primary metagenome ERZ772924 (study PRJEB29015, sample SAMEA2737920) | human oral metagenome | biome: human oral; feature: human-associated habitat; material: dental | place: China | collected 2134 ...
GATCATGAAATTCCCGATACACGCTTCCATCCAGCTCGCCGCCCAAACGCGAACGCACGGCAGCTTCGCCCATTTTTCCCTTTACTGTCGGACTGCGTAAAAACGCGCCCAACAGCGATACGGCGATTGCTAAAAGCAGCAGCCACATCAGATTGCCCATATTGTTTTCCCTTATCTTTTTTTTATTTTCAGACGGCCTTGGAACAGTCTGTGGTATCGGATACAAGTATCCGACCTACGAGAGGCCGCCCTCGCGCAGGCGGGGACGGCCTCTGCCCTATTTCACCGCTTTGAGCAGCGTTTTGCCCTGTTTGTTTTTCAACACCAGCGCGCCGTTGTCAAATCCGTAGGCGGCGGTTCGGCGCAGGGCGGACGACAGCGCCTGTTCGCGCTTCATCAGCGCGGGTTCGCAGGCCATCAGGGTGGAGGCGGTGTCGCCGAATTTCAGGCTTGCGCCGTCGGCCTGATAGCTGCCGAACAGGCTGTTGCAGCCCGCGCTGCCGTTGAATGCGGAACGTGCCGCATCAAACGAGATGCGGGCGCGGGCATCGGCAGGCAGGGTTTGGCCGCCCAACTCGGCAATGCGCCATTCGCCCGCCAGCGTCGGTGCGGGAGCTTGGGCGCGGGTTTGCGGCGCAGGGGCGGGTTCGGCGGCCTGCTGGGCTTCGGGCGCGGCGCAGGCGGCGAAATCCAGCTTACCGACGCTATCGCTAAGCTGGTGGAATATGAACCCGTGCTCGCCCATGCGTTTGAAGGGCAGCGCTACGACTGCGGCAGCAAAATCGGTTATCTGGAAGCCACGCTGGCTTATGGTTTAAAACATCCCGAAACAGGCGAGGCGTTTAAAGAATTGTTGCAACAATATGCCGCCAAGCTGGCATAGCGCGAGCGTTTAGCAAAGCAATAGGCAGCCTGAAAACAAAAAATACAGTTTTCAGGCTGCCTTTGTTGTATGACAGCACCTGTGTTTACGCCCAACGCCGTCCGCATTAAGGCAGCCTGAAAGCCGCAGGCTTCAACGAAGTTAAAACGAGCGCAGCGCGTTTCGGCGTAGCCAAAACCGCAAACCCATCCCCGAAAGATTACCATGCCCCACATCGCCCTTATCCCTGCCGCAGGCATCGGCAGCCGCTATGGCGCCGCCACCCCCAAGCAATACGCCCCGCTGCTCGGCATCCCCATGCTGCAACACACGCTCAACCGCTTTGCCGCCAATCCGCGCATAGCCCACATCGCCGTTATCATCTCCCCCAGCGATACATGGTTTGCCGATTGCATCACGCTGCCCGCCCACGCCAGCGTCCACCCGCAAGGCGGCGACACCCGCGCCCAAAGCATTGCCAACGGCATCGCCCACCTGCTCAATCAACAGCTGATTCAGCCCAGCGACACCTTGCTGGTGCACGATGCCGCCCGCTGCTGCCTGCCGCAAAGCGCGCTCAACCGCTTGCTGGATGCGCTAGACAACGACCCACACGCCCAGCAACACGGCGCATTGCTCGCCATCCCCGTTGCCGACACCCTCAAACGCCAAACCACCAGCAGCCCCCCCCGCAGCGCACGCACCCTCCCCCGCGACGGCATCTGGCAAGCCCAAACTCCACAAGCCTTTCAGGCTGCCCTACTGCACCGCGCCCTCACCCAAAGCAACCTCGCCCAAATCACCGACGACGCATCCGCCATAGAACAGCTTGGGCTGCAACCAGCGCTGGTAACAGGCGACAGCCGCAACATCAAGCTCACCCGTCCCGACGATGCCGCCCTTGCCGAATACTTCCTGCAACAGGCAGCCTGAAACGCTCCGCCGCGCGTCTTTTGCTAACTTTACGCAATCATAACAAACCCCCCGCGCAAAAAAATTTACAATAACGCCCTTTAACAAACCGCCCCGCGCATCATGCAAAAAACCGTCCTTTTCCTTGCCGCCAGCTTCTTGCTCACCGCCTGCGCCAGCCATTCAGTCAGCCTGAAAGCCCCATCCCGCGCTGCCACGCGCATAGAAGTTTATCGCAGCGACAACGCCATTCAATGCCAAGGCGGCGGTATCAGCCCCGAAGCCATGCAACGCGAATTAAGCGGCATCCAAGTATTCGCCGCGCGCAAAGATGAACTGCGCGGCGTTGCCTTCCCCAGCGTGTGCGGCGGCGCAACGGGCAGCATCAACGTGTACACCATTCAACAAGCCGACCAAGCCGCCGCCGAACAACGCGGCTTCCATGTATTCCAAGCAAACGAATAACGCAAAGGCAGCCTGAAAACGCCAAAACAGTTTTCAGGCTGCCTTATCCCACATTCAACCAGCATGCTAAATTTCACCCTGCAACCCCTATCCCCCCACGACCGCCCCACCTTCATCCGCCAACTGCAACACACCTTTCAGGCTGCCTTTGAGCATCAGCCCAATGCCCCCAAAGAATTCGTGATTTCCGAGCGCGAAATCACCGAATCGCTGGATGCCGAACACGCGCAAGCGTTTGGCGTGTGGGTGGCGGGCAAATTATCGGGCGGCGTGGTGCTGTCCATCCGCCCCAATCACTTCAACGCGCTGGATTTGTTTTACATTGACCGCGCCGCGCATGGGCAGCAACTTGGCTTTCGCGTGTGGCAGGCGGTGGAACAGATGTTCCCCGAAACCATCGTTTGGGAAACGCACACGCCCTATATGGAAAAGCGCAACATCCATTTTTATGTGAACAAATGCGGCTTCCAAATCGTCGAATTCTTCCACGCCAAACACCCCGACCTGCATCAAACCGATACGGCATTTGACGGCAGCGATGAATTTTTCCGCTTTGAAAAATGGATGAAACCGCAGCATCAATTTATTTTTCAGGCTGCCGCAAACGCATAAGGCAGCCTGAAACCCCGTTTTCAACTTCCCACCGTGTTCGTATTCAGGCAGCCTGAAAAGTCAAAGGCAGCCTAAAAAGCAAATAAAAGGCAAAACCATGTCGCTCATAGAATGCACCAACATCAACCGCTATTTCGGCACAGGCGAAAACCGCGTGCACGTGCTCAAAGACATCAACCTATCCATAGAAAAAGGCGATTTTGTCGCCATCATCGGGCAATCAGGCTCGGGCAAATCCACGCTGATGAACATTCTCGGCTTGCTAGACACACCCACCAGCGGCACATACAGCATCGCAGGCACCGAAACCTCCAAAATGAGCGCAGACGAACTTGCCGCCATGCGCCGCAAACGCTTCGGCTTCATCTTCCAACGCTACAACCTGCTCAGCTCGCTTACCGCGCGCGATAACGTTGCCTTGCCCTCCGTGTACGCAGGCATCGGCTACGCCCAGCGCAGCCAGCGCGCCGATATGCTGCTGGATAAACTGGGGCTGCAAGGCAAAGAAAAAAACAAGCCCAGCGAACTCTCAGGCGGGCAACAACAGCGCGTATCCATCGCCCGCGCCCTGATGAACGGCGGCGAAATCATCTTTGCCGACGAGCCCACAGGCGCGCTGGATTCGCACAGCGGCGAAAACGTGATGGAAATTATCCACCAGCTCTACAACGACGGGCACACCATCATCATGGTAACCCACGACCCCAAAATCGCCGCCCAAGCCAACCGCGTGATAGAAATCCGCGATGGCGAAATCATCGCCGACAGCAGCAAAAGCGAAGAAATCCACCCCAGCAACGTGCAAGCCATTCAAGAAAAACACGGTTTGGCGTTTTATAAAGACCAGTTTAACGAAGCCTGCAAAATGTCGGTGCAGGCGATTGTGGCGCACAAAATGCGCTCACTTTTAACCATGCTGGGGATTATCATCGGCATCGCCGCCGTGGTTTCCGTGGTGGCGTTAGGCAACGGCACGCAGGAAAAAATCCTCAAAGACATCAGCGCCATGGGCACCAACATGATTAGCATCTATCCGGGCAAAGGCTTTGGCGACCGCCGCTCGGGCAAAGTGAAAACGCTCACCGTTGCCGACAGCCAAGCGATTGCAGGGCTAAGCTATGTGGAAAGTACCACCCCAGGCAGTTACAGCAGCGGCACATTAACCTACAAAAACATTGACTTAACCGCCAGCGTGGCGGGTGTGGGCGAGCAATATTTTGATGTGCGCGGGGAAAAAATCGGGCTGGGGCGATTGTTTAACGCGGAAGACGTGAAAGACAACGCGCAAGTGGTGGTGATTGATGAAAACACGCAGAAAAAACTGTTCCCCGATGGCGAAAACCCGCTGGGCAAAGTGGTGCTGCTGAAAAAACGCCCGCTCACCGTCATCGGCGTGTTGAAAAAAGACGACAACCAATTTGAAGCCCCGTCCGACAGCTTGCAGATTTACACGCCCTACACCACGCTGATGAGCCAAATCAGCGGCAATAAATACATCAGCAATATCACGGTGAAAGTTAAGCCCGATGTGGACACGCAAACGGCAGAAAAAGGCATCACCGAGCTGTTGCGCGCGCGGCATGGCACGGAAGATTTCTTTACGCAAAACAGCGACAGCATCAAGAAAATGGTGGAAAAAACCACGGGCACCATGGCGTTGCTGATTTCGTCTATTGCTGTGATTTCGCTGGTGGTAGGCGGCATTGGCGTGATGAATATTATGCTGGTGTCCGTTACCGAGCGCACCAAAGAAATCGGCGTGCGCATGGCGATTGGCGCGCGGCAAAACAGCATTTTGCAGCAGTTTTTGATTGAAGCGATTTTGCTGTGTTTGATTGGTGGCATGATGGGCGTGCTGATTTCGTTTGGACTGGCTTCGCTGTTTAACAGCGTGGTAACCGATTTTGCCATGTCGTTTTCCACCGCGTCTATCGTGGGCGCGGTGCTGTGTTCATCAGCGATTGGCGTGCTGTTTGGCTATATGCCCGCCAAGAATGCGTCCAAGCTCAATCCGATTGATGCGCTGGCGCATGATTGATGAAAAAATATAAGTAGGGTGTGCAGCTTTGCTGCGCACGCAGCTTGAAAGGCAGCCTGAAAATGGAAAAATAAGCGTTTCAGGCTGCCTTTAAGCCGCAAATTATGCTTGGGTGCATTGTGCAGTTTGTCGCCCCAGAGGCAGCCTGAAAATGGAAAATATCGTTTTCAGGCTGCCTTTTGCTTGTCTTTTGCCCGCGCAGGCGTTTCGCCGCCTACCACGAGCAGGGGCAAGCCCCTGCACCCCACGCAGCATCAACCATTCCTTGCCTGATTTCAGGCTGCCTTATCGCGCAACCCGCCGCCCTTTGACCCCCCGCCCCACCTTTGCTATATTCCGCCGCCCCAGCTCGCCACAAAAGGAAACCCATGCTCAGCTACCGCCACGCCTACCACGCAGGCAATCACGCCGACGTGCTCAAACACTTCACGCTCTACACCATCCTCAACTACTACAACCAAAAAGACAAACCCTATTGGTATATAGACACCCACGCAGGCGCAGGTTTATACGACCTACACAGCAGCGAAGCCAACAAAGTAGGCGAATACCAACAAGGCATCGCACGGCTATGGGCTGCCGAAGGGCAGCCTGAAAACCATCATCCCGCAGCCCAAAGGCAGCCTGAAAACCAACAGCCCGCCTCTCTAGCCGCCTTCGCCCAATTTGCCCAAACCCTCGCCGCGCACGAAGCCGAACCCGCCGCCCAACTCTACGCAGGCTCGCCGCTGTGGGCAGCCCAACTCTTGCGCCCCGCCGACAAACTGCGCCTGTTTGAACTGCATCCCGCCGATTTCGCCCTGCTGCAAAACAACCTCCACGCGCTGCGCTTGGGCAAACGCGCCATTGTCAAACAAGAAAACGGCTTCGCAGGGCTAATCAGCCTACTGCCGCCCGCCACCCGCCGCGCCGTCGTGCTGATCGACCCGCCGTATGAGCGCAAACAAGACTACGCCCAAGTCGTCCACACCCTGCGCGAAGCCCTCAAACGCTTTGAACATGGCTGCTACATGGTTTGGTATCCCTGTTTAAGCCGCGAAGAAAGCCGCAGCCTGCCCGAAAAGCTCGCCAAGCTGCTGCCCGATAATTATCTGCGCGCCGAACTGCACGTCCACGCCCCCCGCGCCGACGGCTTTGGCATGCACGGCAGTGGAATGTTTATCCTCAACCCGCCCTATATTTTAGACCGCGTGTTGCGCGAAGCCCTGCCCGAACTAGCGTGGCTATTGGCGCAAGACAACGGCGCAAAATTTATCCTAAACAGCCAAATCCGTTAGGCAGCCTGAAAACGCAACATGGCGCGGCGAGGCTGGTTGCCAAGATGCTGGCAAATGGTTGGCAATTCACAGAATGATGATGAAGCAATCAAGGCAGCCTGAAACAGAAAAAATGGTTTTCAGGCTGCCTTTGGATTATTCACGCCACATTTTATTAGCCATCCCGCGCAAACATAGGCAGCCTGAAAACGCCATCCACCGTTTCAGGCTGCCTTTCAGCATGGTTCATCTCTTTGCCCGCGCAAGCGTTTCGCCGCTTACCACGAGCAGGGGCAAGCCCCTGCACCCCACGCGCATAGCCGTTTCAGGCTGCCACCCCTTGCGCCCGCGTTTAGGCAGCCTGAAATCTAAAATGGAACGGCGGCGACTCGCCATTCAACAGTACTTTACGAGTTAGCAAAATGTCGGCGAGCCGCCGACGCTCCATAGGTAGCCTGAAACCCCATCATCCGTTTCAGGCTGCCTTTGTTCACATGATAAAATCCCACCCATCGCAACCCCATCAAATCCCCCCACCATGCCCCCCATCCCCCTACGCGCCCATTCCGAATTTTCCATCACCGACAGCATCATCCGCATCAGCGACTACGTTGCCGCCGCCCGCGCCGAAAACTATCCTGCTCTTGCGCTCACCGATCTGATGAACACCTTTGGGCTGCTCAAATTCTACAAAGCCTGCCGCAAAGCAGGCATCAAGCCCATTTGTGGCGCAGACGTGCGCATAGAAAACCCCGAGCAGCCTGAAAAGCCCTATCGCGCCGTGCTGCTCATCCGCAACGAGCAAGGCTACATCCGCCTCAACGAACTGCTCACCGCCGCCTTTGAAGCCGACGACCGCAACAAACACACCCCGCAAATCAACCAAGCATGGCTTGCCCAAGGCGACAACAGCGGCCTGCTGTGCCTATCGGGTGCGCAGATGGGCGAAGTGGGCAGCCATTTAATGCTGGGCAACGAAGACAAAGCCCGCGCCGCCGCGCAAAAATACGCCGCATGGTTTCCCAACGCCTTTTATTTGGAACTGCAACGCCTGCCCGAAAAGCCCGACTGGGAAACCAGCGTTTCAGGCAGCCTGAAAATCGCCCAAGCCTTGCAACTGCCCGTGGTTGCCACCCATCCCACCCAATTTTTGCAACAAGGCGACTACAAAGCCCACGATGCCCGCGTGTGCATCGCAGGCGGCTGGACGCTGATAGACCCCAAACGCCCGCATGACTTCACCCCCAGCCAGCATTTTCTCAGCGCAGACGAATTCGCCGCCCGCTTCGCCGACATCCCCGAAGCCCTAGCCAACAGCCAAGAAATCGCCAAACGCTGCAATCTCACGCTCACGCTGGGCAAAAACTTCCTGCCGCTGTTCCCCACGCCCGATGGCATGGATTTAAACGACTACCTGCGCCATCTTGCCAACGAAGGCTTGCAAGAGCGCCTAGCCGTGCTCTATCCCAACGAAGCCGAGCGCGCCCAAAGGCAGCCTGAATACCAAGCGCGGCTGGATTTTGAGCTAGACATCATCATCAAAATGCAGTTCCCTGGTTATTTTCTCATCGTGCAAGACTTTATCAACTGGGCGAAAAACCACGGCTGCCCGGTGGGGCCGGGGCGCGGCTCGGGCGCAGGCTCGCTGGTGGCGTATTCGCTCAAAATCACCGACCTAGACCCCTTAAAATACGCGCTGCTGTTTGAGCGGTTTTTGAACCCCGAGCGCGTGTCCATGCCCGACTTTGATATTGACTTCTGCCAAGCCAACCGCGGGCGCGTGATTGAATACGTGCGCGAAAAATATGGCAAACAAGCCGTCAGCCAAATCGTAACCTTTGGCGCGATGTCGTCCAAAGCCGTGATACGCGATGTGGGGCGTGTGCTGCAACTGCCGTTTGCCCTGTGCGACCGTTTGTCCAAACTGATTCCGCTGGAAGCCAACAAGCCGCTGCATTTAAAAGACGCGCTCGCCGCCGAGCCCGAAATTGAACAAATCATCCGCGAAGAAGAAGCCGACGAGCTGCTCAACCTTGCCATGAAGCTGGAAGATTTAACCCGCAATTTGGGGATGCACGCGGGCGGTGTGTTGATTGCGCCGAGCAAAATTTCCGATTTTTGCGGCGTGTATCAAGCCGATGAAAATGCCTCGCCTGTGTCTATGTTTGATAAGGGCGATGTGGAAGAAATTGGGCTGGTGAAGTTTGACTTTTTGGGGCTGCGCAACTTAACCATTATTGAAATGGCGCAAAACTTCATCCGCCAAACCACAGGCGAGCAAGTGGATGTGAGCCATATCCCGCTGGACGACCAAGTTGCCTACAAAATTTTCCGCGATGCCAACACCACCGCCGTGTTCCAGTTTGAATCCAGCGGCATGAAAAAAATGCTGGCGCAAGCCAACACCACCAATTTGGAAGAAATCATCGCCTTTGTGTCGCTGTATCGCCCCGGCCCCATGGACTTGATTCCCGACTTTATTGAACGGATGAAAGGCGCCAAATTTGAATACATGCACCCGCTGCTGGAACCTGTGTTAGAGCCGACCTACGGCATTATGGTGTACCAAGAGCAAGTGATGCAGGCGGCGCAAGTCATCGGCGGCTACTCGTTGGGCGGCGCGGATTTGCTGCGCCGCGCGATGGGCAAGAAAAAGCCCGAAGAAATGGTGAAACACCGCGAAATTTTTGCCGAAGGCGCGGCAAAACAAGGCATCAGCCGCGAAAAAGCCGATGAAATTTTTGACTACATGGAAAAATTCGCGGGCTACGGTTTCAATAAATCGCACGCGGCGGCGTATGCCTATGTGTCGTATCAAACCGCGTGGCTCAAAGCGCATTACCCCGCCGAATTTATGGCGGCAACCATGTCGTCCGAATTGGACAACACCGATCAGCTCAAAGTGTTTTTTGACGACGCGCAAAGCAAGCTCAACGGCATCCGCTTTTTGCCGCCCGATGTCAACGAATCGTTTTACCGCTTTATCCCCAATGCGCAAAAACAAATCCGCTATGCGCTGGGCGCCATCAAAGGCACAGGCGAAGCGGCGGTGAACGCCATTGTGGCGGCGCGAGAAAGCGGCGGCAAGTTCACCGATTTGTTTGATTTTTGCGAACGAGTGGGCAAGCAACACGCCAATCGCCGCGTGCTGGAAGCGCTGATTCGCGGCGGCGCGTTTGACAGCATAGAACCCAACCGCGCTATGCTGCTGGGCAATATTGACCTTGCCATCGCCCAAGCCGAACAAAAAGCCGATAACGCCAACCAAGGCGGCTTGTTTGATATGGTGGAAGACGCGCTGGCAGATGTGCCGCTGCAATACATTGAGCCGTGGAACGAAGCCACCAAGCTCGCCGAAGAAAAACAAGCCATCGGCTTTTATTTAAGCGGGCATCCGTTTGCGCCCTATGCCAGCGAAGTGCGCGCCTTTGCGCCCACGCCATTAGGCAGCCTGAAAGCCAAAGACGGCACACAACGGCTGGCAGGCTTTGCCACATCCATCCGCAGCATCATGACCAAAAACGGCAAAATGATTGCCGTGCTGCTGGAAGACGACACCGCCAAGCAAGAAGTCATCATCCGCAGCGATTTGCTGGACGGCATCCCCAAAGAAACGCTAAAAGCCGACCAAATCCTGATTTGCGATTGCAGCGTGCGCGAAGACCGCTTCAACCCCGATGGCGGCTTGCGCGTCAATGTTGCCAACATTGGCAGCGACGAGCAAAAGCAAGCCGGCATCCACCGGCTCAACGAAGCCCGCTCGCGCTTTGCCATCAGTTTGACCCTCAATCTGCGCCCCGAACACGATATTGACGCCCTTGCCAAACTGCTGCGCCCGCACACCCAAGCCAACGGCAACAAAATCCCGCTGATTTTGACCTACACCAACGAACGCGCCCACGGCACCTTGCTGCCCAACGCCCAATGGCGGCTGGTGTTGAGCAACGAATTGCTGGATAGCTTGGTGGCGATGCTGGGCGAGCGAGCTGTAGCAACGCGGTTTATGTAATCCGTGCTTTGCCCATTTTCAGGCTGCCGTTTTAGCTTCGCTGAAACTCGCTTTGCTCGTTTTAACTTCGTTGAGCCTACGGCTTTCAGGCTGCATTAGGCGCACATCGCGCTTTACCCGCAGCCATGTTAAACCGCCCAACGCCATTCTTGCGTACAATCCGAGCATTATTTCCAACAAGGACTGCCATGAACATCAAACAAAACATACTCGCTCAATGCCGCGCGCAAAACGTCCAAGTAACCCCGCTGCGCGAACACGTTTTAGACATCGTATTGCAGCTAGACGGCGTGATTAAAGCCTACACCGTGCTGGCGCAAATGCAGCGCGAAAGCCAAAACGTGCTCGCCCCGCCTACCGCCTACCGCGCCCTAGACTTTTGGGCAGAGCAAGGCGTGTTGCACAAAATCCCTGCCGTAAACGGCTACATCCTATGCAGCCATGTGCAACACGAATGCAACAGCCATTGCCACAGCGATGCCCACAGCCACAACAGCAGCTTCATCCTTGTGTGCACCCAATGCGGCACGGTGGACGAACAAAGCCTAAACCGCGAATGGCAAGCCCTGCACCAAGCCGTAGAACAAACAGGCTTCGCGCTCAACGAAGAACACGTTGTGCTCACAGGCGTATGCGGCAAATGCCGCGCGTAAGGGCTTGCGCCGTGCCTAACCCGTTTTCAGGCTGCCTCAATGGAGCGGCGACGGCTCGTAGCCAATCACGCATTTAAACAGCATCACGCTTGCAACAAATAGGCAGCCTGAAAACAAAAAACGCTTCGTGTTGCGCCAAACGGTTTTGTTGTTGAATAGTTTGTAGGTCGGGCATTTAGCCAAGTTCGGGCATAAATGCCCGACCTACCGCTCTACACCCAAAAGCCAGCCACAAAGCACTAACCCATTTTCAGGCTGCCCCATCCCGAAACAACACCCTATCCGCCCACCAAACCAACAGCAAAATCGGTACGCCCAGCGCGGCGGTAAACAAGAAAAACCCCGTGTAATCAATCTGCTTCACAATCGCGCCCGAATAGCCGCCGATGGTTTTGGGCAGCAGCGTCATCAGCGATGAAAACAGCGCATATTGCACCGCCGTAAAGCGGATGTTGGTGAGCGCCGATAAAAACGCCACAAACACCGTGCCCGCCAAGCCCGCGGCAAAATTGTCCAGCCCCACCGCCGTGTACATCAGCGGCACATCATGCCCGCGCACCGCCAGCAACACAAACAGCAAATTGGTCGCCGCCGCCGCCACCGCGCCCAGCATCATCATGTTCATCAAGCGAAACCGCTGCGCCAGCACGCCGCCTGCAATCCCGCCCAAAATAGACATCGCCACGCCAAAGGTTTTCACCGCGCTCGCAATCTCCACCTTGCTAAACCCCATGTCGGCGTAAAACACGTTGGAAATCACGCCCGACACAATATCCGAAATGCGATACGACCCAATCAAAGCCAGCAGCAGCACCGCGCGTTTGCCATAGCGGGCGAAAAAATCCGCCAGCGGCGCAATCCACACGCGGCGCACCACTTCGGCGCGCACCAGCTTGATTTGCACCGCCGCCAAGCCCACCGCCACCGCCGCCAGCAGCGAACCCGCCAGCCGCAGCGTTTCCCACA
>ERZ772924.1316-NODE-1316-length-11770-cov-3.010499_pt1 | contig 11770 bp, 9 predicted proteins | sample MGYA00512116_ERZ772924 | MGnify/ENA primary metagenome ERZ772924 (study PRJEB29015, sample SAMEA2737920) | human oral metagenome | biome: human oral; feature: human-associated habitat; material: dental | place: China | collected 2134 ...
CCGCCATATCATTGACGCCGAGAGCAAAGACTATCGTGTCACCTTTTTTGTCTTTGTCTTTGTCTTTGTCTTTATCTTTATCTTTCTTGTCTTTATTCTGGTCTTGACTATTCTGAGCTTGACCTTCGCTCTCTTTCAGCTGACCACCCACTTGATTAATGGCAGTATTAACGAACCAGTCATAGCCGTCATTCTCGTCAGTCACCCAGACGTCTTTATCATTCTTACCACCGGCATTTTGCAGACCAATCGCTCGCTTGTCGCCGACCCAGAAAGCTCGTTCCTCAATCCTTTTTTCGATGCTCGCACCACCACCTGACGATCCAGAGCCACCCCCCAAACCAAGGTAGACTACAAATGCCCCATAGTCCTTGTTTGCCGGATATTCAATGGATCTAAAGTCATGCTTAATCTGTCCCCAGTTACTTCCATTTTTAGTAGGATCACGCTTTTCATCAAGCATATTTGCAACATAAGGCGACCCCTCACCTCTTCTTGCCCCCGCTTCATCAAAACCTAAGGATCTTCCCTGGCGAATATAAACCCCCGCCATTCCGTTGTATCTGAACAGAACCTCCATTACTACATTCGGATCGTTCCAGTCACCGCCCCCTTTATTGCGTAGCTTCTCTTCTAGATCAGTGGCAAGCCTCTCGGTTACCTTCTCAAACTTCTCGTCGTCATATTCATTGCCACACAACCAGTTCTCGCCAGGTGATATACCGTAAGGACCCTCACACTCACCTTCACTATTAATCGTACTACCATGCTTTAAGCTACTTTCTCGATAATGAATAGCAGCAAAGATCTGCCAGGGCATTCCATGCTTTGATGCTACCTTTTGATAGACCGGCTGATATCGTTTTACTTTCTCCAGCTCATCGTCCTTTAATATCTGATTACCCTCATAGTCTTTGTTGTCTCCAATTGAAAAATTACCGCCACCAGGTACGCACGGCTCAATATTGTGGTACGGCACGCCCCAGTCGAATATCTTGCGCTGATCCTTGCCCACTGCATAGGCACTCAGCGCTACTAAAATAGCTACCGCTACTGCACCGAGCGTACAGCCGGTAAATCGAGCAACGTATCTAGAGATAATTCGCCGACCTATCATAACCATTAGCTATATTCTACCATAACCGTCATTAAATATTCCTCTATATGGTGGAGTAGATCGGACTCGAACCGACCACCTCAGCAATGCGAATGCTGCGCTCTACCGGATGAGCTACTACCCCAAGCCTCCGCTATTATTATACTACAAAACAAAACCTCGCCGGAGAAGTCCACGAGGCCTTGCTGCTTTTACCTGGCTGTTGTGCGCCCACCCGGGGGCGTTACGCTTTTTGTTTTCTTGGTTCCAGACGGGTTAGCCCCGCCTGCACACCAGCCATTTTTATAATACCACAAGCACAATCAAGCACAAGCCCTCAGCCCAGCATCTCCATTAGCTGAGCCTCGCTAATCACCTTGACACCCAGCTGCTTGGCTTTCGCCAGTTTGCTGGACCCTACTCGCTGTCCGACTACCAGATAATCAGTTGATTTACCTACGCCGGTCTGAAAATTACCACCCCTGAGGCGGATCTGATTCGCCAGCTCGTCTCGAGATACACTTAGCGCCCCTGTGATAACGAAAGATATTCCCGCCAGACTACCGCCGGCCCGAACCGACACCGGATATACGCCCAACTGAGCAAACTTATCTAGCAATCTAATATTACTTTCATCACTAAGCCAACCCTGGATTGACTCAGCCACTATTTGACCTATACCGGGGATCGCCTCTAGCTGACCAATAGTTGAATCAGAAAAGTCCTCCAAGCCGGTAAAATGCTTGGCGATGTCATTAGCTGTCTTAGCCCCCACATGGCGAATCCCTAGCCCATAGATGAAACGGTCTAGCGGTGGTGCCTTCTTCCTTTGAATCTCACCCACCAGCTTAGTGGCCGATAGCTCAGCAAAGCGGTCAAGCTTTGACACGGCCTCAACGGTCAAAGAATAAATATCCGCCACGTCACTAACCAGACCTGTACTGACCAGCAGCTCAGCATTACGTTCGCCTAATCCCTCTATATCTAATGCCTGACGACCGGCAAAGTGCTTGATCGCCTGAACGGTAATGGTGATCGCATCACCCGGATTCTTAACCCGCCAAACCGCTTCTCCTTCCGGACGCTCGAACTCCAGCTCAGGGTACTGTCGATGCATCGCCCGAATGAAGTCATACGGCCTGGAGTCAGCCGGCCTTAGACCCGTGATCACACTCTGCACTTGGGGTATAATCTCGCCCGCCTTGTATATCACCACGGTATCGCCGATCCGCACGTCCAGCCTGGCGATCTCATCAGCATTATGGAGTGTGGCATGCTGCACGGTCGTACCCGCCAGTTGTACCGGCTCAAATACCGCCACCGGAGTTACGGCGCCGGTCCTTCCCAGGCTTAGCACGATATCCCTTACTTTAGTAGTAGCAGTTTCGGCAGGATACTTATATGCTACTGCGCCCCGAGGATATTTACCGACGATACCTAGCCGGTCGTATAGCTTGCGATCATTGATCTTGATCACCAGCCCGTCGGTATTAAAGGGTAAGCTAGGTTGCACTTCGGTGCGGAAGCGATGGGCATAGCTGATCGCATCGGCAAAACTGGACTCTAGATGAGCTTCAGGGTTAACCTTAAAACCGAGCTGAGTCAATTTCTCATAGACCGCTTGGTTAGTCATCGCATCGTCTACACCGTCACGCAATAGATCGTAAGCATGAAACTCTAACGGTCGAGAGGTGACAACTTGAGGGTCAAGCTGGCGGATAGTGCCGGCTGCCAGATTGCGGGGATTGGCAAAAGGCTTGTCACCCCGCTTGATAAGCTGCCGATTGATCTGGTCAAAATCAGCTCGCAGCATGATCAGCTCGCCCCGCACCTCAGTCTCACCCTCGGTAAACACCGGGTCATCGTGCAGGCGTAGCGGGACGGTCGGTACGACTCGCACGTTATCCGTGACCACCTCGCCAACCATTCCATCGCCCCTGGTTACCGCTAGCGCTAGGAGGCCATCCCGATAGTGTAGCGAGCAAGCCAGACCATCCATCTTAGCATCCAGCCAATAGTTGACTTCGTCTAGCTCAGCCAAGGTGGCAATGGATAAGTTCTTCTCGGCATAGCGCCGCACCTTGCTAACCCAATCATATGCTTCCTGATCAGAGAAGGTATCCATGATCGAAATCATTCGACGCTTATGGTGGTATTTCTGAAACTTCGTCGCCGAGCCGGCTACGATCCGCCGAGTCGGCGAATCCGGCGTTATCAGCTCGGGGTACTTCGTCTCCAGCTGCTTTAGCTCACCGTAAAGCGAATCATAGATAGCGTCTGAGACACTAGGAGAGTCCAGTGCATAATATTCATAGGCGTATTGATTAAGCAGGCGACGTAGCTCCTCGATCCGTCGACTATCCTCACGTTTAGTCACACACTACCCCTTAGCAGCTGATTGCTTATCCGATTTGTCAGCGCCCGAGGCTGTCTTACCGGCCTTAGCGACTCTCCGATTCTTACCGCCGCCCTTAGTTTTGACCTGGTCTGACTTGACCAGCTTGCGCCTCTGCCAAGGCCAGACCACTCGACCGATCGTGCCCACAGGCTGCTCCGGACTATCTAGGATTCGTCGGTACAGCACGTACATATACGCCGAGACCCAAGTACAAGAAATAGCCGCCAGCAGGCTAACCACCAGCTGAACCACCGGAAATGTCTTGGGCTTCACGATAGAATCAAGCAGTACTGTCGGAATCAAAACCAGTGCCCATAAGACAAGCAGCGGCAAGAACATCATCAAGATCCTGAGTAGAATCTTGACTCGTCGCCCCGCCACCTGAATGCTCGTCTCGTAATAAGCCCGCATAGGGTAGAGACCGGGAATGGTAACTGAAACCAGTGTTAGTAAGCTAGTGACCATCCAATAAATTGTTAGCACTAGTACCGCCAAGATCACACACCATGCCGCCATATTCTCGATGGCGACACCTTGGTTGATGTAACCCGCTCCCGTAATGGCAGAATACGAAATAAGGACTAGCGCCAACGGCAACAGCTGAACCAGCACCGCCACCAGCAGCACCATCATAGGCACCAGTGGTGTACCGGCACTATAAACGGCATCTCGCAAACGAAGCTGATTGCCACTGTAGACTCGTCGAGCGATGAAGATAAGACTAAGCCAAGCTACCGCCACTATGATGAAAGTGGCTGTCTGACGATTGGCGTCCGTCACTGTCAGACTGGTGATGATTGCCTGGGTAACCAGCCCGGCCTGCTTTAGAAAAGGGTGTAAATCAACCTTCTCCATCGCTTCTCTAGTATCGACATAATTGCTGTGGGCATTACTCACCCCAACCACCGCTATAATCGCTAGCGTCATCAGTAGAGTGATCTTGAGATAGATCAGCCAGTTGTCCCGCACCATCCGCCAAACCTCAGTCACGAAGCGACCATAGCCGGAGATATTGATCTGACGAACCGCCTGAGCGTGAGTGGTCAAGTAAAAGCTACGGTGAGGCGAAACACGACGGTGGTGCTCGGTCTTCCGGCAAGCCCAACGATAAACCGACCGAAAGAAACGGCCTACGGCAAAGACCGGGCACAATAAGTAATACAAAGGACGCACTCGGTGATATAGCCGAGACTCGTCTCGTCGATCAAGCTTAGCCTCCTGACGAGAGCGTGCTCGGTTGATTTTAGCCGCCAGTTTGCGACGACGAGCCTCGCCCTTCTGACGCAAACGAGTCTCAGACCGCACCAAATCTTCGTCAACTGTCAGCAGACGCTCCCTTAGCAGTTGCTCCCGATGGCTAATCCGATAGCCTCTATCTTCTCCGTCCGATTTACGTCCCGCCATATTACATCTGCCCCCCTATCTTTTTCAGGCGGGCAATACGATCATTGATTGGCGGATGTGTACTGAACAGCCTGTTTAAGAGGCCCTTTTTTAATGGGTTGACGATATACATATGTGCAGTGGCGGTATTTTGACGCTGCAACGGCCTGGCAGATTGATCCAGCTTCTGCAGTGCCATGATCAACCCCTCGGGGTCTCTAGTCAGTAAAGCCGCCGAGGAGTCAGCCAGATATTCTCGCTGTCTCGATACAGCCAGTTGGATCATAGCCGCAATTATCGGCGACAAGATCGCCACTATGATCATTACGATGTAAATGTATGGACTACCGGAGTCGTCATCATCACTGCGACCGGCTCCAAAGGCAGTCCTAAGCAAAATATCTGAGATTAGTCCAATCGCACTAACTAGGCCGAAGACGATCATGCTGACTCTGATATCATAATTAGCAATATGCGACATCTCATGAGCAATCACACCGGTCAGTTCTCTCTTGTCTAATTCCTTCAGCAAGCCGGATGTCACTACGATATAAGAATGCTCCGGCGTTCGCCCGGTCGCAAAGGCGTTAGGCGAGGCATCTTGGATGATAAACACCCTAGGCATCGGCTGTCCGGAAGCAATCGCCAGATTCTCTACGACGTTCCAGAGATCGGGGTTGTCAGACTTCTTGATCTCTTTAGCGCCACTGGCTGCTACAGCCAAGCGACTCGCCACAAAATACTCGATTACGGCGTACACCAGAGCGATACCGATAATCCAGAAGGCAATGTTTTGATCTTTTCCTAGATAACCAACCAGCGCTCCAATGCCACCAATGAGCAAGAGAAACACCGCCATGATAATGACAGTGTTTCTCTTGTTGGCCCGAATAGCACTATACATCTATACCGGCTAACCCTTAGACTAAAGCTTAACCTCTGGAGCCTTTTCAATCGCAGCTCGATCTTCTACCTCGAAGAACTCTCGAGCATGAAAGCCAAAAATACCAGCAAAGATGTTGTCCGGGAAGGTTTTGACTTTGATATTCAGCTCACGCACTCCGCCATTGTAGAAACGACGAGCCGACTGAATCTTGTCCTCAGTATCGACTAGCTCTCCCTGTAGATCACGGAAGTTGTCGGAAGCCTGCAGCTGCGGGTAGGCCTCGGCTACAGCAAAGAGCGACTTCAGTGTATGCTCCAGCTCGCCCTCCGCCTTAGCAGCGGCAGCCGGCCCTTGCTTAGCCGCCGACATCACCGACGCCCTAGCCTGCGACACCGCCTCGAAGACGCCCGACTCATGCTTGGCATAACCCTTGACCACCTCGACTAGATTCGGGATCAGGTCTGAGCGTCGCTTCAGCTGGACAGTAATGTCGCTCCACGCCTCATCAACTCTGGTACTTAACTTGACTAGTCCATTATAAATTGCCACAGCAACTAGAATGAGCAGTACAACGATACCGATGATCACCCAAACGAACGTTGGCATAATTCTTTATCCTCCTATGTTAGTAACACTTATAGTGTACTTGGTAGTGGCTATATTTTCAATAGCCACCGAGGTTGGACTGCCGTCTGCGACTAGTGTAAGCTAGGTCGTATGACGACAATCTACACTACCAGTTATGATTCGTCGCTAGGGCTCATTCATCTAGCCGGCGACGAGCAAGGACTGATAGGACTATGGTTCAATGGGCAGAAATACGATCAGGACTTGCCACCCGGTTTCGTCCTGACGGCAAATGACCGGCTGGAAGCATTTCGACAGGCCAATCGCTGGCTAAATATATATTTCAGTGGCCGTGAACCAGACTTCACACCTGCGCTAAGTATGATAGGTACAGACTTTCAGCTGGAGGTTTGGCGAGCATTGCTTGACATTCCCTACGGTCAACTCGCCAGCTACCGAGAGATAGCCTGTCGAGTCGGTAACCCCGGCGCCCTACGAGCCACCGCTCACGCCATTAGTCGCAATCGCATATCTATTATCATTCCCTGCCACCGGGTCGTCAGCAGTAACTCTAAACTAACAGGTTACGCCGGCGGCATAGAAAGAAAAAGAGCGCTCCTGCGGCTAGAGCACTCGCTAGATCTTATTGACGATTGATTGGTGGGCGAGGAGGGACTTGAACCCTCACGAGCTAAAGCTCACCAGATTTTGAGTCTAGCGCGTCTACCAATTCCGCCACTCGCCCGAAACTTGGAGGCACCTGTGGGAGTTGCACCCACCTACACGGTTTTGCAGACCGTTGCGTAACTGCTCCGCCAAGGCGCCATGCCGTGAGGCAATTATACCACAAGTGTTGCATGCTGGAGACTCCTCCTATATAATCTGAATAGATGTTGTGGCTCTTTAGCTCAGTTGGTAGAGCAGAGGCCTGAAGAGCCTTGTGTCCCCAGTTCAAGTCTGGGAGGAGCCACCATCAAGACAACTCACCTTCCTTGATTCCTCCGTTACGACGGAGGTTTTGTCGTTTACGCCCAACCGGCCTATTAAAACCCTACATTCCAGTTCCTACATTCCAACCCTTATCCCCCAACCCAAAAGTTGACGACTGAGCAGTTTATTTGATAGCATATCTAGTGATCGTTATTCATACGATGGGCGTGTCTAGTTTAGATTGCTTGTATCTACATAGCAACACACACCGACATAGCAGATACCATAGTTATTTGTAGCCTTTGCAGGCTAGTATGCGGGTTTAGCTCAGTTGTTTAGAGCGCTTCCTTGCCAAGGAAGAGGTCGAGAGTTAGAGTCTCTTAACCCGCACCATAAATAGAACTTTTTCAGAGGTCGCTTTTGAGCGACTATTTCCATCTTAGTCCCGAATTGGTGGTATTTTACGCCAAAGCTCGAACCTATTTCGAGCGTAAAAGCTGAGCTGCGCAAGCTTAGCCCCGACGCCTGCGGGCGCACGCACCCGCTCGCCCTACCAGAAAGACCCTTTGAATTATCTTTTTGAAATTTCCCTCGCCGATCTTTTTATTTTTTAGTTGAAAAGGATGTTTTCTGGGTAGGGACAGTGACTGCCTGGGCATTAGAGGCGTTGGGGCTTCGCCAAGGCGACAGCCTGACATATCAATTCTGAAGAACGAGACTTGATTTTATTACTTTATTCTATCCTCGCCAACCACTCTGCCGCCCCACTCGACAACTGCAAATCCTTTGCGCTCAAACGAATCAAGTTTCTGCGCCGGCAACACCACCGGTCTCCTGACTGGTTTAATATCCATCGCTACGCGCAGCAACGAGTCAGGAGCTGGACTTATCGTTAGCTTGTTTCGTGACTGTAATTCATCAGTTAAACGAAAATGAATGACGCTCTGACCAATGTCTCGTAATACCGGTAGCCAATATATTATAAATTCATTTCGTTCCCGACTGTTCAGACCAATTTTTGTTAGTTGCTTTTCTAACACGTGCGCCGCCGTATCCTTGGTGACGTAAAAACCTGTCGAAAAATCATGAGGCGAAGTGTCTTTCCCTTCCCAATAAAGAGCGTAGTATTGTTTGCCTGAAGCGTCCGACAACTTGCCATCGGGCTGAGCAGTTACTCGCCAACCATCACCGTACAACGGATAAGTCGTAGTAAAGTTCTCTGGTTTTTGCAGCTGCACCGAGATACTCGTGGTAGCTGTGGGGTAAAGATAGATAATTGGTTTCTTCAGCTCCAGTCCGTCGCTCGATGAATCTGTGTCTGTGCCTGTGCTAGACGAATTAACGCCAGTAACTATCGCCCAAGTTGCCGCGGCAGTAATTCCACAAATTAACAAAGTGTACAGTGCCAAGAATAAAACAACTACCCACGGCTTAAATCGCCAGTAGGTTGTTTTGTTTCGCATAAGACCTCCTCTTGTTTATAGCTTCACCTCATTAATCAATATCTCGTGATTTAGGTTAACCATTTTCATAGTTTAATTGTAACACAAGATTGAACTCGCAACCGGTCAATTTCGACAAACTCTCTGTTGTATAATGTAGTTATGGAACAGCCAAATCGCCAGCCGCTCGCTGAACGCATGCGACCAAGCAGTCTAGACGAAGTAGTTGGCCAAGATGAGGCAATGGCTGTGCTGCGCCCAATCGTCGAGCAAGGCGAGCCGGTATCGCTGATCTTCTGGGGGCCGCCGGGAACAGGCAAAACCACCTTAGCACGAATCATCGCCAGCGAGGTAAAGGCTGATTTCATCGAGATATCAGCCGTCTCTGCTAAGAAAGCCGATATAGAGAAAGTAATTGAACGAGCTCGCCAAAACTGGAACTTACAACTACGCACCATTCTCTTCGTCGATGAGATTCATCGCTTTAACAAGGCTCAGCAAGATGCTTTCCTGCCTCATGTCGAAAGCGGGCTAATCACGCTAATCGGCGCTACCACCGAGAATCCCTCTTTCGAAGTAATCCCGCCCCTCATCTCTCGCTCCCGAGTAGTCATCCTTAAGCAATTATCGACCGACCAGATCAAGCAAATCCTCAGTCGAGCCATCAAGTTGGAGAAACTAGAGCGCCGAATCTCCCCTGACGCTATTGACACCATCGCCAGCCTAGCTCACGGTGACGCTCGCTATGCTCTAGGCGCCCTGGAATTAGCCGAAAGTCTAGCGCCCAATAGAAAAAAGATTACCAGCCGACTGGTCGAACAAGCACTGGGACAGCGTTTACCCCGCTACGATAAGGAAGCTGATGGACACTACGATATCGCCAGCGCCTTTATCAAGTCAATGCGTGGCAGCGATGAAACAGCTGCTCTATACTATTTAGCCCGGATGATCCAAGCCGGCGAGGATCCTAAGTTCATCGCCCGACGAATGGTCATCTTCGCCAGCGAAGATATCGGGCTAGCTGGTAACGGCGCCCTGGGGTTAGCCACAAACGCCTTTCTGGCTATTGAACGAGTCGGTTTGCCTGAGGGAGGGATCATTCTGTCGCATGTCGTTATTGCTTTGTGTCAAGCTAAGAAATCTCGTGAATCATATGACGCTTGGCTACAAGCCAGGCAGCTGGCTGAAGAGTTCCCCGACAGTCCCATACCGCTCTTCATTCGCAACGCCCCGACTAAACTAATGCGCCACTTGGGGTACGGAAAGGGCTATCAATGGAAGGCAGGCTATCACCAGGCAGGTAGCTATTTACCCGACGAAGTTCAAGCTAAGTTAGATCAGGATCAGAACAAAAGAAAATGACCAAGCCCGGCGGATCCAACAGCCGGCGGCTTATTTAGCTACTGAGTTATTTACGTTTAGCCAGCCTTAGCTGAGCCTGGTCAATGGTGCGTTGCGCCTTGCGCTCCTCAATAATCCTAGCCAACTTGACAGCCAGGGCATCTTTTGTAGCGACAAAAGTACTTTCGCCCACCGACGACTTAAGTGTCCTCACTATCCGGGTCAAACGACCTAACTCAGTATTAGTATAGATACAACTAATCCAGTCAAGATTCGCCATCAAGTAGCGCAGCGTATCAAGCTTGAGCCGGTCAGTTCGACTAATCTGGAACTGAAACCAAGGAAAGCCCCCGCCAACACTATCTATCGGATATTCCGCCACTAGCATGTACTTAGTGACATAATTCTGGAAGAGCTCTTGACTAGCCAGATCATTACTGCTGACAGATCCGTCAGCACTGACTAACTGTAAGACCTCAGATACTTGAACCAGTTCATCGGCCTCGCTAAACAAATGTCGCAACTTCACGTCGGTGGAAGCTCGACAAAAACTAGCTACCGCTCGCACATAGTTATCAGCCATTTTGACCGATGGCAGTTCGACTAGATCATAAAGTAGCTTTTTGCCCCTGACGGTTTCACTATGCACTGCCTGACAAAAATAATTTACCTGCTCCTCGTTAGACAGCGTTTCAGCCTGCTCTAGCTCAGCGATGTCCTGAATCAGGATCGGATATTTACCATCGCTGTCCGGCTCGTCGATGGCTCGCCTAGCTCGCAAGTGATCAGTTACCCGTTCGATCGTTGGCAAGCTGACGCCTAGCACCTTTTGCACTAGCCGATCGGAAGCTTCACCCATCGCCAGAAAGACGTTCATCACATCGGCTGGCTGCACCCGCCCGGTACTCGCCACCTTTTTAGCCACTTCCTGCACTAGTAGCACCTTACGCACTAAGTCAGCCGAAAGGTCAGACTTAGGAGCTTCCGGAGTCAATACTTTAATTATCGCCTCCAAGACCTCATCGTTCCGACAGACAATCTTATATTTATCGCCATAGATGAGCTCGCCGTTCTTGGGCAGAAGATTGGCATTATTCGCCAGATAGGCTGTGATATCACCCACCGCAATGGATCGAAAATGATCTCGATGATCATTAAGCAATTTACCGGCATGCTGCAGATACTCTTCATCCTGATCCGGGAAGATGTTGTGGTCATAGATCAAGACTTTGCCATCTTGCTTCACATATAGCCGTACATCAGTCAGTTTAGGCCTCCCCACCGCCTCACCATAGACGATATCGCCGGCCTCAAACGGCAGACGAAACTCTACGCTCTCAGGCGCTACCGTCTCGATCGGCTGCTTATTCTTGCGACCACGACCACGCTTCCTCGCTTTCTTCGTTGGCTGATCATCAGCCGAAGACCGGCTCGCTTCCGGCTCGCCATTCTGTGCCAGAATCTCCTTTTTAATCCTGATTAACTCCCTCAGGCCATCCAGACCGGCGCCAACACCACCGGTCTGACCACCGGCCGGTGTAGCCACGCCATTAGCTGGAGTTATCACCGGATCACCACTTACCTCACTCATAAACTAGCTTTACCATACCATATACTTGCCAGCGTTTCAACTAGCTTGCGTGATATCCCACCCCGGTCTAATCATATCTTGGTGCGCCCGAGAAGACTTGAACTTCCACGTCGTAACCGACACATGCACCTCAAGC
>ERZ772924.1317-NODE-1317-length-11765-cov-3.692485_pt1 | contig 11765 bp, 18 predicted proteins | sample MGYA00512116_ERZ772924 | MGnify/ENA primary metagenome ERZ772924 (study PRJEB29015, sample SAMEA2737920) | human oral metagenome | biome: human oral; feature: human-associated habitat; material: dental | place: China | collected 2134 ...
TTTGATGATTAAAACTTTTGATTAACTTAATATTTGTTACATATTTGAAATAGTTATAAAAAAGTTAATAGTAAAAGAATTTATGTACAAATATTTTTGTAAATCTAAAAATATATAAAATGAGAGGAGAGAATCTGAAATGACATTAGTGGAAGGTAAAGTCGGAGAAAAATTTCTATTAAAAGACATTGATGAGCGAAAATTAGACACGCGGTTATTGAGTCTTGGAGTTTGCAGAGGAGATGCATGCACGATTGAAAACATCGCAAATGGAAATATTCTCATAAAGACAGTGGAAACTAAAATCGTAATCAGTACAAATTTAGCAAATCACATTCAAATTGAGGTGGTAAAATGATAAACGTAGCATTTGTCGGAAATCCTAATGTAGGAAAAACTGCCTTGATTAATCAAATTTCACACGCAAGTTTAAAAATAGGAAACTGGCCAGGTGTAACAATTGAGAAGAAGGAAGTTTTTTTTAAGATAGGCAATGAAGATATAAAACTTATCGATTTGCCTGGAATTTATAATTTATCAATAAATACACCTGAAGAACGTGTTTCAAGGGATTTTCTGTTAGATGAGAAAGTTGATGTGATAATCAATGTTATGGATTCGACATCGCTTGAAAAAAATATTTATTTAACGGCATTAGTAAAGGAACTTGGTATTCCAATGGTGATGGCGCTTAACTTTGAGGATGAATTTAAGAGAATTGGCTACAAATTGGATGTGGAAAGATTTGAAAAGCAGCTTGGTATTCCAGTAGTCTTTACAAGCGGAAAATCTGGTAATGGCGTAGACAAGCTTATGGAAAAGGTTGTGGAACTTTCAAAACAAAGTTCATCAGAAAATAAACAGCACAGACTTTTATTTGACAAGGAAATTGAAAATAACATTGAAACTTTGAAAAATAAATTGAAAAATGAAAAGTCTTATGAAAAAGTGTTAGAAAAATATCCACTTGACTGGCTTGTAATCAAAATTTTGGAAAGTGACACTAATATTTTGGCAAGAGTAAAAAATGAATTTGAAATTGATTTATCAAATGTTGGAAATGCTGAAAAAAAAGAGCTTGAAGAACATTATGGAATTGATCCTGAAGATGCGTTGGCAAGAGCAAGATACGGAACTGTCCGTGGAATCATTTCGGCAAATTTAACAAGAGGTACTGGAGATAAATTCGCATTGACAGATAAAATTGATAAAATACTTTTAAATAAATTTTTTGGTGGACTTGCATTTCTTGCTATAATTTATGCAGTATTTGTTATTGTATTTGACGGAAGTTCTCCGTTTATCGACTGGATTGACGGTTTTTTTAGCGACTTTGTAATAAAATATGTGGGACACGCTATTGAAGGAGTGCCTGACTGGCTAAGCAGCTTTGTGCTGGAAGGGATTCTTGCTGGAGTAGGTTCAGTCTTGACATTTGTGCCACTTATGTTCTTTATCTACTTTTTTATGGCGATTCTTGAAGAAAGCGGATATATGGCACGTGTAGCATTTATTCTGAACAAGATGATGACAAAGGTTGGACTTTCTGGAAAAGCATTTATCCCAATGCTAATCGGATTTGGGTGTACAGTACCTGCAATTTATTCAACAAGAACGCTAGAAGATGAGAAAACAAGAAGGCTGACAGGAGTTATTGCCACATTTATGTCTTGTGGTGCAAGACTTCCGGTCTATTCACTGCTTGCAGCAGCATTTTTTAGTAAACATGCAGCTTTAGTTGTAGTTTCAATTTATCTTTTTGGAGTATTTATGGCTCTTTTTGTGGCATTTATACTAAAAAGATTCAATTATTTCAAAGGAAATAACACAGAACTGTTAATAGAACTACCTCCATATAGACTCCCAAGTGCAAAAGTTGTATGGAACAATATGAGAGCAAAAACTTTTGCCTATGTAAAAAAAGCAACTACAATAATTTTAGGAATTTTATTAATTATCTGGTTTTTTCAATATTTCCCAAATAAAGGAGATGCTGAAAATTCTTACTTAGGACAAGCGGCAAAAGTGGTACAGCCTGTATTCAAGCCAACTGGTTTTGGTGACAGATGGGAACCTGTGGCTTCCATTGTGCCAAGTATCATCGCAAAAGAAACGGTTGTAGGATTTTTAGGACAAATTTTGTTATCGCAAGAAGAAGATGAGAAGCAGGAATATAATTTCTTAGGCGATTTAAAAGATCAAGGAATTGGATTAGGAAATGCTGTAATTGATTCTATAAAATCTTTGGGACACGTCGCAACATTCAAAATTGCAACATTGGAAATGAAAAATCAGGAAGAGCTTGACGAAGATGCAGGAGGAAACATTGTTCCAGCAATAAGAAACTTATGGAATGACAAATACGGTCCAATAAGAGCTTATTCATTTATGCTGTACGTTCTTCTTGTAGTGCCATGTGCTGTGGCGATGGGAGCATTAAAACAGGAATTTGGATGGAAATTACTAACATTCCAAGTATCGCTACTATTAATCCTGCCTTATGTTGTGTCAGTATTATTCTTTAATGTCGCAAAATTAATTATGTAAACACTAATTTTGAAAGGAAGTAAAAATATGATAAAAACAATTATTGTTGGAATAATTGCGGTTTTAATTGCATTTGCAGTATTTAGAAAAGTTTACAAAGATTATAAAAAAAATAAAAATCTTTGTGGAACAGATTGTTGTAGCTGCTCAAGCGGTTCAACTTGTGGATCTCATAAAAAAGAAATTAAATAAAATTATTATTCAAACGAAAAAAAAAGAATAAAAAAAAAATATTATAAGAAATATACTGTATAATTATATCTGACCAATAGAAAAAGTGAAAACTTTTTTCTTCAAAACTCCTTTTTAAATATGCTATCACAAGGGTAGCATATTTTTTTTGCCATTTTTTTACAAAGCAAGGTAATACAGTATCAAAAAGGTATTCTATTACCTTTTTCATTTTTTATGATTTTTTATTTATCTCTGATTTTTCCAAAAAAGGTACTCATTTACCTTGCCCGTTGGTCCCCGGTTGGTCCCCAAATTCATTGCCTGCAAATTATCAGTTTTATTGATTCAATTAACAGTTTTAATTTACATCATTCAAAAATTTGATGTTATCCATTGATACAGTCAATTCCTCAATGTCTGATTGAATATAATATTCATTTGTAGTGCTTATGTCCTCGTGTCCTAGTATATCGGTTATTACAACGCTATTTATTTTCTGATTGTTCATAAAGGTTGCCAATGTCTTTCGGCAATCGTGTGGCTTATGATTCATTTCTAACTCTTCCAGCGTCTTATAAAACTTTTCCCTGAAATAATTTGTACGTATCGGCTTGTTTTCCTTTTTCTTTTTCTCAAATACCCATTTTTTATTATATAGCAAATATTCAGTTGGACTGCTCTCATATAGTCCTTTCACTAACTGAAATATATCCTTGTGTATTGGTATTTGTCTGTGTCTCCCTTTTTCCGTCTTATTTCCGCCATTTATAATTCTACGTAATAAATCAATATTGTCTTTTTTCAGTTCTGTAATTTCGCCTATTCTCATACCTGTGTAAATCATAATTAAAATATAGTCTACCCATTGTATGTCAATATTATTCCACAGCTTTTGAATTTCATAGCCTGTAAACACGTTCTTTTGCCTTTTGCTGCTTTCCTTTGGCAATCTTATAAACTTTGCTCTATTCACTGTCATTATCTCAAGTTCCATAGCATAGTTGGCCAGCACTGTTAAAAAGTTCTTTGTGATTTTCTTTGTTGCTACGCTGCAATTAAGACTGTTTACTGTATCTTGCATTTGCGGTCCTTTTATTTCCCTGAATACTAGACTATGTAACGGCTTACATCTTTTAAAGCTGTTTTCATAGCCTTTTATCGTGCCAACTGCAACCAGTCCTTTTTGATTCTCTATAAACAATCTATACAGCCCTTTAAATGTCATTGTGCTGTTCTCTACATCATAGGGATTGTATAAATATTCATTCAGTACTTCCATTGCCTGTTTTCTTGTTTCATAATAGCCCAGTGATACCCTTTTCTTTGTTCTCCAGTCCGTAACTCTTACCCTGTACGGCTTTCTCTTTGTGGTTTTTGTTACACTTCCAGTACCATTTGCATTTTTTATTCTTTTCATTTCTTCCACCAATCCAAAAATCTAGCTAATAGGCACTACTCTGCCTTATAATTTTAATACCGTTTTTTACAATAGTCAAAAAAATATTTTAATCAGTTCATTGTCCGTTAGTTCTAATAACTCTTTTATCCTGTATATTTCCGACTGTGTAAAATAATTTTTTCCATTTATTTTTTTATTAAGTCCACTTTCCGATATTCTCAATTCCTTAGCTAATTTCTGGTAATTTAATCTTTTCTCCCTTATCTTATGCTTTAATATGCTGTATTCCATTCTTTTTGATTTCAAGTTCAATTAAATCACCCCATTTTGTTATTTGAATATCCCTGAAGTAGTAAACAGCCTTTTCCTGTCGTTCATCATTTCAAAAAAGGCCCGAATTTCCATATCATCAAGTTTCATTATTCGCTTTTTTCCTACAATCGTTATATATCTTAATACTGCGTCTATATCATTTTCAGTATCTTTTACTATTTTCACGTCAATAGCATTCTTAATTTCCTCCTTTTTCCATTTTTTCCAGGTCTTCTCCAGTTTTTCTATTTCCTTTTTCCTGATCCAATATTTCTTAAAGTTCTCTTTAACTCCCAGTAACAAATGAATATGCGGCAATAACTTTCCTGTATATTTGTTATAGGATATTTCAACTATCTTTACATAGCCCAGCATTATTGCTTGTATACTCCTTTTCCTTACGATTTTAGCTACTATGTCATTATTTTCTCCCACTTCCTTGCTTAATTTTGATAAATCACTTATTTCCCTGCCGTTAAATGTCATTAGGATATATCGGATTCCGTTTTGTCTTTTTATCTTTTCCTTTAGCTTTAAATAGGACTTGTATTTTTTGTTCTCCCTGCATAAAGGACAAGTTTGCCGCTTACATCTTGTTACATAGCTTATTTCTCCAGCACTGTATAAAAGTTCATTGTTTATGCAGTCTATTATTTCATCAACTTCATTTGTCTTCCTGTATTCCTCTATGATTTCCAATATCTCTATTATCCTATCTGTTTCTTTTTCTGTGTATCTATATCGCTTAGGATAATTTCCCCTTTTCTCCATTAATTTCACTTCCTTATCCAAATGTTAAATTCGGCGTGCATTATCCCTCTCTTTTCTCTATAATTATTTTTCCTTGTGTATGTCTGTATATAATCAATAAATTATCATTGCTTTTCTTAGAATTATAAAGATTATTTCATATTCTAAGCCTTTATTTATGCTATCTAGATTATATCTTTGAATGAAAAATGATTAAAAATGTAAGATAACTATCCCATATAACTATATATAAGTAAAGGGAAAAATTTTCGCTCACTCAAAATTACGTAATTTTTTTAACCTTATATTAATCTTACATTTTTGTTTGTTATGGTATCTAACTTTACATTTTTATTTCCTATTTTTTACTTCAAAAATGTATAATTTGTTATGGTATTTAATCTTACATTTTTATTCTGTTATCATTTAAAGATTGGGGCCTAAATTTTGATTGTCTTAACTGCTGTGATATGGTATAATTGATATATAAAAATACACCAAAATAACTATGATTGCTTGTTAAATCACTCCCCCCTTTTTGTGAAATAACAAGCCTTTTTTATTTATTTTTTTATTCTTTTTTTCGGATCATATGATTGGTTGGCTTTACCACAATTCACTTTGCCACATTTTTTACATTTTGCTGCATAATATATATAGCTGTTCTCAATCCCAAATAAAAATGTTCCGCAATGCTTACAATATACTGATTTCATATTTTCTCCTCTCGTTGTTATGATAATGGTTGTCCGTCTTCCTCTTCATCGAAGACTTGCATTATTTGCTCGCTTTCGTTAATAAGTGCTTCAAAAACAACATCGTCTATTGACACCTCTAACAAATCGGTAACTTTATCCACTATTTGAATTATTTGTTCACCAGGTATTTGCAATTCGCCTAAAAACTCAACAAATGCTACTGCCTGTATTTTCCGTTCTTTTTGTGTTTCGATCCACTTCTTTTTTCGTTCTTCATTTGCTATTGTTACAGCTTTTCTTAATAAATCTATTCTATTCATTCTATCCCCCTTAATTGTATGCTACCGCTGTTATCTTTATGCCAAGCTCCATTAATTCATATATTGATGTTAAATGTCGCTCATACAGCTTATAATCGTCTATTTCCTTGTCTAATTTCTTTAGTACGCTTTCTATATCCTCGTTATAATTTTTATGCCCTTGTATTTTTTGGATATTTCTTTTGACACTCGGCATTTTCTTTTCGTATTTTCCCATTCTTAAATTTCTCCTATTTTTTCAATTAATATTCCAATTTCCATACAGGCCCATTATCTACGTTTTCAACTCTCTGTAATGCTTTTAACAGCACCTTAGCCTTGATTTCCGTTCTGTCCTTTACTTCCTGATACATAAGTACAAAAGGTATATGTTCTGCCATACATTCGTTTATAACTGATGTCATTATCAATTCAACTTGCTGCAATATCCCTAGTTGCCCTTGCGTTAATTCATCTCTTTTGATTCCTTTGGGTATTCCTGCTATATCCCTAGCTAAATTAGAATAATGGATATAGTATATTCTCTGTCGCTCTTTTCTTACTTTCCCATACTCCATTAAAGCCTTTAGGCTCAATGTTTCAATGTTCCTTGTTACTTTGCTTAGCTCTCTTGCTTGAAGTCTTGCTAGTTCCTCTAATTGCCTGTTTTGATTTTCTAAATAGTCTATATACTCAATCACGGCTTTTCTTACAAATTTGCTTTCTCTCATTAAAACTTGTTTGGCTTTTTCTAAAGGCAATACATACATATCTCTTTTTTCGCCTTTTTCATCTAGGTATTTATCAATTTGGTATTCTCTTTTTAACGGGCGAAATTTTTCTCCCGTTATCTTTTTTTGTTTCAACTAAAAATAATTTTTGTTCATCATTTTTATTTAAGCCTTCACTAAGATAAATTTTTCTCCCGTTAAAGTCCTCATCAAATTCATTTCTTATAACTTTTAGCAAATCTTTATGTCTTAATTCACTAAACTTCCCTCTTTTAACTTCCGATTCTGTCAATGTTCCAGCCTTTGCCTTTTCTTCGTATTCCTTTTCTCTAAGTTCATTGATTTTCTTCAATAGCTCCCTACTTGTTATCATTTCTCTATTTTCCATTAATTCCATTTCCTATCACTCCATTTCCATTCTTGCCACTTGCTTTCCTAATTTAAAAAAACTATTTTGTGTATCATTGATTAAATGCACTAATAAATCACTTGCTTTACGATTCTTTTTTAACTCATTAAAGATAATATCCCACTTTTCCTTGTTCTCTGTTTCAAATTTATAATTAGCCCATTCAACAACTGCTTCTTCCATTTCTTTGTTTTTTTCTTCCATTTAATCCACTCTCCTGTTTTTATTTATTTTATTCCGCTCCCCTGAAATTTCAGGGCAGTTCAATTAATATCCCATTTTCTCCAATATCCCTATTGATATTCTCTCTTTCACTTCTGGATCTGTTATATTGTCCAGTAGCTTTAATGCTATTTCTATATTGTTACTATCCTGCTGTAGCCTTGTTTCTATTTCATTGCTTATAAAGTATTCTGTTATTTCGTCCTTAAATGCCCTTAATTCCTTTATTTTTTGTAGCAGTTCCTTTAAATTTTTCTCATAGTATATTGCTGTGTATGTTAATTGATTACTTAAAATGGCGTTTTCTCTTTTCAATGCTTTTATTTCTTCATTTCTTAATACACTTCTACCTTTGACTGTCGATAATTTAAGGCTTATATCATACCCAACCAGCTTGTTTAACTGCCTTGTGATTAATATAGGTACACCGTGATACGTCAATTTGTTATCCAGCGTTATTTCGTTTCTTATGCTTTCCATTTTTCTGGTCATTGGTCTTTTGCCCTGTAATTCTTTTCTCATTCTCTCAAATTCATTGATATATGCCACATTTAAGTAAAATGCCACAGGTACTGACGCATTATATCCGCCAATCAGTTGTGCGATTCCTTTTTGTGTGATTAAATAGTTCTTGTAGTTCTTGAAGTTTCCTTTTACTTTATATGAACTAGGTATATAAAAGTCAGTAAAATCAAGGTTTTCTCCGAGAGCGGAACTTTCCGCTTTCGCAATATTTCCAGCATTTTCTTCGAGAGCCGAAACTTCGGCTTTCGTAAATTTTTCAATATAACCCTCAATTTTTTCTAATAAATGTTTATGACTTACTCCCAATTCTTTCGCCACTCTGTTACTTGTTGTTACTAAGATTCCTTTTACATTTTCCACGTTTACCTTAATCATTTCCATAATTATTTCACTCCCTTAATCATTCTTTTTATTCTGTTAATCATCTTGTTTCGGGCCTTTTCCCTTGCTTTGTCGCTGTTCTTGTTTACCATTCCTATGGCTTCAAATTTGTGTTTCATTCTTTACCACTCCATTTCAATATTAAATTTTCTGTGTATCTCCGTTTTCGATGTATCAAAAAATTATTAAGCCCAACGCTTAACCTGACAATCAAATCTATTTGTGTATTTTCTTATCGCCTGGAAATGTATTTTATATGCCTATTTACTTGTTTTATGATATGTGTTATACTTGTTTTGTATTTTTTCGATGTAAATTTTAGGTATAAAAAAATACTACAAATCTCTTTGCATTTTTGAGAAGTTTGTAGTATAATCTACTTGCGATGGTGGATTATACCACAACTCTTTTATCTAAGGATATATGGAGTTTGCCTTATATAACTTAAATAGTTGTATAGGGCTTTTTTTAATTCCTTTTTATAATTATTTGCTTGTTTTCTTCATCTAAAATGATTTTAATATCATTGTTTTCTTTTGACAATTCCAAAAATCTAGCAAATTCAGCTGGTATTGTTACTTTGTTAGTTGTTCCGTTTCCAGCTTTATAAAAAGTGATTTTTGCATTTTTCTCTTTCATAAAACTCTCCTATCCGTTAGTACAAACATATTATATAATATTAGTACTAACTTGTCAAGTTATAATTTACATTTTTTTCATAAATTACATTACAAACTTCTCAAGTATGCTATTTGATTGTGATTGTCCTTGTTTTCGACAGGCCCAAATGCTCCTATTCCATTAATTCAAATCCTTTTTGCGTTATCCTGTCCATTTCGCTTATAAATAAAGTTCTTACTTTCCTGAATACTTCCGTTGCCTTGTCCTTGCAGTCCTGATATATCAAGTAATGTGGTACGTTCTTAGATATATTTTCAATGATTGTAACGTTTATAACCGTTTCCAGTTGTTGCAATAAACTTAATTCCTGTGCGTTCATCTCATCTCTTTCAGGCTTTTTCTTATATCCCATTATCCTGTACGCTATCATTGTGTAGTTTGCAAAATACAACTTCCATTTTTTCTTTGGTATATTCCCGTATTCCAGCAGTCTTTGTATAGTGCTAGTCTCTAAATTTTTAAGTGCTTTACCCATTGCCCTTACTTGCAATCTTTCACGTTCTAAAGCATTTTTAAGCTCGTTTTCCAGTCTTTCGATGTAGTCAATTACAGCTTTTCTTACAAATTTACTTTCCCTTGTCAATAATTGTCTTGACTGATTGAATGTTAATATGAAATTATCGTATTCTTTACCACGTGAATTTATATATTTTGACTGGAAAATTTTTCCCAGTGAGATTTCTTCGGAAAATTCATCTCTTATGATTTTTAAGAATCCGTTGTGTTCCAATCTCGTATATTTTCCATTTCTCTTTTCCACTTTTCCTAGCTCTAATCCATTTTCAATCTTGTAATTATATTCCTTTTCCCTTAATTCATTAATCTTTTCCAGCAATTCCAAACTTGTGATTGTTTCCTTTTCTGTTTTTGTTACTAATTCATTCATTTTCATTCACTCCTATCTTAAATTTTATATTTTACTTTCTCCACTTATGGGGAAAAATACGACGGCTGAAATTTCAGCTTTCATATCAGTTCAATAACAAAACTTCATTATTCCCTAGCCCTGTATTCTGATTGATTCCGTCCATTATAACCCTTACACTTTCGGGGTATAGCCTTGTTACTACTTTCAATAAGTCCTTGCCATAATCATTTGCTATTGCATAGCTAAGGACGCTTTTAAATCTGTTCTTTGGTCTCACTGTCTTGTTATAGTTATTCATTCTAGCCTTTAAATCAATGTGATATTGTTCCTTAAATACCCTGTAAATTTCGTTGTATCTGTTCCCATAATTTCCCCCGCCAACTCTTACGACCCTGTTTATAATGTCCTCTATCTGATAAGGCTGTAAATCTCCATTAAGCCCTTTGATTATTTCCTTTTGTGCCTCGTTCTCAATTCTTAATCTTTCGTTTTCAAGCTCGCTTTCAAGTGCCATTTTCAAGGCTTCTATTTTAGTTAGTTGCTTAGGCTGTATTTGTCCAGTTACCACAATGAAGTAGCTTTTCACTAGCATTCTTTGAATTTTCCAACTCAAGTCATCTGTAAAACTCTTAACTAGCATTAAATACCCACTTTCTGTAAATATAGGTATTTCTTTCACATTGTTTGGTATAAATTCCTGAACGGAAATTTTTCGTTCAGAAATATCGTTTTTATTTATAAGAAAATAATCTTCATTCAAAATAAACTTATCTCTATTGTTATTAAAATTCTTTGTAACATCATTTACTTCTCTTTCGTGCAATTTCGCCACATCATAGGACGTTATCACTCTTTGCCCTTTGTATTCCTTAGTTTCAATCTCAATTCCATTGATTAAGATTTTGTTGTTTCCTGTCAATACTGCTAATTCTGTCATTTCTTATCTCTCCTATCTTATTTTTTATTTATTCCTGAATAACTATTTGAGTTTCAGAATTTTTTTAATCGCCCAATCCAAAAATGGCTTCAGCTAAAATCTCAGCTCAACTCAAATTTGAGTTTAGTACCTATTCGTTTATAAAGATTTCTACTACTTCATCATTGGTTAAATTTAAGATTTTTTTGATTTTGGTTATTTCCCTTGAATTAAATGGAATTTTCCCATTAATTTTATTGTTAAAGCTAGAAACATTTGAATTTATTTTTTTGGAAAAATCCCTGTAATTAAAATCATATTCCCTTAATTTCGCTTTCAATTTGTTTGATTTCATTATTTATCCCTCCTATATTTTATTACCTATCACTTATATCGGTAATGTTATAGGTTATTTATATCACATAGTTTTATAAAAGTCAAACAAAATTTTGCTTTTTTAAAAAATTGTGATATATTACTTATGTAATACATAGGTTACTTTTGTATAAAATTATTGGATTGGAGTAAAAAAATGAATAATATAGCAAAAATAATTAAGGCATTAATGGAAATTCACAATTTGACACAAGTTGATTTTGCTGTAAAAAGTGATGTCCCACTGCCAACAGTTAGAAAATATTTACGTTCTGAATTTAATCCGACTGAAAAAAATGTTAAAAAAATCGAGAAAAATTTTAAAGTACACCTTTTCTTGTTATTAAATATAGATTTGGATAATTTAGACGAATTAGAAGATACAGAAATGTCTTATGAAGAAGTGTGTAATGATTATTCAGCTGATTCAGAAGATATTGAAATTTCAAAAAATACGGTATACTTAATAAATGTTCTT
>ERZ772924.1321-NODE-1321-length-11745-cov-10.965783_pt1 | contig 11745 bp, 13 predicted proteins | sample MGYA00512116_ERZ772924 | MGnify/ENA primary metagenome ERZ772924 (study PRJEB29015, sample SAMEA2737920) | human oral metagenome | biome: human oral; feature: human-associated habitat; material: dental | place: China | collected 2134 ...
GCTTTATATTTCACGACAACGGTTGAGGCCGTCTGAAAACCGCATTTTCAGACGGCCTCAAACCTTTGCTTTATTTCAGCACCGCGAAATACAGCAGCACCAGCGCGCCCAGCACGATTCTGTACCAGCCGAAGATTTTGAAATCGTGGCGTTTGATATAGGCCATCAGGAATTTGATGGTGAGGACGCTCACGATAAAGCTCACCGCCATGCCGCAGGCGAGCACGGCCAGTTCGTGCCCCGAAAAGGCCGGGCCGTGTTTGGCGATTTTCAGCAGGCTCGCGCCGAACATCACCGGCACGGCGAGGAAAAAGGTAAATTCCGCCGCCACTTCGCGGCTGAGGCCGACGGCGATGCCGCCCAAAATCGTCGCGCCCGAGCGGCTGGTGCCGGGCAGCACGGCGGCGATGACCTGAAACAACCCCACCCACAAAGCCTGCATATAGGAAATGCCCGCCAAATCGGCCGTTTTCGGGCGGTGGTGTTTGTTGCGGTTTTCCACAACGATAAAGGCCGCGCCGAAGGAAATCAGCATCACGGCCACGGTGAACGGGTTGTAGAAATGGCGGTCGATCCAGTTATCCAGCGACAGGCCGACCACGGCGGCGGGCACGCAGGCAAGCAGGATTTTGCCCCACAGCGGCACGGCTTCGGGTTTCAGCCGCAGCCCGCGCGCAAACGGCCACAGTTTGTCGAAATACAAAACGGCCACCGCCGCAATCGCGCCAAGCTGGATGACGACGAGAAACATTTTCCAAAATTCGGGCGACACATCGAGCCGCACAAACTCGTCCAGCAGAACCATATGGCCGGTGGAACTGACGGGCAGCCACTCGGTAATGCCCTCCACAATGCCGAACAACGCGGCCTTCAATATTTCCAACATAACTTAATTCTGCAACTTCAAAACAAAAGCGCGGATTCTACCCGATTTCGCCGCCGAATGTTTTCAGACGGCCTTTGACGCGGCGCAAAAGCGTCTGAAACAGCACTGTTAAAAAAGATTAAATCCGTTTAAGATAGCCTTTTGAAACGGCTTTGCGAAAGGCCGTCTGAAAACAAGGAGACGACAATGACCGTGCGGCAGCAACATTTCCTCAAACTCACCGACTACACTCCCGAAGAAATCGGTGCCCTGCTCGACCTGGCCGCCGAACTGAAGGCCGACAAAAAAGCCGGACGCGAAAAACCGCGCCTGTGCGGCAAAAACATCGCCCTGGTTTTCGAAAAAACCTCCACCCGCACCCGCTGCGCCTTCGAAGTGGCCGCGCGCGACCAAGGCGCGGGCGTTACCTACCTCGAACCGAGCGGCAGCCAAATCGGCCATAAAGAAAGCATCAAAGACACCGCCCGCGTGTTGGGCAGAATGTTCGACGGCATCGAATACAGGGGCTACGGACAAGAAGTCGTGGAAGAACTGGCGCGTTACGCCGGCGTGCCGGTATTCAACGGCCTGACCGACGAATTCCACCCCACCCAAATCCTGGCCGACCTCCTTACCATGCGCGAACACAGCGGCAAACCCCTGCAACAGACCGCCTACACCTACGTCGGCGACGCGCGCTACAACATGGGCAATTCCCTGCTGCTGATCGGCGCGCTGCTGGGTATGGATACGCGCATCGGCGCACCCAAAGCCCTGTGGCCGTCTGAAAACATCATCGCGCAGGCACACAGCCTGGCCGAAAAAAGCGGCGCGCGCCTGCTGCTGACGGACAACCCGCAAGAAGCCGTGCGCGGCACAGACTTCATCCACACCGACGTATGGGTCAGCATGGGCGAACCGAAAGAAGTCTGGCAGGAACGAATCGACCTGCTGCGCGGCTACCGCGTTACTGCCGACCTGATGGCCGCCGCCGGCAACCCTAAAGTCAAATTCATGCACTGCCTGCCCGCCTTCCACAACCGCGAAACCAAAGTCGGCGAATGGATATATAAAACCTTCGGCCTCGACGGAGTGGAAGTGACGGAAGAGGTATTTGAAAGCCCGGCCAGCATCGTTTTCGACCAAGCCGAAAACCGGATGCACACCATCAAGGCCGTACTCGTCGCCCTGTTGGACAAATAAACCGCAACACAAACACAAAAAGGCCGTCTGAAACAGATTGTTCAGACGGCCTTTCCAACGGCAACTCAAACAAAAAACACACGGCTGCGGTCATTCCCTACCATCGAAAAACTCAACCGCCCCGCCGACAAAAAAGCCCTGCAAAATGGCCTGTGCCGCCACACTGTCCGACACCGCCTTCTGTTTGCGGCCGAACACCTGCGCCTCACCCAACAGACTTTCGGCGTACAGCGAAGTCAGCCGTTCGTCCGCCCAATAAACAGGTAGGCCGAAGCGGCCGTGAAGGCGGCGGCCGAATTTCCTCGCCAACCGCGTCAGCTCATGTTCCGTGCCGTCGCTGTGGACGGGCAGGCCGACCACCAGATAATCGGGCCGCCATTCTTCAATCAGGCGGGCAATCGCGGCAAATTTGCGTTCGTTGCCCTCGCCGGAAACGGTTTGCAGCGGATGGGCGATGCCGACTTCCGCGCCGCCCTGCGCCACGCCGATGCGCGCCTCGCCGAAATCGAAGGCCAGACACGTCCCGGCGGGTGCGGAATACAGGGCCTCAGGCATGTCCCGCCTCCCTCATCAACATCACCGGCTCGATGCCGAGCTTGGCCAGTGCCGCACGGTAGCGTTCGTGAAACGGCAGGTCAAACAGGATATTGCCGTCGGCAGGCACGGCCAACCACGAATTTTCTTCCAATTCGCGTTCCAACTGCCCCGCATCCCAACTGGCGCAGCCTATGGTCAAAATCGCTTTGCCGACGACATCGTTTTCCGCCAGCCGTTCGATGATGTCGCGCGACGTGGTCAGCGCGGTATCGGCATTGACGGCGATACTGCTCTGCCATTGCCCGCAGGGCGAATGGACGACGAAGCCGCGGTCTATCTGCACCGGCCCGCCCATCATCACAAGGCTGCTGCGGAATTGTTCGGGCACGGGCTTGTCGATGGCGGAAAATACCGCATCCATCGGTATCGGCGAAGGTTTGTTGATGACCAGCCCCAAAGCGCCGTCCCCGTCGTGGCGGCACATATAGATCACGCTGCCGCCGAAAAACGGGTCTTCCAGCGAGGGTGTGGCAATCAGGAAATGGTCGGTCAGATTATCCATGGATTGATTGTTCCTTTTCGTTGGGCGGCAATATTTAGGCCGCAGGGCGAAATTGCAAGCCCGGCGGGCAAGTGTTTTCAGACGGCGCGGTATGATAAAATCGCGCCTTTCTTTTTTAATGCGGCAGGCGGTGCCGTTTGGCAGGCCGTCTGAAACCGCCCTCCGAAACAGCAACAAAAAGGACAACATATATGGCAGGCCACAGCAAGTGGGCAAACATCCAGCACAAAAAAGCCCGAGCCGACGCACAGCGCGGCAAAATCTTCACCCGTCTGATTAAAGAAATCACCGTAGCCGCGCGCCTGGGCGGCGGCGATCCCGGTGCAAACCCGCGCCTGCGCCTGGCCATGGACAAGGCCGCGGCCAGCAACATGCCGAAAGACAACGTCCAGCGCGCCATCGACAAAGGCACGGGCAATCTGGAAGGCGTGGAATACATCGAACTGCGCTACGAAGGCTACGGCATCGGCGGCGCGGCCCTGATGGTAGACTGCATGACCGACAACAAAACCCGTACCGTCGCCGACGTGCGCCACGCCTTCAATAAAAACGGCGGCAATCTGGGCACCGACGGCTGCGTGGCCTTCAACTTCGTCCATCAGGGCTACCTGGTCTTCACCGGCGTCGATGAAGACGCCCGTCAGAATGGCCGAACCGTCGGCAATGGTGGGCTCGCGCTTGAAGAGGTACTTCTGAATGAGATACTCGAAGATGACGCACGAGGCGACGGATACGAGCGTCACAACGAGTGCGCCCAACCCGAAGCAGTAAAGCGACACGAGAAAGGCTGGCACCAGTGCGATAAGCACGCCGTACATGTTTTTGCTTATCGAATCGCCCCCATGAATGTGTGGCGACGGAGAGATGATCAGTTTGGAGTCCATGTTATCCGGTTATTGTCTGTTCATACATTAAAACTAAGTCTGTTCGTCTCTCGGGGGGTTACTTCTTCCGCGAGCGGATGATGCCCATCACCGTACCCTTACCCATGCGGATATAGTCCAGCAGCGGGCGATACGAGGGACAGGTGTAGCTGCAGGAGCCGCACTCGATGCAGTCTACGATGTAATGTTCTTCGGCCTCGTCCCACGTCTTGTGGACGGCCAGGTTCATCAGCAGATAGGGTTCCAAGCCCATCGGGCAGACGTCGACACACTTGGCGCAACGGATGCAGTCACGCATGGGTTTGCGCATGGCCTCGGCGCGTGGGATGAGCAGGATGCCGGAGCTACCCTTCATCATCGGCACATCGTCCGTGATCATCGTGCGACCCATCATGGGGCCTCCGCCGATGATCTTACCCGTATCCTCCGGGATGCCGCCGGCGGCTTCAATCAGGGTGCTGATCGGCGTACCGATGCGGGCGATGAAGTTCGATGGCTTCACGACGCTCTTGCCCGTGACGGTGATGACGCGCTCGATGAGCGGCTTATTCTTCTGCACGGCCTCGTAGACGGCGAAGACGGTGCCCACGTTTTGCACCACGGCACCGACTGAGATGGGCAGTGCGCCGCTCTTCACCTGACGGCGGATCACGGCGTCGATGAGCTGCTTCTCGCCCCCTTGCGGGTAACGCATCTTGAGCGGCATTACCTCGATGCCCTGCTCCTTGGCGGCCAGCTTCTTCATCAGCTTGATGGCGTCGGGCTTGTTGCTTTCAATGCCGATCACGGCGCGGCGAACGTCGATGGCGGTCATGAGGATCTTCACCCCGACGATGATTTCTTCGCCTTTGGCGAGCATCAGCGAGTGGTCTGACGTCAAATACGGCTCGCACTCGACGGCGTTAACGATCAGTATCTCGGCCTTGCTGCCCGGGGGAGGCGAGAGCTTGACTTGCGTGGGGAAGGTAGCGCCACCCATACCGACAATGCCGGCAGCGGCAATCTTCCCGATGATCTCTTTGGCGGACAGCGTGCAGTCGCGGACGAGGGTCTCACTGCGGTCGATGGTCTCTTCCCATTCGTCGCCCTCTACGTTGATGTAGACTGCGGGCTTGGGCAGACCAGCGGCGTCGAGCATGGTGTCGATCTTGGTCACGGTGCCCGAAACGGACGAGTGTACGTTGGCCGAAACGAACCCTGCGGCCTTGCCGATCAGCGTCCCGACCTTCACCTTGTCGCCTTTGGCCACCACCGCCTCAGCCGGTGCACCGATGTGCTGCCCGAGCGGTATGACCACCTTGGCCGTGGGCGCAATCGCCTCGATCGGGCGCCCGGCCGATAACTTGTTTCCTGAGGGGTGAATGCCCCCTATTCTAAAAGTGTACATTATAGACAGGTCGTTGTGTGGGTGTGGGTTAATCTTTCACGGCTGGTTCAGCAGTGGCAACAGCCGTTTCAGCCAGAGCGGGTTTCGCCGCCGGGGTATTGGCGCGAGCGGCCTCCACGAGCGACAGTGCGGCCGGAGCAGCGGCCTTCGGTGCGTCGGGCTTCGGCTCCTTACGCGGCGGGAAGTTCAGTTCGTGGATGGCCTTCGTGGGGCAGACCACGACGCACTTGCGACAGAGGCGGCACTTCGTGTCGTCGATGTAAGCCAGGTTGCTCGTCACCGTGATGGCTTCGAAGGCGCACTCCTTGACACAGCGTGCGCAGCCGATGCAGGCGTTCGAGCAGACTTTGCGTGCCACGCCGCCCTTGTCCTTGTTCATGCAGGAGACGAAGATGCGACGCGACTTCGGCCCCTTCTTGCGCAGCTCGATGATCTTCGTCGGGCAGGCCTTGACGCACGCCCCGCAGGCTACGCATTTGTCTTCTACCACCTCCGCGATGCGTGTCACGGGGTTGATGTGGATGGCGTCGAACTCGCAGGCGTCCACACAGTCGCCCAAGCCAAAGCAGCCGAACGAGCAGCCCGTCTCGCCCCGATAGAGTGAGGCGGCGATGGTGCAGTTCGATGCGCCGTCGTAGGTATTCGTCCGCGGACGCGCTTCGCAGGTGCCGTTGCAGCGCACCACGGCGATCTTCGGTGCCGCAGCCACCACGGCCACGCCCTTGATCTCGGCCACTTTCTTCATCACCTCCTGACCGCCCACGGGGCAATACAGCCCGTCGAGCGCCTCAGCCTTAAAGCACGCGTTGGCAAAGCCGCCGCAGCCCGGGAATCCGCAGCCGCCGCAGTTGGCGCCCGGCAGGGCTTCCTGTATCTGCCCGATGCGCGGATCTTCATGCACCTCGAATTTCTTCGATACCGCAAATAAGATGAGCGCCGCAATGGCCCCCACCGTTCCTAATAAAATGATCGCTATATACATTTCGTGTAAGATTGATTTGGCGGTTAATAAGCAGCTGTGTCGAGCTGGGAGCCAGCTTCGAGCTTAGCGACGGAGAACGAAAACCGTCGCCCGATCTTCTCCCGGAAGGCGTACAGCAGGGCGTAATAGACGGCCAGGACGGCCAGCCCCGCGAGTCCACCGATGCCGTCGTCGCCTCCGCTCAGGCGGGCGCCGATAAATACGGCAGCCACCACCAGCACAAAGGGTACGGCGAACGCAAGGGCTACGGCCTGCATGCCGCTCGAGGATTGGGCCACGACCATGACTTCCTCCCCGGGAGCAAACTGACGGCTCTCGCCCTTCACCTCAATGAGTTTCTCCTTTTTGTCCGATGCGAGGCAGGCCGAACGGGCATGGCACGCAGAGCACGCGCTTTGCTGTTCGATACAGACCACAATACGGCCTCCTCCGGTATGTCTTACAATACCACGATGCTGAATAAATTTCTTCATAATAAACCCAATTGCTATATCGAGTTTGCAATACGGCGGCAAATGTAAGCAGCAGTTTCAATTCCTGAATGCAGCTATACCGCTCAAATTCATCTGCCCCTGTCATGCCCCGCGACACGACCGCGCCGATTCGCAAATTCCTCATTCTGTCCAACGACCCTACGAGCTGGATTCGTGAAGGTTTCATCGTGCCGAACGACGCCACGGTTTCGGTGCGTGAAGGCCCCATCGTGTCGCACGAAGGCATGGTCCGGGTGCATGAAGACCCCATCATGTCGCACGAAGGCACTACATCGATTCGCAAAACCTCCTCATGTCGAACGAAGGCATGGTCCGGGTGCATGAAGGCCCCATCATGTCGCACGAGGGCATGATCTCGATTGCTTCGTTTTTTAGCGGGTCACTTTTTATTACCGAATAAACCCTCTCAGAAATAAAACAGCGACTTTTTTATAGTAACTAAATCTTTTCAGGTAATAAAAAGTCACCCGTTTATACCCAATAGCTTTTATACGGAATAAACGAGTGACTTTTTTATAAGCAATCTACTTTATCGGGAATAAAAAAGTGGCCGATTTATTCTCACCAAAACTTCTTTACTTATAAATGGTCGCCATTTTATTCTTGAGATATTTTTCTCAGATATAAAAAGTCACTCGCCAAAAACCAACAGACACAAGGCCATGCCCTCGTTCGGCATAATGGGGCTTTTATGAATTGAGACCATCACATCATTCAGCACGGCGGGAGTTTTATGGGTTGAGACCGTCGCGTCGTTCGGCACGATGGAGGTTTTATAGGTTGAGACCCTGCCTTCGTTTGACACGACGAGAGTTTTATGGGTCGAGACCATCGCATCGTTGGGGACTTTTGAGGGTAAACCAGACGCGGCAGAGGGGTTGGCGCGGTATTCCCACCCCGACGCGGATGGCCGCCATTTCGCGCCAAAGGGGTGGGCAAATTCGCCTACTTTTGCCCGCCGCCGATGGAAACGGCGCGTAGGTTAGACAGATAGAATCCCCATCAATATGAAAGCAGAAGACGAACGCGACGACGATAGACTGCCGGACGAGGCAATGGAAACGAACCCCACAGAGGCCACGGGTGGAGGCTATGTGCTGCCCGGTGGCGGGGGCGCGGACGGTGTGCGCCATCTGCCGGGCATGTATCAGAACTGGTTCTTGGATTATGCCTCGTACGTGATCCTGGAGCGGGCCGTGCCACACATCAACGACGGGCTGAAGCCGGTGCAGCGACGCATCCTGCACGCCATGCGGCGCATCGACGACGGACGATATAATAAGGTGGCCAACGTGGTGGGCCAGACGATGCAGTTTCACCCGCACGGCGACGCCTCGATCGGCGACGCGCTGGTGCAGCTCGGGCAGAAGGATCTGCTGATCGACTGCCAGGGTAACTGGGGCAACATCCTCACGGGCGACAGCGCGGCAGCACCGCGATACATCGAGGCGCGCCTCTCGCGGTTCGCGCTCGAGACGGTGTTTAACCCCAAGACGACCGTCTGGAAGCAGTCGTACGACGGGCGCAACCGCGAGCCGGTCAGCCTGCCGATCAAGTTCCCCCTGCTGCTGGCGCAAGGGGCGGAGGGTATCGCCGTGGGACTGTCGTCGAAGATCCTGCCGCACAATTTCAACGAGCTGATCGACGCCTCCGTGGCCTGTCTGCGCGGCGAGGAATTCACGCTCTACCCCGACTTTCAGACGGGCGGCTTGGTGGACGTGGCGAAGTACAACGACGGCAACCGCGGCGGCATGGTGAAGGTTCGGGCGCGGATCACGAAGGTGGACAACCGCACGCTGGCCATCACCGAGATCCCCTATGGCTACACGACGGGCACCCTGATCGACTCCATCATCAAGGCCAACGAGAAGGGGAAAATCAAGATCCGCAAGGTGGACGACAACACGGCGCGCGAGGTGGAGATCCTGATCCATCTGGCACCGGGCGTATCGTCGGACAAGACGATCGACGCGCTCTACGCCTTCACCGACTGCGAGAAGAGCGTGTACATGAATTGCTGCGTGATCGAGGACAACAAGCCGCGATTCATGTCCGTCAGCGAGGTGTTGCGACACTCCACCGAACAGACGCTCGGGTTGCTGCGCACAGAGCTGGAGATCGAACGCAGCGAGCTGCGCGAGGAACTCTTCTACGCCTCGCTCGAGCGGATCTTCATCGAGGAGCGCATCTATAAGGATAAGGAGTTCGAACAGGCGCCGGACATGGACGCGGCCGTGGCGCACATCGACCGCCGACTGGAGCCGTTCAAACCGCGGCTCATCCGGGAGGTCACCCGGGAGGACATCCTGAAGCTGATGGAGATCAAAATGGGGCGCATCCTGAAGTTCAACGCCGACCGCAACGACGAGCAGATCGCACGGCTGAAGGGCGAGATCGAGCGCGTGGAGCATCACCTGTCGCACCTCACGGACTATGCCGTGGCGTGGTTCGAAGGGCTGAAGGGGAAGTACGGCGCCGACCGGCCGCGGCGCACGGAGATCCGCAGCTTCGACCGCGTGGAAGCCACCAAGGTGGCTGAGGCCAACGAAAAGCTCTACATCGACCGCGAGGAGGGTTTCGTGGGCACAGGGCTGAAGAAGGCCGAGTTCGTCTGCAATTGCTCGGACATCGACGACATCATTCTCTTCTATCGCAGCGGCGTGTACAAAGTGATGCGAGTGAGCGAAAAGATCTTCGTCGGGCAAGACGTGATCTACGTCAACGTCTTCAACCGCAACGACACACGGACGATCTACAACGTGATCTATCGCGACGGCCGCGCGGGCTGCAATTACATCAAGCGGTTCGCCGTCACCGGCTCGACGCGCGACAAGGAATACAACGTGACGCGTGGCACGGAAGGCTCACGCATCCTTTATTTCAGTGCCAATCCGAACGGCGAGGCAGAGACGGTGAAGGTGATCCTCAAGCCGAAGCTGCGGCAGAAGACGCTCGTCTTCGAGAAGGATTTCAGCGAGATACTGATCAAGGGTCGCACCTCGCTCGGCAACATCCTCACTCGGGCAGAGATCCACAAGATCTCGCTCAAGCAGCGCGGTTCGTCGACGCTCGGCGGGCGCGAAGTGTGGTTCGACCGCGACGTGCTCCGCCTGAACTACGACGGTCGCGGCGAAGCCCTCGGGGAGTTCCGCAGCGACGACCGCATCCTCGTCGTATTGCAGTCGGGCGAGTTCTACACCACCGGCTTCGATCTGAGCAACCATTACGAAGAGAACATCCTGCTCATCGAGCGTTACGACGCGCGCAAGACATGGACGGCCGTCTACTTCGACGCCGATCAGGGCTATGTCTACCTCAAGCGCTTCCCGTCCGAGGATTCCGAGAAGCGGCAGAACCTGATGGGCGACAATCCACGTCACCGCCTCTTCCTGCTAACCGACGAGGCCTATCCACGCATCGAGGTGACCTTTGGCGGACACGACAGCTACCGCGATCCGTTGGTGATCGAGGCAGCGGAGTTTGTGGGCGTGAAGAGTGTCAAGGCGCGAGGCAAACGGGTCACGACGTTCACGGTGGCGTCAGTCGACGAGCTGGAACCGACGCACCACGCCACGTCACCCTCATCCGACGGCGAGCTATCCGCTACCGATGTGCCGTCGGAGGAGGATGAGGATGGGCAGATGTCGCTGTTTGAGGAATAAGCCATGATCTGCCGCTCCCTCTTTCTGCTCACTCTCTTCATTCTCCTTCCTCTCACCCTGCGTGCACAGACGGATAGTGTCGTTCAAGCTCCGCGGTCGGTGAATGAAGGCACGATGGTCAGCTTGGGCAGTCGCTACGTCAAGAACACATACCTCTCCGACGTCGGTTATGATGGCGTGGGCATCGGCGTTATCAACGAACGTATGCGGATCATCAATGACTGTTGGTCGCGGCAACGTACCTTTCGCATCGATCTCGCTTCGATCCGCAATCCGGCAGGCACATCGAGTGGTTACGCCGCATTCATTGACTACAGCTACGCCCGTCATCGCCGCTTCGAGACGAGTCTCGACGGTCTGCGATTGCTCGTCGGCGGTACGGGGCGCTATCTCTTGGGCACGGCCTATCGCTCGCAGGGCGGCAATAACCCTGCGGTGCTGCACGTGGAAGGCGATCTGGGGTTCTCTGCGGCTATCCTCTACGGTTTCGACTTGGGTCGCCGGCGCTATCCGGTGACTGTCCGCTGGCAGGCAGACCTCCCACTCGTTGGTGTCTTCTTCTCCCCGCACTACGGGCAATCGTACTACGAGATCTTTACTCTTGGCCATCGTGCCGGTATAGTCCGATTGGGATCGCTGCACAATAGGTTCGCCTTGCGGAGCTTGCTCACCGCCGATGTGCCCGTGGGTCCATGGACCATGCGGATTGGGTATGAGGCCGACGTTTACCAATCGCACACCAACGGCATTCGCACGCATTACTTCGGTAACAGTATCCTCCTCGGTGTGGCTAAGGAGTTCATTCCTTTTTCTGGCAAGCGTGTGCGCCATAACCCAGCCTTCCGGAGTGCATATTACTAATCCGAAGATGAAGAACTAAAAGCTCATCGTTTCCGTTCGCCTATCGTGAAGTGCTGGCAATTGTACTCCGAAGGATCGGCGGCTATTCGCTGTCTCTCATTGAATGCTCATAGATTTGCGTATCGATGATCCGAGGACGAAGGACCAAAGGCGAATCATCTCCATTTATCTATCGGAGTGTTCCAGCGATTGCACTCCGGATGGTCGGCGGTGATTTGCTATCTCTCATTGAATACCTATGGAAGCAAGTATCACTGATCCGAGGACGAAGGGCTAAAGGCGGATCATCTCCATTTATCTATCGGTGA
>ERZ772924.1322-NODE-1322-length-11741-cov-2.103457_pt1 | contig 11741 bp, 11 predicted proteins | sample MGYA00512116_ERZ772924 | MGnify/ENA primary metagenome ERZ772924 (study PRJEB29015, sample SAMEA2737920) | human oral metagenome | biome: human oral; feature: human-associated habitat; material: dental | place: China | collected 2134 ...
AATAAAGTTATAAGTAATAAAACAGCAATTGACTTATGATACATAATCCAGGGGCTTCCTAGCTTGAATAACCATACATTCAAAGGTGTTTAGTCTCTCATCACCTAGAAGTAAACCATGTTTTTCCAGCCCACATAAGTCCTTAATGTCACTGATTAGCGGATCAAAACGCTTAATTTCCTTGAATCCAGTATTGGAATACAATTTAGTTAGTAGCTCTTCATTATACAGAAACCGGTGCCCATGGGAGTAAAACACAGAGTTTATTGTAAAGGTAGGATCATTTAAATCATCTGCATCAGAAAATAAATGGTTTATGAGTCTAACGTAACTTAATCTTACGTTGTCATTATTGTGAAGAAGAAGTCCCACTAGTCTATGTAGGTCAGGAGTGGAAAAGCGGACGTAACCTCCAGGCCTAAGAACTCTATATACCTCTCTCAACATACGGGCTCCTGAAGGGTATTCCATATGCTCTATAAGATGCTCTGAGAAAACTACACTGAACGTGCAGTCATCAAATGGCAGTTTTGCCGAAGCATCAAGTTCGTAAATTGAATCAGATTGGGGATGCAAGTCTGTATTAAGCCATCCCGGGAAACAAAATGGTCCTGCTCCCAAATGAAGTTTATAATCCGAGTTATCGTCGAAGTAATTGTCGTATACTGAACTATATCTACCTTGCATGACTTTTCCTCATTTAAATTCGTGCAACCTGCTTCAATATACTATATCATAGTAAGTGGCTAGACTATTGGTAGATTTTTTGAAGGGGAAAGACACATGCCCAAGGGTGCCGTTGACATGGAGGATGGCGGTAGTCATCTTTTCAGGAGGCCCGCACTCAAGGATTATATGGCGGGTTCTCGGCGATCCGTTTTACCTTCCTATACAGGTAAGCGCTTTGTGCGCTTTCTCTGGGTAATGTTTTTTGTATTTATTTTATCGTTGGTATACCTACTGTTTTCCAGCCGAGCTGATGAATACAATCAAAATGTATTTTATTACGATAAAAAAACCAACAACCTTTACCCTGGAAATGGACTAACTGAGTATCCTTCTAAAATTATCATAAAATTCAATGAAGATGAACGGCCGTTAAAATTAATTGCTGATCGAGATTTTCGTATAGAAAAAATGAATCCGCGTGCGGAAATAAAATCAAGTTATAATATTAAAGATGATTCGCTATACGTTAAATTGAGTAACGATACAATCGGATCGGAAATATCTTCCGGGTACTATCCAGTACAAGTTGCCACAGAAGAAGTTAGCCTATTTGAATTGTTCGTTGATTGAGAAACACAAATTTAGAAATATCATACTAACATGAAACGATTACCTGTTATAAAACAACTGACTGCAACAGGTTGTGGAGCGGCTTGTTTAGCTATGATGGCTAAATCGTTAGGAATAAAGCTGTCTTACGCCGAAGCGGCCGAAGTTTGCAGTCCAGGCCGTAGTGGTGGGTGATGGCGTAGAGCTTGGTTTTGCTCTGATGTTTGTCCTGTTATTAGTGGGTATTGTGGCTTTTGTGGTAGGTAGCGTGAGGGTTGCTCAGGCTGCTGCGGCTGTGCAGTGCATAGTTATTTTTCGCGGGAAGAGTCTGGATTGTCCTGGCCATAAAGCGCGTAGCTCGGAAAGGTCGAAAATGAGGATGGGTATGGTTTCTGGAGAGGGGGATGATGATGTTTAGTATTATTGATATGCTTTGAAATGGTGGTTGTTTTAGGGACGAATTAGGGATTAATAAAATTCTGAGTAAGTTTTTTTGTTGGGGGCAAAAACAGTTGTGTAATTTTTTTATTCAGCCTGTGATTGAATGATTATCCTCTTATTTTTAACAATTCCATTTTTTATTAAGATTTAATATCAATTTTTGAATTTATAAATCATAGGGAACTTCTAGCGGCAAAACACTAAGTCCCGAAATATACCCCTGTCCACTTGAGGCAATTGGTCGCCCACCCCAGTATGTAGCACGTGTCAGGTCTTTGCCCGATAAATCACCCGTTTTACCCCTCTTAAGTCAATTAACCACTCGATTCGTAGTCACGTGGACTCCGAGCGTCACCCCAGGCTCCGCCTGGTCTGCGTCAGTGTACCGTCTCACTTACTTCGTCCATGGTGCGTGATGTCTGAGGCTAAATTTATGGTGACCTTATGAAACCCCTGTAGACAGATGCGCTGGCCCTAAGTGAATGTATTGAGTGCCAATCTGTCCTTTGGTAGCGCCTTGCTGTGGCTACTTTAGTTGAATTATGTTGAACCCTTGTTGGGTGAGTAGCATCGTTTTCCTTGCCTTCGGGTGGGGTGTTTATCTTCACGGTTGACCTGTTGTTTAGGCTACGGTGGGGCGGTTGGTACTGTGTTCTTCGATAAGGTGAGGGTTGAGTCCTGTGAAGGAGTAGCTTCTGTTGCCGGTGACTTCGATATAGGGCAATTGGTTCTCGTGACCTTGTTCTTCGATGGAGGTTTTGATTTTGTCAGCGAGATTAGGGTCTGAGTCTAGGTTGAAGTACTTGTAGCTAATCGATAATTTATCGAGTTTGCGTTTGATGATTCCGCAAGGTGCGCAGGTGTTGTTGCCGTAAATGTTGATGGTCATGGTTGCTCCTTGGTGGTTTTGCTAGGTGAAAGCTATTTTAGAAGTGGAGTTGTTTTAGGGTCTAACGATTAGTGTGGGCTAGGGATTGAAGCAATCTTTGATTTTTTGTTCATGCTGCACGTGTCAAGTGTTTGGTTGAGTGAGTGCATGCAGAAGTAGCTGGGTTAGCTGTTGGGTGGTGGCCCATATTGGGGCATGTAATCCGGAGGTCGCAGGTTCAAATCCTGCCCCCGCAACGGAATACTCCCGAAGTCATAACTATGACTTCGGGAGTTTTTATTTTCACATCATTGATTTAATGTGCTGTGCCTAGTTATATGTGTAGCTGCCAGAAGAAACGTGCTAACCAAACGATGATTTCTGAGCTTCCACAACCAAAATGACTCATGGGTGTATTGCGAGAATACTCATGCAGCTCAGAGCTCCGTATAGTTTCCGGCGGGCTATAAATTAAAGCGCGTGAGCAACCCCTCCACATGTTCAACCTTACGAGGATCAAAGATCAATGACTGATCGGTATTTAACGTTTTAACTGAAGCTATATCTTCGATGCTCAACTCAAAATCGAAGATATCCAAGTTTTGCTCCATACGTTCCCGTCGCACACTTTTCGGAATGGCAACAACCCCTTCCTGCATCTGCCACCGCAGAATTACTTGGGCAGGAGACTTACCGTATTTTTCTCCAATTTCTACAAGTATCGGGTTACTGAAAATATCATTAGCACCTTCGGCAAAGGGCGCCCACGCTTGTGGCTGAATACCTTTCCCCTTCATATAGGAGATTTCATCAACACGCTGATGGAACGGGTTAATCTCAATCTGATTAACGGTCGGTGTGACCTCGCTGAAATGTGAAATATCGGCTATACGCACCGAATCGAAATTGCTCACACCAATTGCACGCGCGTGACCTGCCTGATAGAGCTCTTCTAGTGCTCGCCATGCGCCGAAATAGTTATTCAAAGGTAGATGGATAAGATACAGGTCGAGATAGTCTACTCCTAGCCTCCGGCGCGACTCATCAAACCCTCGCTTGGCGCCCTCATAAGAGTAATCTGGCACCCACAGTTTAGAGGTTACGAAGATATCCTCACGATCAAGACCACTTGCCTCGATAGCTGCTCCGACTGCCTGCTCGTTTTGGTAACCAGCAGCCGTATCAATCAGACGATACCCTACCTCCAATGCCTCGGACACAACGCGCTCGCATTCGGTGAGATCATCAATGTATAAAACGCCGAGCCCAAGCTGAGGCATTTTTACGCCATTATTGAGAGTTACGTACTGCATGTATCCTCCTCAGATAGTTGAAATATATATGGTGTCACAGCTGGTTAGTCCTTACCGTTACAAACCTCCTGCTAGCAAGTTGCGACAGCTGTGAAGCGCTATCTGTAGTGTCACTCTAAGCCTTCGAGTAGACTCTAAAGCAATACCTCCACAGAATGAGATAGCTTACATTTCCGAAACCGGATACAGCGCTGAGATAAAAGGCATACTTGTCCATATCTAAGTTTGGGGTTAGTGCAAAGCCTTTCTACCCTATTTCCATTTCATGTAGTCGCGGGCTTACCTGGTATTTCGTCGCTTTAGAACGCCCTGTAGCAACAGGGGGGGAGGCTGCATGAACCCTAGAACTTTTCTTTATACAAGAACAGAAAGTAGGCGGATGTTGTTTAAAGGTAAAGCTTATGCTCTGTTTCCTTTGATGTATAAGATAAATATATCGGGGCTATTTATTAATAAATGGTTATATATGTCGCGGGTGAATCGCTAAATATTTTGAATCATCGTAGAGTAGCTACTAAGCGATAAATTCTCGCCACTCTCACTCAGGGCTTACTCTGGGGTTCCGCCGCTGGAAACCTGAAATACATAAGCCAGTAGGAGTGTGTGGGGGCGAATCGTGTTTCCGTATTTTATTCACCCAGCCACAATTTTTAGGATGTGTTCATCGATGAATACTCGTACCCCTGGTTTGTCTCGTCGTGCCCTTATGAGCGCTTTGGGCGTTTCTGGGTTTGCTGTGTTGCTATCTGCGTGTGGGGAGGGTGCGAAGCCTGCTGGAATGGCTACTGAGAGTTCGAGTTCTTCTAGCGCGGAAGGTGCTGGTGCTTCCAGTTCTGCTTCTGTTTCCTCAAGTGAGAATCCGTCGCCGTCGTCGAGTGTGCCGCCGCATTATTCAGGGAAATCGAAAGCTCCGGAAGGGGAGTATCGTCCTGCGGATTTTTATGGTCCTGCGCAGAATGTTCCGAAACCGAAGACGGAGGAGGGGTATACGAATGCTTCGTTAGAGGGGATGACTAAGTCGGTAAAAGCCTGGACGGAATGGCGTAACTACGGGCTTCAGACTGGGGACTTCAAAGAGGCCCGGAAATTTTTGAGTAAAGACTTCAAAGATGAGGACGATACCTACAGCTACGATGCCGATCTTTACAAAGAGGGTGGCTGGATTATCGGTGGAGATGAACACAAATATGAGTTTCACGGTGAACCTATCAATCAAGGTAACGGCAAATACGAGTGGAAATTCTTTCTAGTGTGGCCTTATATCATCCATGTCGCTCCTGATAAGACCTATAAAAAAACTTTAAACAAGAACTACGAGGATAACTGGTACACTCTCTCACTTCATCATGACGGTAACCGCTGGCTTATTGACGGAGTAGCGCCTATTAAGTCGGAGAAAAAGTAAGAACGATGAAAGCAAAAGTTGGTTCTATACTAGCGGCATTTACCTTAGCATTTTCTACACTCTGGTATTACGTTCCTGGCTCAATAGCCGTAAATTGCAGTAATGATGAAAGGTCGTATCGGTGCTATGAGCAAGAAGAAGTAAGGAAAGAAGAGTGGAAGCATGACAGCTCCGGAACTCCTCAGAGTACAGGCTCCTATCAAGGCGCGGAAGTAGAAACTTCTGAACAATCAACCAATGCTGAGGATGTTGAGGCTTATAGGAGGTGGTATGGGGAGCATCATCATGGGAATCTTGGGTTCGCTCAAGATAAAAGTGGTGCTAATAAGTCGTTTAGATTTGATGTTGCCAATGATGGTTCGTACTGTGTTAGTCGGGATGGGCGTGTGGGCCAGTATAAAGAATTTACTGATGATGGTCAGGCTAAACCTGTTGGGGAGACGATTACGAATCATCTGTTCGGTGATACCTGCACCCTGAACGACCCGGAAGCAGCACAGCAAGCCCAAAGCGAGTACGAACGGATTATCACCGAGATGCACACCCATTTGCTGGAGTTGATCCCGGCGCACCCACACCTGACTTTGGATAGTGCGCATCCACCACATACGAGTAAGGGGGAGGAAACGAATTTCTACACCACTCTAGAAGGCAGTTCCAACTTATTTGAAGGGGACTTACCGATTGGGCATACCAGGATTCGTGCGGTGCCGGTGGCGTACCGGTATGAGTATGGAGACGGGCACGACCTAAAAACACATAGTGCTGGTAGCCCGGTGTCTTCACAGTATTCTGGTCAATCCTTGCATGAGACGTCGACGAGTTATGTGTATCCGATGGTGGGGAATTTTCATGCCTACGTTACGGTGAGGTATGCGGGTCAGTACAGTATTGATGGTGGGCCGTGGCAGTTTTTCGGAACCGAGATCATCCGTATTAGTGAGCCGGTGCTGGTGCGGGTGTGGGAGTCTGAGGTGCACTCAGTAGGGAAGACCTGTACTGAGGATCCTGGTGCGCGGGGGTGTCCGGGTCATGCGGAGGAGCCTGATGTTGAGAATCCGAATCCGCAGTTGCGTAAGGTGGATGTGTATACGGGTCAGCGGTGGCATTTGGATGATGTGGGGGTGGGGGATAGTGAGGGTCGGTTGCACCCGACCTGGCCCAACATGTAAAACCCAGGAGTTCACAAACAGAATAAATGTCTTTCCGTGAACTCCTGGGCGAACCCTTCAGAGTGTCCCAGAAGTAAATTCTCTATAGCCATGTGACTATTATCGCAATGGTATAAGAATAGAAGCAGGACATCTTTACTTTAAAAATCTATTATGGGTTAGAAAAATCTACAAACCGCGATATAGCGCGATTCTGCTGTGGCAGCGGGTGCACATTGTCTCTCCTGTATATTCTTGCCAAACGTGAACTCTTAAGAACCTCTTGATCGACGTACCATATCGAAAAGTTCACCTATGTTTTTATTTAATATTATTTAACTGGTAATTTAACTCTATTGAATGCTTTACCCCGCTATTGCAAACTTCGTAAAGCTCCCAAATCTGAAGGGACGAATCTCAAGTCCCAGCAGATTATTACTGCTCCGTAGGCAGAATTAGCCCTGCCGGAGTCTATCACTCACAACACAAACATAGCGGCTGAATTCAGCGCACATTATTCAGCACATAGCGACAAGAAAATCGAGAACCGAGGACTATCTATGACCCGCATCAGAAAGATGCGTGCCGGAACCCTGGCCGCACTCACCGTACCCGCTATTATGGGTGCTACTCTTACTGCACCCGCCCATGCAACCGTCGCATCCGGGACATACCGCAGCTACACCGCCCCGAACGGCCTTAACTCTCAGTACCACGTGTATGCAAACGGTATTGACTGGTCAAAACCCGTGGGCGTAGTCTTCTACATTGATGGCGACTATTGGCGTAACGACCAGTCTAAGATTCACAGCCCCGAGCAGGGCATGCTCCCCGCTATGGGCCGTATCGCAAATGCCCGCAACATGGTTTTTGTACCCGTCGTGTCTCCAGATAAAAATGCATCCGGTAACGGCATTACCTGGTGGGAAAACCTTGACGCCAACGGCGACTATTTCCGCTCCTTTGCGCAGCAATTTATTTCGAGTAACGGCATCGACCCCTCACAGGTGTGGACGATGGGTTATTCTGGAGGCGCCGAGTTTATCACCTATGAACTGAATGCGGATCGTCAGGGCACATGGCGCTCTGGCGGCGGTTCTATCCTCGTTGCGGGCGGCGGTTATGAACGCATGCAGACCGAGGCACCGCAGAACATTAAGAACCAGCCTATGTACTGGTGGGTCGGCGCCGCCGATACTTCTGGTACAACGAACCCTCCAACGTGGAGTGCCCGAGGGACTGCTGAACAGGGCTACGCTGCGTACCGCAACAGCGGCTTTACCAATACCCAGATGAAACTGATCCCAGGTTTTAGCCACCAAGATTATGACCTGCCGCTGATCATGGCGCAATCCCTGGATGCAGGCGGTCACCGTTTTGGTGCGGGGTATAGCGACCTTCCGACCACGAATCCGTTCTACACAGAGATTAGTTGGAACTCGGATCGCCGCATTATGACCGGTTTTGCCGATCGCACTTTCCGTCCGTACAGCGCTGTAAATCGCGCCCAGGTGGCAACGTATCTCTACCGTCTTGCGGGTAGCCCTGCCGTGGAGCTTCCCGCGACTTCTCCTTTCCCAGATGTTACGCCAAACCACCCGGCATATAAGGAAATCGTGTGGCTTAAACAGCAGGGAATTACGACCGGATGGTTCGACGGTACCTTCCGCCCACATGATGCTATCAGCCGTGAGGCACTGGCGGCGTTTTTCTACCGTTTCAACGGTTCTCCCGCGTATGCACCGGGTGCACAGCAGTTTGCTGATGTAAACCCCTCTACTATGTTCTATAAGGAAATCTCATGGATGGCAGATCAGGGTATTACTACTGGCTGGCCTGACAGCACTTTCCGACCTGGTGAAGCTACCTCACGTGAGGCTATGGCGGCGTTCCTGTACCGTGCCTCTAAGCTCTAGAATCAGGTTTTCAGCATAGAACATAAAACGCAGATGCTCCCCAACCTAAGGCTGGGGAGCATCTGCGTAGTCTAACAGCCGATCAGGCTAAGACTATGCGTTCTTGTTTTTGAGAGCCGCAAGACGCGCATCAAGTTCAGACTGACGACCAAGCTCTTCAAGGTCATTGAACTGAGCGTCCAGGGAGGAAGCTGCAAGTTCCTGCTGACCCTGCACGCGAGCCTCTTCGCGGCGAACCTTCTCTTCGAAGCGGCTCATCTCGCTGGTCGGGTCCAGAACGTCGAACGCCTTCAGAGCGTCGTTCACCTGGGTCTGAGCTGCTGCAGTCTTCTGACGTGCGGTCAGCTCATCACGCTTGTACTTGACCTCTTCAAGCTTGGAGCGCATCTTGGTGAGACCGTCTTTGAGCTGCTCCACCACCTGGGTCTGCGATGCGATCTGCGGTTCTGCGGCCTTTGCCTCACGTTCAGCCTGCATCTGCTTGCCCAGAGCAATCTTTGCGAGATTATCGAACTTATCCGCGTTAGCGGTGTCGCCTGCAGCACGGAACTCATCGGCTTTATTGGAGGCAGCCAGAGCCTTAGAACCCCACTCATCGGCGTCGCGCAGGTCCTCTGCATGATCCTGCTCCAGAAGACGCAGGTTACCAATAGTCTGAGCCACAGCTGCTTCTGCTTCTACAATGTTATTTGTATAGTCACGAACCATCTGATCTAACATTTTCTGCGGGTCTTCTGCCGCATCAATAAGGGCGTTAATATTAGCCTTTGCTAGCTGTGCGATACGACCGAAAATGGACTGTTTTACCATGTTATTTCCTTTTCTTTCACGCGGCACCGGGAAGGAGCTTATTCGCACGTACAGCGCCGCAACTTTTCTTATTATCGTGGGTCAGCCTGAAAAATTACTGGGAAAATATCGCCTATAAGATGACGAGTACAAGAACATGAGATTAACGAGAGCCCTAACACGTTTCTGGTGCTTATACTCTTGAACGTTAGAAGCTGCCGCCGTCTCCACCGCCGAAATCGCCGCCACCGCCTCCGAAGTCCCAGCCTCCACCGGAGTCACCGCCGCCCCAGTGATGACCGGTGGAAGCTGAAGCAGAGTGTGAGCCCATCGCGCTAAAAATAGCACCTAAGAGCATGCCTTGCGCTAGGGAATCGCCGCCGTAGCTTTGACCATAACGGTTATCGTCCCAGTAATTGTTGACATCCTGATTTGCGGAGTTCTGCGCATCGCTCGCCAAAGAAATAGCTTCATATGCCCTGTTGAGCGAATTTACCGGATCGGACTCCCGCAAACGGTGTGCATCGTTCAGGGCGGTTTGCGCCTCAGACAGATAGGTACGAGCTTGTGAACCGACACCGCGCCGACGGTTGTTAATGAAGTCCGATGCGCTGCGCACCTGAGCCTCTGCAGAACGTAAGGTACGAGACAGACTTTCTTTAGCCGCCTGCTCACGCTCACGGTCGGCGCGAAGCGATGACATGGAACGATTCAGCTCGCTTGTGAGCTGATGCAGTTGTTCCGTGAGGGCAATAGGATCATTCGGGCGTTCTTGTGCCTGTTGTGAAACCTGCCCAAGAATAGCCTCCATACCGGCTGCCGTCGCGGCGAGTTCGGCACGGTTCTGAGACTCCGCGAGGCTCTTAGCCTCAGCCACGTCACGTTGAATACTCAAAATATCGGTACTAAGACTGGATTGTGCAGATTCCAAAGCTGATGCATGATTGCTGACTGCTTCTGCCAGCGAGGTAATCTGAGCCGCAGATTCTTCGGCGTTGCGCAGGTGTACAACAGCTTCGGACCGGGAAACATCCACTAGACGAGATGCCTCCTGAAGTTCCTGAGTCACCAAGCTTTGGTGTGAATCCAACAGAGCTGCAGATTTACTGATCGGTTCCAACGCACTCTGCAGATACTGATCTTTGAGCCGCGCATATGTATGCTGCGCGGTTTCGACCGTCTGCTGAAGTTCCGGTATATGCCCCTGGAGCTTAGCAATAGCCTGTGGAGCTTCGCGCTCAAGATTGCGCATTTCAGAGAGCTTCTGCGCCTGATCTCGGGAAATATCAGAAATCTCCTGAGAATTATCGATAATTTCGCTCAACCAAGCGCGCTGTTCCGCAACGGTGTCCGGAACATCATCGTTGAGAAGTTTCTGGCGGTGGAATGATGCCTGCATGAGCTCTTGGGCGCGCGTTAGTTCCTCTTCAAAAGGCTTGACGTGTTCATTACCGTATTGGGCGCGGGCAAATTCAAGTTCCTGCTTCGACTGCACCATAGAGTTATCTGCCTGAACAAGTGCTGCACCGGGTGCGCAGCTCCTCCAACGAGACTTCAGGTACTTTAGACGCTGAATATGCGGGTGTACTTCCCGGCTCGTTTTTGGAGCGACGGCGTTTCATAATGTAGTACCCAGCGCCCGCTACACCCGCTACGCCTATGGCGCCGCCGCCTATAGCGACAGCGGGGCTAATGCCCCCTTTTTGGGCGTTAATACCGTTGACCGCCTCAAGAGCTGCACCTTTGTAATCCCCGCTTTGCAGCTTTGGCTTGATGTATTTTTGGTACACCTCCGACTGCTGATCAGAACTGAGCGCCTTATTACTTCCAGCAGCGAAGTAAGCACGGCGGCTTTCTGTCGCTATGACAAGAATGGCGTCCGCATTACCGTAGCTGTTCTTTTTCGTTGTCTCTTCAGTCCATGCCTTAGCCTCTTCGGGGCTCTCAAACTTATCAATAGTCAGCACATGCAGATCAATATTGTGGTTTTTAGAGAGTTCGCTGATTTTAGAGTTAAGTTCTGAGGTATAGCCCAAGACATTGGTCGTGTCTTGTACTCTACCTGTGATAGTCATGGGAGTTTGGGCTTGCGCGGTACTGATACCGGGCGTCAAGAACGAAGAGCCCGCCACCGGTAGCGCGACGGATAGCACTGTAGTACCGAAAGCTAAAGCACCTACGCTGAGGACACGTCGGATGCGCCGAAAACCAAACGGACGGTCAGCATTCGTGATATTACTCAAAGGAAGACTCCCATTCTTTCGCATATGCCGCGCGGTGATTATCCATGGCGTGGGAGGAATAAACCCACACGTACTTCCATCTTACCGGTCACCAACCCCTCATGAGCTGTAGTCATCACAGAGCGTACATATCTGAAGAAATTCCGGACTAATTCTCAGGGTACGATCGTCGACTATTTACTCCAGGAGTACCGCTTTTGTTCACGATGCGGTACTCATTGGATGAATAATATTGGCTAATTCAGATCGTAGCCGCGGTTCTTCATATATTCCGTATCCGTCACCATATGGTGTCCGGGACGATTCGGCATTTGATACTGCTGGGGAACTTGTACCT
>ERZ772924.1324-NODE-1324-length-11734-cov-14.222879_pt1 | contig 11734 bp, 10 predicted proteins | sample MGYA00512116_ERZ772924 | MGnify/ENA primary metagenome ERZ772924 (study PRJEB29015, sample SAMEA2737920) | human oral metagenome | biome: human oral; feature: human-associated habitat; material: dental | place: China | collected 2134 ...
CCACGATGTCGCGGACCGGACCGGTCCTGCCCGCCACTAGATCCCGCACCACCTGGGCGTTGTGCTGCGCGTCCCCTCCTGTGAGGTCCGAGGGGGCTGCGGGCGGCAGCCCGAGTTCCGCCGGATCCAGGGTGGTGCGGTGCACCCGTCCGTCAGCCAGCAGCCACACGTCCGAGGGGGATGTGGTGGTTAGTTCATCGAGCCCGTCGAAGCCCCGGAATACCAGGCCTCGTACTCCACGTCCCGCCAGCACCCGTGCCACGACGGGAGCGATGTCGTCGTTGGCCACCCCCAATGCCATCGCCTGGGGACGGGCTGGATTGGACAGGGGACCGAGGAAATTGAACGTGGTCTGAATGGCCAATTGCTTCCGTACTCCCGCGACGTGTTTCATCGCGGGATGGTGAAGCTGCGCGAACAAAAAGGTGATACCCACCTCCGCCAGGACAGCGGCATGCCTTGTCGGTTCCAGCATGATGTTCACGCCGAGCGCCTCCAAGGTGTCGGCGGTGCCGGCCTGCGAGGATGCCGCCCGTGAACCGTGCTTGACCACCTTCGCGCCAGCTGCTGCGGCCACCAGCGCTGCCATGGTGGAGATGTTGACGGTGTTAGCCCGGTCGCCTCCCGTGCCCACGACGTCCACGGCCTCACGATCGAGGGTAACCTGCACCGCGTTGTCGAGCATTGCGGAGCTGAGTCCCTCAATCTCCTCAGCCGTCTCGCCCTTCGCCCGAAGCGCCACCAGCAGCGCAGCAAGCTGCACATCGCTGGCACGGCCCGAGAGAATCTCGTTGAGCGCCCACTGCGCAGCCTCGGTCTCCAGGCCCTCCCTGCGCACCAGCCCTGCCAGGATGTCCGGCCAGGTGTGGGTCATGACACTTTCTCCCTCTTCTTCCCGTTCTTCCTCTCCCGGAGCAGCTCAGCGGCCTGACCCGGCAGCCGGACCGGATCGACCGGGTAGGGCGAGATTGCCTCGGCACGTGACCAGGTGCCCAGCCAGGCATCAGCGACGCGAGCGACGAGCAGCAGCACCGGCGGACAGTCCTCGTACTCCTCCTTGACCTGATGCGCCAGGCCGAAGCCTCCCTCGGGCTGGGCCTCGCCGTCCAGGATCAGGAGGTCGACGCTGGGGCCGGCATCCAGCCTCCTGAACATCGCCGGACCGGTCGCGACCTCCTCGACCTCGATGGGAGGAAGATCAGAGGCCACCTTGCGTCCAAGGGCGAGCCGGACCTGCTCCCGCACCGTGCGGTCGCCGGAAAACAGCAGCACCCTGAGGATCTCGTCGCTCATTGTCTCTCCTTGGCCACATACGACTTCGCAACATCGTATCTCCCGCACGGAAAACGCGGGAAGCATCTGGCAGGGCATAGGCTGCCCGTGTGCGTTTCCTCAATGAACGACCTACCAAGGACCTGACCTACTCCGACGTCTTCATGGTGCCGAACCGCTCCGATGTTGCCTCCCGGCTGGACGTCGACCTCACCTCCACCGACGGCCTGGCGACACCGCTGCCGCTGGTCGCGGCGAACATGACCGCCGTCTCCGGCAGGCGGATGGCCGAGACCATGGCCCGCCGCGGCGGGCTCGCGATCTTCCCCCAGGACATCCCGGCCGATGTGGTCGCCCATTCCATCGGGGAGGTCAAACAGGCCCATCCCGTCTTCGACACCGCCGTGACGGTCTCCCCCGACACCACTGTGGGCGAGACCATCGGCCTCATCGCCAAACGCGCCCACGGCGTGGCTGTGGTCACCGCATCCGGCCGCGCCATCGGCCTGGTCCATCCACAGGACGCCGCCATGGCCGACCGCTTCGCGCAGGCCCGCGACGTGATGACCAGCGACATCATCACCGTCTCGGATGACACCGCGCCGAAGCAGGTCTTCGACTCGCTCTCGGAGCGGCATCAGAAGGTTGCTCTGGCCATTGGCGAGGACGGCCTGCTGATCGGCATCATGACCAGCAAGGGGGCACTGCGTTCCGCGCTCTACTCCCCCGCACTCGACGAGCAGGGACGCCTGCGCACAGGGGTCGCCGTCGGGATCAACGGTGACGTGGCCGCCAAGGTGCGTGCCGCACTGGATGCCCATGCTGACGTGCTGGTGATGGACACCGCCCACGGGCATCAGGAGAAGATGATCACGGCGCTGGGGCTGGCACGCGGGGAACGCGACGCCTTCGCGGCGCGCACGGACCGTCAGGTGCTGATCGTCGCGGGCAATGTGGTCACCGCCGAGGGGACACGCGATCTCATCGCGGCCGGAGCTGACATCGTCAAGGTCGGGGTGGGGCCAGGCGCGATGTGCACCACCCGGATGCAGACCGGCGTCGGCCGCCCCCAGTTCTCCGCCATCCTGGAATGCGCCGCGGCCGCCCGTGAGCTGGGACGGGCGGTGTGGGCCGATGGCGGCGTCAGGCATCCCCGGGACGTTGCCTTAGCGTTGGCTGCTGGAGCCGGCTCGGTGATGATCGGCTCCTGGTTCGCCGGCACCCACGAGTCCACGGGGGACCAGCTGTTCGACCACGAGGGCCGGGCCTACAAGGAGAGCTTCGGCATGGCCTCCAAGCGGGCCGTCACCTACCGCACCGAGGGCGAGGACGCCTTCGACCGGGCCCGCAAGGCCCTGTTCGAGGAGGGCGTGAGCGCGGGGCGCATGTATCTGGACCCGGCGCGCCCGGGCGTGGAGGACCTCATCGACTCGATCGTGGCGGGCGTGCGCTCGTCCTTCACCTACGCGGGCGCCGGGTCGATCCCGGAGTTCCGCGAGCGGGCGATCGTGGGGGTTCAGTCGGCCTCGGGCTACCGCGAGGGCGCGCCGGTGCCGGTGAGCTGGTGAGGGCGGGGCGTTTCGTGTTGTCTCAAGACTTCTGGCGCTGGCAGGAGTCGGCTGCCGGACGTCAAGTCATGGGACAAAGGGCGGGTCGTCTCACGTTTCGGCCTGATGGTGTGCGTCCGGGCCGGCTCAGCATCGCCGGGGTGGGTCGATGGCGGGCCGCCGAGGCTCTGCTGGGAGACCCGCCGTTGGTGATGCGACGAGTGTCTGGCGAATCCGCAGCCTCCTGCCGGGGCGCGGCCGCCGGTGTCCTCGTCGGTGTCCAAATCTGCCACAAAGGCGGTTCTTGCATAGTCGAAGGCGCGAGAGATCCGCGTAATTCCAACGATCTGCAGCGCGCCGCATGGTACAGAACGAGCCCTTTGTGGCAGATTTGGACACGCCCCCGCTCGAACGAGTCCTGTTACGTCTCAGAAGCCCCGCGCGTCCCACCGGCAGGGTCTCCCTCACTCTCGAGCCTCGCTTCTCCGCCGCGCCGGTGCCCGAGCGCGCTCGTAGCGCCGTCGCCGCCACGACCCCGATCATCCTCACCCTCTGCAAAGGAACCCGGCGAGAAAACCTCAATGGAGGAACCAGGCAGTCAGTGCGTGGATGAGGGCCGCGACCGACGGGCCCGCGACCATCGCCCATCTCCCTCTGCTCAGACCGATGGCGACGTCGACCGCCTGGACCACCGTCGCGGCCACCAGAACCAGTCGCACGGCCATGGGATCGCAGGCGGCGGTGAATAACGGGAACGGCATGACCGCTGTGACGAGTCCGAACGGGATGGCGCGGGCGGCGTACATCCGGGCGAAGAACCGTTCTCCGGCGCTGACGCTGCGTGATCCGCTCATCGCCTCGGGCCGGACGAGGACGAGCGCCGCCGAAGCCGTGCTCACGAGTGCGGCCACGGCGTTGAGGACGGGTAGCAGAATCATCACTGTCCTTAGTGGCGGGACGGGTTTTCGGAGAGCGCCTCCCCCGCGGCGCCGAGCCCGGCCCTCGTCGTTGGGATCGTTGTGGTCGCCGCGGACACTGCCCCGCGGCGTGACGCCTCGGAAAGCCGCTCAGCCGGGAGCCCTGCCGTCGTCCTCCTCCGCCATGCGGATCTCCCACCGGCCGCTGCCGCGAGCAGTCCGCGTGGGCACTCTGATCATGCCCTCCTGGGCGATGGTGGACACGAGTCGCCCGGAGGAGTCGAAGACCTCCGCCCGGACCATCGCCCGCCCGCCCTGCGAGCTCGGCGAGTCCTGGACGAAGAGCAGCCAGTCGCACACGTCCACGTCCCGGTGGAACCACTGGGTGTGGTCGAGAGTCGCCAGGCTCATCCCCTTGCTGCGCCAGCTGAGCCCCTGACTGCGCAGCGCCGGCTCCAGCATCACCTGGTCGCACATGTAGGTCAGCAGCGCCCTGTGCACCGTCTGCGAGGCCCCGGCCGGGACGCGCCCGCGCGAGCGCGCCCACAGGTGCTGGACGCCGCTCCGCTCCTCGTCGGGACTCAGATAGACAGTGCCCTCGACATGTCGCAGGTCGAAGGCCGCCGTGCGTCCGAGGAACTTCGCCACCGGGTGGTTGACGGTCCTGAAGAGCTCCAGCGCACTCGTCAGCTCCTCGGGGCGCGGCACCTCGGGCGCCCCGATCTGAACATCGGCGCCGCCCTGAGTCTCCTGGAATGAGGAGATCATGGTCAGGATCGGCACCCCGCCCTGCGAGGCCGTGGTGCGCCGCTGCGAGAAGGACCTGCCGTCATGGAGTCTCTCGACGGCGAAGCGCACCGGCATGTCGGGCCTGCCCCCGCGCATGAAGTAGGCGTGCACCGAGTGGGGCAGGCGCTCGCCATCGCCGTCGTCCACCAGAGTGGCGGCCCCGGCGAGCAGCCCCTGCGCCACTACCTGACCGCCGTAGATGCGCCCGGAGAGCTGGGGCAGGGACTCGCCCGTGAAGGCGTCCTCCGCCGCGCACCCGTCCCCGTCGTGGACCTCCTCGCTCAGGGCCAGGACCCGGGTCACTGAGCCCAACGGCTCCTCGGTGGCGACGGGGACCGGGTACGGCGTCGTCACAGGCCGAGTTCCTCCAGGATCGGCAGCTCGGCGCGCACGGCGGTCCGGGCGTCGTCAGCGGTCCTGGCGTTGATCGCCAGCTCGGCCAGGCGCTGGCAGTCGGCGAGGTCCACGGACTTGAGCACGGCGTCGACGTCGGGCAGGGCACGGGCGGTCATCGACAGGCTCGCCACCCCCAGACCGACGAGGACGACGGCCAGGGCCGGGTCGGCGGCCGCCTCACCGCACACGCCCACTGGGCGGCCATGAGGTCTGGCCCCGTCGCAGGCGGCCTTGATCAGCCGCAGGACGGCGGGCTGCCAGCCGGTCGACAGGTCCGCCAGGGACGACAGCAGCCGGTCCGCCGCCATGACGTACTGCGTGAGGTCATTGGTGCCGATGGAGGCGAAGTCGGCGTGCTCGAAGAGCTTGTCCGCCATGAGCGCGGCGGACGGCACCTCGATCATCATGCCCGCGGTCCTGAGCCCGTAGGAGCGCGCCTTGTCGGTGAACGCCTTGGCCTCGTCGGCGGTGGAGATCATGGGGGCCATGACCCACACCTTCGCCTCGGTGGCGGCCTCGGCCTTGGCGAGGGCCTCGAGCTGGTGCTCCAGGACCTCGGGGTCGCGTCGCGCGGTGCGGTAGGCGCGCACGCCGAGCGCCGGGTTGGCCTCAGTGGCGTCGGTGAGGAAGGGGAGCGGCTTGTCGGCCCCGGCGTCGAGGGTGCGCACGACGACCTTCTTGCCGGGGAAGGCCTCGAGCACGCCGCGGTAGGCCTCCACCTGCGCCTCGATCGTGGGCTCCTCGGGCTGGTCGAGGAAGCAGAACTCGGTGCGGAACAGTCCCACGCCCATGGCGCCCGCCTTCGCGGCGCTGCGGGCCCCCGCGGCCTCGCCGACATTGGCCAGCAGCTGGACCTCATGGCCGTCCTTGGTGGCGCCGTCGCCGTGGAAGACGCGCACCCGGCTGGCGAGCTCGCGGGCCCGGCGCAGGGCCTCCTCCGTCGGGTTGAGGGTGACGGTGCCCTTGGTGCCGTCGACGAGGACGATGTCGCCGTCGTGAAGCTGGTCGATGACCTCCGTGCCGGTGCCGACGATCGCCGGTATGCCGAGCGCGCGGGCCAGGATCGCGGTGTGCGAGGTGGGGCCGCCCTCGGAGGTGATGAAGGCGACGACCTTCTCGGGATCGAGTAGGGCCGTGTCGGCGGGCGCGAGATCCTCGGCGACGAGAACGAAGGGCTCGGGCAGGTGCGGGATGCCCGGCATGGGGGAGTCGGTGAGGACGGCGACGATGCGGTCGCGCACGTCCGCCACGTCGCGGGTGCGCTCGGCCATGTAGCCGCCCAGGGACTCGAGCATACCGGCGAGGGTGTCGGCGGCCTCCCACACGGCGCGCTCGGGGACGAGCTTGCGCTCGCGGACCTTGGCCTGGGCCGACGTGGTCAGAGTCGGGTCGGCGGCCATCTGGGCCGTGGTCTCCAGCAGAGTGCGTCCATCGCCCTTGGCCTCGGCCGCGGAGAGCTCGAGGTTCTTCTTGACCCTCTGAGCGGCTTCGGCGATGCGGTCGCACTCCTTCTCGGGGTCTCGATCGGAGTCGAGCGTGGCGATCTCGGGCTCGGTGATGCCCGGTGCCATGCAGGCGACGGGGCCGGCGATGAGCCCGGGGCTCACGCCAATGCCGGTCAGGGACGTGGGTGTTGCGTCGGACGGGGCCATGCGGTGCTCCTCAACAGCGATGGAGGCGAGTATCACGCTCCATTGTGCCCCGGAGGAGCGGTGGATGGAGCGTTTCCGCCGTCGGATGAATGACGATTGACACCGGGGCGCCTCGACGAGACCCCGATCGGCCCTCGGCGGAGGGCCTGTCCGACGGGAGGCGTTCCACCTAGGATAAAGTGATACCGAGCACGGAGATGACGAGCCGTCGCGCGACGCCCGTGGACGCCCTCGAATGCCCACGGACGCCACCGGGTCGAGTCTCACGAGGAGCCATGAGGAGCACAGAATGAGTACTGCTGAACAGATCGTCACCGGCCTGGGGGGCCGCGAGAACATCTCGGATCTCGAGCCCTGCATCACGCGTCTGCGCGTCGAGGTCGTGGATCAGGAGAAGGTCGATGAGGAGGCCCTGCGGGCCGCGGGCGCCTTCGGGGTCGTCCGCTCCGGCCGCGTCGTGCAGGTCGTCGTCGGTCCGACCGCCGACGACCTCGCGAGCGAGATCGCCGCGCTGGACTGAGAGCCCCGGGCCGGGCCGGTAAACCACCATCTGATTACCTGACTTACCCGCCTCGTATCCCGCCTCCTGCATAGTCTTTTGTCCGCCGTCCTGCGGGGCGGCGGACGCGCAATCGTGTCACATGGTGTCAGACGTGTCGAAGCTGGTGAAGCATGGCTGCGTATGAAACGCTTGCTGCAATGGGTGGCCACCGCCCGATCGCTCAGACGCACTGCTGCACCGGAGCGGTTGGGAGCGTTGTCGCCCGCCGCATCATCCCGACAGGGCCACCCCTCGCGTCCACGCGACCGACCACCGAGGCTGAGTTCACGCCATGACTGAGTCAACTGAGTCAATCGCCGTTTCCGAGCCTGCGGGCGAGCGTCTGAAGCAGCTCGCCGAAGCACACGGAGTCTCCACCGAGTACTGGGACTATCACGGCAATCTCGCCGCGCCCTCCCGGGCCACGCTGGTCGCCGTTCTGGCTGCCCTGGGCGTCAAGGCGAGCACCGAGGAGGAGATCAATGCCTCTTTGACGGAGGTCGAGCTCGCCCCCTGGAGGCTCACGCTGCCGCGCGTGATCGTCGTCCGGTCCGGTGCCTCGCCCTCCGTGCCCGTCCACCTGCCCGACGGCGCCGCTGTGCGAGTGCACGTCGAGCTGGAGGACGGCGGCAGGCGCGAGCTGTCCCAGACCAACGAGTGGACGCTGCCGCACGATGTGGACGGCGTTCTGACTGGCAGGGCGTGGTTCGCCATTCCGGCCGATCTGCCCCTGGGATGGCACACCCTTGTGGCGGAGATCGACTCCAGCCCGGCGCGCGAGGCGTTCTCGGCGACCGCGCCCCTGGCGATCACCCCGGAGCGCCTGGAGATCCCGGCGGCGCTGGGGTCGCGCGGCTGGGGCGCCATGGCTCAGCTGTACTCCGTGCGCTCGCACGGCTCATGGGGCATCGGCGACGCCGACGACCTCACCGAGCTGGTCAGTTTCCTGGGAGACGAGGGCGCGGACTTCCTCCTGATCAATCCGCTGCACGCCGCTGAACCGGCCGGTCGAATGACCCCGTCCCCCTACCTGCCGGTGACCAGGCGCTTCGTCAATCCGATCTACATCCGACCCGAGGCGATCGGGGAGGTCGCCCGCCTGTCCGGGCCGCGCCGCTCGCTCGTCCAGTGGGCCTTCGAGGAGGTGTCGGCCGCCAACCTCAGCGCGGAGCCCATTGACCGCGACGCCGTCTGGAAGGCTAAGCGCGAGGCGCTCGAGGTCATCTTCGCCGCCGACCGCTCCCGGGCGCGCCAGCGCGACTTCGAGCGGTTCCGCGCGGAGCAGGGCGAGGGCCTGGAGAAGTACGCCCTGTGGTGCGCCCTGACGGAGAAGTACGGCGAGCTCAAGGACTGGCCCCACAACCTCAGGGACGCTTCGAGCGCCTTCGTGGCCAACGAGGCCCGCAACCTGACCGAGCGCATCGACTTCTACGCCTGGCTGCAGTGGATCGTCGATGAGCAGCTGAGGCGCGCGCAGGAAGAGGCCAAGGCCTCCGGCATGAGTCTGGGGGTCATGGATGATCTGGCCGTCGGGGTGCACCCGTACGGCGCCGATGTGTGGAGCGACCCGGACTCATTCGCTCCGGGGATGGCGGTCGGCGCTCCGCCGGACATGTACAACCAGCTCGGTCAGAACTGGTCCCAGCCGCCGTGGAGCCCCGCGCACCTGGCGGAGACCGCTTACGCGCCCCTGCGCGACATGCTGCGCACTGTGCTGCGCCATGCCGGAGCGCTGCGCGTGGACCATGTCGTCGGGCTGTTCCGGCTATGGTGGATTCCCCAGGGCATGGGGGCGGACCAGGGCGCCTACGTGCGCTACGACCATGAGGCCATGGTCGGCGTCGTCCTGCTCGAGGCCTATCGCGCCGGTGCCGTGATCATCGGCGAGGACCTGGGCACCGTCGAGCCCTGGGCGCGCGACTACCTCGCCAGCCGCGGTGTGCTCGGCACGTCGGTGCTCTGGTTCGAGAAGCAGCACGACGGCTGGCCGCTGCAGCCCGCCGCCTACCGGCGTCTGGCCCTGTCCACCGTCAACACTCACGACCTGCCGCCCACCGCCGGGTATCTCGCTGACGAGCACGTGATGCTGCGCGAGAGGCTGGGGCTGCTGACCCAGCCCACTGAGCAGGTCCGCGCCGAGGCCCGTCTGGAGCGCGAGCGGATGCTGACCCGGTTGCGCGAGCACGGATTGCTGGGGGACGACCCCTCGGAGCGGGAGATCGTTGAGGCCCTGCACCGCTATGTGGTGCGCACGCCCTCCACGCTGGTCGGCATGGCCCTGGTCGACGGCGTCGGCGAGCGGCGGACCCAGAACCAGCCGGGCACCGACCAGGAGTATCCGAACTGGAAGATTCCGCTCGCCGACGGCTCGGGCAGCGCCGTCCTGGTGGAGGATCTGCCCAACAACGTGCGGCTGAGCAGCCTGCTGGCCGCGATCCGCGACGAGATGAAGCGCTGATAGGCGGGCTCGGGTCGGGTCTCAGCCCCAGGTGAAGGCCACTGCCCCGCGGGTGAGGGTCTCGCCCGCGGGGGCGCTCGTGAGCGACTCGGCTGCGGCCCCGAGTGCGATCACCGGAACGATCGGATTGTGCCCGCCGGCCTCGATGGTCGCGGGGGACCAGGTGATGATCGGCTCGCCGGCGGCGATCTCGCCGCCCTCGACGGCGTGGACGGTGAAGCCCTGCCCGCCCAACTCAACCGTGTCGAGGCCGAGGTGGACGAGCACGCTCCGGCCCTCGGGGGAGACGGTCACATAGGCGTGCGGGTGAACCTTGGACAGGACGCCCGAGATCGGCGCGGTGGCGGTCGCGGTGCCGTGGCTGCGGTCAGGATCGATGGCCAGTCCGGGACCGATGATCCTGTTCGCGAAGACCGGATCGGGGACGTCGTCGAGCATGACGACCGTCCCCGCAAGAGGCGCCCTGACGGCCAGGCTCATCGCAGGTCCTCGATGTCGTCCGCGATGGTGTCCGCATTGGGGCCGACGACGACCTGGGCCACGTTGCCGACAATGAGCACGCCGTGCGCGCCGGCCGCTTTCAGCCCAGCCTTATCGACGATCGTGGCGTCTTCGAGCTCGCATCTCAAACGGGTGATGCAGGGCTCGATCTCGGCGATGTTGTCGAATCCTCCGAGGGCGTCGATGATGCTCTGTGCCTGGGACATGGCGCGTTTCTCCTGGTTCGGCCGGCCGCGGCCGGGCTCGATGAACAATGAGAAGAATGCTATGGCCTGTGCGGGCCGCGATCAGGGGACGGCGTGCGGCTCGCGGGGACACGGCGCTGTCTTTACCTCATTGATATGGAAGAGGCGATTCCTTAGCGTGCAGATTGTCTTACAGTCACCATAGAACCCTGATTTTAGGGGAACTGGTCCAGGTGAGCCCAGGGGCGGGCGCACCTGGACCGCCCTCGTCCCGGGTCGGTGCGCCTCAAGCGCAACCCGACCGCTCGCTATCCCGAAACTGGAGAGAAGAGAACCGTGTCTGATGGCAAGAAGAGAGGCGGTGCTTTCGCTCTCGCCCAGCGTCTCGGGCGGTCTCTCATGCTCCCGATCGCAACCCTGCCGGCGGCGGCCCTGGCCATGTGGCACACGGCCCGTCTATCCAGGCGCAGGGCCACCGGCGCCCTGATGATCTCGGTTGCCCTGACCGCATTCCTCACCGGCATCACCGAGCCCCTGGAGTACGCCTTCGCCTATGTGGCCTTCCCGCTGTATGCGGTCCATGCGATCCTGACCGGGACCTCACTGGCCCTGGTCAACGCCTTGGGCATCAAGGACGGGTTCGCCTTCTCCGCCGGAGGCATCGACTATCTCATCAACCTGGGCAAGTCCGCCGAGCTCTCGGGCGGGTACCTGGCCGGTCCGGTTCTCCTGGCCGGCATCGGCCTGGCCTACGGAGTCGTCTACTACCTGCTGTTCCGCTTCCTAATCGTCCTTCTGGGGTTCAAGACCCCCGGCCGCGACGAAGACGAATCGGATCTCGACACCTTCGAATTCGCCGCCGCCGCTGCGGTGGCGGCGGATCGCAGCAAGCAGAAGGTGGTGCATTCTCACCGGCGCGCTTGAGCGCCGGTGAGAAGCCGAGTGACATCCGCATACGAAGGACCGGGTCCCGCCACTCCTCATAGGAGCGGCGGGACCCGGTTCAGGCTCGGGACTGCGCACTCATGACAGCGCGCGTCAGCGCATGTCAGCGCACGTCAGTGCGCAGCGGCCTCGCAGGCCTGCGCACCGGCCACCCGGCGGGTGTCGTCGAGATTCTCCGCCACGATCCGGCGGAAGGCGGCCGGTGCGTCCCGGTGGGAGGCCAGCCAGTCCTCCAGGGCGCCGATCGGGTCAACGCCCTCCAGGCCGACCGGCGCGGGGGACCACAGCGCGGTCAGCAGGTTCTCCGCCATGTGGAAGGTGCGAGTCTCCCAAAGGGCATCCGCCTCGCGGACGTACTCCTCGATGAAGGGCACGAGCAGCTCCGGATTGCGCTCGACGCTGCGGAAGCCGCGCAGTGTCTTGACCTGGGTCTCATTGGGCATGGAGGCGTCCTCGACGAGTCTGCGCCAGGCTGCGGCCTTGGCCTCGGCGGTCGGGACCGAGGCCCGTGCCTGCGCCGCGCGCTCGCGC
>ERZ772924.1325-NODE-1325-length-11732-cov-5.974822_pt1 | contig 11732 bp, 12 predicted proteins | sample MGYA00512116_ERZ772924 | MGnify/ENA primary metagenome ERZ772924 (study PRJEB29015, sample SAMEA2737920) | human oral metagenome | biome: human oral; feature: human-associated habitat; material: dental | place: China | collected 2134 ...
ACCGAGTATTGCAAACCGTATTACTGCGCGTCTGAAAGTCATGTCTAATTTGGACATTGCCGAGAAGCGTGTACCACAAGATGGTCGTATCAAGCTGCAAGTTTCCGAGACCAAAGCAATAGACTTTCGTGTCAGTTCATTACCTACGTTATGGGGCGAAAAAATAGTATTGCGGATACTTGATAGCTCCGCAGCCAAATTGAATATTGATGTATTGGGATTTGAGCCTGATCAAAAAAGGCATTATCTTGATGCTATAAACAAGCCCCAAGGCCTCGTATTGGTGACTGGTCCCACAGGTTCAGGAAAAACCGTTTCTCTTTATACCGGACTGTCAATACTAAACAAACCAACAGTTAATATATCGACAGCCGAAGATCCAGTAGAAATCAACTTGCCTGGTATAAATCAAGTCAACGTAAATACCAAGACAGGACTAGATTTTGCGGCCGCACTAAAAGCATTTTTGCGCCAAGATCCCGATATTATTATGGTAGGGGAAATCCGGGATATTACTACTGGTGAAATAGCAGTAAAAGCGGCACAAACAGGACACCTGGTGCTATCCACATTGCACACTAACGATGTGCCACAGACGATTGCCCGTTTGGTGAATATCGGTATTCCTTCCTACAATATTGCTGCCAGTGTGAATCTGATAATGGCACAACGTCTAACCCGTCGTCTGTGTAACCATTGCAAAACACGTGATCGCAGACACAGTCATGATGAATTAATCGCCTTAGGATTTGCCGAAGATGAAATTGATGATTTGCGCATATATGCACCGAAAGGCTGTGAGCGATGCAGCTATCAGGGCTATCGTGGTCGAGCCGGTATTTATCAGGTTGTTCCAATTTCTGAGTCATTATCAGAAATGATTCTGCACAATGCATCCGCTGCGGATATTGCAGAACAATGTCAAAAAGAAGGTTATTGGGATCTACGCCAATCAGCCTTAAACAAAGTGCGTCAGGGTCTTACCAGTATAGAAGAGATCTTGCGTGTAACAACTGACTAATTTTAAGGGGAAATACTACTATGGAAACAAAAAAAGAGCTGAAAACTTACCAGTGGAAAGGCAAAAACAAATTAGGAAAAGAAATTTCAGGTGAAAATGATGCAAAAAATGATGCCGTATTAAAAGCATTTTTAGCAAAACAGGGATTAATTAACGTTACTGTAAAAGAAAAACCGAAGCCCTTATTTGAATCCAAAGGAAAAATCAAAAGTAAAGATATTTTATTCTTTACACGACAAATGGCAACCATGCTACGCGCGGGCATGCCAGTATTACGTGCCTTAGATTTGGTTGGAGAAAGTATAGAGAAACCCTTGGCCATGCGTGAAATGGTCTTTGACCTTTATGAACGCATCCAGACGGGCGCTACATTAGCTGAAGCTATGAGAGCGCATCCGCTCCAGTTTGATGATCTCTACACCAGTTTAATTGCCGCCGGAGAAGATGCGGGTATGCTGGAATCTACCATGGATAATATTGCTGTAAACTTGGAAAAGAGTGAGGCTACCAAGAAAAAAGTAAAAAAAGCACTAACATATCCTGCAATTGTCATGGTCTTTGCTATCGTAGTGACGGCAATCTTGATGATCAAAGTAGTTCCTGTATTTGCACAATTCTTTGTTTCCAATGGCGGCGAATTACCTGCGTTAACCCAGCTGGTCGTTAATATCTCTAATTTCATGGTGCAAAAAGGAATGTACTTCTTTATAGCCATTGTATTTTTGGGGTATGCTTTTTTCTATATCAAAAAACGCAATAAGAATGTACAAGAAAAAACCAATATTGTCATGTTTAAAGTGCCTGTTATTGGAGGAATCTTAAGGTGTGGTGCCAACGCCCGTTTTGCCCGCACAATGTCGACTTTGTTTAATGCTGGCGTTCCACTCATGCGGGGTTTGCAGGCAACTGCTCCCGCAACCGGTAGTGTTTTATATGAACGTGCAGTATATGAAATCCGGGATGACGTTCAAAATGGTCAGCAAATGAGCTTTGCCATGAAAAATACCGGACTGTTTCCAACAATTGCAGTACAGATGACTGCGATTGGCGAAGAATCTGGTAACTTGGGGGAAATGCTCGGGCGAGTTGCGACATATTATGAAGAAGAATTGGACTGGCGTATTGACAATTTAACTGCGATGATTGAGCCCGCAATTATGGCATTTATGGCAGTAGTTATTGGGGGACTTATTATTGCCATGTACCTGCCAATTTTCAATTTGGGGCAATTGTTCTAATGATTTCTTTAGACACAGGTATCTTTCAAATGCCGGCCGGATTTGCTCTGGTCGGCATTTTGGGTTTGATGGTGGGCAGCTTTCTTAATGTTGTTGTTTACAGATTACCCCTAATGATTCAAAGAGAAGAAAAATTTTGGGCTTGGGAAGTATTGAACAACCCTGACGAAAATGACGACAAGTCTGCAAACAATCCATATAGGCAAACTGAGATTTTTAACCTGATGCTACCAGGCTCTCATTGCCCAAAATGTAATGCCCAAATCCGTTTCTGGCAAAATATCCCGGTTATCAGCTATCTGTGGCAACGCGGGCGGTGCACCAACTGTGGCACAAAAATCTCCATACGTTACTTACTGGTAGAATTGCTGTGCGCGATAGTAAGTATTTTGGTTGTTTTAAAATATCCCGATCCTATGCAACTGGGATTTGCCTTGTTATTGACATGGGGATTGTTGGCACTAATATTTATCGATGCAGAAAACCAGGTACTGCCAGACGTTTTGACGCTCCCGCTAATGTGGTTAGGTATTTTAGCGGGATGTATAGGAGACGGTCTTTTTGTTGGATTGAATAACAGTATTATTGGCACAATATCGGGTTATCTTATTCTTTGGGTTATCTATTGGGTATATCGCTTAATTGCAAAAAAAGAAGGATTAGGATATGGTGATTTCAAATTGCTAGCACTACTCTGTGCTTGGCAAGGCTTCAGCATGATTCCATTTATTCTTTTTTTATCTTCTTTAACAGGCATTATTTTTGCTATTACAAGGAAGATTGGTTTTGGAAAGCACTTGGCTTTTGGTCCTTATTTGGCAATCGCAGGCTGGTTGACATTTATGTATGGCGGTGAAATTGCACAATTGACCGGACTTTCTCTGTAAACCATGATTATTGGTTTAACGGGCGGTATAGCCAGTGGCAAGTCTTTATGTAGCGACTGGTTTGCCGCCCGTGCTGTTTCTGTTATTGATGCGGATGTGATTGCGCGAAAGGTGGTTACTAAAGGCTCTCCCGTATTGCAGGAACTCGCTGCCGCTTTTGGCAATGATGTTTTGCAGGATAATGGCAATCTGAATCGTGCCGCTTTACGTGCGCGGGCTTTTGTGAATGATGATGCCAGAGCGCGTTTGAATACCATTATGCAGCCACGCATTCGCGAGCACTTGTTGCAAGAGCTGGAGCGTGCGCCGCGGCAACCGTATCGAATTTTAAGCGCGCCGCTACTTTTGGAGAATCGGCTGGATGTCTTATGTGATGTGGTATTAGCTGTCGATGTTTCTGAAAGAACACAACTGGAACGTGGCAGCCAGCGCGATCAACAGCAACAAGCTGCAATCGCCGCTATTATCGCGGCACAAATTTCACGTGCGGAACGTTTGCAGCGTGCAAATTTTATTGTCGATAATGAAGGAAATACTGCTCAAACGTATGCGCAACTGGAGCGACTGCATCAATTCTTCCTCGCTTTTAATTAAGACTACAGGCAATAAAAAAGCGGAGCGCCACAAGCGGCTCCGCTTTTTTGTTGGCAACGATGGCGTGTCAATCAGGCAAAAATGGTTTCCCATTCACTACGATGATCCAGCAGGCGCTGCGCCAATGCTTTCGCCCCTTCCAGACTATGACTTGCTGCCCAGCCGCATTGCACTTCATTGCAGGCGGGAACTTCGGTCGCATTCAGCACGTCTTTCAACGTTTCTTCAATCAGATTGAGCGCTGTTTGATAATCCGGCTCGTTGAGAAGCGAGACATAAAAACCGGTCTGGCAGCCCATCGGCGAAATATCCACCACGTGTGCGTTATGATTGCGCGACAATTCCGCCATTAAATGTTCCAGCGAATGTAGCGCAGGCATTTCCATATGGTCTTTGTTGGGCTGGCAGATACGCAAATCGTATTTGTAAATGACATCGCCATTTTCCCCCTGTTTTTTGTCCGCCAGCCGCAAATATGGCGCTTTGACTTTGGTGTGGTCAAGATTGAAACTTTCAACATTCATGCGTTTTGTCATAGTAACTCCTGATTAAAAACTAAAACCGCTTTGGCGAGAACCAAAACGGGCGATATTGTGCCACAGAAGCGGCAATATCGCGTGGTTGGCGTAGGGAACGCGCGGAAACCCGCTATAATGCGCGCCCGTTTTTTACCCCCAAATTCCCATGCGACACGTCGAACTCCTTGCCCCCGCCGGCTCCCTGAAAACTATGCGCTACGCCTTCGCCTACGGCGCGGATGCCGTTTACGCGGGCTCGGCGCGCTATTCCCTGCGGATGCGCGGCAACGAATTTACCGACGACAACCTGAAAGACGGCATCAGCGAAGCGCACGCGCTCGGCAAACAGTTCTACCTCACCGTCAATACCCAGCCGCACAACTACAAACTTGACACCGCCCTGCGTGACCTCGCTCCCGCCATCGCCGCTGGCCCGGACGCGCTCATCATGTCCGACCCCGGCCTCATCATGACCGTGAAAAACGCCTACCCGGAGCTGCCCATCCACCTCTCCGTGCAGGCGAACACCGTCAATTGGGCGACGGTCAAATTCTGGCAAAACAACGGCATCAGCCGCGTCATCCTCTCGCGCGAACTCTCGCTCAAAGAAATCGAAGAAATCCGCCAGCGTTGCCCGGAGATGGAGCTGGAAGTCTTCGTCCACGGCGCGCTGTGCATGGCATATTCCGGCCGCTGCCTGCTCTCCGGCTACTTCAACAACCGCGACCCCAACCAGGGTACCTGCACCAACGCCTGCCGCTGGAAATACAAAACCCACGGCTCCACCGAAGAAGAAGGCGAATTCATCCCCACGCCCGACCTCATCTTCAGCCCGGAGGCGCTCACCGGTCTCACCGACACGCGCGAGCGCCACCCGCTCGCTGACGGCGTCTATTACCTCGAAGAAGAAAACCGCCCCGGCGAATACATGGAAATCACCGAAGACGAACATGGCACCTACATCATGAACAGCCGCGACCTGCGCGCCATCGAGCACGTCGGCGCGTTGGTGCGCATCGGCGTCAATTGCCTGAAAATCGAGGGGCGCACCAAATCCTTCTACTACGCCGCCCGCACCGCGCAACTCTACCGCCAGGCGATTGACGACGCCTACGCCGGGCGCGCATTCAACCCGGCACTCAACGCCAAACTGGAAGGGCTGGCCAACCGGGGCTACACCGACGGCTTCTTCGTCCGCCGGCAAATCAAGGCACAACAAAACTACGCCAGCGGCACCTCCAATGCCGCCACGCAACAGTTCGTCGGCGAAGTCACCGCCTACGATGCCGCAACCGGACTGGCCACCATCGAGGCAAAAAACCATTTCAAAAGCGGCGACAGCATCGAAATCATCCAGCCGGGCGGCAACCGCGAAATCATCCTCGGCGAACTTTATGATGCCAAAAGCGGCGAACCCGTCCCGGCAGCGAAAGGCAGCGGCTGGCAGGTCAAGGCGGCGATTGGCGCGGTTGACGGCTATACCGTGCTCGCCAAAAATCTCCAGGCCATCACAAAAAAGCCGCGATAACAGCGGCTTTTTTACAACATTCTGCGTGGCAACCACGGTGTCCACGGATTGCGAATCCCCGCGCCGCGCGACAACAGCCTGTAACCGCAGCAAAAGCGGGCAATCCATAGCCCGTAAAGCGCAATGCCATAAAAAACAATAAATAGCGTACTCCAGCGCGGCGGCATAAAAATCTGTCCCGTCGGGCAAAAATGCAAATCGGCGAATAGCCGCAATCCCTTAAAATTCCAAAAACCGGCCGCCAATAACACGGCCATCCACCATGAACTGCACGCCTGAAAACGGAAATGACTGGCGAGAGAAACATCCCTGGCGCGTGACAATGCCAGCAATGCCAGCACACTGCCGAGCGGAATCGTCAGCCAGCCAATCATTGCCCCCACGAAAAACAGACTGTAAATATCATGTGCCCGTTTTAGCAGCGGCTGCCGGAAATAATCCGCCGATTCATACGAAAACATCATTTCTCCAATAATGCAGCCAATAAATCCCCGGACTGCTGCAACTCAATGATCTGCCGCGCAATCGCCACCTGCTGCGCCAACAGGCGGCGGCGCAAATCCGGGCAAAAATCCTGCGGCGCATCACGCAAACAATCGCGCATCAATGCCAAATCCTTCAGCGGCACGCCCGCCTGATTGAGCAACCGCACCTTGCGCACCAAATCCACATCTGCCGCCTGATAAAGGCGATAACCGGCGGCATTACGCACAGGCATCAGCAATCCAATCTTTTCATAAAAGCGCAACATTCTTGCACTGATGCCACTCGCCTGCGCCAGCGCACCAATTTTTAGCGGGGATTCATGCTCGTTCATGCGGCATAGCTTAAACCATTTTGCGCTGGTGGCAAGCGGATGCGGTGCAAATGGTCATTACCGCCACAATTCCCGCAGCGCATAGGCACAGGCGGCGGGAATCAGCATTAACCCCATATTCGGCAGCCACCATAACCATTCAAAATCTTTGGCAATCGCCCAATAGCTGATAGCCATTAACCCGGCAGCAAAAGTCAGCGTCAGGGTTATCAGCAACAACGCCCGCGCGGCGGAAGAAAACGGCTGGTGTCTGCTCAGCCATGCCCAGGCTAAACCGCTACCGATGGCGCATAAATCCAGCGGCAAAAATGACCAGTTCCAGGCAATCACGGCGGGCGTGCTGTAATCCCGAAAGGCGAGCGATGGCGGAATCAGGTGCAATGCGGTTGCCAACCAATAAAGCAGCAGGCCGAAGTCAATGATGAGTAACAGGGATTGGGTGAGACGCAGGCGTTTGACAAGCGTGGCATTGATAGGCATGGGTAATTCCGGTTTTGATGAACAAGTTTAATGCTGTTTTTGCCAGGATTTGGCGGCGGGAAGCAGGGTACATTGACTGTCGCCAATGCTATCTGCGGGATAGTCTGTATATAGTGTGATGACGGTGATTCCATCCGGGGCTTTGAATGAGCCTTGCGGGGATTCATTGGCATAAAGCGACAGGAATAGCGGTTTTCCCTGAATGTCCAGCTGATAATAGCGGCTCACAATCATGTCGGGTTCATCTTTGGGGCAGGGTTCGGTGATGGGTTCCATAATGGTGGATGCCTTGAACTGGCGGCGCAGATATTTCTCGCACAGCGCCAGGGTTTCGCAATGATGAAAGCTTTCAAACCATATCCGGGCAATCCGTTGATGATTATCCGCGAATGCCTTTACCCAGGCATTCCCGGTATCGCCACCGATGGAAGGGGTTGGATAACCGAGCTGCACGGTAAGCCGCCGCTTATATTTGGGAAAGCCAACCAGACGGCTGCGCCCGTCAAATTCGTTCGTATGGTCAAACGCTTTGCGCAATTTCTTGCGCGCTTTATGCGCTACCGGTTTATTGTCTATTTCCCAGACAATGCCTTTTATATCCGCCAAATCGTGCCAGTCGCCACGCTTTGCCATCAATTTGGCGACGCGCTGCATGGGCGAGGATTCTTTTTCGACGTCAATATCGCTTTCGTCGCCGATTTCATCTGCACCTGCAATACGCAGCCGCTCAAAGGTATCAAATTCTACTTTGCGGATGAAGGCTTCAGCGCGCTCCAGTTTTGCCTGGTATTCCTTGTCTCTTTTTTCCTGCTCCGGGTCATAATGGGAAAATTTGATACTGCCCAGTTCGGATATTTGGTTTTCACCGTCATCCTTCGGGAAAGAGAATTTTACAGGGGCTGCCGTGGCATGAATGGCAAGGGCTAGCAAAGCGACGGCAAATGGCATGGTGTGTGTGAGATTTTTCATCTTTTTCAGTGCTATGGTTTTGCTGTTTTGTCTTGGGATGTAACGCTGTAGTGTAGCGCATGGCGGCTGTCACTTGGTGGCGCTGTTGTCCCCTGCGCCGCCGTTTGGCGCTATCATGCGCGCAGATTTTTTATGAAGGAGGACGTTATGTCCTGGCTGTTTTTTGCTTTGTTATCAGCGGTGTTTGCCGCGCTGACCGCCATTTTTGCCAAAATCGGGCTGGAGGGGCTGGACAGCGATTTTGCGACGTTTATCCGCACGGTGTTCATCGTCGGCATTGTCGCGCTGTGGGTCAGTTTTCTCGGCAAGTGGCAGTCGCCCGCCACTGTCGGCGGCAAGCAGTGGCTGTTTCTCGCGCTGTCGGCGACGGCGACAGGGTTGTCGTGGCTCTTTTATTTCAAGGCGTTGCAACTGGGGCAGGCGGCGCACGTCGCCCCGGTGGACAAGCTGTCGGTGGTGTTCGTCGCCTTTTTCGCCGTTGCTTTCCTCGGTGAGCGGCTGAGCGCGCGCGAGTGGTTTGGCATCGCGCTGATTGTCTGCGGGGTGGTGTGTCTGACGCTGAAGCCGTCTGCACCCGCGCCCGTGTCTTCTTCGGTTCAGGTGGAGCAGGGTCATGAGTAAGTGTTTGCAATTATTGGTGATTGGCAACGAGATTTTGAGCGGGCGGCGGCAGGACGTGCATTTTGCCAACACGCGGGCGGCGTGCGAGGTGCGCGGGCTGCGTCTTGCCGCAGCGCATTTTTTGGGCGATGACGCGGCGGCGCTGGTCGCCCATTACCGCCGTGCGCTGGAAGCGGGCGAGGTGGTCTTGAGTTTTGGCGGCATCGGCGCGACGCCGGATGACCGCACGCGGCAGGCGGTCGCCGAGGCCTGCGGCGTGCCGCTCGCCTTTCATCCCGAAGGCGAGGCGCTGCTGCTCGCCAAATATGGCGCGGCGGATTTCACCCCGGCGCGGCGCGAGCTGATTCATTTTCCGCAGGGCGCCAGCCTGATTCCCAATCCGGTCAATGGCATTCCGGGCTTCTCGCTGCGCGGCATTCACTGCGTGCCGGGCTTTCCGCAGATGGCGCAGCCGATGATGGACTGGGTGCTGGATACGTTTTACCGCGCCGATGGCCGCGCGCGGCACTATGCGGCGCTGGATGTGTTCGCGCCGGAAAGCCAGCTGGCGCCGGTGATGAGTGCGCTGGAAGCGCGTTTCCCACAGGTGGTGGTGTCCAGCCTGCCGAAGCTGCATTTTGAAAGCGAGCTGGGTTTTGACGGCGAACCGGCAGCGGTGGAATCCGCGCTTGCCGCCGCGCGGGAGTTGCTGGATGCGGCACAGCTCAAGTGGCAGGCGCATTCTGCATGATGACGACAGGCGGGTGACGGGGCAGGCGGACACGCCCGGCCTTTTTTATAACGACCGCCCTGCCCCGTGCGGGCTTCCCTTGAATCCCCCCCGCCGCGCCCCCAATTCGTCAAACATCTTCACCCTACAGGAACCATCATGTTTGACGCACACTCCACTACCATCCTTTCCGTGCGCCGTGGGCGGCACGTTGCCATCGCCGGCGACGGCCAGGTCTCGCTCGGCAATACCATCATGAAGGGCAACGCCCGCAAAATCCGCCGTCTTTACAAGAACCGCATCCTCGCCGGCTTCGCCGGTGGCACCGCCGACGCCTTCACCCTGTTCGAGCGCTTCGAGGGCAAGCTGGAGGAGCAGGACGGGCAACTGCTGCGCGCGGCGGTCGAGCTCGCCAAAGACTGGCGCACCGACCGGATGCTGCGGCGGCTGGAGGCGATGCTGATTGTCGCCGATGAAAGCAGCACGCTGATTCTTTCCGGCAACGGCGACGTGGTCGAGCCGGAAGACAGCATCGCCGCCATCGGCTCCGGCGGGATGTTTGCGCTGTCCGCCGCGCGCGCGCTGTATCACAACACCGAGATGGACGCGCTCACCATCGCCCGCAAGAGCCTGGAAATCGCCAGCGACATCTGCGTCTATACCAACCACAACATCATCACCGACGAATTGAAGGGCTAACACATGGATAACAAAACCGAATACCGCGACCTCAACATGACCCCGCGTGAAATCGTGGAGGAGCTTGACCGCCACATCATTGGCCAAAAAGCGGCGAAGCGCGCCGTGGCCAACGCCCTGCGCAGCCGCTGGCGACGCCGCCAGATTCCGGAGCCGATGCGCAGCGAAATTACCCCGAAAAACATCCTGATGATTGGCCCGACCGGCGTCGGCAAAACCGAAATCGCGCGCCGTCTCGCCAAACTCGCCGAAGCGCCGTTCGTTAAAGTTGAGGCGACCAAATTCACCGAAGTCGGCTACGTTGGCCGCGACGTGGACAGCATCGTCCGCGATTTGGTCGAAACCAGCATCAAGCTGGAACGCGAACGCGCGCGCAAGCAGGTGCAGACCAAGGCGCGCGAAGCGGCGCTGGAGCGCGTGCTGGACGCACTCGTCCCGCCGACCAAAACCGCGAGCTGGCACGACGGCGCAAATACCCCGGAAGACAACCCGGCGCGCAAAACCTACCGTGAACGCATCCTGCGCGAAGAGCTGAACGACAAGGTCATCGAAATCGAAGTGCGCGATATGCCGACCGCCTCGCACGTCGAAATCATGGCACCGCCGGGGATGGAAGACATGAGCAGCCAGCTCTCCGAGCTGTTCCAGAACCTCGGCAAACAGCGCACCAGCAAGCAGAAAATCAAAATCGCCGACGCCCTCGTCCAGCTTGCCGAAGAAGAAGCGGACAAACTCGTCTCCGAAGCGGACATCAAGCAGCAGGCGATAGCGAATGCCGAGCAGAACGGCATCGTCTTCATCGACGAAATCGACAAAGTGGCGAAACGCAGCGACGTCGGCGGCGCGGACGTCTCGCGCGAAGGCGTGCAGCGCGACCTCTTGCCGCTGGTAGAAGGCTCCACCGTCTCCACCAAATACGGCATGATCAAAACCGACCACATCCTCTTCATCGCCAGCGGCGCCTTCCACCTCGCCAAACCGTCCGACCTCATCCCCGAACTGCAAGGGCGAATGCCGGTGCGGGTCGAGCTGGACGCGCTCAACGTGGACGACTTCCGCCGCATCCTCACCGAGCCGGACCACAGCCTGATCAAGCAGTACACCGCGCTGCTGGCCACCGAATCGCTGCACCTCGAATTTACCGACGACGGCATCGAAAAAATCGCGGAAATCGCCTACCACGTCAACAAGACCACGGAAAACATTGGCGCGCGCCGCCTGCATACGCTGATGGAGCGGCTGACCGAAAGCCTGTCGTTCGACGCCGCCGACCGCCCCGACGGCGACCGCATCCGCATTGACGCCGCCTATGTGGAAAACGCCCTCGGTGAGTTGTCGCAAAACGAAGACCTGAGCCGCTTCGTGCTGTAACGGCTGCTCATAAAATGGCGCATAGGACAAAATGGAGGCTCAAAAACGCTGTAAACCTTATGCTGCAAGGCTTTAAGCGGGGGCAAAACCTTTGAACACAAAAAATGCTTTTTCTGTGGCTCAAAACGGGTCAAAAAGAATGGCCAGCGAGGAGGTCGGCAACGCTATAAATCTGCCAGTTGTGGCAGGCAATTTGACGGTGGCAGGCGTCGCCAAAGCGATGAACTTTGGACAGCCTACAGCGCGGGCAAGCAGACTGCCGCCTGGCTCGCCGCGCAAC
>ERZ772924.1327-NODE-1327-length-11719-cov-37.867798_pt1 | contig 11719 bp, 10 predicted proteins | sample MGYA00512116_ERZ772924 | MGnify/ENA primary metagenome ERZ772924 (study PRJEB29015, sample SAMEA2737920) | human oral metagenome | biome: human oral; feature: human-associated habitat; material: dental | place: China | collected 2134 ...
CGAGCCGGGTGGGCGTCTCGACGACGATCTGCACGTGCAGGTCGCCGCGGCCGGAACGCCGCAGGCGCCCGACGCCCAGGCCCGAGAGGACCACCTCGTCCCCGTTCTGGGTGCCCGGCTTGACCGACACGGTGCGCTCGCCGTCCAGGGTGGACAGCGGGAAGCTCGCCCCCAGCGCCGCCGCGGTCATGGGCACGCGCAGCTCGGTGTACAGGTCGTCGCCGCTGCGGGAGAGGGCCTCGTCGCGCGTCTCGTGGATCTCGACGTAGAGGTCGCCGTTGGGTCCGCCGGCCGGACCGGCCTCGCCGCGCCCGGACATGCGGATACGGGTGCCCGTGGACACCCCCGCCGGGACGTTGACGTCGATAGTGGTGCGCACGCGCTTGCGGCCCTCGCCGTCGCAGTCACGGCACGGGGAGGCGATGACGGTGCCGAAGCCCTGGCAGCGCGGGCACGGCGAGGAGGTCACGACATTGCCCAGGAAGGAGCGCTGCACGCGCTGGACGGAGCCCTGCCCGTTGCACTCCGGGCAGGTCACGGGCTTCGTGCCCTCGGCGCAGCACGTGCCGTCGCAGGTCTCGCAGGTGACGTAGGTGTCGACGGGCAGGGTCTTGGTCGCCCCGAAGGCCACGTCGGCAAGGTCCACCTCAAGGGCCACGAGGGAGTCCTGCCCCCTCCGCGCCCGCGAGGCAGGACCGCCCGAGGCGCCGCCCCGCCAAGCGCGCCTGGAGCGCATCGATGGACGGGCGGGCGATCCGCTCGACGACGGCGAGCACGACGAGGAACTCCTGGATGCGCATCGTCATGCGGGTGTTGTACTCGCAGAACTGCACGGCCGCGATGATCCCCAGCGCGATGCCCGCCGCCAGGGCGACCGGCATCGTCGCATTCGTACAGCGGCCCAGCGACAGGAGGCAGAGCCTGGTGAGCAGGCCGAAGACGACCACCGAGCCGATGACGCCGGCGATGCCCCACAGGGAGCCCCACTCGCCCACGGCGGAGAAGGGGATGTAGTCGTGGACGCGCATCGAGTCGGCGATCTGCGGCCAGCCCGTCACGCCCGAGGGCAGCGGGTTCACCTCGACGAGCAACTGGTCCAGGCTGATCCAGCGCACGCTCGTGCAGTAGATGACCAGCGGAACGATGAACGCGATGTTCTCGGCGAAGCTGATCCACACCGACGACAGGTAGTCCGGGCCGGTGAGCAGGTCGATCGTGGCGCCCGTGTACGGGGTGATGCCGTGCGTCGCCTGGCCCCGGTTGTGGAGCGGCACGGGCAGGGCGAGGAGCGCGAAGGCGATGCCCGCCAGCCATCCCCACCACGGCACCGGGCGCCCGCCGAGGACCCGGCCCAGCAGGTGGAGGATGACGAGGCCGCAGAGCACGCGGGTGCCCGAGCCGAACATGAACGCGCACGAGACGACGAGGAAGAGCGCGCTCAGGGCCCGGTGCCGACGCCCGATCATGCCCGACAGCATCGGTAGCAGCGGCGAGAGGGCGCTGGACGCCACGACCACCGCGTGCGGCCCGGTCGTCATGAGATAGGCGGTGGCGTAGAAGAGGTAGCGCCCCTTGGCCAGCGCGTTCATCACGATGATGACGAGACCCAGGCCGATCCACACGGGCATGAGGAGCTCGACGGGCTCGCGGGTGCGCTCGGTGATCTCGGACGGGGTCAGGCCCCTGCCCAGGGGGAGCACGAGGGCGACGAGCACGCCGACCACGATCGCCGCGACCAGACGCACCGCGGCGTCGTGGTCGTAGACCCGCCAGACCTTCAGGAAGGGCCCCGCCGCGCCCACGGAGGGCTGCCCGACGGCCCACTCGGCCACCGGGAGACAGACGAGGAAGAGCAGCCCGACGATGAGGACCGGCAGACGATCGATGGTCAGCCTCATGCCGGGCTCACCCGATCCTCGTGATGATGTCGCCCGCGTTGCAGAAGACGATGCCCTCGACTCCCTGGACGGGGCCGATCTTCGTCCGGATGTCCCCGCTCGGGGGCTGGCGGAAGGCCAGCACGCAGTTCGGCGAGGCGCCCGAGATGGTGATGGGCCCGATGTAGCAGTCGGTGATGTTCGGCGTCGCCGAGACGACCGCGCCCTCGTAGCCGTTGTCGTTGCCGGCGAAGTTGCAGCCCGTGATCGTGTGACCCGAGATGTACCCGCCCGAGACCGAGCCCGAGGGCATCGCCCGCGAGAAGTCGTCGCCGTTCTGGTCGAGGTAGGCGATGCGCAGGTCGGAGGCGTCGGCGAACTCGTTGCCGAACTTGTTCGCGTCGATGAGCAGACCGGATCCGGCGTTGGCCTTCTGGTCGCCCGGCACGATCCACACGGCGATCCGGTTCGTGCCCGGGGCGGACTGGACGAAGTCGTTGTTCTGGATGTGGGTGTTGTTGCCGCCGTGGTCGAGCTTGATGTGCACGCGGTTGTTGACGAAGGCGTTGTCGGAGACCGTCGACCCGTCGGTGAGCCCGGACAGGGCGACGGCGATCGAGTTCGTCGAGTCGGCCGCCGAGAAGTAGTTCTGGGTGATCTTCCAGTAGGGCATGTCCGAGGAGGCGTGGCAGATGGCGTTCTCCTTGTAACTGACGAAGCGGCAGTTGCGCACGACGTGGATGGTCGTCACGTTCGCGCCCCGGTAGCGGTTGCGGATGACCGCGCGGCCGCCGGTGAAGCTGATGCCCTCGATGAACAGGGAGCTCCACTGCTGGTTGGAGTCGATGAGACAGTCCGAGTCGATCGTGATGAAGGTGCGGCCGGCGCCCAGGCCGCGCAGCACGGGCGCGTTCACGTCGATGCCGGATCCCTTGTAGACGAAGGCCCCCTCGCCGAGTGTGAGCCCCTCGCGGATGGCCCGCTCGATGGTCTCGGTGTCGTCGACGCCGGTCGCGACGAGCCCCTCGCCGGTCACCGGGGCGTACTCGGGCGTGTCGGGGGCGCCCGGGCTCGGGGCGGCCGTCTTGGGAACTCGCGGCTGCGCCGGTTGAGTATGCGCCGGTTGAGGCGGCGTCGGCCTGTACGTCGGCCGGCCGTCCGCGGAAATCTGCGAATCGGAGGAGCCCCCGGGGGTTCCGCGCCCGTCGGCGTGAGCCGCAATCGGTGCAATCAGCAGTGATAACGTTGCCGCGCCGCCGAAAAGGGAACGCAGCCGTGTCTTCGTCATCGAATCTCCTCGCGTGAATATGTTGTTTGAGTAACATTTGATCACACCGAAAGACCGCTGTCGATTTGCCACGAGGAGTTGTGGACAAGAAGGCAGCGTTTAGAGCCTGTGCACCGCCGCCGGGCGACTTGGAACCCCGTTGCCGCACCGTCTCGGACCTCCGTCAGGCCGGCCTAGAGCGAAGCGGCACACGGATCTTGAAAGGCCTCCCCTCGGACCTGCCGTCAGGCCCGCCCAGAACCCTCGGGCTCCAACCGCCGCGCAATTCTGCGAAGCGCGATTCGACCGACCGTTCCTCAGCAGACGGAACGGCCCTCGGCGGGGCTCTCCGTCGCCGGCATCCAGCCGAGAGCGGGCGCGACGTAGTCGGCGAAGTTCTTGAGAATCCTGAAGTTGACGTCCACCCCGAGCGGGTTGGGAATCGTCAAAAGCAGGGTGTCGGCCGCCTCAATCGCGGGATCGGCCTTGAGCTGTTCGACGAGCGCGTCGGGCTCGGCGGCGTACGTCCGGCCGAAGGTCGTTTTGGTGGCGCCTTCGAGGTAGCCGACCTGGTCCTCCCCCTCGCCGCGGATGCCGAAAAGCTGCCGGTCCTCCTCGGCGACCAGCGGGAAGATCGTGCGGGAGACCGAGACCCTGGGCGTCCAGCCATGGCCCGCCTCCTTCCATGCGGCGCGGTATCTGGCGATCTGCTCGGCCTGAATCTCGCCGAAGGAAGCGCCGTCGGATTCTTGCACCAAGGTTGAGCTCATGAGGTTCACGCCGTCGCGCGCGGCCTGCTCAGCCGTTTTGTGCGACCCGGAACCCCACCAAATACGCCGCTCCAGACCCGGGGACTGCGGGAAAACGGGCAGCGGAATTCCCGGTTTGTACAGGGCGGGGTACTGTTCTTCCAGCGGCGCCGATCGCGCCACTCCCGCGCCGCGGACGGCCGCCATGAACAGTTCGAACTTCTGCCGGGCCATGTCGGCGCCGTTGGCTTGGCCGCCGCGATATCCGAAGGCTTCCCATCCGCGCTCCGCCGGCTCGGGCGAACCGCGCGAAACGCCGAGCGCCACGCGTCCCTCGGCGATGAGGTCCAATGCCGCCGCCTCTTCCGCGAGATAGAGGGGATTTTCGTAGCGCAGGTCGATGACGCCCGTGCCCACTTCGATGTTCTTCGTCGACGCCGCAATCGCCGAGAGAATCGGCATGGGCGAGGATCCTTGGGGAGCGAAATGGTGGACGCGGAAGTATGCGCCGTTGACGCCGATCTCGTCCGCGGCCCGCGCGAGCTCGATCTGCTGGCGGAGCGCCTCTCCGGCGAGCGGCCCGTGTTTGCCGTCGAGCGAATGATGGCCGAAGCTGAGGAATCCGAATGACTTCATAGTTGAAGATTAAATCATCTTCGTTCCCGTGTCCATATGCGGTGGCCCACGGTTCCGCTCCAAGGCGCCGACTCACAGCGTCGCCGCGAGCGCGGTCGCATGGACAAGGGCGGCGAAGGCGGCGCCGACGGCCATTCCTTTCAAACGGTTCGCGACGGCAGCTACGACGTCGGCGATTTGCGCGGCGACGGCGACGCCGAGAAGCAGCGCCGTCGCCCGCTCATCGGGGGCGGCCCACGCGACGGCGGACACGGCCAAACCGAGCGGGATCGCGCGTCCGGCATACATGGCGGCATAGAGGCGCGCGGCTTCGACATCGCCGCGCACGCCCGAGCCGCCGCATCCCCCAAACGCCCTGCCCCCGCCGCGAGGCCCGTTCAACGCCTCCGGTCGAATCAACGCAAGGACGCCGAATGCGGCCGACCCCAGCGCCATCAGCGAATTTGCGACACTCAGCCATAACGGCATGGTCGCTCCTCCTTTCAAGTCATTCTGTTTTTAATCATTCACTTCTGAATTAATCACAATGTTACCCTTTTGACGTGGACGACGTCGACGGCATGACGATCCTCCAGGCGGCGTGCTTCCGCCTGGGCATGGCCGGATCCCAGATAACACAAGCCTTTTCCCAGCGTGTGGAACGGCTGGGCCTGACCCACAAACAGGTTGGACTGCTCGCAGCCGTAGAAGCGGGCCACGCCTCGTCCCAACGCGACATCGCGACTCGCCTCAACGTCGCACCCAGCCTCGTCGTCGCCCTCGTCGATCAGCTCGCGGACCTCGGAGCCGTCGGCCGCGAGCGAAGCGCCGCCGACAGGCGGGTGCAGGTCATCACCCTCACCCCGAAAGGGCGGGAGCTGTTGGCGGAAAGCGCCGCGGCGGCAGAGGAGCTCGACGCCGAATTGCGCGCCCGCCTCTCCCCCGCCGGCCGCAAAGCGCTCGCTACGGCACTCGACGAGTTGGAGCTTTCCGACTGACGAATTGACGCACGGCGACAACGGTTCAACGGCCCGCGGCAACGCCCCAACAGCCGATGACAACAACGGTTCAAGGGCCGACGTTCGCGCCTTGACGCACACATACAGAAGATCAATGGCCGACGGAGACAGCCCGACGGCCACCGGCAGCGCTCGGCAGCCAACCGCAACGCTTCGACAGCCGCCGGCGAGGAAGCGCGGGGCCGACGGGAGGAAGCGCGGACCCAACAGCAGAAAAAGCGGAGCCGACGCGAAGAAGCCGACCCGAAAAAGAGACAAGGCCAGACGCAAAGAAGAGGTAAGGCCCGACCCGAAGAAGAGACAAGGCCCGACGCAAGCGCCGAAAAGCACGCCCATTTTTGACCTGTAAGTCAAAAATGAATAGCCTCGTCCTATGAGCAGACCTCGAAAGTTCGACGAGGACGACGTCGTCGAACGCGCGATGGAAGAGTTTTGGACGAACGGCTACGCCGCCACCTCCCCCGCGCGTTTGGCCGAGGCCACCGGCGTCGCCAAAGGGAGCCTGTACAACGCGTTTTCGAGCAAACGCGCGCTCTTTGAACGATGCCTCGACAAGTACCAGCAACAGATCGCGAAACTTGCGGAAGGCCTGATGGACCATCCCGGAAGCACCCGCGAGTGCCTGAGGGACGCGTTGCGGGCGGTCGTCGATTCGGATCTGGCTCAGGTGCGCCGCCGCGGATGCCTCATCGGCAACACCGCCGTCGAACTAGCGGGCGATGACCCTGATTTGGCGCGAAAAATACGGAAGATGCAGAGCGAATCGACCGCTTGGTTCGCCCGACGCGTCGAACGCGGCCAGCGCGAGGGCGACGTCCGCCCGGACCTGGACGCCACGGCCTTTGCCGAGCATATGGCGACGACGCTTGCCGGCCTCCGCGTCATGGCCGTCACGCACGAAGCCGAATCACTCTACAGAGTGATCGACATGGCCCTGGCGGCACTTCAAACGAGTTGATCGCCACACACAAAGGATCGCCCCCACAGGGTTGATCGCCACACACGTCAGCGGCTGAGAACACACGTCAGTAGCTGAGAACAAAGGAGAAATATGAATCTCAACCTCGAAGGCAAAACTGCTCTCGTCACGGGCGCCAGCCGCGGGATAGGCCTCGCCGTCGTCCGCAAACTCGCGGAAGAGGGCGCTCAAGTGGTGGGCGTGGCCCGCACGGTCACCCCGGAGCTCGAAGATGCGAGCGCACTCGCCATTTCGGCCGATTTGACGACGCCGGGCGGCGCCGAAGCGGCGGTCAAAGCGGCGCTGGCAGAGCTCGGAGGAATCGACATCCTCGTCAACAACGTCGGCGCGGGCGACCCCGACGTCATGAAGCTGGGCGGCTTCCTCGAAACCGACGACGCCCAATGGCGCGACCTGTTCAATCTGAACTTCTTCAGCGCAGTGTGGATGAGCCGCACAGCCCTTCCGAGCCTCCTCGAACGCCGCGGCGCAATCGTCAACACTGGATCTGTCAATGCCCTTGTGCCCGCGCAAGGGCCGGTCGGCTACAGCGAGGCCAAGGCCGCGCTGGTGGCTTTCAGCAAGCGTTTGAGCGAAGAGTTCGGGCCGCAAGGGGTGCGCGTGAACACGGTCTCTCCGGGCGGGGTCGGCACCGGGCTGTGGCGCGACCCGGACGGTTTCGGTTCGCGCGTGGCGGCCTCGATGGGCATGTCCCACAGCGACCTTCTCTCGGCGATGCCCACCGCATTCGGCGTCACTTCTGGGCGCATAGCCGAGCCCGAGGAGATCGCCGCGCTCATCGTATTCGTAGCTTCGTCGGCCGCTGAGTACCTCGTGGGGGCGAACATCGTCATTGACGGCGGGACGGTTAAGACGGTCTGATTCGCCCAAATCACGGGGTTCGTAAGGCCCGGTCGACTCTGGTCAGTTCGCCCAGTCTCGCTAGGATCGCGGGGGTTCAGAAGGATCGCCGAGGTCCGGAAGGATCACCGGAGTTTGGAAGGATTGCGCGGTTCTGGCCGACCGGGCTAAAACCGCGCGCCCCGCAAACGCATGCGCCGCGACGCCCACGTTCTTGTGGACGACACCGGGAGCGAATGCGCCCGGCATGTGCCGCTGCGACGCCGCCGTTCAGGCCGCCGAGTTCGGTTTGGGCATCCGACGTCGCAGCGCCCGCAGGTCGGCGAGCCCCGCCACGGCTGCTATCGGTTTGACGAGAATTTGCTCGCCGAAGCGGTAATCCGCCCCGCGCACGAGCCTGTCGGCGAGGTCCGGGCGCAGGCGCCGTAGAAGAATCCGTCCTTTGAGCGCGTGCACCGAATTGGAGACGATCGCGACGGAGGCGGCGTCCTCGATCAGAGGGATCGCATTTTCGATGTTTTGGAGCGTCGATCGACTCTCGCGATCCATGCGGATTGGCCCCGCATATCCACGGGCTCGCGCGTAGCTTTCCATGACGTCGGCCTCGGGGACGGGTCCCGACACCGCGCCGCCGCACAGCACGAGCACATCCGCAGCCACGGAGGCATGCGCGATGCATGAAACTGCGGAGAGGGGCGCGATGCCTGAAACTGCGGAGGCGCGCACAATGCGCGCAACGGATGCATCGGCGAAAGCGGCCCGGCTTTCGGAAACGGACGCATCGCCCGGACTCTGCCGAACAGGCCATTCGCGGCGAACCGCCGATGCCCGCCGAGAGGCAGCGGCCCGCAGCCCGTCAGATTTGAGCGAGCGGAGCTTGGCGCCTCGCCGTCCCTCGGATCCAAGCGAACGGAGCCCGGCGCGCACACGGTACCGGTTGACGAAGTTCGCGCGGGCTCCCCGGTTCGCAAAACCCAGCACGACGATGGCCTTGCCGACGCCCGCCCCAACGGCATCCTCTTCGCCGACGCCGGCCTCGCCGACGTCTCTCTGCCGCGCTTCCGGAGCTCGGCCGAGCACTCGCACGCGTGATCGCCGACGAGCTTGCCCGAGCGATTGCCCTTTGGCGGCGTCGCCCCGGCCCAAGCACTTCCTGCTCGCCCGCCAATGCACGAGTTCGCCCCACGCAAGCAGGGCGGAGGCGGCGATCAGGAAGCGGCGCAGCATGCTTTCACTTTAACCGCATGCTTTCACTTTGGCCGTGCTGCACGGCCCGTGGCGCCCCGTCAGCCCTCTTCTTTCGTTCGCGCCAGCCCCCTAGTCACACTCCTGCCAGCCTTCTGCGATCTGGCCAGCCCGCGGTATATGAAACCGAAACCGACGCTGAAAACATTGAAGCATGAGATTCGAGAATCGAAACGAGTCGCGCGGCGACGAGCAGACAGGGCCCGACGTTTCCCGCCGCACGCGAGGCGCAGGGGCCAAGACGCGAAATGAGGCAACCGGACGCTGGGGTCGAGACGTCGGGCAATCCGACGTCGGCCCGCAAGGTTCTTCTCGAGCCGGCAGACCCGGCGCCGTCCCACAGGGCTTTTCCCGACCGAACCGACCAAGGACCGGACAGCGCGACCCTTCTGGGGCCGGCCGGTCAGGCGCCGCCAGCGCCTCCATTTCCGTCCGTCAACTCACGCGCGTGTACGAGGTGCCGGGGCGAAAAGACGCCCGGGTTCTCGCCCTCGACGGCGTCGACGCCGATTTCCCAGAAGGCAGCTTCACCGCGATTGTCGGAGCCTCGGGTTCGGGCAAATCGACTCTTCTGCACTGCATGGCGGGACTCGACGAGCCCACGGACGGGCGCGTGACGATGCTGGGAAGCGCGACCTCCGAGATGAAGCCGGCCAAGCGCGCGACGTTCCGGGCGCAGCACGTCGGATTCGTGTTCCAGGAGTACAACCTCATCGCCTCCTTGACGGCCGCGGAAAACGTGTCGATGCCTTCGCGGCTTGCCGGGCGGACGCTTTCCAAAGGCCAGATCGACGCGGCGCTCGATGCGGTGGGGTTGCGGCGTCGCGCGAATTTGAAGCCCCACCAGCTTTCCGGCGGCGAACGCCAGCGTGTGGCCATCGCCCGCGTGATGGCCAGCGAGCCGCGCATCGTCTTCGCGGACGAGCCCACCGGCGCATTGGACCTCGACTCCAGCGGCGTCGTCCTGGATTGGCTTCGTCAGCTCGCCTCGCGGGGAACCACCGTGGTCATGGTCACGCATGACGTCGAAGCCGCAGCCCTGGCGGACTCCGTCGCGGTCATGAGCGGCGGACGTCTGGCGACGTGGTCGAACTGCCGCGACGCCCAGCGAATCGCCGGCCTCGTCCACGCCGCCCGCGCACGCTGAAGGGAGGGGAAAATGTCGACCTTGATGTGGAAAGACCTGCGTCACCACGCTCGCCAATGGCTGTGGTCGCTGCTGGTGGCCACGGCGGGCGCCGCCGTCGTGGGGATAATCGTCATCGCGTGGTGGAGCGCCACCCAGTGGTCCCTGGAACACGGCAATGGAGAGCATTTACGCGCCAGCAGCCTGATCGGCAGCAACCTGGTGGGATACGCGGGTTTGGCGACGGCGATCGTCATATCGACCACGCTGAGCCTGACGGTCACGGCCCAGCAACGCTCGCACGCCCTGTGGAAGGTGCTCGGAATCCCCGGCAGCCGCATCCGTGCGATCATCCTGGGGCAGGTTGGCGCCGTCGGAATGATCGGGGGCCTGCTGGGCGGACTGCTCGCCCTGCCGCTGGCGCGAATCTATCTGCTCACGTGGCGGGAATTCGATCTGTTCCCGCGGCACCTTCCCCTGACGATGCCCGCTTTCTCCGTACCCGCGACGGTGCTCATCACGGCTCTGTTCAGCGTGCTCGGAGGCCTCGGGGCAGCACGGCGAGCCGCCAACGTGCCCGAGATGCAGGCCTTGCGCGAGGCGGCCGCCCCAACCACGCGAACGAGACTGTGGCAATGGATCGCAGCCGGAGTATTGGTGATCGGCGCGGCGTCGCTGCCAATTTTCATCAACCTGCCCGCCGACGTTCTCGAAGGAGGCAGCACAAGCAAAGCGGAAGTGGCTGAGATAAAATCCCCGGGCGGCCGAGCGCTCATGGGCGGAGCAGTGGGGTTCATGGCCGCCTTGGCGGCATTGTTCATCCCGAATTGGACGCTCCGCCCCCTGCTGGTCCGGTGGACGAGCCTGATTCCAAGCCGCAGCCCAGCCTGGTTTTCGGCACGCGCGAATGCGCGCCACCGCTCGGCCCTCAGCATGACCACGATCGTTCCCTTCGCCATCGCCGTTTCCATGACGGGCACCATCCACGCCACAGGCGGCGCGGCGCGCTCGGGCGGAATGAGCAACGGGGTCAACGGTTTTCTCACGATCATGGTCCCGATTTTCTTCATAGCCGGGATCGGGGGCGTGGCGAACATCGCTATGGTCGGGCGAACGCGCCGTCAAGAGGGGGCGTTGCTCGGAGTGATCGGAGCGCGGCCGGGCGCCGTTCTGCGGTCCACCGCCCTCGAAGGGGCGATATACGCCGGAACCGGGATCCTTTTCGGATTGGCGACGACTTTGCTCAGCGCGGTCTGCGCTACGGCGATGTCGGGAGGCGGAGCAGAGATGTTCGCCTCCGCCATTCCCGTGAAGTTCCTGTTGGCGGCCATGGGAGCGTCGCTGGTTTTGGCTGTCGCCACCACGTGGCTGCCCGCACGGCTCGATCGCCGCGCCCTGATGGACAATCTGCGCCAGCCGGTGTGACGGACGATCGGCCGACCGGCACGAGAACAGGCTGTCTGGACCGATCGGCGCGGCCACGGACGATCTGAGCGAACCAGAACAACGGACGGTCCGCATCGGCCAGACTAACGGACCGTTCATACCGGACAGAGCAACGGACGACCCGTGCCGGCCAACGCGACGGTTCCTCTGCAGCGGCAGTGATAACAGTGCGCCCCGCTGACCGGGGTCGACGCCTGCGACGTCGGCCCCGGAGGCTGGCCCAGTCAAGCCGGGCCAGCCTCCGTTCGCCGGCGGGGTCCGTCAGGCCACGGGCACGCAGACTTCCGTCACGTACTCGTCCGTGTTCTGGGTGTCGGCGGGGCCCACGAGGTAGCGGTTGTACATCGGCCCGGCGAACTCGAGCCCGGAGGCGGCGATGTACTCGGCCAACTCCTCGTTGACGGGCCCGAACTGGTCGTAGCCACCGCGGAACGTCGCCACGGCGACCTTCTGCTCTGGGATCTCGCGGATTGTGAGCGGGTCGGCCGCGACGGCGTCGGGCCCCACGGGTTCCCACACCTCGATGTCGATGTCGGCCTCGCGATACTCGAGGTCG
>ERZ772924.1328-NODE-1328-length-11715-cov-5.223499_pt1 | contig 11715 bp, 12 predicted proteins | sample MGYA00512116_ERZ772924 | MGnify/ENA primary metagenome ERZ772924 (study PRJEB29015, sample SAMEA2737920) | human oral metagenome | biome: human oral; feature: human-associated habitat; material: dental | place: China | collected 2134 ...
GGGTTACCCACAAAAAATGTGGATAGTCACCCCTGCAACAGGCACACTTCCCCCGACGGGGAAGATGCGCTACCATGCTGGAAACATCAAATTGTCTTGCCAGACAAGGAGTAATCGCCATGAAGAAAACCCTTCTCCTGACCGTATTATTTGGCACACAGGCGGTTTTTGCAGCCGATTGTCCGCCAGCGGAGAGCATTGATTTTTCCGGGATTCATTTGGGAGCGGATAAATCCAGCGTGTTGAAGGTGTTTCCCAACGCCGGAATCATGGAAGGAACACCACTTATAGATACCAATGAAGATGCAGAAAAATTTGAGAAAACCATTCCCGGATTTGATAGCGGATTCTTTACCCTGGATGACAAGGATAAAATCAGTACAATCAGCCTGTCCTATACCGGAAAAATAACAGAAGCTCCTGTCGAAAAAATCCGGGCAGAAGCAGTTAAACGTTTCAAATTGCCTGTAAAAGGATGGAAAACAGAATCTCCATACAAAGGACTGAATAAAAAAGCCCTTAAAAAAGCCGGATACGACCTTAACAGCAAGAATAGCAGACTGGTTTGCAAGGATTATACGGTAGAGATTCATCAGGATTTTGGCACCGGTAAAAATACTACGGGAACAACTTTAAGCATATATTACAACGACGCCATAAAACCGGATGAGAATTTATAATGGCTGAAAACAGTCAATATAACGCTTCAGAATATTACCTTTTTTAGTTGGCGAACTCTAAACGCAAAGTCGTGTGGGCTCTAAACACACCGTTAGAAAAGAGCCGGACCGACGATCGGACAGCGCAGGAAACTGCGTCAAACTCGCCTGTAATCCCGGCATCACCTTCGGGTGACGGCGACTTTTTTCAAATGCCGCACTTTGCGGCACCTCATCAACCCGCAGGGGAGCATTCCCTAACGGGTAATGGTCTTCTGCAAACAACACAGGAGATACTATGACAATCATCACAAAACCGCCCGACCGGGCGCACGGAGGTCATATGCCAACCGTATTGTATGAGCAGGATTTTCTGTTATGGACGGAAGAACAGGCAGCATTCCTGCGCGACCGTAATTTTGACCAGCTCGACATTGAGCATCTCATCGACGAGATCATCAGTATGGGAAAATCGGAAATCCGCGAGTTGGAAAGCCGTATGGCGGTCCTGCTCGCACATCTCATTAAATGGGCCTGGCAGCCGGCCATGCGTGGCAACAGTCGCAGCTGGGAAGCCACCATAGAATCGCAGCGCAGCAAAATAGGCAGACTATTCAAAAATATGCCCAGTTTGCGTACCCGTATCAGTGCAGATAACCTGGAATTCTGGGTAGATGTCTGGCGGGATGCGCGTATTGCTGCCGAGAAAGAAACCGGTATCAACTACTCGGTCTTTCCGGAAGAGATGCCGTGGACCAAGGAGCAAATCCTTGACGAACACTGGTATCCTGATTCTATGGTCTAAAGAGCTGTTAGTTAACTAACTCATTCATCCTGCGGGAGACTTTTCCCGCAGGGAAAGGTCTCCCTTTATACTTTGGGAGATCTTTATGGAATCCGAAGAGACAACCTGTGTAATGTTGCAAGCAACATTGCATATTACAACTGGCAAAATCGCAAAACTGCACAGTAGTGGAGGGATATTTGCATTGCCTGACGCAGAATGCTTTGAGCATCTTGCAGAAGGTGAATATCGGGGGATATTCGAGCTAATTTTCTTGCAGCAGTCTCGCTACAAGGAAAACGGCAAACTTGTCTCCCTGTCCCAGGCGGTCGTCATTGACTATCACTTGGAAACAGCAGAAGTGGTTAAAGAATCCCCCGGATTCATAACCCGCTTTTTGGAGGGTTTCGTGGAAGGCTGGAATGAACCGCCACCAGAACAGCGGCAACGTCGCAACCGGAAACACCTCTGAACCACGGGAGCTACGGCTCCCTTTTTTTGTGCCTGCGAGAAGCAGGAGCGGAAACAAAAGAGCGCAAAAATGCGGGAAAACACGTTCCCGGCTTGACAGCAAAGTGATATCACCGTCATGCTGAAGCTGCCGAAAACCGGCTTTCCCCAAACGTAATCCAGGAGGAATTATGGAAATGATCGTTTGTCCGCACTGCGGCTCCCTGCAACGCCAGACGGCAGAGCTGGGCGAGCAGCTACAGTGCGAATCCTGCTACAAACCCTTTATCGTCGCCCCTGAGGAGGCAGAACCCCCTGCTCCGGCTCCAGCGTTTTCCGGGGCAACCCCGGTCGCCCCCGGAAACATTGCCCACCGCGTTGCATCCACCCTTGGTGTTCAGGGCGCGGATGGCGCTTCTGGCAGCCGTTACAAGAGCGGTCTGCTGGTCGCCAATATCGTGCTGGTCGTGGGCTGGCTGCTCGCGGTTGTGGGTATTCTGACCATTCTGACGAGCTTTACCGCGCGCAGTTACGAATTTGCCGCCATCCTGACTACAGGCATTGCTCATTGGTAGGCGGCATGGTGGCCGTGCTGCTGGCACACGCCTGCCGCGCCGTGATGCACACCGCCGATTACAGCCGGATGCTGCTGGAAAAACTCTCCAGTAAGAAATGAGGCTAAAGCTACACATTCCTACTACAACATCAAGGGCTGGAAGCAGCCCTTTTTATTTTTCCATATCGACCAGTTCAAGCGCCGATATTGTCCTGTTTGTATCCGTTCGATTACAATATTGAGGTATGTACACCGTTAAATTCCTGCCGTCATTCACGGACTGGCTGAACCGGCTGCCAGACCGTACCACCCGTCTGCGCCTGTCCAAACGGCTGGACAAGGCGGCGCGCGGCATTCTGGGTGACGTAAAACCGCTCGGTGGTGGCATCTATGAAATGCGTGAACACTTTGGTGCTGGCTACCGTATGTATTATGCCCGTCGTGGTGCAGTGCTGATCATTATGCTCGGTGGTGGTGACAAATCCAGCCAACAACGTGACATTGAAAGTGCACTGCAATTGGTACAAACCTTGGAGGATTAAAATGACCCGTATCGCAGACTTGCCCGAATTTGACATGGCTGAACAACTCCGGGATGCAGAAGATATCGCTGTCTATCTGCAACTGGCACTTGATGATGAAGATCCGTCCGAACTGGCACACGCTTTGGGTGTCATTGCCCGCGCGCGCGGGATGACAGAAATCGCGCAAAAAAGCGGGATGACCCGCGAAGCACTCTACAAGGCACTCCGTCCGGGCAGCAGCCCCCGCTTTGAGACTATTAGCAAAGTCATGAAAGCCCTGGATATCAAGCTGACCGCGACATCGCAATCTTGACCCGTCGGGTGTCGGCCAAAATGCACAATGACCGGGATTTGACAAGCCCGCAGCGTCGGCGTATAACACCCGCATAAAGCAACTTGGCAGAATTTACAGCTTACCAGACTGAAAATACAGGAGAAAAATTATGTTTTGGGGAAAGACCGCACAACAGCTTACCGACATCGAGCGGGCATTACTTGTGCAGGAAGTGCAGCGTCTGAAAATGCAGGAAGCTGAAGCAGCGGGTGATGCTGCTGTCGCTGCACCCCAAGAGGAGAGCGGTTGGACGCGGTTTGTGGAGGGATTCAGAGACGGATGGAATGAAGAAGTTGCCGTAGAAGATTATGAAGATCAAACCGTTAATAATAATCTTTGGCCTGTCAGGGATGTTGTTACAGGAGAAGTTTTAGAACATCCTTTTTGTTATTTTCCATCTTTCTCCATACCGGATGCTAATGACTATACGCATCCTCAATATGAAGACTTTTGGGGTAATCATTCTAACAAGAAATAAAAAAGGGCTGCGATGCAGCCCTTTTTGTTATTTTCTGAATAATTTCCCCAATCCTCCCCTTATTCCCCTTTTTGTTTTGCCTATCAGATGACGGGCTCCTGCTGCTACTTTACCACTAGCTTTGGCAGCAGAACCACCTGCAGTTTGCCCTAAGCTACTAGAGATACTATTAGCTCCTTGATGGCTATCTTTAACTGCTGAACCCACATTTACGCCATCTGCCATATTTGCCAAATAGAACAGCACAAAAATAGATGCTATCGTGAAAGCACTTGATGCCGCATCCAGCAGAACCGCATCAAATACGCTGGATGTGCCTTCATTGCCATACATGGCCTGCCACAGCGTATCATCCAGACGCTCCATCACCGCCCAAACACCAGGGATAATATTGAGACCAATGATCAGGATCATGCCCTTGATGACCGCATCCATCGACATTCGTCCGAGAACCATATAGATACCCCAAAACATATAGGTGGTCATCATGATCATCGGCAGCAAATGGCGCAATAACAGTTTCAGCATATACAGTGAGGCATAGAAACTGACTACCGTATTGAGTACGCCCCCGGAAAGGTCAATATCTTTAAATTTGGCCAGCAGGGTCGCACCTACGGCAACGGTTACGGCATTCCGGAGACTGCCCTTTTCCTGCTCCGAGAGAATCGTATCCTTAGCAAAATTGCCCTGGTCAAATTCCAGCAGCTGTTTGGTGTATTGTTTTTCGTCGCCGGCATAGAGCTGCTTGACGATTTCCGCTTTGCAGCTCTTCATCTTGGCTTCAGTCGGTATATAGATCAGTTTGGTTTCTTTGCTGCCTTCTTTCACCGGAACTGTCTTTGCGTCACCTATACAGACTTCCGGTCCGTTGCGGCCACTTTCGCCGGTGACGACACGCCAGACGGTTCTGTCCGAGAGCGAGGCGGCAAGCCGGGTGCGCAGGCCCGGCGTACCACCCTGACCCAGCCACCAGTCGCCACAACTGGGCGGATTTTCCGGGCCCATGTTGCCATTGCCGTCATCCCCCGTATAACCGGGAACCTTCTCGGAAGCCCGCAGCATATTGCGTACCTTGGCATCGGGATTGTAAAACACCATTTTGAACAGATCGGAATCCAGTCCTTTGGTCATCAAATCCAGCTCGCGCTCTGTAGGTTCACTATGCCCAAACAACCTTTGAAAAAATGATGTATTATTTTTGAATGTTTCCTTGATATATCCGTTAATCACATCCTGCTGTGTCCGGTTGTACTGGTCGGTTTGTTTATTCTTCCCGCCACGCCACTCCTTGACATATTCAACCGCCCGGTTATGACACTCCGAACGGAAGCGGCGGTATTCTTCCTGCAATTCGCCATTGGCATCCAGTTCACTGTTCCAGACGGCTTTTTGTGCCTCGGTAATATCAATGGAGCAGGGGGCAGCCTGGTAAATGACACCGTTAATACCCTGCCCCAGCATGATGGCAATCCAGGGCAGAACCGGAATATGCGTTTTGGTTTCGCGGAAATAGGAGTTCTTGCTGACATCAATGCCGACCGTTTCTTTCTTTTGTTTGCATACGCCCTTAATCCGGGTCTGGTTCAAATCCGCCGGAACCATCGGTACCAGTGCCATGAAAAAGATCAGCATGCTCAGGCCGAGGGTGGTGAGCATTTCATAAAGGTGGGCGTCATTCTTGCGCTCGGGATTACCGAGATAATCAATGTAGATGGCACAAAAGCTGCGCAGCAACGGGTAGAGAAACAACCCGGTCAGCATCAGCAGCAAAAAAAGGATGTAATAGAATTCCCAGCCGTAGATGGTCAGGAAAGCCTCAAGATAACTGGTTACATTCATCGGACAGGCTCCATTGCCGCATCAGTGCAGCAGATAAGGCAGTTGCAGGGCGAGGAGGTCAAAACCCAGTAACAGGCCGAATAGCAGTTTGGGGGTAATCCCCGCCTGGTGGATATGCGCTTCTGCCGCGTCCAGCTGTTGCAGGCGGTCATGGTCAAGCACGCCGTCGGCAAGCGATGCCTCGCGTTGTGCCGCGATACGCTGCAAGGCCTGTTCGCGGATATAACGGTTGAGGCGCGGCAGCAGCAGCCAGCTGATGCCGAGGTAAACGAGCAGGCGAATCAGCGTTGCCGGCCACCAGACGAGGTGCAGCAGGTTGGTCGCTGCCGACAGCCCCTCCTCGCCGAAGGCGGTGAGCAGGATGTTGCCGCTGATGATGAGAAACAGCAGGGTGAGAAAGGCCTTGAAGAAGCGCCTGGTGCGCCGCCAGCGGCGTTTCGGCGGCGGGTTGTTGATGATGACGACGGTCTGCCCGTTCGTGGTCGCGGTCGCCCCTGCTCCGCCATAACGGCGCAGCAGGGCAGCTTCCTGTTCCTGTGGCAGCCGCTCCGCCGCCGCTGGCGGCCGGATGGTTGTGACGGGTACTGCCCCGGCATCTGCCGCGTCCTCCTGTTCCGGCGGCGGGGTTGGGGATTCATGCCCGTCATGGCTATCGCTGGCTTCGCGGGGGAGGTTTGCGACCGCAGGCATTTCGGGCGGTTGTGGCGTGCTTTCTGCCGCAGCGTCGTTGTGTTCGTGTTCCTGCATGGTCGCACCTCAGTATTGGTATGTCCGCTGGCGGATTTCACGCAGGTCATCCTGGATGCGGTAGTAGAGGTTTTTGTATTCGGTTTCCGCCGGTCCTTTCATCCCGGACTGTTGCAGGTCGGGCGCATAGACCCCGGTTTTCAGTGCCTGTTTGGCAAAGAGCAGCGCCCGGGAGACCTTGTTGATGGCGTATTGTTGCGCGCGCGATTCGATTTCGACGTCCTGCTGGTAATCCGGCAGCAGGCGCAGATCATCAACTTCCGCCGGGGGAATGATTTGCCCGGTTTTTTTCTCGAATTCATTCCGCTTGATGTTGTAGGCGAGATAATCGCGCAACAGCTTGATGTATTCATTGCGGTATTCAATAGACCTCTTTCCAAACCAGGCAAAGGCATGCGTTATTTTGGAATTTGTATCCCTGCCCCCACCCCAACCCTCCCCCACGGGGGAGGGAGCCGTTCTGCGGCAGATTCAAATATCTGCTGTCGTATCGCATATGGATAGTTATGAAACTGTTGCTATTTTTGCAGCCAATGAGTCCCCTCCCCCTGTGGGGTAGGGCTGGCTCCATGAAAAAGGAAAAGCCTTTTTCATGGGAACCAGATGGGACTCGCCTGCAAACCTCGCTGTTCATATAACCACCCCGCACTATCGACCGTATCTCGACGCACCACCCCGCGCAACGCAGATACACCAACACCATCTTTCTCGTGGACATAATCCGCCATAAAAATCACAAAACAAAACCATAACCCCCGACTTCACACGAAAAACCACAAAAACTCCCCAAAGACCATTGACGCTCCCGCGCATATCGCGTAGTTTTGCCCCGGCCACGATTTGCTGGCTCAACCGTTGAGGCTCAAACCATGAAAAAAACCATACTTGCCCTGACCTGTGCAGCCCTGTGCGCCGCGCCCATCTTCGCCGAGGAAGCGAAAAAGCCCTACCGCAGCACGGACGACATCATCGCCAGCGCTCCGGCGGATGCCTGGCGCAGCGTTGCCCCGGAAAACCTCCTCTACATGCAGCTGGACAAAGGCACGGTCATCTACGAACTCGCGCCCGACTTCGCGCCGGAACACGTCGCGCAAATCCGCATGCTCGCGCGAAAACACTTCTGGGACGGCCTCAGCATCTACCGCGTGCAGGACAACTACGTCACCCAGTTTGGCGACCCGAACGTCGATACCGACAAACAAAAACCGCTGCCCGCCGAGGCGAAACACCTGCCCGCCGAATTTGAGCGCCCGGTCAAAGGGCTGAACTTCACCGCGTTGCCCGACCCGGACGGCTGGGCGGAAAAAGTCGGCTTCGCTGACGGTTTCCCGGTCGCCACAGAAAAAGACAATGCCTGGATTGCCCACTGCTATGGCATCCTCGGTGCCGGCCGCGACAACGCGCCGGATAGCAGCAACGGCACCGAGCTTTACGTCGTCATTGGCCAGTCGCCGCGACACCTTGACCGCAACATCACTCTCGTCGGCCGCGTCCTGCAAGGCGTTGAACTGCTCAGTTCACTGCCGCGCGGCGGCGGTAACGACGGCGGTTACATGGGCTTCTACCAGGACCCGAAAGAATACACGCCGATTAAAAGCATCCGCCTCGGCAGTGAAGTGCCGGAAGCCGAGCGCGTGCCGCTGCAAGTGATGAAAACCGACAGCCAGAGTTTCGCCGACGTGGTCGAATCACGGCGCAACCGCGGCGGCGACTGGATTGTCCGTCCCGCCGGACACACCGACGTCTGCAACATCACCGTGCCGGTACGCCGCGCGCCCTGACCGCTTTATCCGTCGCACATAAAAAAACGCCGCGTTATGCGGCGTTTTTTATCGCTGGCGGCATTACGCACGCTTCTTCTGCCCGTCCGCAGGCAGCAGGAAAACGCCGGTCGGGGTGAAGTGAATGTAGCCTTCTTCCTGCCCCTCGCGGAAGTCCTCCGGCTTGAGGTTTATCAGCAGTTCGTGGCCTTGCCAGTCGGCGATGATTTCCCAGTGGTTGCCCATGTACACCGCGTTCTGGATGCGGCATTTTTGCGCCGCCTCGCCGCCTGCTTGCAGGGTAATCGCTTCGGGGCGCACGCCGACGAGGCAGTCGCCGTCCGCGAGTCCGTACTGGCTGGCGTCGGGCAGCTCAAAGCGGTAGCCGTTGGTGCTGACGGTATTGCCGCGCAGTTCGCCCTTGAAGATGCTGGATTCGCCCATGAAGTTGGCGAGGAAGAGCGAGTTCGGGTGCAGGTAAAGCTCGCGCGCAGGCGCTTTCTGCACGATGCGGCCCTTGTCCATGACGATGACCTGGTCGGAGACGGCAAAGGCTTCGCTCTGGTCGTGGGTGACGTAAAGCGAGGTGATGCCGAGGCTTTGCTGCAATTCGCGGATTTTCTCGCGCATACTGCGGCGCAGGTTGGCGTCAAGGTTGGAAAGCGGCTCGTCAAAGAGCAACACTTTCGGTTTCAGCACCAAGGCGCGGGCGAGTGCCACCCGCTGCTGTTGGCCGCCGGAGATTTGGTCAACGTAGCGTTCGCCGAAGCCGGCGAGGTCAACGAGAGCGAGGGCTTCTTCCACGCGGCGGCGGCGTTCGCCGTGCGGCACGTTCAGCATTTTCAGGCCGTAGCCAACGTTGTCCGCAATGCTCATGTGCGGGAAGAGGGCGTAGGACTGGAAGACGATGCAGATGTCGCGCTGCTGGATGGAGGCTTTGGTGACGTCTTCACCGTCGATGAAAATCTGCCCGCTGGTCGGGCTTTCCAACCCGGCGACGAGGCGAAGGATGGTGGTTTTGCCGCAGCCGGAGGGGCCGAGCAGGGTGGTCATGGTGCCGCGCTCGATGGCAAGGTCGAGATGGTCGATGACCACGGTTTTGCCGAAGGATTTGGTGACGTCTTTCAGGACGAGGAAGGCTTTTTCGTTCATGGTGTTTCCGGGATTCAGTGTTGGCGGGCTTTGGAGCGGGCGATGCGGGTGTCGCCGATAATCCAGTCAAAGAAGAGGATGATGCTCATCATGACGACGATGAGGATGGAGCCATAGGCGATGGCGGTGCCGTATTCGCCGTCTTCGACGCGGTTCAGGATGTAGGCGGTGGCGACGCGCGTGTCGGCGGTGACGAGGAAGATAATCGCGCTGACGGTGGTCATCGCCTTGACGAAGCTGGTGACGAGCGCGGAGAGCAGCGCCGGTTTCAACAGCGGCAGGATGATGTAGCGGATGGTTTTCAGCGAGCTGCCCTTGAGCGAGAGCGAGGCTTCATCGAGCGACTTGTCGAGCTGGCCGAGCCCGGCGATGGCGGCGCGCATCCCGACCGGCAGGTCGCGCATCACCATCGAGATGATGACGATGATGCCGGTGCCGGTGATATACAGCGGTGCGTCGTTGAAAGCGAGAATGTAGGACACGCCCGCTGCGGTGCCGGGAATGGCGAAGCAAAGCATGGTGAGAAATTCCAGCGTTTTCTTGCCGCGAAACTCCTTGCGCACCACGATATAGGCAATGAGCAAACCGAGCGCGGCGGTGAATACGGCAGCAATGCCCGCATAAATCAGGGTATTAATCAGCGAAGGCCAGGCACCGTCGCTAAAACCCTGCCCGAAAAGAATCTGATAATTGCGCAGGGTGAGGTTGTAATCCACGCCCCAGTTCACGGTAAAGCTGCCATAGAAAATACTGCCGTACAGCAGCAAATTAAACAGCACCCAGAACGCGAGCAAGCCGCTAATCAGATTTTTCAGGCCGCGCGGCAATTCCTGCACCTCGCCGCGATACGATTTGCCGGAAACGGTAATATATGAGCGGTTGCCAATCCACAGATATTGCACGATGAAAATACCGAGCGAGAACAGTAATAACAGCGTGCCGAGCGTACTCGCCGAGGCATAATCCAATTGCGAGCCGGCGATGTAAAAATAAATTTGCGTGGCGATGACGTCAAAACTGCCGCCCAATACCAGCGGATTACTGAAATCGGCAAGCGATTGCACGAATACCAGCAGGAAGGCATTGGCGAGTGCCGGACGCAGCAGCGGGAAAATAATCTGGAAGAAAGTCTGATAGCGGTTGGCGCGCAGCGTATAAGAGGCTTCCTCAATTGAAGGGTGAATGGATTTCAGCGCGCCGTCGAGAATCATAAAGGCGAGCGGGGTGAATGCCAGAATCTGCGCAATGGCAATCCCGTTGAAACCATAGAGCCAGTTGCTGTTGGCAAAACCGAGCCATTCGGTGAGATAACCGGAGCGGCCCAGCATCAGTGTTACCCCCAAGCCGACGACAAACGGCGGCGTCACAATCGGCAGAATGGAAAAAATCTTGCCGATAAAGGCGGTGCGGCGGGCAATGCGGGTGGTATAAAGCGCGAAAGCGAGGCCAAAAATGGTGGACATCAGCCCGACAAAACCGGAAAGCATCAGCGAATTGCCAATGACGCGCAGAATGTAACTCTGGCTGAGAATGCGCAACACCTGTTGCGGATGAAAAGCGCCGTCTTCATAAAACATCGCAATAAAAATTGCGCCGGTCGGGAAAACAATAAACAGCGCAATCAGCAGAATAATAATAAGCAGCGAGGCAATAATAAACTTGTCGCCCTGCAATACCTTGAGACGGGCAAGCGCTAATGTTGCAATAGCGACCAATGCGGCGGCAAGACCGATTACCGCATAGCCGAGCGAAACGTGCGCCAGTTTGGCGCTGACGAGGGTAATGAAGGCAATGATAGCGGTCCAGACGAGTTCGCCTTTGGCACGTGCCGCTGGCGTCGAATTGAACAAAGGAAAAAGCAAAAATATCAATACCGGTGCGAACCACAGCGCGCTTAAATTGAGCGAATGCCAACCCATCGCGGCGAGGCGCTCATCCCAGGTAGATTCAACAATGCCGTAATCGAGGGCAAAGGCGGTCTCTGTGGGGCGCGGCGTGGGGTCAAGCAGGCCGTCCTGCCAGCCCAGTTGCGCGATGCCGGGGCCGTCGAGGGTAATTATGTGGTCGGCAAAGCTGTCGCCGTCGGCCAGCGGCAGGTTGAAGGCGGGATGGCCGCCGATGGAAAAGAGCAGCTCCTGGTCGGCGGGGTTGTGCACCTGCCAGCCGACGCGCAGGGTGTCGCCGCGCAGGGTGTAGCTGAGGTCAAGCACGAAGGCGAAGGGGTAGTTTTCGCCGCTTTCGCCGCTGTCTTCGAGGCGGTAGGTGAGGCTGTGTTCGTCGTGTTCGACGAGGTGGAAATCCTGGTCGCGCGCGAAACCGTGCTGCGGCAGGCGGTAGTCGTGGCCGTGGTAGTGGTAGCGGCCGTCTTTGAGTTTGCCGACGATGGGGAAGAGGACGGGCGCGCGGCGACCCCAGTAGCGCGCATCGCC
>ERZ772924.1330-NODE-1330-length-11708-cov-8.788381_pt1 | contig 11708 bp, 9 predicted proteins | sample MGYA00512116_ERZ772924 | MGnify/ENA primary metagenome ERZ772924 (study PRJEB29015, sample SAMEA2737920) | human oral metagenome | biome: human oral; feature: human-associated habitat; material: dental | place: China | collected 2134 ...
CGAGTTGATTGACGCTGTGCTGCATCAGGGTGGCGGAGGCGGTGTGGGCGGCGATGTCCGCACCGTCTTTCATGGCAAAGCTGACGTTGGCGGCGGCGAGCGCGGGCGCGTCGTTGATGCCGTCGCCGACCATCGCCACTGTTTTGCCCGTTGCTTTCAGCGCGTCAATGGCGGCGGCTTTGTCGCGCGGGCTCATGTCGCCGCGCGCGTCGTCGATGCCGAGTTGGCGCGCTATCCAGGCGACGGTGCCGGTATTGTCGCCGCTCATGATGCAGACGGCGATGCCGTGTGCGTGCAGGCGCTCAATGGCGGCTTGGCTGTCGGCTTTGAGCGCATCGGCGAGGGCAAAGGCGCCAAGCGGGCGGTTGTTTACGGCGACGGCGACGATGCTGGCGACCGCCCAGACGTCGCCCAGGTTTTCCGGGAGCGTCAGGCCGCAGTAGTCGGGTTTGCCGACGCTGACGGTGCCAACGCCGGCGACGTCCGCGCGGATGCCCGCGCCGCTGTCGGTTTTGGCGTTGGCGGTCTCCGGGATGGCAATGCCGCGCGCGGTGGCGGCAGCGACGATGGCGCGGGCGAGCGGGTGGGTGGCGTTTTGTTCGACGGCGGCGGCGAGGCGGTAGAGTTCGTCGGTTTTTTCATTTATATGGTTTGCGGTCGCTTCGCGGGTTTTCACACCCCCTCCCCAACCCTCCCCCGCTGCGGGCTGCGCCCTGCGGGGGAGGGAGTCATTTTCCGCCAGCCACACCGCCGCGATTTCCGGGCGGCCTTCGGTCAGCGTGCCGGTTTTGTCGAGGACGACGGTATCAACGCGCGCCGCTTCTTCCATCGCTGCCGCGTCTTTGTACCAGATGCCGTGCTGTACCGCCTTGCCCATGCCGACCATGATGGCGGCGGGGGTGGCCAGTCCCAGCGCACAGGGGCAGGCGATAACAAGGACGGCGACGGCGTGCATCAGCGCGGTGGTCCAGTCGCCTTTGACCGCCCAGGTGAGGGCGAAGGTGGCGGCGGCGATGGCGACCACCGTTGGCACGAAGATGGCGGCGGCGCGGTCGGCAATGCGCGCAATCGGCGCTTTGCTGCCTTGTGCTTCGGAGAGCGCCGCCATCATGTCGCCGAGGAGTGTTTGGCTGCCGAGCTGTTCGGCGCGATAGACGAGGCTGCCGTCGCTGACCAGCGCACCTGCCAGCACGCGGCTGCCGGGTTCTTTCGCCTCTGGCCGCGATTCGCCGGTCAAGTGGCTTTCGTCCGCCCAGCCGCTGCCGCTTGCGACGATGCCGTCGGCGGCGATGCGTTCGCCGGGGGTGGCGCGCAACAGGTCGCCGATTTGCACCTGGTCAAGCGGCACGGTTTGCCAAGCGCCGTCGCGCTGCACGCTCACCTGGCGCGGCGTCAGTTTGAGCAGGAGGCCGAGGCTGTTCAGGCTGGTTTTTTTGCTGCGGTGCTCAAGGTATTTGCCGAGCGAGACGAAGCCGATGACCATTACCCCCGCTTCAAAGTAGATGTGGCCGTGGCCGTGCGGCGCGCTCATCATGTAGAGCGAGTAGAGGTAGATGGCGCTGGTGCCGAGGGCGACGAGCACGTCCATGTTGGCCAGCCCGCCCTTGATGCTCGCCCAGGCGCTTTTGTAGAAGGGGAGGGCGAGCCAGAGCTGGACGATGCTGGCGAGGGCGAGCTGCGCCGCAGGCGGCAGCATCCAGTCGTGGCGGCCAATCATCATGCCCATCATGCCGACGAGAAACGGCAGGTTGATGGCGAGCAGCAGCCACAGCCGCCAGCCGGGATGCGCCGGTTCGTCGGCGGGCGGAGCGTCTTGCGGCAGGCTGGCGCTGTAACCGGTCTTGGCAATGAGCGCGACGAGCGCCGCCGGGTCGGTCTGGCTGTCGTCGTAGGTGATTTGTGCCTCTTCGCTGGCGAAATTGACGCTGGCGGCGGCGATGAAGGGTTTTTTGTTGAGGACTTTTTCGATGCGGCTGGCGCAGGCCTGGCAGGTCATGCCGTCGATGTGGTAGCGGATTTTTTGCTGCATGGGGATTGGGGTAGTGCTGGGAATACCCCTCCCCCGGTGGGGGAGGGGGAAGGCATCCATGAAAAAGCCTTGTTTTTCATGGATGCCAGGGGTGGGGTTACTGGCGGCGCGCTCCGTGTTTGGTCGGTGCCTTGTTACATATGCCAATGGGCAGGCGCGATATTTGCACGAACACCGAGGAATGCGGACAAACCCCACCCCCATCCCCTCCCCCACAGGGGGAGGGGTGTTTTCAATTACAACGACGCCTCATAGCCGCCGTCTTCTACCGCTTCAATCAGCGCTTCTGCGCTGGTCTTTGCCGGGTCAAACGACACCGTGGCGTTTTTGTTTTCTAGGCTGACTTCGGCGGAGGCGACGCCATCAACGCCCTGCAAGATGCCGGTCACGCTCTTGACGCAGCCGCCGCAGTTCATACCTTCCACATTCAAAACAACCGTTTGCATAACATTCTCCCAAAGGGTGGAAACACGCAGCATTGCGAAACGCTGCACCGGGACGCACTATAAGCCTTCACCCACGGTCAAGGTCAAGCACGATGAACATCAGCGAAGCGGCGCGGCAGAGTGGCCTCACTGCCAAACAAATCCGCGATTATGAAAAGCAGGGGCTGCTCGCGCCCGCTGCGCGCTCGGAGGCGGGCTACCGCCGCTACGGCGCGGGCGATTTGGCGCGGCTGCACTTCATCCGCCACGCGCGCGACGTCGGCTTTTCCCTGAAGCAAATCGCCACCCTGCTGCGGTTGCAGGAAGACCCGGCGCGGCACGCGGGCGAGGTCAAACGGCTGACCGCGCAGCACATCGCCGCGCTCAATGCGCAAACGGCGCGCCTGCAAAAGATGGTTGCCGAGTTGCAACGCTGGCACGACGCCTGCCACGGCGAGCATCAGCCCGATTGCGCCATTCTGGACGGCTTGCAGGCATAATCAGGGCGGAAAACGCCTTAACTATAGCTATCCACCGAAAGTTTCAGACAAGGCGCGTCTCCGAAGACAGTACGCTTTTGTACGGCGCGGGTTTCCCTAAAAAATGGCTTCGCCATTTTTTAGGGTGCCCGGTCAGGCGACGCAACACAGTATGAGGCTTTCGGTGGATGACTATATCCCTGCTCCCACCCCATTTCTCTCCTACGGGGGAAGCGTATATTTGCTGCCGTAGATCGGTCATAAGGAAAAGGGAATATAAAGCCGGAGTTGAAATATCGGGTGCCAATAGCCTGCAAACGGGTATTACCGAAATGTCGAAAAAGAACCGAAAAACAAAAATACTGCCGCTTATCATCATTTATGCTGCCACCTGTCTGTTTATCATGTTCATGTGTGCCGTAACCGGCGCAAAGGGTAATTGCTTGTTACTGGCACTCATGGTTGCAGTCTTTTCCATGATTCCAACAGGTTGCATCCTCCTTTCTGTCGTGTATGGCAACAAAAAAATCCGCCTGAAATTCTGGCAAAAAGCGGATAAAGCATAATGGTAAAAAATAGCAGATACAGGAAATCACCATGTCCATCCTCAAAGCCATCCTTGACGCCATCATTGCCGTATTGCGCTTTATCGTGGAAGCAATCCTGGCAATTCTCCGCGCTATCCTTTGGCTGTTAAGAAAGGTATTCATCGACATCATTTGGGACTGCATCATTGACTTCTTTTGGGGTAACTGAACCCCGCAAAAAAATCCCGCCATCAGGCGGGATTTTTATGGGCGCAAGGTTTATTTCTTTTGCAGGTTTTTGAATTCCTCTTTTGCCTTCGCCAATTGCTCGATGAACGCCGGTTTGGTATGCAGGGTGGCAACCACGCTGCTGGCGACCAGTCGTCCGGCATCAACGTCGCTCTGCCAGTGGTAGCCGCAAATCACCCGGCTTTGCCCCATCTCGTAGCCGCGCTCGAAGATTTCCTGCTGTCGTGCCGGGTTGATTTCGGCCAGCACCAGCGCGGTTGCCCAGCCAATCGCGGTGTGGCCGGAAGGATATGAGCCGTTTTTCGAGAGTTTTTCTTCGTCGTCCGGGCGGCAGGTGTGCTCATTGAAGAAGGCGAAGGGGCGGATGCGCATATAGTGTTTTTTCGCGCCGCGCGTCGCCAGTTCGCCCGCGTCTTCGCGGAAATTGCGTACCAGTTTGTTGATTTCCGGCGTGTCTTTTTCGTTGATGCTGACGCCGAAGGCTTCGGAGAAGGCCTGCGGTACGCCGTCGCCGCTGACGTGGGCGTCGTTGTAGGCGAGTTCACCGCGCGGGGTGTTGCGCAGTTGCTTGCCCTTGTCGTATTGCGCTTTATCGTTCAAGAAGGCGATGCTGTCCATCGCGGGCGGCGGTGGCAACAGTTTGAGGCTGTCGGCGACTTCGTCAATGGTCATGTAATAGACGTCCGGCCGTGTGGTGACGTCGCCTTCGGCGGCGTGGGCGGTGAAGGCGAGTGAGGAAAGCAACAGGGTTGCGAGTAGTGTTTTTTTCATGAGTTTTTCCTGAATCGGGAAAAGGAAATGCGGGCGGCAACAGTGGTCGGTTATCGTCCGTGCCGCAGGCCGCGACCGGAACCACAACGGTCGCGCCTGCGGCGTATTGTACGCGATTCCACGATATTTCCACAGATCTTCCCGTAATTCCACACAAATGAACATACAGAATCCCGCATGACGCGGGATTCTTCATTACGTCGCTAGACGATTAAAGCGGAGAAGCGGAAAGCGATTTTTCCTTTTTGGTCAAACGTGCCAGCCCTTTGCCCCAAGGCAACCAGACCGCAACGCCTGCCACAACGAACAGCCAGAGTACCCAGTAAGGCAGCAACAGGGCATAAACCAATGGCGCCAGAATGTATTTTTTATAGAAGGATTTATTTTCGCCTGTATCTTGGGCAGTGGTTTTAACAAATGATGCAGTACCCATTTGGCGCATTAAATTGACACCGCGCTTGCCATAAGTCGCTGCTGTCGTAAGGGCAGCAATATCGGCAGGAGATTTGAATTGTTGCGTAGCATCTACAATCATGCCATCGGTCAGTTCATATAAAACCAGGCTGTTATCACCGAATTTTTGTGTAAATAACATCATTTTATTCAGGTCTTCTTCATTGCTGGTTTTGCTGAGCAACTCTAGGCCGCCAAAATTTTTCGCAAGATTTGTAATTTTGTTAAATAATTCGTTTGCTTCGTAGATGTTCTTTCTTTTGTTGATAGCCTTGGCGAGTACCATGATTTTTTTCAGCAGCCATTTCGGCAATTTGCCTAACCGCTTTGCAACTTTCAGGGTAACAACCGCGCTTTTGACAGCGGTACTTGCCGCGACGGTTGGCGCAGCAGCACCACCAGTGGCTGCTGTACCCGCACCGCTCAATACCTGTGAACCTGTCGCGGCAACGCCAATGGCAGAAAGCGCGATCATGACTTCGTCCGTTTCCTCTCCTTTGACATATTTCCAAGTCTCTTTGCCTAAATCACGCAAATCACCTATCACAAGATAATCCGAAACAGCCCCGGCACCTTTACCAATGATTTCGTCACTTTCTCCCGTAATAAAACCCATAAATGCTTTTTTGCCATTGTAAATAATACTACTGCGTTCATCTTTGATTTTTTTATGCAATGCCGCAGTTTCTACATTATTGCTGACGTAATCAAAATTCATAAAAAAGTCGAGCCAAGCATCTGCTTCGGCAAAGCGCTCTTCTTCGACCAGTTTTTTTGCATGCGGCAAGGGTTCAATGCGGGTTAAGGTCATAAGCGACAGGGTGGAATATTCGACAATGATGCCAAGGACGATTGCCGCCAGAAATGATAAGGCTATTTTTATTTTGAGCATGCAGGGATACCGGGGTTGGGGAAATAAAACGGCGGCTGTCCGAAGATAGCCGCCGTGCTTTTGGCAATGGTCGTGCCTGTTTTTGCCGGGCTTGCTGTTTCAAATGGTTAATTTTTTACGGCAATGCCTGCAAGTCCAGCGCGTCGTTTAGCCAGAGGATATCGTCCAGACGCCGCGCGGTGATGCGCGCCAGCGCGGGGCGGTGCAGGTAGGCGGCGGGGTTGGTGATGACCATCGCCAGCGCGTCTTCGACGGCGATGTGCATATGGCGGATGGCGTTTTTCACGCATTGCAGCAGGGTGACGTGGGCGCCGGCGAGCGAGCCGTGTTCGTTCACCAGGCGGTCTTCTTTGACGAAGACGCGGATACCGCCCGGCAGGGTGAATTCGGTGATTTCCGGCGCGCCGATGGTGTGCATCGAGTCGGTGACGAGCAGCAGCCGGTCTTTGCCGATGAGGCGGCAGGCGGCGGCAAGGGAATAGGGATCGCTGTGTACGCCGTCGGCGATGATGCCGCAGTAAAGGCGCAGTTCGGCGGCGCTGCCGATGACGGCGGGGTCACGCCCGGCGAGCGGCGGCATCGCGTTGTAGAGATGGGTGACGCCGCCGAGGCCTTCTGTCCAGGCGCGTTGCATATCGGCTTTGCTGGCCATGGTGTGTGCGGCATTGACGCGCAGGCCGAGCGCGCGCAGGCGGCGGACGGTGCCTGCGGGGACGCGCTCCGGCGCAAGCGAGACGATGCTGTGTTGCAGCGCGTCGGCGTGTTGTTCAAAGCAGGCGAAGTCGCTTTCGTCCGGCACGCGCAGGTAAGCGGGGTTGTGCGTGCCTTTTTTTTCCGGGCTGAGGAAGGGTCCTTCAAAGTGGCCACCGAGAATGCCCGGTACGCGGCGCGTGGCGTCGGCGATGGATGCAATAGCGCGGTGGTAGTTGTCTTTGGCGTCGGTGATGAAGGTCGGCAGCATGGCGACGGTGCCAAACTGGCGGTGCGCGGCGAGGATATGAGCGAGGCCGTCGGCGTCGAAGCGGTCATTGACGAGGTAGCCACCGCCGCCGTTTGCCTGGGTTTCGATGAAGCCGGGGGTGAGGATGCCGCCGCCGAGGTGATGCACGGTGGCGTCTGCCGGGATGTCGCCCGTGGCGGCAACGGCGAGGGTTTTGTCGTTTTCCACGAGCAGGGCGTGGCCTTCAAGCAGCACGTCGCGGTGATAGATGCGGGCGCCGGTGTATGCGGTTTTCATGGTGTGTCTCCGGTTAATTAAAGGATGCTGCCATTGTACGCCGATGAAAAAGCCCGCGATGGGCGCGGGCGGGCAGGGCAGGGCGGTGCCTTATGTTTCCGGTTGCTGTCCGGCGAGGATGCGCAGGATTTGTTTGTTGCCTGCCTGTACGGCGGCGGCGAATTTCTGGATTTCGCGGCTGCGTACGCGCGGGTGGGTGATGACGAGGTTGATGTTGTTGCGGTTGAAGGCGTAGTTCACCGCGATGCTGTCCGCGTTGCCGGCGGTGAAGGCGATGTAGCTCAGGATGCCGTGGCAGCCGAGGGTGATGCTGGAGAGGTGGTTTTCGGTCAGCGTCAGGTAGCCGGGGTCGTGGAAGAAGGGGATGTCCTGTTTTTGTTCGCGCGCGATGCTGCGCAGGCCGAGGAGGTGGCCGTAGGTGTCATGGCCGTTGCGGCAGGCGCTTTGCCGCTCGCGGTGTTCTTTGCTGTATTGGTCGATGAGCGGCTGGATGTCGTCGCCGTCTTCGAGTTGGTAGATGGCGTGCGCGGCGGCAATCGAGGTCGCGGTCACGGTTTGCATATAGGATTTGCGCCCGTTCTGGTAGTGGCGCATATCGATGTTTTCGCGGCTGCTCTGGATGGTTTTGCGCGTTTTGTATTGGGCGTATTGCAGCGCGATTTGCATGATGGCGTCGCGGTCGTTGTGTTTGTACAGCGCCTGTTCCTGGTCGTTGAGGTAGAGGTCGCAGATGGTGGTGGTGTGGTTTTCGGCGTGGTGGCGGTAGTCGGCCAGCGCGTCTTTGATGAGTTTGTGGGTGCCGCTGTCTTCGTCTTTGGTTTCGTGTTTGTCGATTTGCCAGTCCAGCGGGCGCAGGTTGAGGTGCTCCGGCAGGGTGTTTTTCCGCCGGATTTGGCCGTCGTAGGGGTATTGTTGGGCGAGGCGGAGGATGTCGGCGAGGGTGGCGGCGTCCGTCCAGGTGCTTTCGCTGTGCAGGTAGTAGCGGTCGTCGCTGATGTTGCAGCGGTAGTTGAGCGGTTTGTATGCCCAGAAGGCGCTGCCGTCGGAGAAGGCGGCGTCGTTCAGCGCGTCTTCGTCGTCGAGGATGTGCGCGTCGTCAATGCTCAAGACGAACAGGGCTTTTTCGACGGTCTGCCAGATGGCGGCGTTTTCGCCCCGGCTGAGCAGTTGGGCGCGGATTTCGCGCGCCTGTTCGTTGGGGAAGACGCTCGGCGCGGCAAAGGGCAGGTCGGGCGCTTCGGGGTGGCTTTGCGCGAGGTTGTAGAGGGTGTTTTCGATTTGTGCGGGCGAGGCGATGCCGCCTTTGCCATCGTGGATATCCATCGCCCAACCGCGCCCGTGGTAGAGGATGATGATGTGGCGCGCCGGGTCGTGCGGGTCGTTGAAGGTGTATTCGTCTTCTACCGGCAGCGGGCGGCGGGCGGCGCCACGCAGGATTTCCCACTGGCTGTGGCAGGTGTCGGGGTCGCCGGTGATGTGGCCGAGTTCGCCGTTTTGGTAGGCGTGGTGGACGCGGGCGAGGGCGTGGGTGAAGTGGGCGACGCGCTTCAGGCCGCTTTGTGGCGCTTTCCAGTCGATTTTCATGGTCTGGTTGCCGGTGAGCGGCAGGCTGCCCCGGTTGGCGAGACGCATCGCGCGCCAGTAGTCAATCAGCCAGGAGTCGGGCGCGGCGAGGTCGGCGCGTTGTTCGAGCAGGCGTTGCAGTTTCGGCGCTTCCAGGTGGCGGAAGTCTTCCAGCGCTTTGGCGCTGTTGGCGTAGGTTTTGTCGTCCACCAGCGGCCGCAGCCACTGGAGGTAGGTGGTGAAGGTGTCGTCGAGGCTGGGCAGGGGCAGGGTTTTCATGCGGCGGGTTCGGGGTCTGCGATGTGGATGTGGTCGATGCGGCGGCTGTTTTTCGGCAGCCAGTTGCCTTTGTGGCCGCGCGGGGTGAGGTATTGGTCGCGCTCGCTGGCGCGGATGGTGAGTTTTTGTTTGCCGTTATAGAGGGTGATGTCGCGGCCGCGCGGCACGGCGAGGATGTGCGCCAGGCGGATGCCGTCAGCGTCGTAGGCTTTTTTGGCGATGGCGATGGTCTGGCTGCCTTTGCCTTTGGCGAGTTCGGGGATTTCTTCGGCGGGGATGAGCGCGACTCTGCCTTCGTTGGTAATGGCGAGGATGTCCGCCTCGCCGTCCGGCAGGGCTTGCAGGGTGATGGCGCGGCTGTCGCCGCCGGGGGCGATGAGCGCTTTGCCGCTTTTGGTTTTGCTGGTGAGTTCGCTGCCTGCAATGAGGAAGCCGTAGCCGTTGTCGGCGGCGATGAGGTAGCGCCGTTCGGGCTCGATGATGACGGCGGCGATGATGTGCGCGTTGGCGTCGATGCTCATGCTGCTGCTTAAGGGTTCGCCCTGGCCGCGCGCCGACGGCAGACCGTGCAGGGCGAGGGTGTAGCTGCGACCGTTGTCGGCGAGGAGGCAGGCTTGTTGGTTGCTGCGACCGCTGATTTGGGTGAGGTAGGCGTCGCCGTTTTTGTAGGCGAGCGCCGCGCCGTCGATGGCGTGGCCTTTGCCGCCGCGTATCCAGCCCATTTTGGAGATGATGAGGGTGACGGCTTCGCTCGGCGTCAGTTCGGTTTCGTCCAGCGCCACGGCGGCTTCGCGCTCAATGATGCGGGTGCGGCGCGGGTCGCCGTAGGCTTCGGCATCGGCGGCGAGTTCGTCGGCAATCAGCGCCAGCAGGCGTTCGCGGCTTTGCAGCAGTTCGTGCAAACGCTGTTGTTCGGCGGCAAGCGCTTCTTGTTCGGCACGGATTTGCATTTCTTCGAGGCGGGCGAGGTGGCGCAGGCGGGTGTTGAGGATGGCCTCGGCCTGGGCTTCGGAGAGGGCGAAGGTCGCCATCAGCACCGGGCGCGGTTCGTCTTCTGTGCGGATGATGCGGATGACTTCGTCGAGGTTCAGATAGGCGATGAGCAGGCCTTGCAGGATGTGCAGGCGCTCATTGACCGCGTGCAGGCGATGGTTGAGACGGCGGCGCACGGTTTCTTCGCGGTACACCAGCCATTCGCGCAGGATTTGTCCGAGGTTTTTCACTTGCGGACGGCCATCAAGGCCAATCATGTTCATCTGCGCGCTGTAGCGTTTTTCGAGGTCGGTGGTGGCGAAGAGGTGCTGCATCAGGCGTTCGTGGTCAATGCGGTTGGAGCGCGGCACGAGGACAAGGCGGATGGGGTGTTCGTGGTCGGATTCGTCGCGCAGGTCCTCGAGCCAGGCGAGTTTTTTCGCCTGCATTTGTTTGGCGATTTGTTCTTGTACTTTGCTGCCGGAGACTTGGTAGGGCAGTTGGTCGATGATGATGTTGCCGTCTTCGAGGTGCCAGGTGGCGCGCAGCCGCACCGCGCCGCGCCCGGTGCGGTAGAGCGCGGCGATTTCTTCGCGCGCGGAGACGAGTTCGCCGCCGGTGGGGAAATCGGGAGCGGGGATGTGTTGCATGAGGGCGTCGTCGGTCAAAAGCGGGTCGGCGATGAGGGCGCGGCAGGCGCTAACGACTTCACCGAGGTTGTGCGGCAGCAGGTTGGTCGCCATGCCGACGGCGATGCCGCTGCCGCCGTTGAGCAATATGTTTGGCAGGCGGGCAGGCAGGCGCGCCGGTTCTTGCAGGGTGCCGTCGAAGTTGGCAACCCATTCGACCGTGCCTTGTTCCAGCTCGGCCAAAAGCGTCTTGGCGTAACCGGTCAGGCGGCTTTCGGTGTAGCGCATCGCCGCGAACGATTTGGGATCATCGGCGCTGCCCCAGTTGCCCTGGCCATCGACCAGCGGGTAGCGGTAGGCGAAATCCTGCGCCATCAGCACCATCGCCTCGTAGCAGGCGGAGTCGCCGTGCGGATGGTATTTGCCGATGACATCGCCGACGGTGCGCGCCGATTTTTTGTGCTTGGACTGGTGTGAGAGGCCCAGCTCGCTCATCGCGTAGATGATGCGGCGCTGCACGGGTTTCAGGCCGTCGCCGATGTGCGGCAGGGCGCGGTCGAGGATGACGTACATGGAGTAGTCAAGATAGGCTTTTTCGACAAAGCCGGCGAGGGGTTGTTGTTCGGTGTTGAGGGCGGTGTTCATGGGTGGCGAGGTAATGAATATGGCGGGCTTTTTACGGGGGTTTGTCGGAAAAATCCAGCATGAGCGGCAATTCTTGCTGCGGGCTGTCTTCGCGCATCCCGGAGTAGGTGATGCCGACAAGGCGTACCGGGCGCGCGGGGGCGATGTCGTTCAGCAGGCGCGCAATCCAATAGTGCGCGTCTGTTTCGCGGGTGAAGGCGGTGGAAAGGGTCTGGCGGCGCGTCGTCTGGCTGAAGTCGCTGTATTTGAGTTTGAGGGTGAGGGTGTGCGGTTGCAGCTGGCGGCGTTGCACGTCGGCAAATGCCTCGCGGTTTTGCGCGAGCAGCGCCTGGTAGAGCGCGGCGCGGTCTTCGATGTCGCGGGCGAAGGTAGTTTCGCTGCCGATGGATTTGCGTTCGCGCGTGGCTTCTACCGGGCGCAGGTCGATGCCGCGCGCCATGTCGTAGTAGAAGTCGCCGTGTTTGCCAAATTCGTGGTGCAGCGTCTCGCGCGAGAGGCGGCAGAGGTCGGCGCCGGTCTGGATGCCGAGCGCGTGCATATGCGCGGCGGTCGCCTTGC
>ERZ772924.1335-NODE-1335-length-11690-cov-31.099699_pt1 | contig 11690 bp, 9 predicted proteins | sample MGYA00512116_ERZ772924 | MGnify/ENA primary metagenome ERZ772924 (study PRJEB29015, sample SAMEA2737920) | human oral metagenome | biome: human oral; feature: human-associated habitat; material: dental | place: China | collected 2134 ...
GCGACACCCTGGAGCCGCTCGGCGTCGTCTTCGACTACGCGGTCGCCTTCACCGGCGCGGTGCTCGCCGACGGCGACTACCGCGTGCTGACATCCCGCTTCCTGCCCGACGGCCTGGCGCACGAGATCGTCATGTCCCTCCAGGGGATCGACGGGCTGACGGTCTTCGCCACCACCCTGGAGACCGACTACATCATTTCGGACACCTACCACGAGATCTCCCCGATCCTCCAGGTGTTCGTCCCCATGACGCCCGGGGAGATGAGCGGGCACCGCTTCATCGGGGTGCCCATGCGGGTGCGCGACGACGACGTGCGCGAGCGCATCGTCGCCGACCTCGCCGGGCGCTGGGGCGAGCAGCTCGAGGTGGTGCGCAACCAGGAGTTCCTCGACGTCATTCCCGCCGGGGCGACCAAGGGCACGGGCCTGAACGACCTGATCGCCTGGCTCACCCGCCCCGACGGTCCCCACCCGGGCGAGAGCGTGGAGACCTGGACGATCGGCGACTCGTGGAACGATATCCCCATGCACGCCGTCGCCGACCACGCCGTCGCCCTGCCCTGGTCCCCCGCGGAGGTCACCGCCGTGTGCGAGCGCACCGCGGGCTCCCTGGCCGAGCTCGTCGACTCCATCCTCGGACCCGGGGCCCGGGCCGGCGCTCCTGGGGAGGGGCGCTGATGGCGGGGCTGGGCACCAGGATCCGCGACTGGTTCAACGGCGGCGACCCCGACGGGCGCGCCAAGATCCGCCAGTGGGCGCGCGGCTACGACGACAAGCGCCCGGAGGGCTACACCTACGGCATGATGGGGCCGGCCATGGGCCTGTCGGTGCTCGCCGGACTCCTCTACCCGCTGACCAGGGGGTACGGGAGCGTGGTCGCCCTCGCCCTGGCGGTCTTCCTGCTGCTGGGGCGCCACATGATCGAGCGGCAGGTGGCCGGCGTCGTCTCGGACCTCCAGGAGGCCCGGCGCCAGTACGGGCGCACCCGCAACCCGGAGTACCTCCAGTTCATCGATCTGCGCGCCTCCGGTCTGCTCCGGGACAACAAGATGCTCACCGCCCCGGCCAAGGCGTGGCTCGCCGAGCAGATCGAATGGGCCCGGGAGAAGACGGCCAAGCACGAGCAGCGGGCGGCCAAGAAGGCCCGCAAGCGCCGCCGCAACGGCGCTCCCGAGCGCGCACCGGAGACAGAGCCTCCGGAGACCGAGTCCCCGGAGAAGGAATCTTCGCAGACCGAGTCCCCGCAGAAGAAGTCCTCGCAGACCGAGTCCCCGCAGGAGGAGACATGACCAATACCGGCCGCTACATCAGAGCCGTCCTGTGGGACATGGACGGTACGCTCATGGACTCCCAGCCCCTGTGGGACGAGTCCTTCCGCAACTGCTGCCGGGAGCGGGGCGGGACCGTCACCCCCGAGCAGGTCGCGGGCATTGCGGGGGCGTCCATTGCGCGCACCTGCGAGCTCATCGCCGAGACCGGCGCCACGGCCTCGCCCGAGGATCCCGCCACCGCCGAGGTCTTCGCCAAGATATCGGCCCAAGTCGAGGCGGCCGTCCGCGCCGACCCCCCGATCCTGCCCGGCGCCAGGAACATCACCGCCACGCTCAACGAGGTCGGGCTGGCCCAGGTCATCGTCACCCAGTCCCCACGGCCCATTGTCGAGGCGGTCGCCCACGCGCTGGGCGATGTGTTCGTCGAGCTGGTCACCGGCGACGACGGGCTGCCGGGCAAGCCCACCCCCGCGCCCTACGCGGCGGCGATCGAGCGCCTCGGCCTGAGCCCCGAGGAGTGCGTCGTCGTCGAGGACTCCGCCACGGGGGCGGCCTCGGCGCGCTCCAACGACCTGCGGGTCATCCAGGTGGGCGGCGAGACCAAGCTCTTCCCCGGCGATCCGGGCCTGGTGGTCGTCAAGGACCTGGCCTCCATCACGCCGCACCTGCTGCTGTGGGACGACTCCATCGGGTCAGTCGGGTAGTGGGGGGGTTCAGCCCGCCGGGGCCCCGGACACCGCCCCGGTCGATCCTGGAAATGCGACCGGACGCCCGCCACACAACCTTCACGACCCACCGTCCGCATCGAGATCGGGAAGATCCTCCACGACTTCTACCGCGGACGCCTCCTGGAAGCCCTCGAACACGTCATCGAAGTGGTCCTCGTACACCACGTCCGCACCGCTCCCCGAATGCGCTTCAATCGCCCGCCCCCGATGACGGTAGTCGGATTCGAGTATCTCCCTGAAGATCCGCCGCGGCCCTATGAGTGCGGCGCACAGCATTATGTAAAAGGCCGTCAACCCCATGATATAGATCATAAATTCCTGGATGTTGTTCAAATCAAATGGCGGAATGAGCATGGTCGAAGCCAGGCAGAATCCCAAGAACACGCCCGTCGACCGGATCATCCAGGCGACCCCCAATGATTCCCTCCATCTAGTCGGGGGGTCCGCGCAGATGACGACGACCGGCGCGAGGACGAGGGCATAAAGCCCAAAAATCCCCAGTATGAGTTCGAGGCCCGAGAAGTAGATCACGGCAATCCATCCCCAGAACATCACAAGGACTGTCGTCGCGGATGTCGCGCACGTCCGCAGCAGGCTCTTCAAGAAGACGGCCCCTCTCTTACTCATGATATTCCCGTACTCCTCCGTCCCGCACCCATCGCGTCGGTCTCACAGCGCACCGGCCATCAGACCTTGCAGTACTTGCGCCACGGGTTTCCGCCGAGGATGCGCAGAATATTCGGCGGCCCCTTGAGGCGTTGACAGCGTCAGTCTAGTCCTTGCGCATCCTCTTGACCCGGGGGTCCGCCATGGCGCTCCTTCCTTCGTGGAACGGTTCGGTCAGTCGGGGCTACTGGTGCAGGGCCTCGGAGGGATCGACGCGCCCGACTCGGCTCATTCAGCGTCGTGGTGGATGTTGTTGAGGGCTTGGGTGAGGTTGGGTGGACCTCGATGGACTGGCGTAGGTGATGGTAGATGGGGCGTGCTCTCAGGTCGGACTTTGGACATGCGCAAGGGACTTCTCGATGCTGCACAGGCGGTGGTAGGCGCTGATGACCGTCTCGGGGTCGGGGTCGGGCAGGCACCGACGTGTCCCTTCCAGCCGGCCAGGGTCCGGGCCCGTTTCCCCCGGGTCGCGGTTGATACTCCTGGTGGCGCCGGAAAGACGCACGAACGGGCCGGGGCTGAGCCGTTGCCCGGCGACCTCCTTGAGCGCCGCTGGCTCGGCGTCGTCATGGGCCGAGCCGATGTGCTCGATGCTGCGCGACCCCCAGCAGGAAGAGGAGTGCGCGATCTGCACCGCCCGGAACGCCGTCCTGACCGTGCGGACGTACAGGCTCACACCCCCGCGCCAGTGCGCAAGTCCGTCCACGCAACCCGTACAATTCCAACGAGAATCAGCCCCCGGCCCACCAAACGCCCCACAATGAGCCAAGTCGGGTCACATGCCGTAGCGGGCGCGGCTGGCGGTGTCGAAGGCGTTGTCCTCCCGGGTTGCGGCCTCCAGACCGGTGAGCCGCTGCGTGCTGGAGGCCTCTGCGTTGGTCAGGGCCAGGAGCGGGGGCTCGTAGGCGGGCAGCTCGCCGTTCAGGTCGGCGAGCGTGGCGAGCACTGGAATGGCGAGGACGTCCTGGGCGCCGACGGCGTCCGGCAGCGGGTATGAGGCTCGCAGAACCTCGCCGACGGCAGAGCCCTGGACCGCCGCACCGTCCGGACCGACCGCCAGGCCGGTGAAGGCGCCCGCATCGACCTGCACGTCGATCATTGTGCCCGCGGGCACGGGCGAGGGGCCGGTGGCGGTAATGGCGACCGTCACCGGGTTCCACAGGTGGTAGCCCGCGCCCCAGCGCGCCGGGCTCCAGATGACGCCGGTGGTCGCTCCCCACAGCGAGTCGGTGCTCGTGCCCGTGTCGACGGGTTCCTGGGCGACCTGCTCGTCGCCGTCGGGCAGGGCCAGGGTCAGGGAGGTGGCGGCGGGCGGGTCGATGACGTCGTCGGGGTAGGTCAGGGCCCGCACCGAGCCGAGCGCCAAAGTGTAGTCGCCCTCGGGCATGTCGGCTTCGAGGACGACCGTGGCGCCGGCGGTGGTGCCGTCATCGGAGGGTGGAGCATCGAAGGAGCAGGCGAAGGCATCCGTGCCGCGGGTGAGCGCCGGGGCGGCCTCGACGGCGTAGAGAGCGGAGGCCCAGGTGACGGCGATCCGGGTCCCCGCGGGCAGGCCGCCCCCGGATACGGTCAAGATGCCGCCCAGGAGCACCGGTACCGCCACGGTGGTGCCGTCGGTGGTGGCCACGTCAATGGTCTCGGGGTCGGGGGTGAGGCCTGCCGTGACGCCGGATGCGGCCCACGATGCGGGTGTGGTTGCGGCGAGAAGCGCGACCGTTCCGATTCCGAGCCCGGTCAGAAGGCTGCGGCGGGAAAGGTGAATGAGGCGCGCGGTTCGCAGACCGGTGATGCAGTGCATGATGGTTCCTCGTCTGATTGAAGGGGTTGAGCGGCGCGCAGCGCGCGTCGCGGTTGTCCTCGTGCGAATCAGGGTCGGAGAGGATTACCAGGGCGGAGGCCCGGCGAAGAAGGGGAGGAACCAGTAGTCCCACAGGAGCGCGAGTAGGACCAGGCCCACGAATTGGATCGCCGCCGGGACGATACGGCGCACCCAGACGTCGATGCGGTCCGCGAAGCAGGACATAGCCATCATGACCGTTGCGGCAGCGATAAGAGGAAGGGCCAGGGCCAGACCCTGCCAGATATGCGGCCAGCAATGCGCATATACGCACTTTCGGTCAGGCGTGACAGTCTCTGCCCCGGCCATTAAACCGATAAGAAAAACCATGGCGGCCAACGTCACCAACATCACCGTCAGGGTCATTCCGTCGATTCGTCCGCGCGGTTTGCCCTTGGGGATGAAGCAGTACCCCAGAGAATACTCCGCCGCACGACAGAACCACTCCGGGGCGAATACACCACCGCCCTTCAAGGTGCGCGCCTCAATGCTGTTATGAACAGACTCAACGGCTCGGACCATCGACAGCCCATATCCCATGGCGGTCCATGCGACAGCATGCAGCAGGAGAATGCATCCGACAGCAACGGCTCCGAAACGGAGGATGGCGAGGGCTCCGCGCACCGCAGTATCACGAGAGGGCGTCACTAGTTTCATTGCTACATCACTCCCCTAGTGAGTCGTTCCACGAACGCGGATGCCAGTGCCTGACGCTCCGCTTCCGTCGGAGGATAAGTGAATCCCGCAACCTGCTTCATCAGTTGCAGGCTGATCTCCTTAAAAATACCGGAACCGACCCCGTCGGCTATTCCCGAGAAAGCGGATTCCACATTGGCCGTACTCGATTGGAAACGATCTTCAAAAAATGCCGTAAGTCTCTCATCGGGCGACATGGAGAAGATGGATCGCAGGCGCTCCCTGAAAGGCAAACCCGGCTGGTTCGGGTCCACTTCGATCGCCAACCACGCATCCACGTCCGCCAGGAGATCCGCCTTCCCGAACGACGACTTCTCATTCGTTCCCAGATGACTCAAGACCCAGGTGAAGAGATCATCTCCGGAAGCCTTCGTCTGCCATTCTCCGAAGAGCGAGTACAGGTCGAGGACCCAGCCGCCGAGGTCACCGTACGTGTAGTCCGAAGGTTCGATATTGACGTCCCACATCGCGTAGGCGAGGGTGGCGACCGCCCAGTGGGCCGCATCCGTCACAGTATCGGGCATGGTCATATTGAGACTAAGAGCACCCTCGCACGCAGCTCGAGCATCATGCATGATGGCATCGTCAGCCTCCGGAGTGTAAACCAACCACAGGCCGTAACTGTTGGTGCCCCAGTAAGTGGGCTTGCGCATCCAGCCCAGAATGAACTGCCAGGACATCGGAATGTAGATCGAGTTCGAACCATAACTTGCCTTCAGCAGCTTCTCGCACCGCACCTCCGCCTCGACGTACCATTGGAAGAGCGCATTGAACCCCGTCTCCGAATATGAGCCGTCCTGCTCCACGGGCGGACCGGACACGGCGGCAAGATCGACGGACTGCGCCCGCCGCGAGACCACGACGTGGTCTATGGTGGTGGATCCCAGATCGTCGGCGAGTTCGATGATCTGGTTGTAGTGCCATTCCCGGGGCATGGGGAATCCCATGTTACCGGAGTAACCCGTGGACATTCCAGAAACGTAGGCGGCGACCGCCAGGCCGCGGTCGATCATGACCTGGCAGACGTTCCGAGTGGCGTAGACCCCGATCCTGAAGTTGTAGGAGGCGACGGCATCCATGATCTCCTTGACTCCACCGAAGTATTCGGCTACGGCGCCCGAGACGACGTCCCCCGTGGCATCGAAGTCAACGCTGAAGTAGATGATGCTCTCCGCGGGGAGCCCGAGCACCCGGCCCCGGACCAGGGCCTCGAAGCCCTCGGTCATGCCATTGGCCCGGGTCAGGTCCGCGACCTCATCGTTGAATCGCTGGTAGATCGGCGCGAGTCGAAGACCGGCCGTGCGCAGCTCGGCGATCTCGGGCGCGCAGAGGTACTTGCCGTTCTCGCCCACCAGGTACCGGCCGACATGCGTATACCCCCGTTGCACCGCGGCGGCGGCCTTGCCGCCCAGGAGCTGGTGGCTGGTGTCGAATCCCGTGGTGGCGATGGTGGTGTCTCCGCAGGAGACCAGCAGGGTGCACCAGGTCGTGTAGTCGCCGGCCCCGGTCTGGGGGATCTCCATGAAGGACTGGAACTCCCGGATCACCGAGCTGGTGGTGCTGGTGAAACCCATGCTGAGGGAGATGTCCAGACCGTTGAGGATCATGGCGGCGTGGAAGATCCTGACGAAGCGGTTGGAGATGTCCGTGCTGCCGACTGAGATGTTCGCCTTCACCCTCAGACCGCTCTTGGTGCCCTGGCCGAAGTTGCCGTTGGCGACGCCGTCGGCCATCCCGAGCTCGTACTGGAGGGCGAGCAGGAGCGCCGTCTGGACGGATCTGGAGTGCACGCCGTCGCAGGGCACGAGTGCGAAATCCTCCCGGTTGCGGTAAGTGCCGTTGAGCCAGCGCTGGACCTCGCAGATCGCGGAGGTTCCGCCGTAGGCGCCGAGGACCTCGTAGGCGTCCATGGACAGCAGGGAGGCCATGACCTTCACGTCCACGCCCGGGGGCGCCGGTTCCCAGCCCGAGGGCCTCGCAGACGGAGGCGACGGAGCCCGCCAGGGCGTCGAAGCCGAAGGACGCCCCGGAATTGAGCGTGACGGCGGTGTACCCCTTGCACCACAGGGCTCCGCTGAGGATGCACAGAATGTTCTGCGGTCCCTTGAAGGAGGCGTTGATCGTACCGATCTTGTTCTTGTAGGCGCTCGTGGTGGCCGGGCCGAAGCCGGAGGCGAGCCGACTGATCCCGAGCTCGGCCTGCAGGGCCCGGCGCAGACCGTAGATGGTGCCCCATCCGGTCAGTCCGTCCTCCTCCAGGGGCACCCATCCCGCGCGGGACGCGTAGGTGGTGTTGAGCCATTGCTGCGTCCTCCTGACCCGGGGGTCCGCCATGGCGCTCCCTCCTTCGTGGAACGGTTCGGTCGGTCGGGGCTACTGGTGCAGGGCCTCGGAGGGCTCGACGCGCGAAGCCCGGTGCGTGGCGAAGACGGCGCCGAGCAGACTGACCGCCACGCCCCCGGCGATCCCGGCGGGCACGGCGGCCCAGTCGACGACGGGCTGCCAGCCCCGGCCGATGGTGATGGCGAGGATCGCCAGGATCCCCAGGTAGGCGCCGGCCGCTCCCCCGAGCAGCCCGGTCGGGCCCGCCTCGGAGACAGCGCACCGGGTTCACGGGGTTCCGCCCGCTTCCCTGATGATTCCGCGCATGCGCTCGGCCTCGGCGTCGTTATTGGCCACCACCGTGTCGATCTCCGCCTTGTGGGCGGCGATGAAGGCGGCCTGCTGGTTCCAGGTGGCCTCGTACAGAAGACTCGTCCAGCCCGAGGACTCCCGGCACTGGGCGTCCGCCGTGGCCACCGCGATCTCATCGGCGCTGGGCTGGCCGGTCAACTGGAAATTGAGTCTCGTCTGGAGGGACTCGGGCATCTCGCGGCGGATCTCGGTCGCCCAGGGCTCCTGGGGCAGGTCCGCGATCCCCTGCGGGGCCATGCAGGTGCGCCATTGCGCCGCGGCCTCCTGGAGCTGCGGGGAGGAGGTGTCCACCGTGAACCGGTTGAGCTGGGACTCGATGGGGATGTTCCCGCCCTCGTCCACCGGCACCTCGGCTGTCGGCCGCGGCCCGGACAGCTCCAGCTGAACCTCGTCCTGACAGGTGTACAGTTGATTCTTGAACGCCTCCGGCTTATTGTCGTAGTAGCCGCCGCCATGGAGGTCGATATTCTCCCGGGAGGGCTTGTAGCCCGGATCCGGGGCCATCCGGTACCCGTACTTCTGGGCGATCTCCACATTGAACAGCGTCGCATTCCCGTGGGGCTGAGTCTCCGGGAAGGGCGCCGAGGATATAGTCAGAACCTCGAAGTCATCGAATCCCGCATTCGACATGCACTGGTCCACCAAGATGTCGGATGCATAGACCTGAAGCCGCAGGAGCGAGCCGCCGTAGACCCGATCGAAGGGCAGTGACCACGTCGTCGGATCCTTCTTGACTCCCAGGACCTCGTCGGGGGCCACGGGCGCCGATGCCTGGCCCCCGAAGACGCCCGTCCCCGAGCCGCCCCCTCCGCCGGAAGCGGGCGTCCGCGCGGAGCAGGCGCTCAGGGACAGGGCGGAGACAATTATCAGTACGACGGCGCGCGAGGCGCGCACCGGGCCCGTGGAGTGCATCGGGACCTCCGGAGGTATGAGGATGAGAGGTTAAGGATGGTGAAGGATGGCGGGGTGGATGCCCTTGGTAGGATGCTCCGTGAGGTGCCTCACTGTCAAGACCTCCGCGCCTCTCCATCCCCGAAGGGCGCACCCCGCTGAGCTGCTTCCCCGGCGTCGGCAGGCGCGCCCCTCCACCCTCGGGGTGCTTCCCCATCGTGAGGGCGATGCGGTCGACCCCTTGACGTCGTCGCCCAATTTCACTGAGCCCTTCTCGCCGGAAGTCGTGGTCCGTGGGCCGGGGGCGGTGCGGGTCGGCCCGAGGACCGGTGATCGCCGCAGCCGCCGTCCGTGCAGGGGTCCGCGGCCGTCGGTTTGTACAAATCTGTTGCAAAAACCCGGATCGTGCCGAAGCGCCGGAGGAGGATCATCAATATTCCGCGCTTTCATCCACGGCCGATCCCGGGCCTGTCCGGGTCGTTGCGGGCGACTCTGATATACCTGCGCCATAACATTGTGCAGGCGGCTATCGGAGAGTTCCCGGGCATGTCGCAGCCCACTGTTTCGCGGGCCGTCAGGGTCCTGACGGAGACTTCACCCGGACCCTGAATGGACTGCTACTCACCGCGGAAAAGGCGTCTTCCGGACTGCTCGACGGAATCGACCCCTCCGGATGGATCGACGACAGGGGATACGTGGGAATGGGAATGATCATCCCGTACAAGAAGCCCCCCAACGGCGAACCGGGCGAGGCCGCGAAGGAGGCCAATCGGAGCATCAGCCGGATTCGCCGGGTCGGAAGAGCGGACCATCGCCCGCATCAAGTCCTGGAGAATCCACCCGCACCGACTACCGGCGCCCCCGGCCCTGAAGTAGGCCCGCGACCACGTCTACGACCCGCCCCGGGCCGCCTTCGACTCCCACTTCGACAACCGCTGAACCCCACCGACGGCCCGGGCCGCCGCGGCCTCAGACCTTCTGGCGGAAGTGCCCGTACAGGCGGGTCAGCGGGGCGGGCGCCCACCAGTTCCAGTGGCCGAGCACCGTCATGGTCGCGGGCACGAGCAGCAGCCGCACCAGCGTGGCGTCGGCGGCGACCATAACGGCCAGGCCCACGCCGATCTCCTTGATGGAGATCATCTCCCCGGAGACGAAGCCCAGGAAGACGGCGATGATGATCACCGCCGCCGAGGTGATGATGCGCCCCGAGCGCTGCAGGCCGCGGGCGACCGCCTCGTCGTTGTCGTGCCCGGCCTCCCAGTACTCGTTGATGCGGGCCAGCAGGAAGACCTCGTAGTCCATGGCCAGTCCGAAGCCGAAGGCCATGAGGCAGGCCACGATGAAGGTCTGCAGCCCCGGCGTCTGCGGCAGGCCGAGGTGGCCGTGCTCGAAGAGCCAGGACGTGACGCCGAGGGAGGCGATGAGCGAGAAGCCGTTGATGAGCAGGGCCTTGAGCGGCACCACCAGCGACCCGGTCATGCAGAACAGCAGCACGAAGACCGCCGTGACGACGATGAGCGCGGCCCACGGCGCGCGTTCGACCATGGAGTCGATGAGGTCGGTCTGCTGCGCGGCCGCGCCGCCCACCCAGAACCGGTAGCCGGTGTCCTGCGCCCGGATCCGCTCGACGGCGTCGACGGCCTCCCGGCCCACCGGGTCGTCCACGTTCATGAGGACGCGGATGAGCACCATGCCCTCGTGGCCGGTCAGATCCGAGGCGTTCACGTGGGCGACGTCGTCCATGGCCCCGATGTCCGAGACGAGCCCGGATGCGCCCTCGACGTCGGTGCGGGCCACGATGCTGATCGTGGGCGTGGCCAGCGCCGGGTAGTCGTTCTGCAAGACGTCGTAGCCGGTGCGCACCGCGGAGTCCCGCGGTATGTACTCCGCGACATTGGTGCGCATGCGCAGCGAACCGATGGGGGCGGCCATGAGGCCCAGCACCGCGGCGATGACGAGCATGACGATCCACGGGTGCGCCACGACGCGGTGGGAGAGCCGGCTGAACACGCCGTGGTCGGAGGAGGAGTCGCCGACGGCGCGCAGGACGCGGTTGACGCCGGGCACCCGGCTGAGCGCGCTGGGGCGCACCAGGCGCCCGCCCAGCAGCGTGATGACCGCCGGCACGAGCGTGATCGTGCAGGCCACGGCGACCAGTGACACGCTGATCGCCCCGACCGCGATCGTCTTGAATATGGGCGAGCGGATGATGAGCAGTCCCGTGATGGAGCAGGCGATGGTCAGCGCCGAGAAGGAGACCGTGCGCCCCGCGGTGGCCACGGTGCGCACGACGCTGCGCCGCACGAGCTCCTTCATGTCCGCGCCGGCGGGCAGGTCGCCGTCCCGGTGGCCGGTCTCGTCCAGCTGGATGGCGACCTCCTCGCGGTAGCGGCTGACGAGCAGCAGGCCGTAGTCGATCGACAGGGCCAGGCCGAGGATCGAGATGACATTGAGGATGAAGGAGTACACGTCCAGGACGAAGGTCAGGCCCCACAGCACCCCCATGCCGATGAGGATGGAGGCGAGCGCGCCCAGCAGCGGCAGGCCGGCGGCGAGCAGGCCGCCGAAGACGATGACCAGCAGGACGAGGGCCACGGGGAGGCTCACGGACTCGCCCCGGGCGAGGTCCTGCTGGACGAGCTCGCCGATGGAGTCCCCGATGAGCTCGGGGGACACGGCGTAAACCCTCGCCTCCGGGGCGTACTGGCGCAGGGAGTCGAGGTAGACGCCCTCGGCCGCCCGGGCCACGCGCTCGTTGGCGGCGTCGATCTCCTTGTCGGACAGTCCCGCGTCGAGGGTGACGACCTCGACGTAGCCGTCCCCGCCGGTCGACAGCATGGCCCGCGCCTGCTGCGAGGCGGGGTCGGGCAGGGCGAAGGCGTCCGCCACGGAGGCGACGCCGTCCAGG
>ERZ772924.1336-NODE-1336-length-11686-cov-21.096122_pt1 | contig 11686 bp, 9 predicted proteins | sample MGYA00512116_ERZ772924 | MGnify/ENA primary metagenome ERZ772924 (study PRJEB29015, sample SAMEA2737920) | human oral metagenome | biome: human oral; feature: human-associated habitat; material: dental | place: China | collected 2134 ...
GGCGCCTCGACGGCGGAAAGGCCGAGCGCGTCGGCGAGGGACTCGGTGAAGCCCTCGCCGCCGTCGGCCATGGGAATCTCCACGCACTCGGCGTCGGGTGCGACCCGGCGCACGCCCTCGGCCAGAGCCGCCGCCGCCTGCGCGGCGCTCATCGACTCCTTGAAACTGTCAGGCGCGCATACGATCTTCAATTGAACCTCCTGAGCCGCGCCGCAGCGAAACTGGCAGCGCGGCAACGAAAACTGAAAGCGCTAGCCGCGGGGCCTCGGCGTGGACGCACAGGCGCCGAGGCCGTCGCGTTCAGCGGGCGCTCACTCCTCGGGCTCGCCGGGGCGAAGCTCGATGTCGGAGAGCTTCTCGTAGTACTTGAGCAGGCCGGAATGGTCGTCGGTCTCGAAGCCGTCGCCTTGGAGCACGCTCATCATGTCGCGAACCGCTGCGGTCAGCGGCAGCGGCGAGTTCACGCCGTGGCCGGTGTCGAGGACGTTGTTGAGGTCCTTGATGTGCAGGTTGATGCGGAAGCCCGGGGCGAAATTCCGGGCGAGCATCATCGGAACCTTGGCGTCCATGACGGTCGAGCCGGCGAGGCCGCCGCGGATCGCCTGGAAGACGGCCTCGGGGTCCACGCCGGCCTTCTGCGCCAGCACAAACGCCTCCGCGCACGCCGCGATGTTGACGGCGACGATCGTCTGGTTGGCGAGCTTCGCGATGTTGCCGGCCCCGATGGCGCCGACGTAGGTGACCGATCCGGCCATGACGTCGAGGACGGGCGCGACCTGCTCGAACACCGCCTTGTCGCCGCCGACCATGACGGCCAGGGTGCCGTCGATCGCCTTGGGCTCGCCGCCCGAGACCGGCGCGTCGAGCATGGGGATGCCGACTTTGGCCAGTTCGTCGTGAACCTCGCGCGAAACGAGTGGCGCGATAGAGGACATGTCGACGTAGACGAGGCCTTCGTGCGCGCCTTCGACGATCCCGTTTTCGCCGAGGGCGACCGTCTTGACATGCGGCGAGTTGGGAAGCATCGTGATGACGAGCTCCGAGGCGAGGGCAGCTTCTTTGGCGTTCGCGACGGCGGTGGCCCCCTGGGCCACGAGATCATCGACCGCTTCCTTGTGGAAGTCGTTGACGTAGAGCTCATGCCCCGCCTTGACGAGGTTCTTGGCCATTGGGCGGCCCATGATGCCGAGGCCGATGAAACCGATCTTCATGGAAATCTCCTTAGTGCTTGATTCTGGGGCGTGGCGGCTCCTCTTCGATGAGGCGCCTGCAGTCACACTGTGATTCTATAACAAAGATCCGCATACCGACACCCTCTTTTCCGCTTTGCGGACTCTCTATTCCGCTCTGCGGACTTCTATTCGGCGAAGGGGCAGCGGTCGACGACGGGCGTGCGCCGCCAGGAGGCCGTTCACTCGTCCAGGATTCTGCGGCGGCGCAGGCGGCGGCGTCGGCTCGTCATCGTCTTTTCGCGCCGCCATTTCTCGCCCCTGCGTTTGTCGAGGCGGACCTTCTCGCGCTGGGCCTTGTCGAGGCGCATCGTCCGCTCGACGGCCTTGGCCCGCGCGTATTCCTCGAAGCTCACCCGGACGCGCTGAGTGAGCGAATAGTCGTTGTTGACGGGCAGCTTCCATTTGAACCGGCGGGCCGCGACGCACAGCAGCCCGCCGACGGCCATGCCGGAGACGAGGGCGAGGAAGGGCTTGTGCAGGCTCCAAAGGACGATCGCGGGCCACGTCGCCACGAGCGCACCCGTCGCGTACAGCGTGTTTCCGCCGAAAATCGCCGGGGTCCTTCCCACCGCAATGTCGCGGAACATGCCGCCCCCGACACCCGTGATGACGCCCAGAAGCATCGCCGGGCCCACCCCGTAGCCGGCCTCGAGCGTCTTGATCGCGCCGGTGGCGGCCCACGTGCTCACGACGAAGGCGTCGGCGACGATGAAAAAGCGATTCCACCATTTGCCCGTCATACGCATGGCGAAGGCGATGAGGGCGCCCAGGAACGCCCCGCCGATGTAGAACGGGTTTGTCAACGCGACGGGCGGGCCCTTTTGCAGCAGGGCGTCTCGCAGCATCCCCCCGCCCAAAGCCACCATGACGGCGAGCGCCACGAAGCCGACGAGGTCGAAACGCTCTTCGCGCGCGACCATTCCGCCGAGCACTCCGGCCAGGACCACTCCGAAGACGTCGAAGAAAGTAAAAGCGTGTGTGAAGATCTGCGCGACAGTCACGTCAGGCCCGCCCTAGAGACTCAGAATTCGACGGCGGCCGCCTCGATTTCGTCGTCGTCCTTTGGCGAGAATTTGGCCTTCGCCGAAGAATAGCCGGCCCCTGCGGCGTCGCGTGCCTTGCCGACCCCGGCCTGAACGGGCTTCGAGTTCCAGACCTTCGAACTGACCTTGGCGATCTGCTCGTAGCGCTGGCGCCCGGCGCGGGCCCCCAGAACGTATCCGGCGGCCAATCCAAGTGCCAGAGACTTCACTCCCATAATCACTCCTAACTGTGCGTGTTGGTTCAGCATCGATTTTATCCGTCGATGCCGATCAAAGCTCAGAAGGGCCGCACCCCCGTCAAATATGACCGAAGCCACACCTTATGGCTAGACTACTGCCAGGAGGAATGATGAGCGGAACAACGACGTCGGCACACAGTCCCGCGATCAGCGACGATCGCCTGAAAGCCGCCACCGGGCGGTCGCGCCAGCGATGGTTCGCGCTTCTCGACAAGGCCGGAGCCGAGAGCTGGGACCGAAGGCGCATCGCGCGCTGGCTGGGTGTCAAGCACGAGGTCGACGCCTGGTGGGCCCAGTCGCTCACGATCGACTACGAACGCGCCCGGCGCCAGGGCAGGACGCGCAAGGGCCCCCTGCGCACGAGCGCGTGGAAGACGATTCGGCGCCCGGCAGAGGCCGTGTGGCCGTTCCTCGACGACGACGATCTTCGCCGCGACTGGCTCGACTGCGAGTTCGGGGTGCGCGGGCGGACCCCCGGCAGGTCGCTTCGGCTCGAGGCCGCCGACGGCTCGCTCATCACGGTGGGCGTGCACGAGCTCGAGCCGACGTCCTCCGGCGAGAGCCGCACTCAGATCTCCGTGGAGCATTCGGGCTTGCACGACGCCGCCGATGTCGCCGAGACCAAGGAGTTCTGGAAGGCCTGCCTGGCCCAGCTCGCCGCGCAATTCGAGTGACCCGGGGGCACGTGGGAGAATTGGCCCGTATGCTTCGAGACAATTCCTCCGCCGATCCCCGCCCCACGCCGTCAGACACAGAGGGCTCCGCCAGTTCCGCCCGTCCCAGCGGGCAAGCGGGAGACCCCAAAGGCGCCGGAAACCCCGGAAGAAAGCGCTCGGATAAGCGACCCAATCATAAGCGCGACAAGAGCGACGGCGCAGGCCGCGACAAGGTCAGCAAGCGCGGCCGCAAGATGCGCAACGGCGACAAGCGGCGGGCGCCCGCGCCGCTCACCGCCGAGCAGGTGGAGGCGCGCAAGAGATCCGTGCCGAACATCGCCTACCCCGACCTGCCGGTTTCCGCCCGCCGAGACGAGATCACGCGGGCAATTCGCGACAACCAGGTCGTCGTCGTCGCGGGAGAGACCGGGTCGGGAAAAACCACCCAGCTGCCGAAAATTTGCCTGGAGCTGGGCCGCGGAACGAGCGCCATGATCGGCCACACGCAGCCCAGGCGCATCGCGGCCCGCGCGGTGGCAGACCGGCTCGCACACGAGCTCGGCGTCGACCTCGGCGCGCAGGTAGGCTACCAGGTGCGCTTCACGGAGGAAGTCTCCCCCGGCACCCTCGTCAAGCTCATGACCGACGGCATCCTGCTCGCCGAAATCCAGTCCGACCCGGAACTTGCCCGATACGACACGATCATCATCGACGAAGCCCACGAGCGCTCCCTCAACATCGACTTCCTGCTGGGATACCTGGCCCGCCTCCTGCCGCGGCGGCCCGACCTCAAGGTCATCATCACCTCCGCCACGATCGACACGCAGCGCTTCGCCGAGCACTTCAACGCACCCGTCGTCGAAGTCTCCGGGCGCACGTACCCCGTCGAAATCCGCTACCGTCCGCTTGTCGGGGACGACGGCGGCGAAGCGACCGACCAAGTAACCGGGATCGTCGAGGCCTGCGAGGAGCTCATGGCCGAAGGGCCGGGCGACATCCTCGTCTTCCTCTCGGGCGAGGGCGAGATTCGCGACGCGCAGGCCGCCTTCGCCGACGAGCTCGGACGCAGGCACATCGAGCCGGGCGGGCGGTCCTCGGTTCCCGACGCCGTCGAGGTGCTCCCCCTGTATTCGCGCCTGTCGGCGGCCGAGCAGCATCGCATTTTCGAACGGCGCCCCCATCGCCGCATCATCCTCGCCACGAATATCGCCGAGACCTCGCTGACCGTTCCGGGCATCCGCTACGTCGTCGACCCGGGAACCGCTCGAATCTCGCGCTACTCCGCGCGAACCAAGGTGCAGCGCCTTCCGATCGAGCCGATCTCGCAGGCGAGCGCGAACCAGCGCGCAGGCCGCAGCGGACGCGTGGCGGACGGCATCTGCATCCGGCTGTATTCGCAGGAAGACTTCGACGGGCGCGAGAAGTTCACTCAGCCTGAGATCCAGCGAACCTCCCTCGCGTCGGTCATCCTCCAAATGCTTGCACTGGGATTGGGGAACGTCGCGGACTTTCCGTTCATCGACCCTCCCGAGGAGCGGGCCGTGCGCGCGGGCGCCCAGCTCCTGACCGAAATCGGGGCGATAGACGGCGCCCGGCTCACACCCGTCGGCCGGCGCCTGGCCAGGCTCCCCATCGACCCCCGGCTGGGGCGCATGCTCCTCGAAGCGGACAAAAACGGCTGCGCCTCGGAAGTGCTCGTGCTGGTCGCCGCTCTATCCGTCCAAGACGTGCGCGAGCGCCCAGCCGAAAAGCGCCCGCAGGCCGACCAGCTGCACGCCCGCTTCACGGCGCGCTCCTCCGATTTCCTCGCGTACCTCACCCTGTGGCGCTACCTCAACACCCAGCGTCGCGAGCTCTCCGGCTCGGCGTTTCGTCGAATGTGCCGCGCCGAGTTCCTCAACTATCTGCGCTTTCGCGAATGGGCCGACGTCGTCGCGCAGCTGCGCCAACTCGCCAAACCCCTCGGCATTGACGCGGCGTCCATCGGCCTGCCCGGCCGCGCGCAGATAAGGCAGGCCGGGGAGAACGGCGCCCCCGCGCTCGGAGGCGCGCCCAATTCAGGCGCCGCAGCCGCGGCGTGCCGGGATTTCGGGCGGGGAGCGGACACTCCCGAAGCGGGCGCGATCCATCGCTCCATGCTCGTCGGCCTCCTGTCCAACCTCGGCAATTATTCACAGCGCTCGCGCGATTACGAAGGCGCCCGCGGCGCCCACTTCGTGATCTGGCCGGGCTCGGGGCTGAGCAAGCGCACCCCCGCGTGGGTCATGGCGGCCGAGCTGGTGGAGACGTCCAGGCTCTTCGCCCGCACGGTGGCCGCGATCGAGCCGCAGTGGATCGAGCCCTTGGCCAAGAATCTTGTAAAGCGAACGTATTCGGAGCCCTTCTGGAGCTCGCGGAACGGCGCCGCCATGTGCAAGGAAAAGGTCACGCTGTACGGGATGACGCTCGCTGCGGACAGGCCCGTGCTCCTGGCATCGACCGGCTCGGAGTCTGCCCGCGAGGAAGCCCGCGAGATGTTCATTCTCCACGGGCTGGTCGAAGGCGACTGGCGAACGCACCACGCGTTTCTCAAGGACAACGAGCGGGCCCTCGAAGAGGCGCGGGAGCTCGAAGAGAAAATGCGCCGCCGCGGCCTCGTCGCCGGGCCCGAAGCCCTCGCCGCCTTTTACGACGAGCGCATCCCAGACTTCGTGGTCTCCGGCCGGCACTTCGACTCCTGGTGGAAAAAGGCCAAACGCGACGATCCCCACCTGCTCGACTTCACCCAAGAGCTCCTGGTGGGCGAGGCCGAGGCCGACGAAAACGACTACCCCGCCGAATGGCGGCAGGGCGAGATCCGCCTGCCGATCGAATACTCCTTCTCCCCCGGCGCCTACGCCGACGGCGTCACCGTCACCATTCCCGTCACGCTTCTGCCGCAGGTGCGCCCCGAAGGGTTCGACTGGCTCGTTCCAGGAATGCGCGAAGACCTCGTGACGGGGACGATCCGCGCGCTGCCCAAACGCGTGCGCCGCCAACTAGTCCCCGCGCCCGACGTCGCCCGGCAGATCCTCCCGCTTCTGCCTCACTGGGAGGACGTCGCCCACGGACAGGAGGGCGCGCCAAGCTTCCGCCAGGCCTTCGCCGAAGCCGTCTTTCGGCTTCGCGGCTTCTGGATCGACGACGCGGCATGGGAGGAAGCCCGGCTGCCCGAGCATCTCTCCGTCCTCTTCCGCGTGAGGTCCGAACGCGGCGCCGTGCTCGACGAATCGACGAGCCTCGAAAGGCTCAAGCTGGAACTCGCGCCGCGCACCCGCTCGGCGGTCGAATCCGTGGTCAAAGGCGCCGTCGCGCAGGCTTTGGACGAGGCGCACTTCCGACTTGCGGGCGGCGCCGCAGAGGGCGCCGCGTTGCCGCTCGGCGAGAGCCTCGGAGGCTGGCCGGACGCGTCCGGGGGCGTCATTCCGACGTCGGTCGAGACGACTGGCGCCCACGGAATGACGGTGCGCGGCTACCCGGCGCTCGCAGCGGGGGCCGACGGCAAAGTCAGGCTTGACGTCTTGGCCGATCCGGCGCTCCAAGCCCGGGAACACCGCCGCGGGCTTGCAGCTTTGCTGGCAGCGGCGATCGCCCTGCCCGAGGCTCGGATCACGAGCCGCTGGCCGGGAGCTCAAGCGTTGGCGCTCGCGGGGAGCCCGTACCCTGACACGTCCGCCCTGGTCGCGGACATCCAGTTGGCGTCGGCCCGCAATCTCGCCGCGAAGTGGGCGGCCGAGAACGGCCTCGACGTCGCCGACGTCCGCACGCGCAGCCAGTGGGACGAGCTGCGCGCCTGGGCCAAGCAGCGCCACGAGGACGAGGTTTACCGAATCAGCCTCGACGTCGCCGGGATTTGCGCGCGGCGGGCCGAGGTCGACAAGTGGATAACCGAGAGCCGTTCGCCCGCGCTGCTGGCCACCCTCGCCGACGTCAAAGAGCAGGTGGCGAACCTGGTTCCGTCGGGTTTCGTCTCCCGCACACCCGCTGCCAGGCTGCCGCACATCGAACGCTACCTTCGAGCTGCGTATATCCGCATCCAGAAGGCCGCCACGAATCCCTCCGGGGACGACGCGCTGGCCTGGCAGATTCAAGACGTGAACGACAAGGTCGAAGCCGCTCGAGCCGCCGCCGCTTCACGTGCCTACGACCCGAGCGCCGCAGCGGCCTTGGACGAGGCCCGCTGGATGGTCGAAGAGCTGCGGGTCTCCCTTTTCGCCCAGCAGCTCGGGACGAACGGCAAGGTTTCGGCCAAGCGCATCGCCAAGGTCCTCGCGCGGGCTTGACCTTAACCTATCGGCTCCTCGCATCGGTAGGCGACCTTCTTCGGGTAATGATCGCCGGGAGTGCGGACGTACAGCTTCATCTTCCCGGCGTTCGGGGGATCCAGCGCGCTGAAGTACACCCACCCCTCGATCGGCTTTCCTACTTCCACGTATTTCGACGACGTCAACGCTCCTTGAGAACTGTCTTCAACTTCGAACATGAGGTTGTTGGACGACGGATCGCCGACGTAGAACCTGTAATCAAAGGGGTATGTGCGTTGCGACCCATTGTTGGTCAACCGAATCTTGACGCCGACGTAGGCCTCATCGTCTTTGTAGTCTCGACTGTTGGCAACCTTCACTTGTTCCCGGGCGTCGGCTTTGTATTCGAGAACCTGAACAGTGGTGTCCTGGAGCGTGTAGGTGTCGCCCTGTTTCGTCACCGGCTTTATCTGGTAGCCGATCTGCCCCAACGGGTCTTGAGGATCGTTGCTTTGCGTCGTGTCGTCGTCGGACGGATCCGTCGTATCGTCGTCGGTCGGATCCGTCGTATCGTCGTCGGTCGGATCCGTCGTCGTGACGCTGGGGGTCGGATCGGCCTCGGGCTTGCTCTTTCCGAACACGCCGGTCGCCCAGAGCGCTCCGACCACGACGCCGACGACCGCTATGACCGCCACTACGACTATCGCGGGCGAGACTCTCCTCCTCGGCTGCTGGAAGGCGGCTCCGGGCGGGTATCCGGCGCCGCCGTAGCCCATCGCCTGTCGCGGGTCGCCGAACGGAGGGCCCCCGGCCGGCGGCTGGGAGAACGGGCGGGAAGACCCGGGCGTGACGCTCGGCGCGTAGTCGTACTCCCAGGCCGCCGCATCGGGGGCGGAGGCCTGGCTCGGCGCGTTGGGGCTGTTGGAGGCAAAAGCTCCCTCGTAGCCGAGGGGCTGCTGGTTGTAGGGCGCGCCTGATTGAGGCCCTTGCTCAGAACTCCAAGGTCCGGTCCCAGCGGCGTATCCGTCTCTTCCGGGTTCCTGCCGTCCCCCGGATCCGTATGAAAAATCTGTCATGCCATTCCCATCGTTGTGTCTCGCCCAGGCAATCGACCCGATGCACTCTTGCAAATCGACGCTATCATACTAGCACCGTATCCTACCAGTGTGAAAAGCGCCTCCACAATGTGCGTTCGGAAGTGTGCTCCCCTTACCGCCGCACCCAGCGCAGCTGGAAGCGCTTGTCGAAACGGGGGGAACACCTGGCGCACGACACCGGGGACCTCGGCCGACGGAAACGCTCGACCGTATGCCCTTCCGGGCACCGTCCGATCCACGGCGCGGGGGGCATTGGCAGGCCGCGCGCCGACGCCCGCGGCAAAGCCCCGAGTTTTACGGCCATCTTTTTCCACACGGGGTCGTGTCCGTGCTCGGGCCCCACGAGAGCATGGGCGATCTCGTGGAGGACCGTGTCCCGCACCTGATCGACCGTGCACAGCGGAACGATGAGCGACGACAGGGAGATCGTGCGCTCAGCATATCTCGTCACACCAGCACGGCGCCGGGCCCGATCGAAATCGAGCCGCCACCCGTGCAACCCGTGTCCGTCCATCAGCTCTCGCGCCATGGACGCCGCTTTCGCCATTTCCATAAGATCACCTTAACAAAGTAAAAGCAATTGATCAATACGATCTGATTTAAAACAACTATTAAGTAGATCGTATAAAAACATAAGGCCTTTAATCACATTTAAAAGCACGATCATATATTTAGTTGCATTAAAAGTTAAACTTTCCAGTTATGTTGCGTGACGCCGACGTCGGCGGCGGTGCGCTGCCAACTTTACTCCCATCGGGCCGAAGCATCTCCTAAAAAAGGCCCTCGAATCCGGCCGGATCATCTGAGCGTCACAGGTTCGCTGACTTCGTAGAAAACCATGCCCGAGCTGTCCGACGTTCCGAAGAAAAACTTGGCCTCCTGCAGGTCTTTGTTCACTTTGAAGCGCAGCTTGACGGTGGTTTCCTCGCCCCCCTTGAGCGTTATGCCCTCGTCCAGGCCCTCGTCGCCCTTCGACGAGCTGACAAGGCCGCGCTCGGAATCGACGAGGACGAAATCGACGTCGTAGAAGGGAACGTCGCCCGAGCCCGCGTTCCTGACCTTGAGCGAGGCCTCAACGAAGTACTCTGCATCGTTCTCCGAGGGCGCCGTCTCGCCCTTGTTTCGATCGACTTTTCCAACGACGACGCGGGAGAACGACTCGGCCTCGACCCTGAGCGGGCCGCCCGTCCAGCCCTTCCCGTCGGAGAGGGCCGCCTCGATTTTCGAGGACGTCGCCTTGGCCAGGATTCGTGAGGCGCTCTTGCCCTTGAGGCCGGCGACTTCCACGGTCGCAGCGTCCGTAGGGATTCCGCCGTCGCCGCCCGCGCCGTCCGCCGAGGAAGCAGCCGACCGGGTCTCGGACGCACCCGCCGGCGTCGCCCCGTCCGCTGGATCCTCGCCGCGGTCGGACACTAGCCAGCCGAGCATTACAACCGACCCGAAAGCGAACGCGATCGCCACCGCCAGTGCCTGCCCGCGGTTCGCAGAGGGCTTCTCCCGCCTGGCCGAGTCATCGAGGGACTCGCTGATATCGGACTCATCTTCGACGGACGAATGCGGTAGCGGCATCGTTTTCCTTTGCAGTTCGCATATGGGCGGCGGGCAACCGACAATTTCCATTACGCTACGGCAGTCCCGCGGGAAAGTACATGGGCAACGCTCCCCGTCGGCACAACCGCGAACCGCTCAGAACGCTGCGGGGCCTCATCGCTGCGCGCGTTCGCCCCCTCGCCGCACGGATTCATCGAACCATCCGGTTATCGTCGTCGGATGCGTGACGGCCGTTCCGACCACCGCCGCCCACGCGCCTGCGGCCATCACTGCTTCGGCGTGTTCGAGGGTGTGGATTCGCCCCTCGCATATGACGGGGAATTCGGGGAACTCGGCGACCATGAGCTCGAGCAGCTCGACGTCGGGCCCGTCGGTGCGAGGGCGCTGGCCCGTGTAGCCCGCGAGCGTCGTCGACAGGATCGCGCATCCCGCTGCGGCGGCCCGCCTTGCGTCGTCGATGGAGCCGCAGTCCGCCATGACCAGGACGCCCTCGGACTTCAACGCCCTCACGGTTTCGGCGAAAGTCAGGCCGTCGGGCCGCGGGCGCCCCGTCGCGTCGACGGCGACGACGTCGGCCCCGGCGTTCGAGCACGCTCTGGCGTGGCGCAGCGTGGGCGTGATGTAGACGCCCTCGCGTCCCTCTTTCCACAGGCCGATGACGGGCACTTCGACCCGGCCCTTGACGGCTGCGATGTCCGCCAGTCCCTGACACCGGATCGCGGCGGCCCCTCCGCGTTCGGCGGCGAGCGCAATCTGCGCCATCGTCTCCGGGCAGCGCATGGGCTCGCCGGGATAGGCTTGGCAGGAAACGACAAGGCGGCCTCGGAGCGAGGCGATCAACGGGTGCATTCTTCCTCCTGAAACTCAGCGGCGTAGGCGAGCGCGCCCAGCAAGGGGGCGTCCCCGCCAAGCGTTCCCCGCACGAGCGGGACGCCGCGCACGGGATCCATGGCCTGCCGGCGATACCCGGCTCGCAAGGGGGCCCACCAGTATTCGCCGACTCCGCTCAGGGAACCGGACAGCACGATTGCCTCCGGGTCGAGGCAGTTGGCGAGCGACCCGAGAACCTCTCCGAGGGCGGCGCCGGCGTCGGAGAAAGCCCTTCGCGCTTCGACGTCGCCCCGGTCCGCCAGGCGGCGAAGCTCTGCGCCGTCGTTCACGTCCGGAGACCCGCCGCGGGAGCGGTAGAGGCGGACGACGCCGGTTCCGGAGGCGACGGGCTCAATGTGGCCGTCGCGCCCGCACGAGCATGCGAAGCCCTCGCCGAGCCGGTGGCCGACGTGCCCGACGTGCCCGGCGAGGTCCCGCGGGCCGAACAGGACTTTTCCCTCGGCGACGATCGCCCCGCCGATTCCCGTTCCGACCGCCGCCACCAGCGCGTTGCGCAGGACTGCCCCGGCCCCGAACCGCATTTCCCCGAGCGCGTGGGCGTGGACGTCGTTGAGCACAAACGCGGGAACTCCGAGGGCTTCGGCGAGGGCCGGGCCGAGAGCCGTCCCTGCCCAGCCGGGCATGAGGTCGGTGGCGGAGGCAACCGTGCCCGTCGCACGGTCGATGACTCCGGCGCTGGCCGCTGCGACGCCGGCCAGCGGGCCGCCCGCCTTCC
>ERZ772924.1339-NODE-1339-length-11678-cov-2.784651_pt1 | contig 11678 bp, 9 predicted proteins | sample MGYA00512116_ERZ772924 | MGnify/ENA primary metagenome ERZ772924 (study PRJEB29015, sample SAMEA2737920) | human oral metagenome | biome: human oral; feature: human-associated habitat; material: dental | place: China | collected 2134 ...
GGGCCCCGTGAAGTGGCTGGAGCCCAATGTCGCGGACGTTTTGCGGGATCTGCAGAGCAAAAAAGCGCTCATATTTCCGATCGCGTTTTGCGTAGATAATTCCGAGACCGATTTTGAGCTGGATATTTTTTATAGGGCCCAGGCGCGCGAGCTAGGTTATGAATACTACGAAGTGTGCAAATGCCCAAACTCCCGCGAGGATTTCGCGAAATTTATACTCGCGCAGGCGCTGTAAATTTAGAGATTAAATTTAGCTTTTCTATTCGAGCCTTTTATACTTTTTGCAGAATTTACAAGCCTAATACAATGCCGATAAAATCGGCGAAATTTTATCCTTTTTGGTAATTAGATGGGCTTTAAATTTAATTATTTCGCAGCGGGTTGCGTAGCCGCTTACTGCTTTTGATCTTCCGCTTCCTTACTAAATAAATTTCTTTTATATTCTTTATAGTCGTTAGTTAGCCTCTCGACTTCCTCTTTAGATATATGGAAGTTGGGGTTTTTTATATGCTTTCTATTTGCTGCAAATTCTATTTTATCAATTTTTTTTTGCCCTACTACAAATAGTATATACTCTTTGATATTTTTAAAGGTAGCATTCTTGTCGGAACAATGTTTTTGTAAAAATGCCGAGTCAAACATACTTCCCATTTTATAGTATCCTACAGCTATATCATACCTATATTCTTCATAGCATTTATCATCATACATTCTTTTTAAAAATTCATCGTTTGGGATTCCGCCTATATCATATTGCAAAAGCAGATCTATCATGGCTCCGGGCTCGGGCACGTCCAGCAGATCGCCATATACCGATTTATAAAGCCTAAACTCCTCTACTCCATATCTTTTATGGGTATTCTTTATGTTTCTATAGCTCGGTATCTCCTCTAGTTTATTTGAAACATAGACCTCTCCCATATTGAAAGTGGAGTAGGTATACGGTCTATAACCACTCTCTAGCACCATTTTCATTATATCGTACATATTGTTTCTAACTAGGTGGCTGATAAAATAATACGGCTCGCCTCCGCCGCTAAAAAGAACCTCTTTCGTGCGGTAATGTATGATCGGCGTAGCGTTTTCGTCAAAGCTTATAGAATCTATCCAGTTTTCGACATCTCTAATGCCGTAAGTTTCCTGCACAATCTCTACTTCGTCAAACTTAACTCCGCTATCTAGCAAAAGCCTAACCGACTTAGTGGCGTTATTTTCCATAGCGTATGCCATAGGAGATAGCTCGTAATTGTCTTTCTTATGAGGATCGGCACCCATCTCTATCAGCTTTTTTGCTGTCTTTTCGTCATCGTAAAAGCTAGCATACATCAAAGGGGTAACACCGAAATGAAGAGGGGTATCTACGCTTATATTATTATCCTGCATAAATTTTAAAATTTTATCCGTATCTTTTGATTTTAAGCTCCTGCGCAAAAGTTCCATCGTGGGGTTATCTCTAACCTCCTCTTCGTCTATATCCCAATATCTATAGCCAACTGCGTTTATCTCCTTTTGCGTTACGTATTTAGCTAGCTCGGAGTTAAGATCTACTTTGGTATTTGCAGTGACGGTATAGTGATGGGGGGTTGATTTAAATCTGCCGGTCTGAACTTTGAGCGCCAAGGCAAAAAGACCTATAAAAACAACTATATAAAATATACCTTTAAAAATGTTTTTTATGATTTTAAGCAAGGTCTTCAAAAAGGTCTTCAAATTTGATCCTTCAGCCTTAAAACACTGGCTTGTAAAGAGCTTTAGCTTTTAAGCAAAACCTAAAGCGACAACTCGTTTTATTTCCCCGAAAGTGCGGCGATTATATAACGATGAGGATTAACTTTCACTTATACCAAAAAATTTTATCTATTTTTGCAGCTTACATTGTGTTTGAGCTTCAAAACATAAAAAGTAAACCGCACTGATAAAATCTAAATTTAAACCTCGGCTAAATTTCAGAGCTTTCCTTGCGCGTCTTTATAGACGTTTTTCACATCGTAAACCAGCGAGCCCGTGTAATCAAGCTCGAAAAATTGCTTATGCGCCACGGCGATTACGACGCAGTCAAATTTGCGCAAGTCGGGCTTTTGCAGCAGATCAATGTCGTAGTATCTCTTGGCGTCGGCGGCGCTCGCCCAAGGATCATAGACGCTTACTTCGCAGCCGAAATTTTTAAGCTCGTTTATCATATCCACGACGCGCGTATTACGGGTGTCGGGGCAGTTTTCTTTAAACGTAAGTCCCAAGATCAAGACCTTCGCGCCCTTTACCTTTTCGTCGTATTTTATCATCATCTTAACGACCTCCGTAGCGACGTAGTTTCCCATATTGTCGTTGATACGGCGGCTTGAGAGGATGATTTCGGGGTGATAGCCCACCTCGGTCGCTTTCTGCGCCAGATAATACGGATCGATGCCGATGCAGTGCCCGCCCACGAGCCCCGGACGGAAGCTTAAGAAATTCCACTTCGTAGCCGCCGCGTCGATGACGTCGTTGGTGTTGATACCGAGCTTGCCGAACAGGATCGCAAGCTCGTTGATAAAGCCGATATTGATGTCGCGCTGGGTGTTTTCGATCACCTTCGCAGCCTCGGCGACCTTGATGCCGCTAGCGCGAAAGGTGCCGTTTTGAAGTATGCTAAGATAGACGCTATCTACGACGTCCAGAGCCTCCGCAGTGCTTGCCGAGACGATCTTTTTGATCTTCGTGACGGTGTGAATTTTATCGCCCGGATTGATCCGCTCGGGCGAATATCCGCAGAAAAAATCGCGGTTAAATTTAAGCCCGCTTACGCGCTGCAACACCGGCACGCAGTCCTCCTCCGTAGCGCCCGGATAGACGGTGCTTTCATACACGACGATGTCGCCCTTTTTAAGCACGGCTCCGACGCTTTCGCTGGCCTTGATTAGCGGCGTGAGATCGGGGCGATTTAGCCTATCTACGGGCGTTGGCACGCACACGATGTAAAAATTACTCTGCCTCATATCATCCAGATTTGCGCTAAATTTTAGCCCGTTTTGAATCGCCGTGGCAAGCTCCTCGTCGCTAAGCTCCAGAGTGCGATCGTGCCCGCCGCGCAGCTCCTCTATGCGCTCTTGCGAGACGTCAAAGCCAACGACCTCGTACTTCGCCGCAAACGCAGCCGCCAAAGGAAGCCCAACGTAGCCAAGCCCGATTATCGCTATTTTCATTTTTCCCTCATTTGCTTTCATATTTTCCTCTTTTCTTTGCGTTAAATTTTATCGTTAAATTCCGCAGTTGCACGGGCATACGACGCGAATTTAATAGCGCCGCGTCTTTAAATTTAAACAGCTAAGCTCACTCGCTGTTTTACTTGCGCTGCTTGCGCGACGACAAATTTAAAATTTTGCCTTTACGCGGAATTTTGCGCTACGGCAAAATCCCAAGCCACGATAAAATTCCGTTGCTTTAGTGCAGCGAGCGGCGCTATGCAAAATTTCAAGCCGTGATAAAATTTTACTACCGTGCAAAATCCCGCGTCGCGATAGAATTTAATCTTCGTGCCGTTAAATTTTGCGCCACGAAATTCTATGCCGCCAAAATTCCGCGCCGTAAAATTTAAACGCCGATAAATTCAAAAAAGCCGCGCCGAATTCCACGAATTTTCGTCGCCGCAAGTCGCAAAATTTCAAAAACCTCGCGAAATTTAGCAAATTTAATCTTTAATTTCAACTGCCTCATCCTTGATCTCGACCTTTTGCGTGGCGTTTGCGTCGGCTGCGGGCTTTAGATAGCCCTCCTCTATCAAAATTCCTACCGCCCGCTTAAAGATCGGCAGCGCATTTTGAGCGGCATAGTAGCTGCCCCTTTTAGGCTCGCGCACCAAAACGCCGATCGTGTAGCTGGTGTCCGCGTCGTTGGCAAAGCCAAAAAACGAGCTATTATAGGCGCTCGAATAGCCGCCCCCCTTAGCGATACGCGCAGTGCCCGTCTTGCCGCCGATTTGCAGCCCCGCTACCCGCCCCTTGCGCCCAGTGCCGCTCTCAACCGTTTTGATTAAAATTCCTTTAATCACGTCGGCGGTAGGTTTAGAGATTACCTGGCGGGTTTCGCTTTCGTTGACGATGTAAGTTTTGCCGTTATTTTCTAAATTTTCGACTAGGCGCGGGCTAATCATGACGCCGCCGTTGTTAAAGACAGTATAGGCATTGAGCATCTGAAGGAAGGTCATCTGGGCACCGTAGCCGTAGCTGATCGTGGCTTTGTAAATTTTATTATTCAGGCTTTTGATGCTTGGGATATTTCCACTTTGCTCATACGGCAGATCGATGCCCGTTTTTTGCGACATACCAAAGTTCATAAGCCCATCATAAATAGCCTGCCCCTCCAGCCGCTCTGAAATTTTAATCATTCCAATATTTGAGCTGTGGACGATGATCTCCTCGCCGCTCATCTGCTTAGCCGGGTGCGTGTCGCGGATCGTGCGAGTACCAAGCTTATAGCTGCCGTTATAGGTATTAATGATCTCGCCAGGTTTGACGGCTTTAGCGTCATAGGCGATTGCGAAAATTATCGGCTTCATAATCGAGCCCACTTCGTAGGCGTATTCGCTCGCGGTAAAATTTAAATTCTTAAGATCGTTTTTCGTGATGTTTGAGGGATCATAACGGGCATTGGTCGCAAGAGATAAAATTTTGCCCGTTTTGGAGTTCATAATGCCCACCACGATTTCTCGTGCATCGTAATTATCAGCGCCCTCATCGCTTAGGCGCTCTATCTTTCTTTGCAGCGTTAGTGGCACGCTTAGACGGACGTTGTAGCCGTCGATCCTGCCCGTTTTTTTGCTGCTACGCTCTAGGATAATGTTGCCGCCGATATCGCGCGGGCCCACGATAAACTCATCTCTAACCGGCGCTAGATAATACTCATAGTACTTCTCGATCCCTTTGATACCACTAACCTTTGTAATGCCATCAACCTCTTTTTTATTGATATAGCCGATTAACGGAGTGAGCGAATCGCCGACATTGTAGCTGCGCTTCTCGCCGCTTTCGCTCACGCTCATGCGGATAGGCGGATTTAACCTGCCGTTTGCGCCTATGAAGCTGACAAAGACCTTTTTTAAATTTAGCTTATATGCAAGCTCTTTTAGATGCACTGCGGTTTTGGCGTCGATCTTATACGACAGCACGGTCGTGCCGCCAGAGCCCTCGATCGCGCTTTTGACACGCTTTTCGCTATCGCCCGTATAGATGCAATAAAGCCGCACGAAAAGATCAAGCTTGTTTTTATCGATGCTGCGCGCATCGACGCTAACTTTATAGAGTTTGACGGAATTTGCCGCGACGTAGTTATCTTTTGCGATTATCGCGCCACGGATCGCGCTGTTGGTTTCATTGACATCCAGGCGCGGTAGCTTGCGCTCAGTGCTGCCCCAAAAATATAAAATCGCCAAAAATACAAAAAGCGCCGCCGGCACGAATATAAACATCACAATAATCATACCGACCGAGGAGCTTTTATCTCTTTGCCACATCTTATTTCTTTAAAATTCTAAATTCCGCGCATTTTTACGCTGCTGCATCTCAAGCTTTGACTCAATGCTGCGCTCCGTGCGGAACTTTAAGATCCGCGAAGCGCTCAAAGCCGCTATCTTGCGCGCTAAGCTCAGCGAATAGAGCGAGGAATTCCGCTCGCGGCATCTCTTTAGCACCCATAAATTTCAGATGCTCGTTCATAATCTGACAATCGATTAGAAAGCCGAAATTTGCAAGCACTTCACAAAGCCTAATCAGCGCTACTTTCGAAGCATTGCTCTTTAGGCTCAGCATACTCTCGCCGCAAAACACACGCCCAAAAATTAGCCCGTATAGCCCACCTACGAGCTCGCCATCTTCGTATGCCTCGACGCTGTGAGCGTAGCCGTCTGCTGCCAAACGCGAGTAAGCCTGCACGATCTGCTCGCTGATCCACGTGCCGTCGCTCTCTTTTTTGCGCACGTCTTTGCAGCGCTCGATGAAGCCCTTAAAATTCGCGTCAAATTTCACTTCATATCGCTTAAGATAGGGCTTAATGGACTTTTGCACACGCACTTCGCGTGGATCAAGCACTGCGCGCGGATCGGGCGACCACCATAAAATCGGCTCATCCTCGTTAAACCACGGAAATATCCCTGCGCTATAAGCGCTAAGCAAGCAATCCTCGCTCAGATCGCCGCCACTTGCAAGCGGCGCAAAATCGGGCGCATCCATAGGATCTGGAAAATCGTAAAACTGAGCCATTATTTAACGACGCTGCTTTGAGCTAGTGCGGGTTGCTTTTTTTCTATCTGCGGCAAAGGCGTAGAAGCAAAGCTAAAGCTTAGCTCGCCATCTTTTACGCTCACGCTAACTAAGCCACCCTCTTGTAGTGCACCAAAAAGCAGCTCGCCGCTTATATGATCGCTTATCTGCGAGCTGATTTCGCGCTTTAAATTTCGCGCGCCAAACTCGTCCGAATAGCCGCGCGAGATAATCAAATCTTTTGCTTCCTTGTTTAGACTAATCTTTACGTTTTTTAGCTGCGACTCTAGCTCGCCGATAGTTTTATCCACGATCTTTTCTAAAATTTCGCCGCTTAAGCGGTTAAAATTTATGATTTTATCGATGCGGTTGCGAAATTCTGGCGCAAAAAAGCTTTTTATGGCACTATCTACTTTATAGCTCTCGTCCTTCGTAAATCCAACTTGCGGCGCTTCTTTCGTGCCTAAATTCGACGTCATTATTATGATCGTATTTTTAAAATCGGTCGTAACGCCGTTGTTATCGGTAAGACTTGCGTTATCGAAAATTCCTAAAAAAATATTCGTCATGCTAGGATGAGCTTTTTCTACCTCATCAAATAAAATGACGCTGTAAGGGTGCTTTTTGATGTTATTCGTTAAAATTCCGCCGTTTTCAAAGCCCACGTATCCGGGAGGTGCGCCGATGAGCCTCGAGACGCTGTGAGCTTCCATATATTCGCTCATATCATAGCGCTCAAAATGCACTCCAAGCTGCGCAGCTAAGACCTTGGCTAGCTCACTTTTGCCCACACCGCTGCTGCCTGCGAACAAAAATACGCCGATTGGGGAGCTTGCGCCTCCAAGCCCGGCGTAAGAGCGCAAAAGCGCCTTGCAAAGGCTGCTAACCGCCTCATCTTGACCGAAAATTTCACGCTTGATATTGGCTTCCAGATTTTTTAGTACCTGTTTATTATCGACGCTACTACTTAAATTTGCAATATTCGCGCTAATCGAAAGTGTATTTACCAAATCATCCTTACTGATTTCAAGCGGAGCTTCGTGTGGCTTAAACGCAAAGCTAGCGCCCACTTCGTCGATGAGATCAATGGCGCTATCGGGAAGGAATTTATCGTTTTGATATTTTTTAGCAAGCGTTACGCTATCACGCAAAATTTCGTCGCTAAATTTCACGCCGTGAAATTCCTCATATTTTTTGGCTACGCCTTTTAAAATTTCGACGCTATCGTCAATGCTAGGCTCGCTCACATCGATCTTACAAAACCTGCGGCTAAGCGCTTTATCCTGCGAAAACGAGCGGTATTCGCCGTATGTAGTAGCGCCGATGACCGATAGCTCGCCGCTTGCAAGCGAAGGTTTTAGGATGTTTGACATATCAAGTTCGTTGCGATTGCCCGTGCCTGCGCCAACGATCGTGTGAATTTCATCGATAAATAAAATCGCATTTTGATTAGCGCTAAACTCGTCTATGAGATCCTTTAGCCTCTCCTCAAACTCCCCGCGCAACGTAGTGCCTGCGATCAGCGCGCCAGCATCAAGGGCGTAAATCACCTTGTTTTTTAGCTTTTCTGGCACTTCGCCACGGACGATTTTTAGCGCGATACCCTCGATGATCGCGGTTTTACCAACTCCTGCTTCACCCACTAAGATCGGATTGTTTTTCTTGCGGCGACAGAGGGTTTGTAGCGTCTTTTCGATCTCTTTTTCGCGTCCGATGAGTGGATCGATCTTACCCTCAAGCGCGATTTTATTGAGGTTTGCTGTATAAAGTGAGCTAGGCGAGTCCTTTTTAATATCGCGCTCGTTTATGGCGTCCTTTTCGCCCTCAAACGCAGGCTCAAATTCCGTATTCTGCCACTGCCTGCGGCTTTCGTCATAATTCATCGCATGCGTGATATCATCGATATCGTATGAGTTTAGCTTAATCGCTGCGGCTTCGTCGCGAGAAACAACCTCGTCGCGGTGATCGAAAGCGGATTTGTACTTTCTCACGATGAGCTCAAAAATCGCAGCGTTTATACCGTAGTGATTTAAAATTTTAGTGCAGTCGTTTTCCTTATCATTTAGAATTTTAAGCATAAAATCAAGCTCATTTTTAGGCTCTTTAGCGTTATTTAATTCTGTATAGAACTGCTTAAATTCTATTGTCTGCGCCGGAGCCTTGCCGCTTGATTTAGGCATCATATCCAAAAGCCCGCCCAGATTATCCAAGATATTTAGGTAGTTAATATCCGGAATTTCTTTGGCGATGAGCCCGTGAAAGGGCTTATTGTATTTAAAAATCGCATAAACTACGTGCGAAGTAGTGATATATTCGTCCTCGCCGTCATTTGCGACGCTGATTGCTTGTTCAAAATGTTTGTTTAAAAAAAATCCTATCATTGCTTTCCTTTAAATTTAATCCTCTTCGATCTCGCATCTAAGAGGGAATCCTGCGGTCTTTGCCGCTTGTAAAACCGCTTGTTGCTTGCACTCGGCTATCTCTTTAGGATACGCGCCGCAAACCGCGCGACCCTGCTTATGAACTTTCATCATTAAATCTACGGCGTCGTTAAAGTTTTTGGCAAAAATCTCCATCAAAATATAAACCACGAAATCCATCGTCGTCACGTCGTCGTTTAGCAAAATTACTTTATACGGACGAGGCACGAAAGATTTTGTTTTGGCGTTAGTGCGAATCTGCACGCCGGTTTTAGTTGCCATTTTTTATCCTGGCGATATCGCTTTTTATCACATCGGTATCGACCATGCCTAAGTAATACGGCTTGCCCCGCTCATCGCCTTCATTAATGTCGGTGAGCCTTTGATATTTTCCATCTTTAAGCACTACCTTAAAAGGGATCGAAAGCGCGTGGCGATAACCGATGTCGCTTAAAATTTGACCCACTATACGCTCGTTTTGTTTTGAATTGGAGATGAAATAATACGCGTTAAATTTCTTCGTAAAATTTTCGATCACCTGCGCATCGGTAATGTCCTCGAAATAAATCAAGCCGACCATCAGAAAATCCGCGGAATTTTTTAACTGAAAGTCCATCAGATGCGGCGCTTCGATGCGGCACGGCTGACAGTAAGTACCGAAAATATCAAACATTAAAATTTTATCGCTGTCCGCAAGCTTAAAGCCCTTTTCTGTCCGCTCGATCGTTACCTCACCGCCTACGACGCTTTTAAGCGTAAATCGTTCGCCCGTTTTAAACGGCGTAAAAGCTACCTCCTCGCCACTTTCTCCGCCAATACGCTCGCCATTTTTATCTTGAGCGGAATTTTTTGCCATCTGATTCTCGCTCGCGGTAGGATTCTCGCCGGCAGGGCCCGTCTTTTTCTGCGAATCATCTCCACAACCACTTAAAACAAAAATCGCCAAACATAATAGTAAAAATTTCTTCATTGCATTTCCTTGGAGTTTAAATTTAAGCCCGCATTTTAACCAAAGTTTTGTGAATTTAAAATGAATGCTTATCGTATCGCTTCATCGCGCTTTGCGCTTCGCGGTCGGCTTCCTTGCGCTTTAGCGATTCGCGCTTATCGTGCAGATTTTTGCCACTAGCCAAAGCGATACGCGCCTTTACGCGGTTTTTATCATTGAGATACAGCGACAAAACCACGATGGTAAGGCCCTCTTTGCTAACCGCGACAAGCAGCTTGTCGATCTGCTTACGATGCATCAGAAGCTTTCGCGCCGCCCCTTCGTCTGGACGAAAATGGGCGTTGGTGCTTTCAAGATAGCTGATATGCGCGTTTAGCAAAAACAGCTCGCCGCGGATCACGCGACAAAAGCTATCTTTGAGATTGCCCCTGCCCGCGCGCAGAGCTTTGACCTCGCTGCCCTTTAGCACGATGCCCGCCTCAAAGCTTTCAAGTATCGTAAAATCGTGAAACGCCTTGCGATTTTTACTCAGTTCTTTCATCTTTTTCCTTCTAAATTTAGTCCTAAGCTTAGCCCGTTTTTGCTTAAATTTAAAAGCGGGCGAGCGAATTTTAAATTTTATCTTTAAATTTAGCTTTTAAATTTTAACCGCGCCGCCACAGCTTTTCTATTTTAAGAAAAACACGCTGCTGCCGCTGCCGCTTAGAAACATATCGCGATACTTGCTCATCTGCGGATATAGCTTTATGCACGGCGCGAAAAGATCGTTTAGCTGAAAGCCGCCGTATCGCGCCAGCAGTTGCTCGCTGCTTAAACGCAACATCTCTTGCGCCTGCGCAGCGTTTATATTTTGCATAAAGCTTGCGCGAAACTCATTATAAACCGCGCCGGTGGAGCAAAAGATCGCGGGCGTTAAAATTTCGATCGCGGGCAAGAGATCCTCGGAAGGCTCGATGATCTCGCCGATGCCGCGCACGTTTGCAGCCTCAAGTCCACTAACAAAAAACGCGACGTCCGCGCCGATATTTTGCGCGATTTTGGTAAGCCGCTCGCGCGGAATTTTTAAGCCTAATTCCTCGTTCGCAAGCCTCAAAAACGCCGCCGCATCGCTACTGCCGCCCCCAAGACCCGCGCCGATCGGAATTCGCTTTTTAAGCACGATCTTGTGCGAGCCGAAAAACTCCGCAAGCTCGCGCGCAAAGCCCGCCTGCTCAAGCGCCTCCTTGGCTTTTAAAATTATGTTATCCTCGATCTGCGCGGCGTCGCATTCAAGCGCAAAGCCGCTCGCGCGCTCAAAGCTTATCTCATCAAAAAGCTCCCTGCGCAGCACGAAGCGCGAGGCGATCTCGTGGTAGCCGCCGCGCGTGCCGACGACTTTTAAAAAAACATTGATCTTTGCATAAGCCTTCAAATTTTACTCCTTCTGCGCCTTGACGCGCTTGCGTTAAATTTAGCCCTCGGCAAGCCCATCTGGCGTGATTAAAATTCCGATCCGTGCGCGAGTTAAATTTCAGCCTGCAGCAAGCCCTGTCCAGTGCGATTAAAATTTCAAAACCGCGTGCCGTGAAGTGCGCGCCGCGGAATTTAACCCACGATCGCGACGCTCGATACGTTAATTTTATAAAGCGCGGAAATTCAGATCCGCAACGCACGCGACTAAATTTCAACTCGCGGCGCAAATCTATCCGCGTGATTAAACGCTATAAACCAAGACCGTGCAGCCGCGCGCTGCGATAGATCGTAAATTTAGCTTAGCGGTACGCCGCCCGCCGCAAAATCAAACCCGTTGGCGCAGACTACGCATTACCACAAGCCGAAATTTCATTCGACAAAAGCTGCTTGCTGCGCCGCAATAAACCCCAACCTGGCGCTTTTTAAATCGCGAAATTTTAATCTCGCGGCGCGTCGCCATCGCGCGGCAAAAAGCAGATTAAAACGCCGCTAGCCTCGTTTAAATTTAGCCTCGCGGATTTATGCCTTTCACGAGAGAGCGTCGCCTGCCTAGCCGCACGTTGAAATTTATACCGCTTAAGGTCGATTTACGATCCGTGCGCAACGAAAGAGCGCAATCCCACC
>ERZ772924.1343-NODE-1343-length-11661-cov-10.920300_pt1 | contig 11661 bp, 10 predicted proteins | sample MGYA00512116_ERZ772924 | MGnify/ENA primary metagenome ERZ772924 (study PRJEB29015, sample SAMEA2737920) | human oral metagenome | biome: human oral; feature: human-associated habitat; material: dental | place: China | collected 2134 ...
AATTAAAAATTTAGTTTTGAAATAAAAAAAATATATTAGAATTTTAATAAACTTTTTATAAAAACATTTTGAATTTTTTGGAAAAATATGGTATAAATATAGTATATAAAAAAAATTTTAGAAATAGAAAGTATGGAGGAAAAATTATGAATGGTTATTTGAGTCTTGTTTTACACGCACATCTGCCGTATGTAAGACATCCGGAATATAAAGAATTTTTGGAAGAAGATTGGCTGTATGAGGCAATTACGGAAACTTATATTCCTCTATTGGAAATGTTTGAAAACTTAACAAGAGACAACATACCTTGGAATATGACAATTACAATGTCTGGGACACTTGTAAATATGATGAATGATGGATTACTACGTGAAAGATATGTTCGTCATATAAATAAATTAATTGAATTTTGTGAAAATGAAGTAGAAAGACTTAGTCCATATCCTGATATGCTAAATGTTGCAAAACATAACTTATGGTTTAATACAAGAGCTAAACGAGTATTTGAAGAAAAATATGGAAGAGATTTAGTAGGAGCATTCAGAAAATTTCAGGATCAGGGAAATCTGGAAATTATTCCAGTTACAGCAACACACGGATTTTTACCAGTAATGAAAGATTATCCAGAAGCAGTAAATGCTCAAGTATTTATGGCAAAAAAAGATTACATCAAAAATTTTGGAAGAGAACCAAAAGGAATGTGGCTAGCTGAATGTGCTTATTATCCAGGACAAGATAAATTCCTAGAAAAACACGGAATAAGATACTTCCTAGTTGATGCACACGGAATTATGCATAGTGATCCAAGACCAGTTTATGGTATTTATTCTCCAGTTTATACAAAAAATTATGTAGCAGTGTTTGCCAGAGATTTGGAATCATCTGAACAAGTTTGGAGTTCTGAATCAGGATACCCTGGAGATGGACTTTATAGAGAATTCCATAAAGATGCTGGATATGAGCTGGATTATGAACTTGTAAAGCCATATTTACATAGTGATGGAGTAAGAAGAAACATAGGAGTAAAATATCACGCAATTACAGATAAAAAAGGAACCTACAAAGCAGTTTACAATCCTGAAGCGGCAGCAGCAAGAGCAAAAGAACATGCCTACAACTTCGTCTTTAATCGTTCAAAACAAATTGAATATCTAGCTTCAAAAATGAAATATAGAAAACCAATTGTAGTATCACCATATGATGCAGAATTATATGGACACTGGTGGTATGAAGGACCTATATTCCTAGAGTGGGTATTCAGAGCAACGGCAGAATCTGATTTTTCTACAATAACACCATACAAATACTTAGAACAATACCCTACAAACCAAATAGTTGATGTAAGCATGTCAAGCTGGGGAGCAAATGGTTATTACGACGTTTGGATTGACGGTTCAAATGACTATGCATACAGACATTTACACAAAGCTGCACAAAAAATGATAGAATTGGCAAACGGAAGAGAACCATATAATGAATTAGAATATAGAGCGTTAAATCAAGCAGCAAGAGAGTTATTAATGGCACAGACATCTTGCTGGGAATTTATAATGTTCACGGGAACAATGGTTGGATATGCTCATAAGAAAATAAGTGACCACGTTCACAGATTATTCAAGATTTATGAAGATTTCAAAAATGGAAGAATAGACGAAGGATGGCTTAATGAAATAGAAAGCAGAGATAATATTTTCCCTGAAATTGAATATAGAATGTACAGAACTGACTGGTTATAATATTGAATATAATCAAATATTTGAAAAATATGAGTTAATATGAATTTTTTGAACCATTACAAAATATAGAAAGTGAAAGAATCTCTTAAAATATGATGTGTAAAAGACATTAAAGAGATTCTTTTTAATTTTTTGAAAATTATAGCATATAATGATATTATACAAAAAAGCAAGAGCTGTTAGTAAATAAAAAAGAAATGGAGATTTATTTAAGAATGAAGAAAAAAATTATACTTCTGGCACTAATAACCTCATCAATTCTTAATGCCGCAAAACTTATATACACAAATTCAAATACTCCTATATATGAAGGAACAGTAAAATATGCAAAGCGTACTCAAGAATCTTATAGAGTTAGAAACTATTTTTATGATTCTATTATAGGAACAGCTGAAAATGAGATATGGAAAAAACTTATGGGAACTTCAAGAGATACATTTAATATACTTCTTGTTAAAGATTCAAATTATAAGGATAAATTCAGTGCAGACGGTTATCATATGTTAGGCATGTTAAGAGCTTTTGAATTTGGGGCAGGCAAAGGATATGCTGTAAAAAACTCACATAATGTATTTATTACGAGTAAAATAGCTCCTCAACAAATTCAAAGTGGACTAGTTACTATTTCTACGATGGCTCCCTCAGGGTCTCGTTCAAATTGGACAAAAGATTCAATTTACTTTGGAGATGTCATAAATGAACTTGCAGGTTCTTATCATATAACTCCCAGATTTCTCGGAATTACTTCTGACAATTCAAATCTCTACGTAGAAGCTCTTCCGAATGACAATACTGTAAATAAGGAAAAGAGACTTAAAGGTGATGATGTAGAGGCAGTTACTCCTTCACAGGAAACTTTTTCATTTCCAATGTTTGGAACAGAAGTTCAGAAAATGTTTCGTTCTGACAGGATAAGAGTTAAAGATTTTTCCTGTGGATTAATTAAAAATCCTAAACAATCTTTTGGAAATATAAGAGGAATTGACGGAGACTATGAAAAGAATACAAAAGAACCATGTACAGTTAATGATAACAGGGGAGCGGGCAAATATCCTTCTTACGCTCTTTATGCACGTGCAGAAACAATTATTGCTGATGGTCAGGTGAATGATGGAGAACGTTTTTCTTCAGGAGCTTCGTATGCTGCTCCAAGAGTATCAGGAGTAATTTCTGTAATACTTGATAAATTTAAAGGGCTTTCATATTCTCAGGCTAAAAATATTCTTCTTACTACAGCAAAACGTGATTATGATATGCTTGATACATATATAGGTTGGGGAATTGTAGATAAAAATAAAGCTCTTAATGGACCAACAGCACTTAATGCAGGACTTATTGAAGAACAGAAGTTTTTTACAGGAATGTACGATAAAATTTTTGATGGTTCTGACAATATTTATTTTTGGGCAGATGTGCAGAATGAATGGAAATGGACCAATGATATTCAGGGAAATCTTAAATACACTCCATCGGGAGAAACTATTCTTAATACAGTAATAAATACTACTGATGAAGATGGAGATGCCTCAAATGTTCTAGTGGCATTTGCAACTGTTAGAAATGTAAATTTTAAGAATATTATTCCAAGTGAGTATAATTATTATGAAAGTACTTCAAAATATAAACCAGGATTACGTAAGGCGGGAAAAGGGACGCTTATAACAACAGGAAATCTTAATTATCCTGGACGGACTGAGATTCTTGAAGGAAAAATGATTATGAAAGGTTCAGTTCCTAAAAGTGAAATTTATGTGTATGAAGGGGCGACACTTGAAATTTCTGGAGAAAATTATTATCAGATTAATCTTGTTGGCGGAAATCTCACGATAAATGGAAATCCTAATATTCAGACTCTTTTTATTGAAAATGATAATTGGTCAATTAATGGAAAAGGGGATCTTACAATTGGAAAAGTCATTGCTAATGAAAAAGTTCAAAAAGATTTTAAAAATTCTTCAGTTAAGGTTGAAGAATATTCAAATAAGAATTCTAAATATGTTGAAAAAGATATTATTGTAAATCCAAAAAAGTATCAGGATATTCCAAGAGAATATTTCTTTTCAGACTTTAAATCAGAAATAAAAAATTTTTCGACTAGAAATTCTCAAAAAGTATACAATGAAATGGTTAAAAGATATACAAAAATGGAAAATGCCCCAGAGAAAGTGAAAGAAATTGTTCCTGGATATAAAAATGGAAAGTTCCTTATGGACACAAGCCCTTATTCAGACCCTACAAGACCTGAAGAATTTACAACTTACCCTAATCCAGTATTTTCAAATGATACTTCACTTTCAATAAAAAAGAAAGATTTTGAGATAACAAATTTTAAAAATATAATAAAAAATAAATAAAAATATGTAAAGGAAAGAGAGAAAATGGAAAAAATAATAGGAATAAACCCAGTGATAGAAGTATTAAAATCAGATAAGAATATTGAAAAGCTGGAAGTTTATAAAAAAATCAAAAAGGAAACAATAAAGGAAATATTGAATTTAGCAAGTAAAAGAAATATAAAGATTTTTTATACTGATAGACGGACTGAAAATTCACAGGGGGTTGTGGCACTTGTTTCAGAATTTGATTATTATGTTGATTTTACTGCATTTCTAGAAAAACTTCTGAGAAAAGAAAAATCTATAGTTGTTGTACTGGATCAGGTTCAGGATCCGAGAAACTTTGGGGCGATTATAAGAAGTGCGGAGTGCTTTGGAGTGGATGGGATTATTATTCAGGACAGAAATAGCGTGAAAGTTACGGAAACGGTTGTAAAATCATCGACAGGAGCGATTGAACATGTGGATATTGTAAAAGTTACAAATATTTCTGATACGATTGATAAATTAAAAAAATATGGATATACAGTTTACGGTGCAGAAGCTGATGGGCAGAATTATTACTATGAAGAGAATTACCCAGAAAAAGCATGTCTTGTACTCGGAAGCGAAGGAAATGGAATGCGTAAAAAAGTGAAGGAGCATTGCGACAAAATTGTAAAAATACATTTGAAGGGAGAAATAAACTCGCTGAATGTGTCTGTGGCTGGAGGAATAATATTGTCAGAGATGTCGAAATAATAAATTTAAAATTTTCTCATTTGTAAAAAATATTTAGGAGATTGTAAAAGTAAAAGCGAAAAGAATAAAATAACAAAAGAATAAAATAACAGCAGTATTTGTACTCACAAGAGATCAAGACCCCTTGTCAGGTAGTGGAACAAAACAAAAAACTCAAACGCAAAAATAAAGTATTTATCGGATTTTTAGACTTTTGCAAATGACTAAAGAAATATTTTATGGGAGGGAAATTAAATGGGAAAACAAAAATATATTTTAAATAAAACTTATGGAATTAATGGGATAGAAAAAATATCTTTAAAGGAGATAATGAAGATTTTTTCTGTTCCTGAAGAAGTAGAAGTGAAATTGAGTGATGATAAAATAACAATATCAATAGATTTAATATACAAAGGTTTGAAAATATACTATTCATTAAATTACTTTGTTGAAAATCTTACAAAACCAGAAACTCAATTTTTAACTTTTTGTATGGAAAAGTTGTATTTAAACAATAGAGAAAGTATAAAAGTAGGAGATGAAATAAAGACAGTTCTTCCTAAAATAAGAAAATATCTTAAGAGAAATAACAAGAATGTTAAATTTGAATATGAAGAAGATAAGTATGCAGGGAGATATTTATTTGATAATGGAGAGATTAATATATTTTTTGAAAAATTTGGGAGTAAGAAAGTAATGGATGATATAATGATAAGTTTGCCTTATGAGGATATATTGCCAGAAAATAAGGAAATTTTAGTGGAAATTAGTAAAATAATGGAGATAAAGACTAAAATAGATGAGTTATTTTGGGAAAAATATAAGAGAGTTGATTAATTGTGAAATTCAAAAAGTATAATAAAAAAGAGGAAATATATAAAATAAAAAAACTTGAAAATAATATAAAAGAGATTATTGATTTTTGGGATCCAGTCAAGTTATTGTCTTTTGCTCCACAGGATGAATACGATTTTGAAATTAAGCAAATTAAGAATAAAATGCTTATAAATAAAGATATTAAAACTGACGAACTGGCTTTTGTGATACAGACTGTATTTAAAAATGCTTTTGGAGAAGATGTATATTATTCTGATGAAAATATAGAGTTTGATATTGCAAAGAAAATTTTGAAGAAATGTATTTAAATATTTTCAAAATACAAAAAAATAGAATCTTATATATTTCATCTAAATTTTACTATATGAAGACTTGAAAAATAAAGAAAAATATGGTATTATTATATGAAATATCGAAAATAATTATAGTTATAAATAGAAAGGAGCATAGGCAATTATGAAAAAAGATTTACATCCATCTTACGGATTTGTAGTATTTGAAGATACAAGTAACGGAGAAAAATTCTTAGGAAAATCAACTAAAACTTCTAAAGAAACTACAACTTTTGAAGGACAAGAATATCCAGTAATAAAAGTTGCAACAAGTTCAACTTCTCACCCATTCTATACTGGAAAATCTAAATTTGTTGATGAAACTGGAAGAGTTGATAAATTTAAGAAAAAATACAACTTATAATTTTGAAAATATTGAAAACAGGGATAACTTATTCTCTGTTTTTTAATTAACTTAATTTTTCTGTTAATATAATTTTAATGGTTGACAATATATTTAATATTTGTTATGATATATGAGATAATTAGTAGGATAGCAGGATAGTAGGAGATTAAATTTATTGAAAAATAAAAATTTTAAAAGGTAATTTAGTAGTTTAAAAAAGTAGTAGTGTTGAAGATTTGAAGGATTTACAAAAGAATAGAGATTTTATAGTTAATTGATTTTAAGTAATTTTGAAAAAATATAAGATTTGAGATTAATTAAGTATAATTGCTGGATGTAGAGGTTTAAAGTATAATAATTGCTTAATAATTTAAAAATATTTTTGTAATTTTGACTTTATTTAAGTAAATTTTATAAATTTTAACTGTGTGAATAAACTATTAAAGTATCGTAAAATGTAGAAATAAATATTATGTATAAATATTATCCTCTCCTAAAGTTGTTTTAAGAGAGTTTTTTTTTTACAAAAATTTAGTTAAAAAATTAGGAAATACAGGAAAAAGTTAAAATATGGTTACTTGAGCTTCAGAGCAAGAAAATTATGAAATACAAAGAAATTAATTTTGAAGAAGTTATTTCTGAAGCAAATATATTTAAGAATGCGAAGTAAGTTTACAAAAAATTTTAGGAAAATATTAAAGTGTACGAGAATGTGCTTTGTAAAAAATTAAGAATAAAGCTGCAATTAGCAAATTTTATAGTTAGCATAAAAAAATAGATTATGAAGTGTTCGGAGCTGATAATGAGATGTTTTTATAGTAATTTATAACGGAAAGGCTGTAGTTGTGGTATAGTTTGAAATTTATTCAAAAAAAGTTTTATAAATAAAAAATCAAAAATAAGATAGGAGAAAAAATGATGATTATTAAAGTAGACGGTGGAATAAGTGAAAAAATCTTGGAAAATTTAGTAAATAGATTGGAAACGGAGAATAATGTGAGTGTTAAATTGATTAATGGCAAAGAATATTCAATTTTGGGCTTAGTTGGAGATATCAGTACTATTGATATAAAACATATTCAGTCGCTAGATTATGTGCTGGATGTACAAAGAGTACAAGAGCCTTATAAGAGAGCAAGTAGAAAATTTAAGCCAGAAGACACTATTGTAAAAGTGGGAAATGTGGAAATTGGTGGAAATAGTCTTGTGATGATGGCAGGGCCTTGTTCTGTCGAAAATGAGAAGCAGATAATTGATACGGCGAAAGCTGTAAAAGCGGCTGGAGCAAATATTTTAAGAGGTGGAGTTGTAAAACCGAGAACATCACCTTATGCCTTTCAAGGGTTAGGAATGGAAGGTATTGAATTGATGAAAAAAGCAAAAGAAGAAACAGGGCTTCCAATAATATGTGAAGTTATGTCAATTGCTCAATTGCACGAATTTGGTCCACATCTTGATATGATTCAGTTAGGTGCAAGAAATATGCAGAACTTTGACTTGCTGAAAGAAGTTGGGAAAACAAATATTCCAGTATTGTTAAAAAGAGGATTGAGTGCAACAATAGAAGAATGGTTAATGTCGGCAGAATACATTTTGGCTGGTGGAAATGAAAATGTAGTTCTTTGTGAAAGAGGAATCAGAACTTATGAAACAGCGTACAGAAATGTATTGGACTTGAATGCAGTGCCTATGATTAAAAGATTGACACATTTGCCAATAATCGTAGATTCAGCCCATGCAACTGGAAAATACTGGATGGTAAAACCTCTTGCAATGGCAGGAATTGCCGCTGGAGCAGATGGATTAATGGTAGAAGTACATCCTGAGCCAGACAAGGCATTGTCAGATGGGCCTCAATCATTGAAATTTGAAGTGTTTGATGACTTGATGCAGGATGTGGAGAAGATTGCGAATGTGTTGGGGAAAAGTTTTAAATAAATTTATTAGAAGGTTGTAAAAAATGAAAAGAAAATGGCTATTATTACTAATTTTAATTTCTTCAATTAATTCTTTTTCTAAAGAAACTTATACTAAAGAGGAAAAGCAGTATTTAAAGCAAATTGAAAAAGGAGATAAGGATTCACTATTAAAATTAAGTGATTATTATTTGCGAAATAGAAAATTTGAAGAATCTGAAAAATTATTATTAAAATATGAAAAAGAAAATAATAACTTAGGAAATAGTAGAGAAACAAAAGAAAAAATTATTTCATTCTATAGGTATTGGAGAGATTCAATAGTGCTTTCAGTTTTAAAAGTAAATATAGAGAAAACTAAAGAATTAGAAGAAAAAATTATTGAACGGTATAATGAATTAATAAAATCTGGTGATATAAAAGCGTTAAATGATCTGGGAGAATTTTATATTTGGATAAAACAAGATGAAAAAGGAAATAAATTGTTAAAAGAAGCTGCTGATAAAGGATATAAACCAGCTCAAGAAACTTTAGAAAGACAGAAGAAAGATAAAAGTTTTGGTGAACAAAAATTACAAGAATATGAAAATAATTATAAGGAAACAGGTGATGTTAGAGATTTGAGAATGTTAGCATATTCTTATGTAAGTTTAAAAAAATATGATTTAGCAGAAAAAACTTATTTACAGTTAATTGAATTAGAAGACTATCAACCTGATTATGCTTCATTAGCCCAAATGTATGATTATAAAACTCAAAATTATGAAAATGCCATAAAGTATTACAAATTGGCAATAGAAAAAATATCGAATAAAACTCAAAAATTTGATGCTAGAGATTATTGGATTAGAATAGGAGATATGTATTTTTTACAAGGTAATTTTATTGAAGCTGAAAAGGCGTATAAAAATTCTATGGCATTTAAGCATGCAACTGATGGTAAAACATACGAGCGAAATATGTTAATAGAAATTTATAAGTCGCAAGGAAGAACAGAGGAAATGAAAAAATTGGAAAAGCAAAATAAAAGCTGGTGGAATAATTAAAATTTTGATATTTTTCATATAATATTTAAATTGAAGTAGCTGTTTATAAGAAAATTTGTAAAAAGGGGTGTTTACAATTTTGAAAAAAATAGAAAATTTAACAGTAACAATAGTAGGACTCGGAGTGATTGGAGCTGCTTTTGCACAGAGTTTTAAGGAAATTGGTATTAAGACTGTTTATGGAATTGATATTGATGAGGAAACGATAAAGAAGGCAGAAGAGAAAAATATGATAAATAAAGGATTTTTGGAAACTAGGGAGCCTTTGGAAAAGTCGGATTTTGTAGTTATTACTCTTTATCCGAACTTGATGAAGTCGTTTTTTGTAAATAATATTAATTATTTTAAGGAAAATGCGATAATTACTGATGTTGTGGGAATTAAGGAAAAAATTATTAAGGATATTGATCCAATTATTGAGAAGAGTGGAAGAAATATTGACTTTATTTTTGGACATCCTATGGCAGGACGTGAGAAACGTGGGATTGATTTTGCAGATAGTAGAGTGTTTAAAGATGCCAATTATATAATTATTAAGGATGAAAAAAATAAAAAAGAAAATCTAGAACTGCTCTCAGAAATTGTAAAATGCATGGGTTTTAAGAAAGTCAGTTTTCTTACAGCACAGGAACACGATGAGATTATTGCGTTTACGAGCCAGCTTACGCATGCAATTGCGGTTTCGCTTGTAAATAGTGATAGTGAAAAGTACGATACGAATCGTTTTATTGGGGATTCTTATCGGGATTTGACGAGAATTGCAAAAATAAACGAGGATTTGTGGGCAGAACTTTTTATAGGTAATAAAAAAAATCTCTTAAAGATGATACAGCAGTTTGAAAGAGAGCTAGATATAATAAAAGATGCATTGAATGATAATGATTTAGGAACTTTAAAGGAAAAATTTATAATTTCAACAAAACGGCGAGAAAAAATTGACTAAAGGAAATTGATTCAGGAGGAATAAAATGGAAAACAATTTTGAAAATAAAAAATGTTTAAAAACATTAGTTGGCGACAATGTTTATCTTTCGCCAATTTCTCTTGATGATGTTGAAAAATACGCTGAAATGGTTAATGATATAAAAGTTTCGGTTGGGTTGGGCTATCTTTCTTATACTAATATCATAGATTTCGAAAGTGAAAAGGAATTTTTAATTTCAGTAAAAAAAGAAAAAATGTTTGCTGTTAGGCTACTTGAAAATGATAATCTTTTGGGAAATGTAGGATTTAATTCAGTAGATTTACTAAATCGCACAGCAGTAATAGGAATTATGCTTGGAAATCCTAATTATCAAAGAAAAGGATATGGAATAGAAGCTGTAAAATTAATACTTGACTATGGCTTTTCATTTTTAAATTTGAGAAATATATCGTTAAGTGTATTTGAATATAATGAAGCAGCTTATAATTTATATAAAAAAGCTGGTTTTAAGGAAGTTGGAAGATTGCGAAAAGCAGTTGAGATTATGGGGAAAACTTATGATGTGATTATAATGGATATGTTAAAAGAAGAATTTCAGTCAGTTTATATAAAAAGGGAACTTGAAAAAAGATATAATTTGAAATAAAAATTTATATAGTAAAATCATTTTAAATTTTGAATTTAGTGGTTTTGCTATATTTTAATATACGCATAAAGAAGAGGAAATGGAGAAAATTATGGAAATATTGAATGTTGGATTATGGGAAAATTCTTATGATATTGTAATTGGAAAGAATTTTTTTGATAAATTTCCTGAATATATTGAAAAAATTTATAATGGCAAAAAATTATTTGTGATTACTGATTCTAATGTGGATAAAATTTATAAGAATCAATATGAGAAGATGTTTAAAGGCTTTGATTATACAATTTATGTGCTGGAAGCTGGAGAGAAAAATAAGCATATTGGTATAATGCCAGGAATTTATTCAGCAATGGTAAATGCAGGGCTTACAAGAAAAGATATGGTTGTTGCATTTGGTGGCGGAGTTGTTGGAGATATTGCCGGATTTGCGGCAGCCAGTTATATGCGTGGAATTGGATTTATACAGATACCGACGACAATTGTTTCACAGGTTGACAGTAGTGTCGGCGGAAAAGTTGGAGTTGATTTACCAGAAGGGAAAAATCTTGTTGGGGCGTTTCATCAGCCGAAATTAGTTTTAATTGACAATTATTTTTTGAATACATTGACGGACAGATATTTTTATGATGGATTTGCGGAAATTGTAAAATATGGATGTATTTATGATAAGAAGTTTTTTGATAGGCTTGTGGAAATTGTGGAAAAAGTTGGGGTTTCGCAAGATGATGAAAATTATAAAGAAAAATTGCGTGAGCATCTGATGAAATATGTGAATGAGCTTGTTTACCGTTCTTGTGAGATAAAAAAGGAAGTTGTGGAAA
>ERZ772924.1344-NODE-1344-length-11645-cov-3.758412_pt1 | contig 11645 bp, 10 predicted proteins | sample MGYA00512116_ERZ772924 | MGnify/ENA primary metagenome ERZ772924 (study PRJEB29015, sample SAMEA2737920) | human oral metagenome | biome: human oral; feature: human-associated habitat; material: dental | place: China | collected 2134 ...
AACCAGTTAGCCCACTCTTTGCATATAATAAAAAGGAATAAGGTGATTCTTTGATTTATTTGGACAATGCTGCCACTACTCCAATGTCAGCAGTAGCTATCGCAGAAATGACCAAGGTCATGCAAGAAACTCATGGAAATCCATCTAGTATTCATAGCCATGGACGTCATGCCGGTAAACTGCTCCGTGAAGCTCGTCAGGACTTGGCCCACTTACTTGGAACGAAACCTCAACATATTTTTTTCACGTCTGGTGGTACAGAAAGTAACAATACAGCCATCATCGGCTATTGTCTCCGTCATCCAAATCGTGGAAAACATATCATCACGACAGCTATTGAACACCATTCTGTGCTTGAGACTATTGATTATCTGGTGCAACATTTTGGTTTTGAAGCGACTATCATCCAACCAGTAAATCAAGAAATTACTGCCCAGCAAATTCAAGAAGCCTTACGTGACGATACCATTCTCGTTTCCACCATGTATGCTAATAATGAAACAGGTAGCCTCTTACCTATCGCTGAGATTGGACGTATTTTAAAAGAGCATCCTGCTGCTTATCATGTAGATGCTGTTCAAGCTATTGGGAAAATTCCTATCCATCCAGAGGAATTAGGAATTGATTTTCTCAGCGCTTCTGCCCACAAATTCCATGGACCAAAAGGAGTCGGTTTCCTCTACGCTTCATCTATGGACTTTGATTCCTACCTTCACGGTGGGGACCAAGAACAAAAGAAACGGGCTGGAACAGAAAATCTTGCTGCCATTGTAGGCATGGTCGCTGCTCTCAAAGAGGATTTAAATGACCAAGTTGAGCACTACCAAAAACTAGAGGGATTAAAATCTGCTTTTCTAGATGAGATTGCAGATCTAGAATACTATCTCAACGAAAGCCAACACCAAGCGGCCTTACTTAGCCGAGAGCTGATAGCACAGGCTTTTGATACTCCTATAGTAACCGAAATCGTCCCCGCGGGCACCTTCTATCCCGCCCAAGAGGAATACCTGATGAACTATTACGAGAATAATACCGACAGGGGTTATTGTATCTTCACCATCGCACCGAAAATCAACAAGATACACGACCTCTTTCAAAAGAGAATAAAACCAACCTATCAAGCATTAGAACATGAAAACAGAACTCAAAAAACTCTTTGAAGGGGATATGCCTACGGTAACCCTTCTCAAGGCTGCGCTACAGGAAGTGGATATTACTCCTATTATCAAAGACCCAATGGCCTCAGCAACTATTGCGGGCTATGGAGCCTTGGGGGGCAACCAGCAAGTCTATGTATTCCAAGACCAATGGGAAAAAGCCACTGAAGTACTCAAAGAACTTAACCTTAGTCAAGGATGATCAAACTCATTATTTCCGATATGGATGGGACACTCCTGAACAGTCGTCACGAGTTGCCCAAGGATTTTATGTGCGTATTCGAGCAGCTTCGCCAGCGCGGCATCTACTTCTGTGCGGCCAGTGGACGGCAGTATCTGAGCCTGTTACAATTCTTTGACCCTATCAAAGATGATATGGCTTTTATCTCTGAAAATGGTGCCTTTGTCAATGTAAATGGCAAGGAGGTCTATCAGAATGCCATCGCACCCTACTATATCCAGCAGGTGCTAGAGCGCTATAGACAATTTACAGGTATGGCTGTAGGACTCTGCGGGAAGAAGGCTACCTACCTATTTCCCACTACCCCCTATGCCGAGGAGCAGGTACGCATATACCATCATACCGTGGTGAAGGTCACAGACCTGTCTGAAATTGAGGATGATATCTTGCAAATCACGCTGCTTGACCCTAGGGGCGCTCGCGAACATTCATTTCCTGCCTTCTCTTCTTTCTCACAAGAAGGACTAAAGGTAACCATCTCTGGTGCCTATTGGATAGATATCACCAATGCAGGGGTCAACAAAGGGGTAGCCGTGACAGCCCTACAAGAATCCTTAGGCATCACCCCCAATGAGACTATGGCCTTCGGAGACTATCTCAATGATTTAGAGCTACTTGCAAGAGCTACCTATAGCTATGCGATGAAGAATGCCCAAGAAGAAGTAAAGCAGGTAGCTACCTATCAAACAGAGGAAGACAACGACCACGACGGAGTGTTAAAAACTATTGTAAGAGAGTTAAAAATCAATCTTAATTCTTAATAAAACAAAAGGTTTTCCTTTTTGGAAATTCTTGTTTTTATTAATAAATTCCTTTTTCCAAACAAAATTAAGGAATTAACTAAACTTTAATCAGGTATATTGCTTTGTTGCTGAAAAAACGTACTTTTGCCCTGTGAAATTTTAAGCACCCTTTCCTAACAGTTTTTAGCAAAGGGGTCAGTCTTAAAGAAATAACAGAAAATGCTTAAGAACAAGAAAAAGTACCTTTCTATGACCAAGGATTTTCTCTTTCCTATGGGAATTTCTGCTGTAGTGGCTACTGTTTTGACGCCTTCTTTAGGCACTCAAAAAGACCTTCATGCCAGTCTAAGAGTACAAGCCCCACGTGAGGTGAGTGTAAGCCAAGTGACCGAGAACACTCCGCGCCTCTCTCTTATGAATCACCAAAATGATTTCATAGGGTTCAAAGAAAAAATGGGCTACCGTGAGTCCCGCAACAACTACTTTATTACCAATCCGTATGGACATGTAGGCAAATACCAGTTTGGCAAATCGGCCTTAAAGTTCTACGGTGTCTCCCAATCAGAATTTCTTAGTAGCCCCGCCCTACAAGAAAGCGTATTTTACGCTAGCTTAGCACACAATAAGTGGAAACTCCAGCATGAGATTACCACTTTTGCAGGCAAGAACTTTGCGGGAGTACCTATTACTGAATCAGGCATCTTGGCTGCTGCTCACTTGCTAGGCGCTAGCAGTGTGAAGACCTTCTTTAAGTCCGAAGGAAAAGCCTCCCTTGCCGATGCCAATGGCACCTCTATCATCAATTATATGAAGAGCTTCCAGCACTTTGACCTCTCCAATATCAAAGCTAGCAAATACGACGGACGCAAACTCATATAGATAATGACTAGTGACGAATGACGAACGACTAATGACTAATAACAAACGCCAGTAATGATGTATCATTACTGGCGTTTTTCTTTTATTACGATGTAAACAATTAATAATCAATTTATTGTAAAAAAAATATCAATTAACAATAAAAATAATTTGAAAAATATTTGGTTTATAAAATAAACTTATTTATCTTTGCATCGTATTTAAAACCCTAAATTTATATCATCATGGAACTACAACCTGCCGATAGCTTGAAACTCATTCAGGATATCATTCGTCAAAGAAAGCAAAAGTATGAAGAAAATGGTTTCTTCTTGATCTTTTGGAGTGTATTGATTTGCCTCTCTGGAATCATACAATTTGTGATGCTCGCCACGGATTACTATCCCCGTTACTCATGGATAGGCTGGGGCGTACTGATGCCCTTGGGATTCTTTATCTCCTTCTTCTCAAAAATGAAAGAGGGCGCGAGAAACCGAAAAGAGAAAAAGCGTACCGACCCGCTTGACTGGCTCTGGCTCGTGGCAGGACTGGGGGCTATCTCTAGCTTTTGTCTGCCTTTTAGCAATTGGAAAAACTATGAGATTGCTATGCTAGTGATTTACCTGCCTTTCTCGTTTGTTTCTTTGGCGATCGCCCTACACCTAAGGGTTTCCTTGTGGGTAGTGACCTCTATCATGGGAATTGCACTCACCTATAGTGTGTTGTTCTTCCACTATGGAATCGCCTTGCCGCTACTCTGTGCCGTATTGGCCTGCTTATTGTTCCTTATTCCAGGAATACAGTTCTATACTAACTACAAAAAGCAAAGAGATGTTCAGTGATTTAGACCCCATCTTGCACTCCCAACTCAGATTGGCCATAGTCTCTTTGCTTATTGCAGAGGAAAAGGCTGATTTTGCCCGGATAAAGCAAGCTACCAAGGCCACTTCGGGGAATATTTCGGTACAGATACAAAAACTGGAAACCGCAGGCTATATCTCGGTTACCAAGTCCTTCAAGGATAACTATCCCAATACCGAAATCACCCTTACCCATAAGGGTCTATTGGCTTTTGAGAGCTATGTGGAGGCGCTAAAGAGTTATTTGGTTATTGATACGAATCATAGTTGAAAGGCTATTTGCCCATTTGCCAATGAGTTTCTTTTTGCTAAGGAACTCATTGGCAAATGGATATTTTGAGAAATAACACAACCTCTTATATAGATAAAGGTTTTAATAGCAAAAATTCTCTTTTATAGCAGCTAATTTACATAAATATCCTTACTTTTTCCCCCTGAAAAAACCCGACTTTTATACAAAATCTACTATCTCTCAACAACTTACAAAAAACAAAGAAACCTTTAGGATATTTGCTAATTTTTCCTTAACTTTGTAGTACAAATACACTAAATCGTTATGATTATGAAGAGGGTTCTCTTTTTTATCAGTGCCCTAATAGGGCTTTGGATAGTTATCAGTTGTCAAAAGGAAACGGTTGTTGAACGTGTTGAAGTACAGAAAGGTAATATCATTCATTCGGGAATGGGAGCGCCTGATGCAGCTTTGGGGAATATTGGCGACTATTATATAGACCTTGCAAACGCTCAGCTCTATGGTAGCAAAACCGCTGATGGCTGGGGTAATCCCCTTAGCCTAAAAGGTATCCCTGGCGACAAAGGGGATAAAGGCGAGAAAGGAGACAAGGGAGACAAAGGGGATAAGGGAGACAAGGGTGAGAAAGGAGACCAAGGTCTGAAGGGAGATAAAGGGGATAAAGGCCTCAAAGGAGAGCAAGGTGACAAGGGCGACCAAGGCGAACGTGGAGAGCAAGGTATCCCTGGTAGCAAGGGAGATAAAGGCGACAAAGGCGAACGAGGCCTTAAAGGTGAGCGGGGTCTCAAAGGCCTCAAAGGCGAACGAGGAGAGAAAGGAGAAGACGGCAGGGACGGGTTGCCTGGCCCTAAAGGTGCTGATGGGAAAAATGGCAAAGACGGAGCGCAAGGCCCTAAAGGAGCCGACGGTAAGGACGGAGCGCAAGGGCCGAAGGGAGCCGATGGTAAAGATGGTGCCCCAGGTCCCAAGGGAGCCGATGGCAAAGACGGACAACCAGGGCCGCAAGGGCCGCAAGGGCCTAAAGGGGCTGATGGTAAGGAGGGTGCGCAAGGCCCCAAAGGAGCCGACGGAGAGAAAGGCAAAGATGGACATTCCGCCCCTTCTGATACAAAGAAAAATAGCCTTTTCTCTGGTTCTGGCGCCCCCAACAATAGCTTAGGGAGTGAAGGTGATTTCTATATTGACCTGCTCAACAAGAGGCTTTATGGGCCTAAAACTAATAGAGGTTGGTCTGATCAGTTTATTAGCTTAGGGGCTTCTCCTTCACAGAATTATGATTATGAGTTGGTGTACGAAAAAAACGAAGGAGATCGGTTTGAGGGAGAGGTACTTAAACAATGGCTCTCCATTCGCATCAGGCATATCAATATGAATGAAGATGAAGACCTGAGAAAAGTAAAGAAAATCGCAACAGATGTCTTCAAGAATTGTAGCCGATTGGAATCCATTGTCATAGGAGAGAATGTAGAAATCATAGAAGCACGTGCTTTCCAGAATCTAAAAAGTTTAAAAAGGGTTGTCCTAAGCCAAAAGATAAAAGGAATACACCCACACACCTTCAGCAATACAGGATTAGTAAGTATCACCCTACCTGAGAGCATCACGCAGATAGATCAAGGAGCCTTTGCTGATTGTGAGGACTTAGAGACTGTCATCATAGAGGCAAAAACCCCTCCTAAAATAACTTCTGTAAAGGGAGTTGATCGCGCCATCTTTGAAAATGATAGGAAGCTCAAGCATATCTATGTTCCTGCCAGTAGTATATGGGAATACAAAGGCACCAAAGGATGGGACGCATACGAACACCTTATAGAAGGGAAATAATCTTTTGAGTTTATCTCCCATATACGCAGTCTCAAGTATTTTGGCTTTACCTTTCAGCTAGAAAATTGGTAAGACCTGTAAAGGCACGTTGCAGAGCAACTGAGCCATGCTCTACAAAGACATCGGCTATAGCTACGATTCTGATCGGGAGGCTGTAGCCTTTTTCTTTGGCAAAGACCACAATGCTCTCACCAAAACCTCCCGCCTTGCACCCCTCCTCTACTGTAATCACTGCCTGATACTTTTTTAGGACATGATGCAAAAGCTCCTCATCTAAGGGCTTAATCCATCGCATATCATAATGGGCAAAAGCTTCAGCCTCAGGGTGCTGGTTTATCTCTTGGGCGACCTCATCGGCTATGGCACCTACCGAAAGCACTGCATAGCGTGTGCCTTCGCGGAGTTGTACTCCTTTCTTCTCTATTTTCTCAAAAGGTAGCTGCCACACCGTTAGTTGTCCATAACCACGAGGGTAGCGTATGGCCAGCGCCTTATCTTGCTCAGGGAGTTGGGCGGTATAGAGGATATTACGTAATTCTACCTCATTGCGAGGGGCAAAGATTTCTATATGAGGAATACAACGCAAGTAAGCTATATCAAATACGCCCTGATGGGTAGCACCGTCCTCCCCCACTAGGCCTGCCCTATCTATACAGAAAATCACTTTGAGCTGTTGCAAAGCTACATCGTGAATGAGTTGGTCATAGCCTCTTTGCAGAAAAGTAGAATAAATAACCAAGAAAGGCAGCAGCCCTTGGGTAGCCAATCCTGCGGCAAAGGTAACCGCATGTTCTTCGGCTATGCCTACATCAAAGGTGCGAGCGGGGAATTGTTGCTGCATATAGTGGAGTGAGCTACCTGTAACCATGGCTGGCGTAATACCCACAATAGCCTTGTTCTCGGCGGCCAACTCACAGAGGGTATGGCCAAAAACATCCTGAAACTTCGTTTGTTGCCTCTGCTGAGGGAGAAGCATACCCGTAGCGGGATCAAACTTTCCTGGGGCATGAAAAAGTGTCTGTCGTTCTTCTGCCCTTTGGTAGCCCTTGCCTTTGGTAGTACGGATATGCACTAGCTGTACCCCAAAGAAATCTCTTGCCTGGCTTAGTACAGGAATTAGCTCTTCAAAAGAATGCCCATCATAGCTACCTAGATATTCTATTTGCAAATCAGCAAAGAAGCTACCCTTATCGGCTCCCTTGGCCAAGCGTTCCAAGTAATAGCGAAAAGCTCCTGTGGAGGGATCTATGCCTATTTGGTTGTCATTGAGTACCACCAGCATATTGACCTTGCTATCCCCCATTTGGTTGAGCGCTTCCAAGGCCATGCCATTGACAAAAGAAGCGTCCCCGATGACAGCCACATGCTTGCGTGAAAAATTCTCCTCGAGCACTGCCGCGGTAGCCATGCCCAATACGGCCGAGAGGGAAGTACCCGCATGGCCTGTACCGAAAGGGTCGTATTCGCTCTCCTTGCGCCTTGGAAAACCTGAAAGGCCACCCCATTGGCGGTTGGTAGCAAAGCGTTCGCGCCTGCCTGTAAGGAGCTTATGTGGATAGGCCTGGTGACCAACATCAAAGACCAATATATCCTCAGGGGTATTGAACACATAGTGCAGGGCAATAGTCAGTTCTACCACGCCCAAGCCAGCCCCTAGATGGCCTTCCTTAGTGGCTACTTCATTAATGATAAAATGGCGCAACTCCCCCGCTAGCTGCCTAAGCTCAGCGAGAGAGAAATGGCGGATATCCGCAGGGGTATATACTTGTTCGAGTAAAGTCATTTTTTATTACAAAGAACTCAAATAATCCTGTAAAATAAGTGTGGCGCTGATGCGATCCAAGAGGGATTTGTCCTGTCGTTTTTTCTTCTTAGTGCCGCTTTCCACCAATATATGGGAGGCTATTTTGGAAGTAAAGCGTTCATCATAACGGGAGACGGGCATCTCAGGGAGTTTTTCTTGGAGCTTTTCAATAAAAGTAGCTATGGCCGTTTCATTCTCTGAGAGTTCACCAGAGACCTGCTTGGGTAGGCCTACAATGATTCGCTCCACTGGTTCTGCTTGGCAGTACTTCTGTAAGAAATCCAGTAGCTCGGTTGTTTCTACCGTCGCCAGTGCCGAGGCAATGAGCTTGAGTTCGTCGGTTACCGCGATACCACAACGCTTGGTACCATAGTCTATAGCAAGAATACGCATTTGAGTTTTGAGTTTTTAATTTTGAGTTTTGAGTTGTGTAGGAATAGAAATATTAATACCTTTATTTCAAATCTTTTAAAGAGATAGCTCTTATACCTAATCCTTGTGCTCTTGTTTGTAAGATATTATCCGAAGTTAGAAGAATCGGGTTCTCATTTTTGAATTTTAAAGCTACTGATAAAATCATACAATCTGGATTCTTTTTATCAAAACTTGCTGGAAGAAGACTGACATCCGCTTCTTCCATCTGTGATCTATTATTGCTAAAGGCTTGATTAATATTCCTTGCTGCTTTGTTTATAATATGGTTATCTACTTTTCCATTCAACTTTAGTTTATCCAATTCTTCTAATACTTTTGCGGGGATAATTATTCTATTATGAGACCCAATTTTAGAAATAATATTAGGTTCATTTACAAAAATATTAGTGTCTATTATATAAGTATTTTTCTTCTTTTCAGGAGTTTTCAAATCAATCTTATCTATTATAGAAACACTCACATTTTTTGAGCTAATAGTCTTGGGTTGAAAGGAAACAAACTTATCTTCTTGAGTTTTTAGTAGATACTTACGTACATTCAAATCCATATTATTATTGAGTAAGTATTTGTCTGCCACGATAACTGTACAGAATCTAGCTCTTGATGTAGCCACATTGAATAACTCTTTGTCTAATGAATAAATAGTTGAAGCATTAGGAATGAAGAATATACAATAATCTACAGTTAATCCTTGCACCCTATCTACTGTTTCTATTTTTATATTCTCATTCGTATTTCCTGCAAAAGTTTTTTGCAAAGCTCTTACCGAATCTACAAATTTAGAGAGAATAGCGATAGTAGCCTTGGGAGTTTCCTTAAGCATATCCTGAGTGAGCTTATGAATTATATCGAAAGCATTATGAGGTGTTTTATTTCCTATTTCCAACTCCAAACTCACTAAAGAGGGGCCACCTTCCTTATTCAGACAACTTATTTGTGTATCTATATGCTGTTTTTCAGCCACAGAGTGTAAGATATTATCATAAAAAAGCCCTGTAAAGTCAGCCCCCCGTTTGGTCAGACGGAAGGTATCACTAAACACATAAGACTTATAAGAGAAATTCTCACATAGGGTATTGAATCCTTTAACTATAGCTAAATATCCCTTTTCATTAATAACATCCTCATTTGTTAAAACAATTGGAGATAATTGGTTTTGATCTCCTATCCATATTACTTTTTGTCCTAGTTTTAGCACAGCAGCGATCATAGGAAAAAATGCCTGACTAGCTTCATCCATAATTACATAATCAAAAGGAATCTCTTGGGTATTTTTAGCCCAACCACTTGTTATATAAAAGGTAGCTAATGATAATGCACCATTGGAAGCATTACAAAGATTTTCTCGTATTGGTTCAAGAGAAGGGAGTTCTTTCCGCTCATCAGTAGTAAGGCTTGTCTTTGAGACCTTTCCGTTTTTTATAAAAGCCTGTAAGTCTTCTTTTTTAGCTAATTCCATGAGCGCCTGATTGGTAAGAGCTGTCACTAAAACGCTTTTATTCTCCTTAAGTAAGTGAGCCACAAGTTGTGCCATTCGGTAGGTTTTCCCTGTTCCAGGTGGGCCTTGTACCACTATATAATCATTTTTCTTCATTTCGTTTAGAAGAATTTCTGTAAAGTTCTCTTTAGCCTCCACTTTTATCGGATTCCAAAGATTTTCCTTTTCTTCATAATCTAAAATGAATTTTGTCTTTTCACAATCTGTATCTCTTACAATTCCTATAAGATTCACTAAATATCTCAAAGGAGGTTCTTTTGGGCCAAAAGCAATAATCGTTTTCCCTGCTTCTATTTTTTGAACAAATTCTATTGATAGCCCCTTTATTCCTATTAAGCAAAACTGGGGATCATCAGTTTTAGAGAGAAAGACACAATAAGCTTCAGAAAAATCTAATTGATGATTACGTCTAAGATCTTTCCATTCATTATCCCCCCAATTCTTATAACTTCCCTTATCCCCTCCTAAAAGGACAGCCATCCAAAAAGAATTTTTCCTTGGCATAATATCAGAATAACGCATCTTAAAGATAGCAATGCCACTTTCGTTTAATTTCTGAAATTGACCAACAAATACCTCTCCTCTTTCCTTCAATACTAAGGCCTTGGTGGTAATTAGTTGTTCATATTCTTGTATTTGGATTCTTAATTCTTCTTCTAAGAATTTTTCATAATCTATTCTTGTATATTTCATATTATAGGGCTTCTTCAGTTAATGAATCTTGTTTTCCTTCTCTTTTTTTATCCATGTCAAACGGTTTTATTATAGTATCATAGACATTATGTTTAGGATCTTTTACTACAAATGTTGTTCCTTTTATATATTTGAAGAAGCCACTCAAAGCAGAATAATATTCATATGGAGTATTTTTTGTATCAAAAATAAGATTGATATTTGAATTTTGACCAAATAATTCTTCATTTGTAATACTATGTGCTGTTATACCATCCCAAACCATCAGTATATTATGCCTATCCGCTACTAATAGATCAAGATCTGTCGCACTTAGGTGAATGGTTCCTCCTTTGGCACTCTTTACAACAATATCTATATCTTCTCCCTGCGGATTCTTGATACAACCACTTACTTGACTATAAGACTGCCAAAATCCAGGACTATCATTTTCTTCATTTAAGATCCAGTTAGAACAATCATACCCTATTTTTTCCAAGGCTTTTTTACTTTTTAGAACTGCTTCCTTATGAGCATCTATCTGTTCTTCTTTAGATAGATTACCTTTGTAGAGAACCTTATTTGTTGTATATTCTTCAGATGTTTGTTGAGTATTCTCTTGTATATCAGCCTCTACTGGAGGAGTTTGTACACTTGATAGTCTTCTAAATCGTTCTAATTCAGCTTCTAATGATTTATTTTTCTCTTCTAATGCTTCTTTTTCTTCTTTTATTTCATTATAGTGTTTTAGTTTCTGGGCATCTTCTTGACTAATCATAACCTTACCTTCTCTACAAAGTGTTTGATAATCATCAAGTGTGATCCCCATTTTTCCTTCTCTTGCTATAATAAATAGAACATCATCCATATTCTCTTTATCATTGATATACAAACTTTTAGTACTATAATTGTATAGATATTTCTCATTTTCAAAATATCTTATAAAAAAATTTCCTTTATAAAAAACATCAATAGGAAAGACCCCATTAAATAAAAAGATCCTTGTATAATGTCTCTCTCTCCATTTAACATATTCTTGTGTTATCCATTCTTGTGTCTCTAATAGATCCCATCTCTTATCAATCCTTATATATTTAAAGCTACTTATTTTGTTAACTATATAGGTCTGATATTCTCCTGTAAAAGGTTTCTGTAAATCTTCTCTTTTAAAAAAATAATCAATACTACTTAATATTTCCGAATCTGTAAATTTGTTCAATTTATCTATTCCAAAAGGAGTATTTTCTACAAATGATTTCCTAAATTGAATATTTCTATCATCTTCACCTCTTACTCCATT
>ERZ772924.1347-NODE-1347-length-11630-cov-7.690799_pt1 | contig 11630 bp, 16 predicted proteins | sample MGYA00512116_ERZ772924 | MGnify/ENA primary metagenome ERZ772924 (study PRJEB29015, sample SAMEA2737920) | human oral metagenome | biome: human oral; feature: human-associated habitat; material: dental | place: China | collected 2134 ...
CCAGCGGCGTTTTGCCGTTGCCGCCGACGCTGATGTTGCCGACGATGAGGACGGGTACGGGCGCGCGGTATTGCCGCAGGATGCCCGCGCGGTAAAGGGCACGGCGGCAGGCGGTGATGAGGGCGAACAGTGCTGACAGCGGCAACAGCAAATAGCTGGTGAAGGTGCGGCGGCGCCAGAAACGGGGGATGTCGTGGGGCATTTTGCGGCGGGTTTATGATTTATTGTGCCGTCGTGCCTTTTTCCAAATCCGCCAGGCAGGCAGCAAAACTTTCTTTGAAGGATTTGAATTTGTGCGTTTCCCGGTCTTCTTCGAGTAGGTCGGTAATCTGGCATTTTCCCGTCGTGCAGTCGAATTGGTAGGTGACGGTGGTCGGCTCATCGAAATTTTTGAAGGTTGCCGCGACGGTGTTTTTGTCCAGCGTTTTGATTTTCAGGGTGCGTTTGATGCTGGCGGCGTCGTAGTCCTGTCCCTGAATGATAAAGTCGTAATCGATACAGCCCATTTCGCCATCTGCCAATTTTTCGTCTTTGGCAAAGAGTGCTTTTATTTCGGCGCTGGCGTAGTCGTCAAAGGACACGCCGCTGTCCGTGGCATTTTCTTCCTGATAGACGCGATAGAGTTTTTGCACGATTTGTTCCGGCGTTTCCGCTTTTCCGGCGTCCTTGGCGAAGGTTGTGCTGACGACCAGTAGTAACAGGGGGAAAAGGATTTTTTGCATGGTAATTCCTGTTCTTGGGTGCGGTGTTTATTCGACGTGAATGCCCCAGGCGGCGTATTGGTCACGGTCGGCGTCGCTGATTTGTCGCAGGACGCGGCAAGGATTGCCGACGGCGAGGCTGTTTGCCGGGATATTTTTCGTGACGACGCTGCCCGCGCCGATAACGCTATTGTCACCAATGCTGACGCCGGGCAGGACAACAACATTGCCGCCAAGCCAGACGTTGTTGCCGATGGTTATCGGCGCGGTGTGTTCCCAAGTCTGGTTGCGCAGGATGGGGTGCAGCGGGTGATTGACGGTGTAGAGGGCGACGTTGGGGGCAAAGAGGACGTTGTCGCCGATGGTGACGGCGCCGCCGTCCAGGATGGTGCAGCCGCTGTTGGCGTAGAAGTTGCGGCCAAAGCGGATGCCCTCGCCGTAGTCGCAGTGAAAGGGCGGGGTGATGTGGATGCCGTCGGGTAGTGCACCGAGGAGTTCAGTGAGCAGCGCCTGTTGCACGGTGCGGTCATCCGGCGAGATTTGCGTGTTGTAGCGCCAGAGCAGGCGGCGGCAGCGCTCGCGGCGCGCCTTGAGGTCGGGGTCGTAGGGCAGGTGCGGTGCGCCGCTGCGCATCGCCTCCCAGGCGGCGCTCATCAGTAGTCTCCGAGCGGTTTGGCGGGGTCGTAGGCGGCGTCGGTTTCTTTGACGATAGCCTGGCCGCAGTAGCGGCCATTGGCATCGCCGGTCAGTTGCGGGTCGCCGTAGAGTTCCCAGCCGTTTTGCAGGGCTTCTGTTACGCGGCGGCAGAAGCTGCTGTCGTCGGGGCCGGTGAGGAAGCGGTAGATTTTCATGGGAGACTCCGGGGTGGTTTTATGGTTACGGTCGGGGCGGCTGGTGGGGCAAGCCCCACCCTACATTTAAGGAAATGCCCGCGCGGGGCGGGCATTCTTTATGGATTCAGGCGAGCAGTTGCGGGATGACTTGTGCGACCCACGCTTCCAGCCGTTCCTGCGTTTTTTCCGGCTGGCTGTCTTCGTCCAGCGCGAGGCCGATAAAGTTGCCGTTGGCCTTGAGCGCCTTGGACGAGGTGAATTTGTAATCCGCGCTCGGCCATTCACCGATGAAGGTCGCGCCTTGTGCGCCCAGTTGTTCGGCGAGCATTCCCATCGCGTCGAGATAGTATTCGGGGTAGCCGATTTGGTCGCCGAGGCCGAACATGGCAATCACCGTGCCCTTGAGGTCGGTGCTGGCGATTTTATCGACGACGAGCTCCCAGTCGTCCTGGTATTCGCCGTAGTTCCAGGTCGGCATACCGAGGATGATGCGCTTGTAGAGGAACATATCGTTCGGGTCGTCGAGGTCGATGATGTTGATCGGCACGATTTCCAGCCCGAATTTTTCTTTGATGCAGGCTTCGATGCGGTAGGCGACGTCTTCGGTCATGCCGGTGGTGCTGCCGTAGAAGAAGCCGATTTCTTGGCTCATGTGCGGTCTCCGTGAAGGGTTGGTAATGGCGGTTATTGTCGGTTAATCGTGCAGGGCGTGCAATGCCTTCGCGCACGCCAGGGTGTTGCGCAGCAGGCAGGCGATGGTCATCGGGCCGATGCCGCCGGGTACGGGGGTGATGGCGCCGGCGACTTCGGCGGCGCTCGCAAAGTGGACGTCGCCGACGAGGCGGGTTTTGTTGCCGTCCGCGATGCGGTTGATGCCGACGTCAAGCACGGTCGCGCCGGGTTTCAACCAGTCGCCGCGCACCAGTTCGGGTTTGCCGACGGCGGCGATGACGATGTCGGCTTCGCGGCAGCGCGCGGCAAGGTCGGCGGTGCGTGAGTGGGCGATAGTGACGGTGGCGTTGGCGGCGAGCAAGAGCGCTGCCATCGGCTTGCCGACGATGTTGGAGCGGCCAATGACTATGGCGCGTTTGCCGGAGAGGTCGCCGAGGCGGTCTTTGAGGATGAGCGCGCAGCCGAGCGGGGTGCAGGGGACGGAGACGGGGTTGCCCGTCCACAGGCGGCCCACGTTCACCGGGTGGAAGCCGTCCACGTCCTTGTCCGGCGCGATGGCGTTCAGCACGGCGTCAGCGTCAAGGTGGGCGGGCAGCGGCAGTTGGACGAGGATGCCGTGTACTTGCGGGTCGGCGTTGAGCGCGGCGACCTGGGTGAGCAGTTCCGCCTGGGTGGTGTTTTCCGGCAGGCGGTATTCGAGGCTGTTAAATCCCGCTTCTTTTGCCTGGATGCCTTTGTTGCGCACATAGACTTCGCTTGCAGGATCTTTGCCGACGAGGACGACGGCGAGGCCGGGCGGGATGCCGGTTTTTTCGCGGAAGGCGGCGGTTTCTTGCGCGACCTGGGCGCGGATGGTGGCGGCGAAGGCTTTGCCGTCAATGATTGCGGCGCTCATGTTTTCCTCCTGCGTTTGTTTTATAGGGCAGCGGCGAGGGCGGCGGCGGTTTCGCGCAATTCGTTTATATCCGCCGGGCTTTGTGCGTGCGCGCCCAAAGTTTTGCCCGCCCATACCGGGATGAGGTGCATATGGTAATAGAAGACGCTTTGTCCGGCGGCTTCGCCATTGTATTGCACGATTTTGATGCCATCGGGGTTCAGTGCTTTTTTCTGCGCCCGCGCCAGTTTTTGGCTGAAGGTGATGATGTGCCGCAATGATTCGGGATCGGCGGTAAAGAGATCGGGGGCAAAGGTTTTCGGGATAATCAGGCTATGTCCTTTGCTTTGCGGGAAGGCATCCATGAAGGCAAATAGATGTTCGTCTTCGTATATTTTGGCGCAGGGTATTTCGCTGGCAAGGATTTTATGGAAGATGGTGTCGCTCATGTTCAGACTCCGTTCGGGGTAATAAAAAAGGCACGAGATTCGTGCCTTTCCGTGCAATTGACAAAATCAGATTTGCATATCGTGTTCGCTGATGCCGCGTTCGAGGTTTTCTTTGAACCATTGCGGTTGGCGTCCCATGCCACTCCAGGTTTGGGCATGATTGTGCGGGTTGCGATAGCGCGGCGGCATGGCGGTGCGTTGTGCGGCCGGTTTGTTTTCGACGCTATTGATAAAGCGGGATGCCTGGCGTTGTGCTTCGGCAAGGATGTCACGGGCGCGACGTTTTTTTTGTTTGTCCACATGATTGATCAATGCTTCAAAGTCGTCATTGTTCAGATTGTCGACCTGGTTAAAGAGTGCTTCAAGACTCATCTTTGGGTTCCTCGTTTGTATTAAAGACGGGACGAATTATAGCGGTGCCGGTAAAAATGTAAAGCCCTTTTTGTTTATTTTTCGTCCTGCTCGTGCAATTGTTCATAGCGTTTTTGCAATGCGCGTGCTTTTTGTCTTTCATTGGCGGGAAGGGTCGGGTCTTTCAGTGCGCGTTCGACTTGTGCGGCCGCCAGTTCGTAATCGCCAATGAGGGCATAGTATTTGGCGGTGAGGATAAACTGTTCGCCGCGCTGCCCCTGTTTTTCCAGCAAATCGCCATAGAGATCATAGTATTGGACTGCGCCTGCATCACGCGCGATTTGTGTTTGCAACAGTTTTTCCGCTTCCCGGTTTTTGCCGTTGGCTATCAGGCTGCGGGCATAAGGTATTATCAGGTTTTCATTGTTTTTCCAGCGCTGCCATGCCTTACCGAGCAGGGTTTCAGCCTGCGCCGCATTGCCGGTTGCCAGCGCCTGTTCGCCATGCAGGCGGGCAAACAGGGCATTTTTTTCTGGCGGCAATGCGACGAGCATGGTCGGCATTATCGCGCGGTCGTTGCGCCGCTGCGCTTCGAGGTATTGCCGGTATTGTTCGGCAAAGGGGTCTTCCGGGCGGTATTCGCGCAGTTTGTGACGGCTGTAGCGCTGGATGGCGGTTTTTGCCAATTGGTATTCCAGCGGATTGTGTATGGTGCCGCTTTTCCGGTTTTTGCGACGCTGGCGGTCGGCGCGATTTTCCGGCAAGGGGTGGGTCAGGAGAAATTCGGGCGGATGGCTGCCGGTTACGGTCAGCTTTTCAAAAAAAACGGCCATTTGGGCGGGATCATATCCCGCTTTTTCCAATACTTTGGCGGCGACGTCATCGGCCTGCTGTTCATGCGCACGCGAGTATTCCAGTTTCTTTTCCATGATATAGGCGTGGGTACCGGCGACGGCTGCCTGCGCGCCATCCGTGCTGTTTCCCGCGGTGGCAGCGGCAATTCCGGCGAGGATGCCAATCGCCTGCATCCAGCCATATTTTTCGGCATTGGCAATGGAGCGGGCGATATGGGATTGGTTGACGTGGCCAATTTCGTGGGCAATGACTCCGGCAAGCTGGTCTTCGTTATCGGTCATCGCAATCAGGCCGCTGTTGATGCCGATATAGCCGCCGCTGGTGGCAAAGGCATTGATGGCGGGCGAGTCAATAATAAAGAAGTGATAGCCGGATGGTGCGGGTGCGTACAGCGCGAGGCGATTGCCCAGCGCGCGCAGGTATTGGGTGATTTCCGGCTGTTCCAGCAATTCGCCGCGCTGGCGCAATTGTCCTTCAACCGCCATGCCAATATTGCGCGCACGGTCGCCAACAAAGATGCGTTTTTCGGGATTGCCGAGATCGGGTAATTCAATATCGGCGGCGTGAATGCCGCAGGCGGTAACGGCGGCAGCGAGACAAAGCAGGGATTTGCGCATGGGGAATGGAGGGTTGCAAAAGAAAGACGCGCATTATATTTAAGTCGCATCCATGACGCAGTCCATATAAAAAACGGGCGACGATTGCGTGACCATTCGTCGCCCGTATCCGCAGTGGCTATCGCAGAAACATCAAACCATGCAAACTTGTGTCAGCCGTGCCACAAACCCTGCGCAGAAACTGCGCACGGAAAAAACTGTTTTTCAGTCGCGGGGTAAGCACTTGTCCACCGCGTTTATGCACAGGAAATGTGGACAAGTAGCGCCGCTAATCCGTTGGCTGCAACCGCAACACGCCTCCTTCCTGATGCCAACGGAAATGGCGCAACACCTGCATTCCCAGCAACACCTCGTCATCCATGCGCGGCATGATGAACGCGGGCACATCGGCAAATTCCCAGCCACCAAAAGCGAGCGAATCCAGCCGCGCCAACTGCGCGTCCGTCACCCCGTTGGCGGTGCTGACCTGCCCTGCCCCGCGCCCGCTAACGCCCAGCCGCCGCGCCAGCCCCTCGCTCAGGGCGACACCACTCGCGCCGGTATCGAGCATGAACACCACCGGTTCACCGTTAATCGTACCGCTGGTGCGGAAATGGCCGTCGCCGGAGACCTTGAGCGACAGCCCGTCTGCGGTGGCCGTTGCGTTACCGCTCGGCAAATACGCCTGCTGTTCGTGCCGCTGAAAAAAGAAAAAAAACAGAAAAAACAGCAGAAAAAACACGATCAGCGCGAAAACCGTCGCATAACGCTGCCCCACCGGTTGCGATTGCATAAAAACTCCCAAACATGACATGATGACCGCCCATTTTCACCCACACAGGAGCCACAGATGGACTTCAACAGCATTCTAAATCAGGTACTCGGCGGCGGACAGCAAATCACGCAGCAGCGCAGCAACGGCGGCCTCGGCGGCAGTTTGGGCGGTGGCCTGGGCAACCTCCTCGGCGGCATCAACAAGGACACTCTCAAAGGCTTCGGCGGCGGCATGGCGGCGACCGGCCTGCTCTCGCTGCTGACCGGCAACAAGGGCTTTGGCCGCAGCGCCCTGCAAGCCGGCTCCATCGCTGCCCTCGGTGCGCTCGCCTACAACGCCTGGAAAAACTACCAGGGCAGCCAGCCCGCCAAAGCAGGCGCGGCGATGCAAGGACAATTCATCCCTGCCGAACAGCGCAACGCCGCGCAAAGCGCGCAGGCGAGCGAGCTGACCATCCGCGCGATGATTGCCGCCGCGGCGGCAGACGGCCGCATTGACAGCGCCGAAAGTAGCGCCATCCTCAGCCAAATCGGTGGCGAAGACGCCGAAGCCCGTGCCTGGCTTGAGCAACAAATGCAAAACCCGCCGACGCCGCAACAAATCGGCGCCGCCGTCGGTAACGACCCGGCACTCGCCGCGGAAATCTACCTTGCCTCGCGCATCGTCTGCGGCGACCTTGACCGCAAAGAAATCGTCTATCTGCACGAACTCGCCGAAGCGCTGCACCTCGATGACGCGCTGGTAGAAAAACTGGAACACCAGGCAGGCTTCTGAAGCAAGAGCCTTTGCCCAGGCAAAGCCTGCCCGATACGGCAGGCTTTTATACATTTATATAACCGTATATATGGAGACCCCATGAAACCCGTAAACGTCGGCATTATCGGCCTGAGTGCCACAGGCGGCTGGGCGGCAATGGCGCATTACCCTGCGCTCTGCCAATTGCCCGAACAATTTGCCCTGAAAGGACTGACCGCCAGCAGCATGGCAAAAGCGCAACAATCCGCAGAAAAATACGGCGTGCCTTATTACAGCGACGATGCCGCCGCCCTTGCCGCCCGTGACGATATCGAATTGCTGGTGGTTGCCGTCAATTTGCCGCAACACCAGGCAATCATCGAACAAATAGCGCCTTTCGGCAAAGCCATCTATTGCGAATGGCCGCTGGGCATTCATCCCGGCGAATCCCGCATCCTGCAACAAATCGCTGCACACCATAATTGCCGCACCTTTATCGGCCTGCAAGCACTGCATTCGCCCCATATCCAAAAACTCCGGCAAATTGTCAATGACCCGGCAAGTGGCAGACTGATTAGCTGCATTATCAGCGGCAGCGATCCGAGTCGCGGTCACGTAATAGATCCGCGCTATCTCTACGCACAAAATCAGGAAAATGGCGTCAATACCCTGACCATTCCCTTTGCGCATAGCCTCGCCGCCCTGCAATCCGTCTTTGGCACCTTGCACGATATGCACGCCCTGACCGCCTGCCAGTATCCCAAAGTCATCCGCAAAGATACCGGCGAAACGGTCTCCCGCACCACCATCGACCACGTCCTCTTTCAGGGAAAAACCCAGGACGGCGGCCTGCTGAATATCGCCTATCGCGGCGGCGGCAGCGGCCTGCGCATGGAAATCGAATGCGAGCACCGGCAAATTGTTGTCACCGCAAACAGCGGCCATCTCCAGTACGAACCGCTCACCATCGAAATCCTCCGTGACGGGCAAAGCGAAATTATCGCCCCTGAAGGCAATACCGCCGACATCCTCGCCAATACCTACCGCGCTGTCTGGCAGGATATGCGCCAGGGGACATATACCGTCCCCAATTTCGCCCACGCCGTCGCCCATCAACAATTGCTGTCCGAATTGGCGCAATAAAAAACACTATGGCCGCAGCATCATATCCATATGCGGAATACCATCTTCCAAATAAATCGCTGAAGTCGCCGCAAAACCAAAAGACTGATAAAACCGCTGCAAATACGTTTGCGCCTGTGCGTAAATCACCCGCTCCGGCCACTGTTGCCGGGCATACGCCAGCGCAAACGCCACCAAATCCCGCCCCAATTTTTGCGCCCGCCATTCGGGCATCACCAAAACCCGCCCCAAATGCACCGCATCAATATGCGGAATCAAACGACAATACGCGGCAATCCCGTCCGCATCACGGCGAAAAATATGCAAAGCCTGCACATCCGCCGCATCCACTTCCTGATACGCGCATTGCTGCTCCACCACAAAAACCGCTACCCGCGCCTGATAAATCGCGTGCAATTCCGCCACGGACAAATCCGCAAAAGATTTCACCTGAAAATCCATAAAAGTCTCCCGATAAAAAGGGCGTATCATAACGGACCGGACGCCGCCTGCTTGCGTGCAGCGGCGACGCCGTGCAGGCCTTGCAGGACGCCATCGAAAGCGTGCGCGACGACAACGCCATCCCCTCCGGCCTCGTGCGCGTGACCCTGTCGCGCTTCGCTTACCAACTGATATTCCGGCCATTTATCGCCGAATTTGGCGCGCGCTACCCGCACATCCAGCTCGAACTCTCGCTCTGCGACGGCACCATCAACATCCTTGACGCGGGTTACGACCTCGGCATCCGCTTCGGCGACACCCTCGAAGAAGGCATGGTCGCACGCCGCCTGCTGCCGCCCTTTGCGGAAGACCTCTACGCCGCCCCGGAATACCTCGCGCACCACGGCACGCCGCAGACCCCGGACGACCTTGCCCGGCACCGCCTCATCGGCTACCGCTACATCACCGCCAACTGCCTGCTGCCACTCACCCTCGACGCCGACGGCGAACCGCTCGGCGTAGCCATGCCAACACCGCTCATCTGCAACGACATCGACGTCACCGCTGACGCCATCCGCGCCAGCCTCGGCATTGGCCGCCTGTTCACGCCCATCTGCGCACAACAGCCCGACCGCGAGCGCTTCCGGCCGGTACTGCGCGACTACTGGAAAACCTACCCCGGCGTCTATCTCTACCACCTGCCGCACGCCCAAAAAGCCCGCCGGGTACAGGCGCTCATCGCCTTTCTCACCGAAAAGACGGCGACGATTGACGTCGAATAACAATCTCTGCACAAACAAGCCACTATCGAATTGTTCACATTTTTTCCAAGGAAAAAATGGCGTTCACGCACACAAACACCAAGGAACTATTGCGAAAAATCGCATTTTTACCCACGAATTTCGCCCTCATTCCCGCTCAAGTCTTGCGTGTTACACTCGCCGCTTCCCCATCAACCGGAGCATCCCATGCCCACCCGCCGTCAAATCCTCGTCCGCGCCGCCGGCGCAACCGCCCTGCTGACACTGAACCACAGCGCATTCGCCGCCGCCAACCCGGTGCAGCACGCCACCGCCATCACCCGCGTTTACGGTGACGGTATGCGCCTTGTCGCCATCGCTGTCGAATACCGCGACGCCGTTATCGCCGCCACGCTGGACAAAAACGCCTGCCGCGTCGCAGACCGCAACATCACCAACGCCTACCTCAGCGACAGCCCTACCGGCGCGCCCGCCGCATCCGGTCGCTACCTCATCCTTGAACTCAATCCCGATGACGACGGCGCGCTGCTCACCGTAAAAAAAGGCCGCCCCGCCAAGCAAAAAGACGATCCCGCGAAAAACGGCCCCGGCAAAGTGGGCGACAAAGCCGACAGCGCGCCCACCCTCAAACCGGCCAGCGCCGAAATCAGCATGGGCGGCGACACCCTCAAAACCGACGGCGTCATCAACCTCGTCTTTGACGACTTCAAACAATACGAATTCGCCGACGCCGCCACCGGCAAAACCGTGCGCTACAACCTGTTCATCCCGAAAAAACTTGCGGCCGACAGCCATTACCCGTTGGTGCTGTTCATGCACGACGCGGGCGTGACCGGCAACATCGTCACCGCCCCGCTCTACCAGGGCAACGGTGCCATTGCCTGGGCAACCCCGGAAGCACAAAAAGACAACCCCTGCTTCGTCCTCGCCCCCGAATACGACGAAATCATCGTCGATGACAGCAGCACCGCCTCATCCTACCTTGACGCCACCCTCAACCTCATCCGCGAGCTGGTCAAAAGCCACCCGATAGACGACAAACGCCTCTACACCACCGGCCAGTCCGGCGGCGGCATGATGTCCATTGCGATGAACATCAAATACCCCGACTTCTTCGCCGCCTCCTACCTCGTCGCCTGCCAATGGAATCCCGAGCTGCTCACACCCGCGATGAAAAACCTCAAATGGTGGATAACCGTCTCCGAAGACGACAGCAAAGCCTACCCCGACGAAACCGCCATCACCGAAAAACTCGCCAGCTTTGGCGCGAAAGTGGCGCGCGGGCAGTGGAATGCCCAATGGACGGCGGACGAATTTCAACAAGCATTCGCCCAAATGGACGCCGAACACGCCAACATCAACTTCGTCCACTTCACCAAAGGCAGCGTCTTCAAAACAGAAGCCGAAGCCAACGCGGGCGGCGCATCCGGGCATACCGCCACCTGGAAATACGCCTACAACATCGCGCCCATCCGCGAATGGATATTCCGCCAGCAAAAATCCTGACAGGAGGACGAACCATGCCCATTATCCGCACCGACAATGCACTCGCTTACCAAGCCGAAAACGGCGAAACCCTTGGCAAAATCACCTGGCGCACCATTGACGCGCACACCATCGACGCCAATCACACTTACGTTGCGCCCGCCCTGCGCGGTCAGGGCATCGCCCGCCAATTGCTGGACGCCCTCGCCGCCCTGGCGACAGCAGAAGGCTGGCGTATCCACGCGAGTTGCCCGTATGTGGTCAAAATGTTTGCCCACAGCAACCGCTACGACGCGGTCAAGGCGGCATGAATCGTATCGGCGTATTCGCGCTCAAAACAGCGCCTGTTGCGTGATGACCGCCCGCACCGGCGCGTAACTGCGGCGGTGTTCCGGCGTCGCGCCAAGGCGGGCCAGCGCGGCGAGGTGCGCTTTGGTGCCGTAGCCTTTGTGCGCGGCGAAGCCGTAGCCGGGGAAGCGCGCCTCCAGGATGAGCATTTCGCGGTCGCGCGTCACTTTGGCGATGATGGAGGCAGCGGCGATACAGGCCTCGCTCGCATCACCGCCGACGATGGCGCGAGCGGGAATGGCAAGCGTCGGCGTGAATTTGCCGTCTATCAGCGCCGCTGACGGCGGCGGGTCAAGCGCGGCCAGCGCGCGCTGCATCGCCAGCAGCGTCGCGTGGTGGATGTTAAGCGCGTCAATTTCCGCCGGACTGGCGGCAGCGGCGCTCCAGGCGACGGCCTGCGCGGTGATGGCGGCGTAGAGCGTTTCGCGTTGGCGCGCGCTCAGTTTTTTGCTGTCGGTCAGGCCGGGCAGGTCGTAGTGCGCGGGCAGGATGACGGCAGCGGCGACGACGTTGCCGACCAGCGCGCCGCGTCCGGCTTCATCTACCCCGGCAATCATGCCGATGCTCCGGGGCGGGCGGTCATGGCGCGCCAGTTGGCGGCGAGGATGAGCAGCGCCGCGGCGATGATGATG
>ERZ772924.1349-NODE-1349-length-11626-cov-8.504192_pt1 | contig 11626 bp, 6 predicted proteins | sample MGYA00512116_ERZ772924 | MGnify/ENA primary metagenome ERZ772924 (study PRJEB29015, sample SAMEA2737920) | human oral metagenome | biome: human oral; feature: human-associated habitat; material: dental | place: China | collected 2134 ...
CCTCGCCGGCGGCCCCGTCTGCGGGCAGCCCCACCGACACTCCTGACACCCCCAGCATTCCCGACGCTGCCGTCGCCCCCGACACTGCCGCCGCCTCCCCGGCCGCTTACTCGCCCGCAGAGGGGACTACGTCGGCGGACGGCTCGGAGGTGGTCGAACTCACCGAGGCCGAGGAGCTGCCGGCCGCTGCCAGGCCCTTCGGCATCGACGTCGACGACGTGCCGGTGGACGGCTCGCAGGTCGTCGAGCTCGCCGACGCCGATCGGCTTGAGCCCGCTGACGTCGATGATGTGATTCGTGCTACTTCTCCCGGTTCTGCGGGTTCTGCCGGCTTCCCCATCGGCTCGGCGGACGACGAGTTGTATCCCCTGGGCTCCGCAGAAGACGATCTCGACGAGGACTTCGATTCCGAGGACGACCAGGCCGGGGATCATGACGGCTGGACGCTGGCCTCCCTGCCCGACGACCTGGTTGACGAGCTCGGTCCCCTGGTGCCCGATCGGTCGGGCGCCTCCGCCTATGCCGACGAGCCCTCGACCGACACGCCCGTGTCCATCGCGGTGGCCATTCGGCAGCCCGAGATTCCGGCGGCGGGGCGCCAGGCCCTGTCGGTGCTCTGCCCGGAGGGCCATGCCAACCCGACCAACTACGTGCGCTGCCGCGCCTGCGGCGCCGAGCTGTCGCAACCCGCGCGCATGATCACCTGCCCGCCACTGGGTCGCCTGCGCCTGTCCTCCGGGCAGGCCGTCACTCTCGACCGTCCGGTCCTCGTCGGCCGTCAGCCCTCCTCAGTCGATGTCTCCCAGCTGGAGGGCCAGTCGCCGACACTGGTGACGGTGCCCAGTCCGGAGCAGCTCATCTCCCGCAACCACGTTCTCATCGAGCTCGATGAGTGGTCCGTGCTGGCGCGCAACTTCTCCGGGGGCAACGGCACTGTGCTCAATCGCGCCGGTGCATCCCCGCAGAAGCTGCCCTACTCCGAGCCCCTGGTGCTGCGCAACGGTGACGTCCTCGACCTCGGCGACGGCCAGTCGCTCGTGCTCGAGGACCTTCCGTGACAGGTTCCCCCCACGCCGCCCACCCTGAGATTCCCGGATACACCTATCTGCGCGAGCTCGGGGCGGGCGGTTACTCGCGCGTCTACCTCTATGAGCAGCACATGCCGCGCCGCGAGGTCGCGGTCAAGGTCATGGACACCGACGTCGCCGGGAGCTCGGCCTCCCGATTCGAGTCCGAGGCCAACCTCATGGCCAAGGTCTCCTCGCACCCGGCGATCCTGTCGGTCTTCGGGGCGGGCGTGTCCGCCGACGGGCGTCCTTTCATCGTCATGGAGTACTGCCCCCCTCCGCAGCTGGGAATGCGGCTGAGGCAGAAGGTCATGGCGATCCCCGAGACGCTGGACACGGCCATTCGCATTGCCGGGGCTGTTGAGACGGCGCATCGTGCGGGCATCATCCACCGCGATATCAAGCCCGCGAACATCTTGTTCACCGTATATCGCCGACCCGTCCTCGCTGACTTCGGCATCTCGGCCATGACCGGGCCGCGGGACACCCCCAATGAGTTGCGGGGCATGAGCGTGCCCTGGGCTCCGCCGGAACAGCTCGTCGGCTCGAGCAATGCCGAGCCCGCCACCGACGTCTACTCCCTGGCCGCCACCATCTACGCCATGCTCACCGGCCACAGCCCCTTCGAGACGCCGGGATCCTCCGAGGGCGTCTACGAACTGGCCCGACGCATTGTCAAGGACGCGGTGCCGCCGCTGGGGCGCCCCGATGTCCCGGCGTCGCTTGTGAGGGTGCTCACGGTTGCCCTGGCGAAGGAGCCGTCCGGCCGTTACCGCACGATGCTCTCCTTCGCGCGGGCGCTCCAGCAGATCCAGGGCGAGCTCGGACTGTCCACCACCGCCGTCGATCTCTACGACGATGGCGAGCAGGACAACCCCGATCGGACTCTGCTGGATGTCGATGACCCCGAGGCGACCCGTCTGGGCGTGTTCTCCCGTGTCGAAGAGCCCGTAGTCGTTCCGGCCGACCCGCAGCCGGCCGCCGTCGACTCGGAGGAGGCGGCCCGTCCCAGACCTCTCGCCCGGCTCCTCGCCGGTGCGGCCGTGGTGGTTCTCGTCGCCGTCGTTGCGGGCGCCCTTTACGCCTCGCACTTCGAGGATCCCCAGCCCTTGGCGACCTTCGCGACCCTGCCCCCGGGGCGCTCGGATCCGCTGGGGGGCACCGTGCCGGAACCGCGCAACCTCCAGGGGGCCGTCAGCGCGAATGGGCAGGTCGTCTTCACCTGGGATCCCCCCGAGGACGAGTGGAGCGGCGACTACCTCTACCGCAGCGACGTGGCGGGCCAGGAGAACGAGTCCCAGGAGCGGACGGACGGCACGAGCGCATCCCTGCCCGCCCAGGACGGGACGACGTGCATCGCGGTCTTCAGCAGACGGCAGGACGGCAGGACCTCCGAGGCCGCCCGCGCCTGCGTTCCCACGCCCTGATCAGCCGTTCCGGCACCGGTATCGCGGGGTATCCGGCAGACGGAGTGGACGGAGCGACCGGTGTGGCTGGAGCGGTCGCAGCGGCCGCAGCGGCTGATGGGCTGAGCGGGATGGGCGCCTGCCGCGGGCCTGGCGGTGCTGGCAGTAGCAGTCCCGCCGGCCCTGGCTGTCCTACCGGCCCTGGCTGGTAGCCCCGGTCCTGTCAGTCCTCCACGCGGTAGGCGGCGCTGCCCAGCACGATTGTGGCCCCGGTGGGCACGGGAATCGACTCATTGGGCTTGACCACGGTCACATGGTCCTCCTCCTCGACCCGAGTGCCATTGGTCGAGTGGAGGTCGGTGATCCACAGGCCTCCCGGCGCCAGTGCGAGAGCCGCATGCGTTTTGGAGATCGAGCGGTTCACATCGTTCAGGGATACGCAGGTGGCATCGGGGTACTCGGAGATGTTGTCCGGGTCGCGGCCCACGACGGTGGTGGCCTCCAGGTTGATGGGGTCACCGCCGGTCAGGGGCACCAGCCGGCTTGCGCGCGGGTCCTCGGTATGGCGGTGTCTGCCTCGGGCGGCGGGCGGCGAGGAGGCCGAGACCGCCGGTCGGGTCGCCTGAGCCGCGGGGACCGAGTCCGCGCTGATGATCGGCTCGGCCGATGCGGCGGATCGGGACGCCATGCGCGACCGGGGCGGCGTCGAGGAGGGGAACAGGGATTCAGACGGCAGCGGCACGATGATGGGCTCCTCAGGTGAAGACGAACGTGGTGCTGACTCAGGTGCAGTCATTGGCGAGAACACCACGGGTTCGCGTGAGGGTGGCGAAGACACGCCGTCGGGAACGGAAGCTGCCAGCATGGTCGAGGAAGCCGGGAATGGGCCGGATGGGGCCGGGGAGGCGGGATATGGGCCGGGCGGCATGGCCGGAGACGTGGGAAGAGGATCCCGCATGACCGGGGATGCGGGTGCCGGGTCCGGGGTGGCCGGGGACGCCGGGGCCGGGAATTCCGCAGACGCAGAGGCTGCCGGGGATACGGGAGACGTCGGGAACGCTGGGGAGGTCGGGGATGTCGGGGAGGCCGAGAAGGGAGATGCGGGGAAAGCCGGTGCGGCCGGGGAGGCGGGAAGCGGGTCGGAGGCGGCAGAGGCGACTGAGGAGGTGGGCAGCGGCTCTGGCAGGTCTGGTACCGGCGCGAGTGGTGGGTCGTCCGCGGTCGGGGTGTCGAGCTGTGTGGGGACGGCCGCCCAGGGCACGGAGTCGATGATGGCGCGGTCGGCGCTCGGCGGAAGGACCACGGCGCTCGTCGTATCGACCGTGCTGCCGATGTCCGTCGTGGAGCCGTCGGGGCTGAGGAAGAACGCATTGTCGGGGAACACGTGGGCGCGCGCCGAGGTTCTCGGGGCCGCGTGCTGGGGAGGGACGGCCGCTTGCTGCTGGTGCCGGATGGACTGCCGCCTGGGCGTCTGCCGCTTCGGAAGTCGCTGCTCGGGCGCCTGTCGCCCGGAGTCCTGTCGCCCGGGGACCTGTCGCCCGGACTCTCCGGCGGAGCGCGAGCGCGTGTCCACGGCCATCGTCCCGGCCATGCGATCGTGCTGACCCTGCCCTCGTGGGTCGGCGGCGGCCGAGCGCATGAACACGATCGCCCCCGCACCCAGGGTCACGCACAGCAGATCGGCGTGGATGAACAGACGCGTCGTTGGTGCGCCGCCCGTGGTCGCGTCCACCAGTTGCACGCCCATGATCCGTCCGCCGGGGCTCCAGCCGGTGATGGCGAGGACCAGCTCGCGGGGCACCACGATGATCACGGCCGCTGCGGCCCACGCGATGAAGTTCTTGGGGATCACCAGGGTGAGGAGCAGGCTCAGTCCCACCCACAGCGCGCCGCAGCCGACGAGGTCGATCGTTCCGGCGATAACCCGGTATCTCACCGCGGCGGGCGGAGCGGTGACCCGGCTGTACGACGGCGTCGAGGTCACTGGCGTTTCCTCCTCCTGGATGCGAGACGATCCGCGGATCGTCGGGGCGTGCGGGGGCGGGACCTGCGTGAGCGCCCCAAGGAGCGCGGTGACAGGCGAGCGGCGAGACGCCGTAACCGGGAGCGGTCCGATCCCATGGCCGGAACCATGGCGTCGGCCGACTCCCAGATTGTGCCCACAGCGTACGACGACGGTATACCCTCGCCGAAGACTTGGGCATCCACAGCTGCCGCGAAACGTGTCAGCTCGGCCGTCGGAAAGGCCGGTGCGAGCGATGATGCCGCCTCGCGGCGGGTGGATCGCGGAGGTGTCCTGCGACCGAAGTCACGTGCCCGGTCCACGACCTCGTCCCATGCGCCGAGCACGCCCTCGACCCCGCTGCGGCCTCGTCGTCGTCGCCGTCGCAGGGACTTGGCGGCCAGGATGGTGGCGATCGGGAGCAGCACGATCCCCAGCCCGCCCGCGACCATGGCCACGATCCGGCCCAGGCCGTGATTGTTGTCATCATTGGAGTCGTCGCGATCCTCGTCCTCGTAGGACGGGGGCAGACGGGCCGGGTCCTGCAGGGGCAGAGGCGGCTGGAGCACCTGCGGCTCGGGGTTGGACACCTTCTCGGTCGTCTGCTGCTGCGGAATCTGATCGCGGTCGGGGACCACGTCGATAGTGATCCATCCCACCGAATGGAAGGGGACCTCCACCCAGGCGCTGATGTCCTCCCCGGTGACATTGGCGGCATTGCCGTCCATGGTGGGCTTGAAGCCCATGACGACGCGCGCCGGAATCCCCAGCGAGCGGCACATGAGCATCATCAGGACGGGGTACTGCTCGTCGTCGCCCACCAGCGAGCCGGCATCCACCATGGAGGCGATGCGGGCGGCGCCGTGCCCGGGAGGGGAGGGGCTCTTGGTGCCGTCGGAGTAGTAGCCGGTGCGCAGCGCCTGCTGCAGCATGCGGATCTGGGCCAGCGGCTCGGAGGTCGTCCCGACCAGCGTCGTGGCCAGGGTCTGCACCGAGGGGGGCACGTCCTCGACCGGCCCCAGGGCGACGTCGTCAATGCCGAGGTCGGTCAGCTGGGCGTCCGTGGCCGTCTCGGGCGCCTCGACCTGCTCGATCAGGGTATCGCCGCTGGTCAGCCCCGCAGTGGCGATACCGGTGGTCGAGAAGACGTCGTAGTACAGGCTCTGGGAGACGGCCTCCGCACGAGGGCCCGAGACCTCCAGGCCGAGGGTGTTGGCGACGGTGGGCACCCAGGGGAAGGAGTAGTCGTCGATGGTCACGGTGGTCTCGCTGGAGTCCTGCGACTGCGTCGTCCCGTCGCTGGTCAGCGGGGTGTCGTGGCCGATGCGCTGGAAGCGGGCCGCGCCGTTGGCGGATGCACTGATTCGGGCCGACAGTCCGTCGTAGGAGTCCAGGGCCGCCAGGCGGATGCGGGTGGACTCATCCGCGCCGGAGACGGCCATGAGGGAGTCGGAGGCCATATCCGTCTCCAGGGTCCGCACCAGTGACAGCGGCGTGGCGTACTCGGTGAGGTCCAGCGGCGGTTCGAACAGGTCGCGCAGCACCGTGCGGTTGTGAGGGGCGGCCGGGATGGCCAGCGCCACCACCGTGCCGGTGACCGTCAGCAGGGCGAGCACCCGTAGAAATCCGCGCCGTGAGCCCCTGCCCACGCCCGCATCCTTGGACTCGAGCACTTCGGCGACCCGCTCGCGCCTGCCGCGCTGCGCGGTCACCGCCCACAGCAGGAGTACGCCCGTCACCAGGACCACGCCCAGCTCCGTGGGCATCAGCGCGGTGCGAACGCCCCAGGCGATGGCCAGGCCCGCCTGGAAGGAGATCTCCGGGTAGGTGATGTCCGGCGTGGACAGGTCCACCAGGGCGCTCACCCGTTCGTCGCCCGCAAGTTTCTCCTTGAGCGCTTCCTTCAGCACGGCTCCGTTGCCCGGAGCGCCAATGATGATTCGCATGTCCGAAGCCTTTCATGCCGGGACGCGTGATACCGGTCCCGGGTGTCTTCATTCCTGTTCCTCATCGATGTGCAGCAGGAGCGCGTCGCGGACGAACTCGGCTCCGGCCCGTCCCCCGAATGCGTGCCGCATCGCGGGGTCCTGCACGTACATGTGGGCGAGCCCGCGGATCATGGCCGATGAGCGTTCCCTGTCGCCGGTGTGCGTCGGGGTTCCCGGGATCTCACCGAGCCAGGCCACGTGCCGGTCCACGAGCCGACGCACCTCCGGGGAGTCCAGCGTGACCCCGGCCCGCTGGGCGCGAACCCAGTCGGCGACGAGCCGTTCCGAGCGCTTCTTCCACGCCTGCTGTTGGGCGAGGGTCTTGCCGTGCCACCAGTCATGGCCCGCCTGGTAGGCCTCGCGACCCCAGTGCGCGACCACCTCTTCCTCATAAAGGTCGTTGAACCCGTCGAGCAGCACGTCCGGTTTCGGCGCCCTCCCTTCATGGCGCGCCTCGAGAAGGTGTTCCACGGCTCGGATCTTCCGGTCCAGGGCGTCCCGTTCCCGGTGCAGCCGCCGGATCTGTTCTTCGAGCGCCTCGTCCTCCTGGCCCTCCGTTTCGCCATCCAGGAGCTCGGCGATGCCGGCCAACGGCATTCCGGTTTCGCGGAGCAGCAGGATGCGTTGGAGTCGCGCGACGGCCCAGGCGTCGTAGAAACGCAGCCCGGATCCGGAGGTCCGGGTCGGGGTCAGGAGGCCGATCTGGTCGTAGTGGCGCAGCGTCCGGGGCGAGATGCCGGCGCGTCTCGCCAGTTCCCCGGTCGGCCACTCCACCACATGTCCCTCATTCCCCGAAGCGGTTCGTCACGTCCAAGGCTGCCACACCGGCCTCAGCGATGACTCTCCAATCCGTGCGCACCGAGGCCGCGGCGGTGGTTCCGCACCGCTCCAGGTATGCGTCAACGATCCGGTTCCCCGCTGCGTATCCCGCTCCGGTCGGCAATCCCACCGGTGCGGCACCGAATCTCGTGGCGGAGGCGTCGCCGAGCACCCAAGGGGTGAAGTTCCACATTCCCGTGATCTCCATGCCGGAGATCACCTTCGCCACGGCGGCGTCGTCCCCCAGGCACGGCACCGCGAAGTGCGTGTAACCGCGCCGGCCGTGGAGTTCCCTGGCGAAGGCGTCGGCCAGTCCCTCGGCGACGATCTGCTCGCCGAGGGCAACCGCCATCGGATCCCAGACGATACCGCCTTGTCCGTAGCGGACGTTGTGGTGGAACTCGTGGGCGGCGATGGCCTCGATCCGGTCGCACACCACACGGTTCGGCCACAACGTCAGCTCGATGAATCCGGGGATTCCGCCGAATGCCGACAGCCCTTGGATCTCCTCCATGAAGTGGTTGTCCGTCGGGTCGCCCAGGGTCACCAGCACGGTCAACTCCCCGGGGAGAACCAGGTCGGGATCGGCCGCGGTGAGCGCCCGGGCCGCCTGGTGGATCCCCGCCTCCACACGCTCCCGGACCCGCGCCTCCTCAAGCTCCCCCAGCCCGGCGCGCAGCTGCTCATCGGCCCCTTCGACCGGGAAACCGAAGGTTCCTTCGTGCATGGCGAACCGGTCCGGGCCCCCGGGAATGAACGGGTACATGCCGTCCATGGGGGATCGCATGCGACGGATGAGGGCGGGGCGGTCGGCGGCGGGCGCGTCCAGGATCTCCCGGGTCGCCGCCAACGAATCGAGCACGGTTATCTTCATGCGCCCGAGACTCGCAGGTTACGCAACGTCAACTGCAAGTCAGCCGCCTTGGACCAGCGTCTCGGAAGTCTCACCCCCTTGTAGGGGTATACCCCCAGAATGCTAACTTAGGCATGCCTGCCTTCTATCTGGAAGAGACATCATGTCAACGCAATCTTCTGTATCCGACGCCATTCCCGTGAATGCTCCGAGGTCCGTGTGGGATCTGGTCCGCAGTGCACGCGGCTCGATGTACCTGGGCTTCACCCTTGCTGCCCTGGGCGCGGTGTTCAAGGTGGTGCCCTACATGGCGATCGTCGAGATCACCCGTTCCCTCCTGGCGGGGAATTCAGATCCCACGCACCTGTGGGGGTGGGTGATCGCCGCGGTGGTGTGCATGGTGATCCATTCGCTCTCCTACACCTGCGCGCTGGGCAACAACCACGCCGCGGAGGCGAGACTCCGCCACGAGCTCCGTCAGCGGCTCATCGGCAAACTGGGGGTCGTAAACCTCGGCTGGTTCTCGGCTCGGAGTTCTGGCCGCATCCGGCAGGCAGTCTCGAACGACACCGCCGACATCCACTCCCTGGTGGCACACCTGGCCGGCGACTTCGCCAATTCCCTCATCAGCCTGCTGGTCAGCCTCGGCTACCTGTTCTGGCTGGACTGGCGCTTCGCCGGTCTGCTGATCGGCTGCTACCTGCTGCTCTCGGTCGTGGTGTATGCGACCGGCATGACGGGGATCAGGAAGGTGTTCGATGATTACGCCGAGGCCGAGCGGCAGCTTTCGGACCGGACGGTGGAATTGGTGGACGGCATCAAGGAGGTCAAGAACTTCGGCATGACCGCAGAAGTCTTCGGACGTTTCGACGAGGCGCAGAAGAGGTTCTCCAAGGTTTCCCTGGTATGGATGCAGAAGCAGAGCATCGGCCTGAGCCTGATCGCATCGCTGCTGCGGCCCGGCCCGGTGTTCGCCGCGACGATGGGGCTGGGGTTGGTGTTCACGCTCCAGGGATGGTTGTCGCCGGTGACGGTGGTGGCCTTCGCCCTGGTGTGGGTCGGGCTGCCCGAGGGGCTGCTGACCCTGATGGAGATGTCACAGAACCTGTACGCGGCAAAGCAGGCCGCGAACAGCACCCTGCACATCCTGCAGGCCCCGGAGCTGTCCGAACCGAACGCCGAGATCGCCCCGGAGGAGGAAGCCCCCGCGGTGGAGTTCCGCGACGTCAGTTTCTCCTACGACCCCGGGGAACCGGTCATCCAGGAGCTCTCCCTGAAATGCCCACCGGGCACGGTCACGGCGCTGGTCGGCCCCTCCGGCGGCGGGAAATCCACGCTGGCCAGGCTCATCGCACGGTTCTGGGACGTCGATTCCGGAACGGTGCTCGTCAACGGGCGCGACGTGCGGGACCAGCCCTCGCGGGAACTGCTCTCGTCGATGTCGCTGGTTTTCCAGGATGTCATGCTCAGCACCGACACCGTCCGCGCAAACATCGCCCTCGGGAACGCGGATGCGACCGAACACGAGATCGAGGAGGCCGCCAGGGCCGCCTGCATTCACGACCGCATCATGCAGCTTCCCGACGGCTACGGCACGATCATCGGTGAGGGCGCCCATCTCTCCGGGGGTGAGGCGCAGCGCCTGACGATTGCGCGGGCCTTCCTGGCCGCATCCCCCATCCTGATCCTCGACGAGGCGACGGCGCAGGCCGACAGCCATTCCGAACGTCTGATCCAGCAGGCCATCAGCAACCTGGCCCAGAAACGCACGGTGATCGTGATCGCCCACCGGCTCTCCACGATCCAGGGCGTCGACCAGATAGCCGTGATCGACGCGGGCCGGCTCGTCGAGCTGGGCACCCACGACGACCTGCTGACCCAGGACGGCCCCTACGCCCGGTTGTGGCGGAACCAGACCAACATCGCCCACGCCCTGGAAGGGCTCAGGGGAAAGGAACAGGCATGCTGAAGCAGTTCCGTCGCTACCTCGACAAACCGGGAGTCGTGAACGCTCTGATCGCCGGTTACGCCGTCTCCGCGCTGCTGCAGGGCCTGGCCTTCGTGGCCCTGATCCCCTTCCTGCGGGCCTTCCTGGGCCCGGATCCGGCGTCCTCCCTGACGTGGTTGTGGGTTCTGATCGGTCTCGGGGCCGCCGCCTTCCTGGTGAACTGGATCAGCATGGTCATGGCCATGCGCATCAGCGTCATCGACGTCTGCGGCAACCTGATCTCGAAGATCGGGCGCCGGGTCTCGGCTCTCCCGCTGGGTTGGTTCCGGGCCCGGAGCGCCGGGGACGTGGCCGCCGCCGTATCCAGCGAGGTGGGCATCCTCTCCCACCTGGCATCGGTGGTGTTGCCCAACCTGGTCTCGGCGATCGTGATTCCCGGCACCGTGCTGGTGGCCACCTTCTTCTTCGACTGGCGGTTGGCCCTGGTGATGGCGGTCAGCCTGCCCTTCACCTATCTGGTGTGGCGTTGGGGTCTGCGCAGCATCAAGCAGGAACACGCCCAGGAACCCGTGCTCAGCTCGGCCAGCGCGGGAAGGCTGATCGAGTACGCCCAGCTCCAGCCCGTCCTCAGGGCCCGTGGCCTGGCCGGCATGCAGTGGTCCCCCATCCGGAGCACCCTGGAGGCGGAGAACCAGGGCGTTCACCGGCTGCTCAAGCTCCAGGGCCCGCCCTTGGGGACCCTGCTGGTGATCACCCACGCCGTCTTCGCCGGGGTTCTGGCCTTCGGGCTGGCGTTCGCCCTGGACGGGTCGCTGGATCTGGCCACCTTCGTGGCCGTCGTGGTGATGACCACCCGGTTCGTGACCCCCATGACCCACGCGTTGCTGTACCAAGGGGAGATCCAGAAGTGCGAGATCTCGCTGGAGGCCATCGGGAAGATCCTGGACACCCCCGTGATGCCCGAACCCGAGAAACCACAAGTTCCCGGGAACCACGACATCGGGTTCAAGGACATCACCTTCTCCTACGACCCGGATGCCCCACTGTTCCAGGACTTCTCCCTGGATGCGCCACAGGGCCGGATCACCGCGATCGTCGGGCCTTCGGGCTGTGGCAAGTCGACGCTGACGAAACTGGCGGCGAGGTTCTGGGACGTGTCCGCCGGGCGGGTCACCATCGGCGGGGTCGACGTCAGGGACATCGCCACGGAGCAGTTGATGTCGATGATCTCGATGGTCTTCCAGGACGTGTACCTGTTCAACACCACCATCCGCGAGAACGTCCGCATCGCCAAACCCGGGGCCACCGACGAGGAGGTGGACGAGGCCATCCGCCGGTCCCGCCTGGAGGGGGCCCTGAAACGGTTGCCGCAGGGACTCGACACCCCCGTCGGCGAGGGCGGACTGCGCCTGTCCGGTGGTGAACGGCAGCGCGTCTCGATCGCCCGCGCCTTCCTGAAGGACGCCCCGATCCTGCTGCTCGACGAGGTCACCTCGGCGCTGGACGCCGAGAACGAGGCGGTCCTGACCACGACCCTCGAGGA
>ERZ772924.1350-NODE-1350-length-11625-cov-2.468107_pt1 | contig 11625 bp, 7 predicted proteins | sample MGYA00512116_ERZ772924 | MGnify/ENA primary metagenome ERZ772924 (study PRJEB29015, sample SAMEA2737920) | human oral metagenome | biome: human oral; feature: human-associated habitat; material: dental | place: China | collected 2134 ...
AGGACTGCGACGGCATCCGACTGGATTAGGGCAGGGAATAGGGGAGAGTGCGATGAACAAGAATGCGATAAAGAAATATGCGGTATCGGCAAGGCGCGAGCTGATCGACCGTGTATCGAAGAAGGCGATGCGCTATGGCATTGCACCTGAAATCCCTGCTGACCCCGAAGCGGACAGCGTTGACGGTCGCCTTCTCTCCGACACCGAGAAGAAACAGCGTGCGGCGCTCATCGAGAAGGTGGCGGTGCACGGCTACGAGCAGACGATGGAGGAAGCGGCCTACACTTGGTTCAACCGCTTCGCCGCGCTTCGTTTTATGGAGGTCAATGGCTATCTGTCCTCGCATGTGCGGGTGTTTACCAACGATGCCGGAGAGTTCCGACCGCAGATTCTCGCCGAGGCGATTCATCTGGATCTGCCGGGGCTGGACAAGGAAAAAGTCTATGCCCTGAAGGAAGCCAATGACGAGGAGGCGCTCTTTCGTTATCTTATCATCGTGCAGTGCAATGCCCTGAATGAAATCCTGCCGGGGATGTTTCAGCGGCTGGAGGATTTCACGGAATTGCTGCTGCCCGACAACCTGCTTCGCGCGGGCAGCGTGATTGAGCGGCTTGTCAAGCAGGGGGACTCTGACAGCATCCCCGAGGAGGACTGGCGTGATCAGGTACAGATCATCGGCTGGCTGTACCAATACTACAACACCGAGCCGAAGGACAAAGTCTTTGCCGATCTCAAGAAAAACATCAAGGTGACGAAGGAAAAAATCCCCGCTGCCACGCAGCTTTTCACACCCGACTGGATCGTGCGCTATATGGTGGAGAATTCCCTCGGTCGTCTGTGGCTCGAAGGACATCCGAACGAAAGCCTACAAGGCGAGTGGAAATACTATCTCCCCGAAGCCGAGCAGGAAGAGTCTGTCCAAAAACAGCTTGCCGAGATGCGAAAAGAATACGCCAAGCTCAAGCCGGAGGATATTCGCTGCATCGATCCCTGCATGGGGAGTGGACATATTCTTTGCTATATGTTTGACGTGCTTGTGCGGATTTACGAGGACTATGGATATACGGCTCGTGAGGCAGCGGCTTCGATTCTGCAAAACAATCTCTATGGACTGGACATCGACGATCGTGCGGCGCAGCTTGCCTATTTTGCCGTGATGATGAAAGCGCGGCAGTATGACCGTCGCTTTTTCAGCCGTGGGATTCAGCCGAATGTGATGGCAATCCAAGAGAGCAACGGACTTGCGACGTGGACAGAAACAGCAGGGGACAGCCTTGTTGCCGGGCAGCTTACCTTCGAGGACGATTTCATCCGTATGGCGGATGATCTGATTGAGACATTCCAAGACGCCAAGGAATACGGCTCCATGCTGACGGTGCCGGCAGATCGCTATGATGCACTCGTGGATTTTATTGAGCAAGCCAGGCAGGAAGCAGGGAACCTCCTGTTTCGGGCATGGATCGACGAAGTCGAGCAAAGGATTCTGCCGCTGATTCAACAGGCAAAGTGGCTCTCGGCGAAGTATGACATTGTGGTGACGAACCCGCCGTATGCAGGTGTAAAAGGGTTAAATTATAAGCTAAAAACCTATATTAATAATTTCTATGAGGCTGGTAAGGCTGATACATTCGCTACGTTTATCATCAAATGTGGTGATTTATCTAAATCCAATGGCTTTATTGGTTTAATAACACCAGATAGCTTTTTTTACAATCCAAGCTATACCATTTTACGGAAAAAATTTATTGAAAGTTCAATAATTATTTCTGGTGTCGAATTGGGTATAGGTGCTTTTGAATCTGGATTTGGTACTGTAATGTACATAACGACGAAAACACAATTTATTCGTGAGTATATTGCAAGTTTTTTTGATGTATCCGATACAGAAGAAAAGACAGATTTTTTTACTACTAAAAAATTTCTATCTTCTGCTCAATACTTTAGCACTTATTCTTCTTACAAATTTATGTACAAATTAAATAATAATTATAGAGCTATACTCAATAAAGCTACTGCACTATCTGATGTTTGTGAGCCTAAGATAGGTATGCAAACAAATGATAACAATCGCTTCTTGAGACAATGGCATGAAATTTCATTTATAAAATTTTGCAATGATTATAATGGTGATGATAAATTTCCTTCAAAAAAGTGGTTTCCAATGGTTAAAGGTGGCGGATACAGGAAATGGTATGGAAATATATGTAGTGTCGTCAACTGGGAAAATAATGGGATGGAAATACGACAAGCTAATATAGGTGCTGCAGGAGGAAGAATTGTTGGAGAAGAATATTATTTTCGTGAAGGGTTAACATGGACACATACAACATATTCACAACCTTTTTCTATTCGAATAATGCCAAAAGGTACACTAATAAATGTTGAAGGTCCTGCTATTTTCAATTTTAAGTTATATGGCTTTTATATTTTAGCATGTCTCAATTCCGTTGTTGGAATGGATATCTTTAAAAAGGTAGTGTCATCTATTCATTATTCGGCAAGTGAATTGTCATGTTTTCCATTAATAATTTCTCCAATGGGAGAAATTGATGATTTGGTACAAGAAAACATCTCCATCTCTCGCGCCGACTGGGATGCCTTTGAAACCTCATGGGATTTCCAGTCCCATCCGCTTGTACCGATGGCGTACGAACGCCGCGAGCAGCTTTCCTATGGCATCCACTCTGTCGAGCGCAAGAAAGCGGTCACGCTTCTAGCAGAATGCTATAAACACTGGGAGTGGGATTGCAGCTATCGGTTTTCCAAGCTAAAGGAAAACGAGGAGGAACTCAACCGCATCTTTATCGACATCTATGGACTCACGGATGAACTCACGCCCGAGGTCGAGGACAAGGATGTGACGGTGCGGCGCGCCGATCTTCAGCGGGATATTCGGAGTCTCGTCTCCTACGCCGTCGGCTGCATGTTTGGCCGCTACTCCCTCGATACGCCGGGGCTTGCCTATGCCGGGGGCGAATGGGATGACAGCAAGTATACGACGTTCCTGCCGGATGAGGACGCCGTTATCCCAATATGCGATGATGAATATTTCGATGATGATATTGTCGGTCGGTTCGTGGCGTTTATCGCGACAGTTTTCGGCAGGGAAACATTGGAGGAGAATCTGCAGTTCATTGCCGACGCCCTTGGCGGCAGGGGAAGTTCACGAGAAATCATCCGAAACTATTTTCTCACGGGATTCTATGCCGACCATGTAAAGATTTACCAAAAACGTCCGATCTACTGGCTCTTTGACAGCGGCAAGAAAAACGGCTTCAAGTGCCTCGTCTATATGCACCGCTATGGCGCGGATACACTCGCCCGCATTCGCATGGACTACGTCCACGAGCAGCAGTCCCGCTACCGCACCGCCATTGACAGTCTGGAACAGGCGCGGGATAACGCCGCCACCGAAGGGGACAGGGTGAAAGCCGGAAAGAAACTGGCATCTGTGGAGGCTAAGGCAAAGGAACTCCACGAATACGAGGAGAAAATCCACCACCTCGCCGACCAGATGATCGCCATCGACCTGGACGACGGTGTAAAACACAACTACGCAATCTTTCAGGATGTGTTGGCAAAGATCAAGTGAGGTGCGGCATGAGCAAGGAGGCAAACGGCGGGCGGAATATGGTACAAAACTCCTGCCGGAACTGGCAAAGAATCTAACGGCACGGTTTGGCAAAGGCTTTTCTAAAAGTAATCTGGCGAATATGCGGCAGTTCTATCTCATGTATTCGCCAATTTTCCAGACGCTGTCTGGAAAATCTGTTTCGGCAAATTTGCAGACACTGTCTGCAAAATTCCCCCTGAGTTGGTCGCATTACCTGTTTTTGATGAGCATAAGCAATCCGGTAGAACGACAATTTTATGAAATCGAGGCCGCAAATGAACGCTGGAGTCTGCGGGAGATGAAGCGACAGTTCGATTCCGCTCTTTATGAGCGGTTGGCACTTTCGCGCGATAAGTATCATTGATGAATTGCAGCATTTCCTCATGGAACTGGGTAAGGGCTATACCTTCGTGGGACGGCAGATGCGGCTGACCTTTGACGAACAGCACTCTCCTTTGCAAGAAGAAAAATAATGCCGTGGTGGAGATGACCTTGCCGAAGGACAACACGCAGATTTTTGCCAGTAAGTACGAGCTTGTCCTGCCGGACAAGAAAGAACTTATGCGGCTTTTGGAAGAAAAATTCACTGACGAGGAATGACATGGATACAGAACGGATTATCGCCGAGCTAAACCGCCGTTTTGCCGCGCCATTGCCGGAGTTTTATCAGCGGCGCATTATTGTCTGGCATGATGAGGAAAAGGAATTTGCCGATAAAATCGAAGAGATACGGCTCGATAGCGCCAAGATCGCCGTCCTCACGGGGACAAACTATTTTGTCGTGAAGAAGCTCTTTGCCGTGGATGACACGGATAGCAACTATCTTCTCTATTCTCCCATTGCCTACGAAATGCCAGAAGATAACTGGCTGTTGGACATCGAACTGTACAGTGAGGAGTTCCACGCGGACCTCATCTCCATGTGGATGAGCGAGATGGGAATGCCGCAGACACCGAGTCTCAGAAGTGCCATCAAGCCGTATCGCAAGTTTATGAACGCCAAGGAACGCCGCAGGAAGATCATGGCGCAGACGAACCTCCCCACGACCGCCGGCGGATTGCAGCTCTCGATCATGGCGGCCTTGGCGGGGATCAAGGACGCGAAGCCCGCCGGAATTATCAAGGTGGTTCTGAAGGCGGGGGTGGATCATGCCTCCAATCATCTGTGGCAGGATTTTGAAGCCTACAATATTGCTGATGCGTTTTGGCGTATGGCTGCCCGAGGTACGGGGTACACGCAAGAAAATCCAACCCTTGGGGGATTGGCTGTCCATATCATGCTTACTGCCGCTGCTCGCACACTGCGGCAGGAGTGCATGGCAGGGCTTGAAAAATATATTTCCGCACCGCATCAGTCGAATTGTTACGATTTCGTTTCGGATTGGCTTTATGCAGAGGATGAGGCCGCTCTCTACGAGATTGCAGAGTACGTGGAATCCGAAGCAGATCTTCATACACGTTTTATGAAACTGACCGTGGAGGATTTATCTGATACGGCGATATTCCCCTGTGTGAGCGAGATTATTCTCGTGAAACTCATGCGTGACATTGAGAAAAATATCATTGATCCAGTGACCATCAAGCAAACGGTGGAAAAGCGACGTACTTGTGCATGGTATGGAGTGGTTAAGGATTTTTATGACGGACTGTATCAAGTCGCCAATATGCAGGAGTTCTATAAATCCTATGCCGATGGTTTCCATACAGTAGAACCTCAAAAAATTTGGACAGAATACACGGAGCTTTATTATCGTTTCGACGCATATTACCGCTTGTTCCATAAAAGCTATGATGCCGGTCTCAAGGTTTATCATGCGGATTTGTCGGATATGTTCGCCGATGTGAAGGATGTTGTTGAGCGTCTGTATGTCAACTGGTTCTTGAATGAGTTGGGGGAGAATTGGTCGAATGCCGCCGCCGATTCTTTACAAGAATATGGCAAGATCCCCGATGTCCCTTCGCAGACGGATTTTTATCGCTATAAGGTAAGAGCATCGGATGCACGAGTTTATGTCATAATCTCCGACGCCATGCGCTATGAGGTTGCTGCCGAACTGGCAGAGGTGCTGCGCCGGGAAACGCAAAGCAAGGTGGAAATCAGCTCCATGCAAGGTATTTTCCCTACGGTCACGAAGTTCGGCATGGCGGCCCTCCTGCCGCATAAGAAGCTGTCGGCAGAGGTTAAGTCCGGTAAAGTGTCGGTACTGGCGGACGGTGAATCCACCGAAGCGCCTATGCGGGATAAAATCCTGAAGTCCGCCAACCCCAAAAGCATCGCCCTGAAATACAAAGAAGTCATTGGTATGAAGAGGGCAGAACGGGGAGCTTTGGTGAGGGGAATGGATGTGGTATATATCTACCATGACGCCATTGACGAGGCAGGACATACGGAATCCTCCATCTTTGGAGCTTGTGAGGAAGCAATCGAGGAGATAAAGAATATGGTGCGGATTATCACCAGTGAGTTTGGCGGGGTGCATATCCTAATCACGGCCGACCATGGCTTTCTCTATACCTATAATCCGCTTCGGGAAGATGACAAGGTGGCTCAATCCACGGCGAGCGATCAGGTCGTGGAAATCGCTCGTCGTTATGCCATTATGAAAAAAGGAGCCTCTCCTGACTATTTGCTTCCCGTGAAGTTCTTGCACGGTGAGACGGAATATGACGCTTTTGCGCCTCATGGAAGCATTCGCATCAAGATGAAGGGCGGCGGACTGAATTTCGTGCATGGTGGGGTAAGCCTTCAAGAGATGGTCGTGCCTCTCATTGACTACCATTTCCTTCGTAACGATTCCAGAGAATATAAAAAGAATAAGAGCAGATATGATACGAGTCCTGTGACAATAGGTCTGCTCTCTTCCAGTCGCAAGATCAGCAATATGATTTTCTCGCTGAACTTTTTCCAAAAGGAAGCGGTAGCAGCTAACTTCTGTGCGGCTGCCTATCAACTGTATTTTACGGACAGCACAGGAAAGGTGATCAGTGATGCTTCACGCATCATCGCGGATAAAGCGGAGGAAGACGCCGAGGGACGGATCTTCCGCATCAGTTTTCATTTGAAATCCCTCAAGTACAACAATACAGAGACGTACTATCTCGTCATTGCCGATGGCGACGGTTTGCCGATACATCGGGAAGAATTTTCGATTGATATTGCCTTTGCTGTGGATGCGTTTGATTTCTTCAGCTAATCGTATGCGGAGGATATGGGATGGATTTTACTCTTGAAGGAAAAGTAGAGGACGACATTTCTCGCGAGGAGGTGTCGGAGGTCACGGAAAGCGCACGCGAAATCATAAGAGGAAAACTCCGTGAGCATTTTGACGGCAAAATTGTCCGCAAAGACCTCACCAAGAAAATCAAGGAAGGGGCGAATGTCCCCGTTTATGTCCTGGAATTTTTGTTGGGACAGTATTGCAGCTCGGATAATGAAGAAATCATCGAGAATGGCATTCAGAGTGTGAAGCGGATTTTAGCAGATAATTTTGTGCGTCCTGATGAGGCGCAAAAAATACTTTCCAAACTCCGCAGCCAAGGCAGTCACACGGTCATTGATTCCCTTACCGTGCGCCTCGATATCAAGAAGGATATCTATGTGGCTAATTTTTCGAATCTGGGACTTACCAATGTGCCAATTGCCGATGAATACCCGGAGAAGTACGATCGCTTGCTCTGTGGTGGCATTTGGTGCATTATCCAATTGGAATATGAGTTCGTGGAAGAGGAAAAGACCAATGGGAATCCTGTACAAATCAGGAAACTTACACCCATCCAGATGCCACACATCGAAATGTCGGAACTGAAGAAAGGACGAGCCGCATTTACCAAAGAGGAATGGATGGATGTGCTGCTTCGCTCGATCGGCATGGAACCGGAGGAGTTGACGGAACGGGAGAAATGGCTGCTCGTTACGCGCATGATTCCTTTGGTGGAAAACAACTTCAATCTGTGCGAATTGGGCCCTCGCAGCACGGGTAAGTCTCATCTGTATAAAGAAATTTCCCCGAACAGTATTCTCGTGTCCGGTGGACAATCCACGGTAGCTAATCTCTTTTACAATATGGCGAGAAAGACCGTGGGATTGGTGGGATTATGGGATTGTGTTGCCTTCGATGAGGTGGCAGGCATCCATTTCAAGGATAAAGATGGCATCCAAATCATGAAGGATTATATGGCCTCGGGATCCTTCGCCCGTGGCAAGGAGGAAAAGGCCGCCTCTGCTTCGATGGTATTCGTAGGCAACATTAACCAGAGTGTCGATGTGCTCTTAAAGACCAGCAGTCTTTTTGAACCATTCCCTCCGGAGATGGGGACGGATACAGCTTTCCTGGATCGTTTTCATTGCTATTTGCCCGGTTGGGAGATTTCAAAGTTTCGTCCGGAACATTTCACCGATGATTATGGCTTCATCAGCGACTATCTTGCCGAGTTCATTCGAGAGCTTCGGAAAGAACAGTACGGCGATGCCCTTGACAAATATTTCCGCTTAGGGAAGAATCTAAATCAGCGAGATACCATCGCCGTGCGTCGAATGCTTGACGGCTACTTGAAACTTCTCTATCCGAATGGGAAATTCAGCAAAGAAGAATTGGAGGAAGTTCTGCAAATTTCCTTGGAAATGCGCCGCAGGGTCAAGGAGCAGCTAAAAAAACTGGGCGGCATGGAGTTCTATGATGTGAACTTTTCCTACATTGATCTTTCGGATATGTGCGAGCATTATGTCTCCGTGCCGGAGCAGGGCAGCGGCAACCTCATTCCGGAAGGACTATGCAATCCGGGGCAAGTGTATACCGTGTCTCATGGCAAGTCTGGCATGATGGGTGTATTTCGTTTGGAGAGCCAGATGCTGCCGGGAAATGGCAAATTGGAGCGTACGGGGCTGGGTTCTGACCGTGAAGCCAAAGAGGCGGTCAATACGGCTTTCAATTTCCTCAAGGCGAACGGCAGCCGCATCAGTGGTGCGATCAAGACAACCAGCAAGGACTACATCATCAACTACCAAGATTTGCAGGGAATTGGAATGACGAATAAGTTGGCTTTGCCTACCCTCATCGCCATCTGTTCCATTGCTTTAGGTAAGCCTGTACAGAGTTCCTTGGCCGTTCTCGGTGAAATCAGCATCAGCGGGACGATCATGAAATCCGAAGAATTGGCTAATGCCATGCAGGTATGCCTCGACAGCGGCGCAAAAAAAATCCTTCTCCCCAGCACATCCTTTAACGATTTTTCTGCCGTTCCGCCGGAACTCATGAGTGCATTCCAGTTGATACCCTATCAAAGTGTGGAAGATGCCGTATTCAAGGCGTTGGGCGTGGAGTAAAAGCCTTTGTCGAGAAGTGGAGTTTTGGGGTCGTACCCACGAGATATGGACAGTGAATAAAAATATCCCTCCTGTTGTAGAATAAGAAGGGCTACAGCAGGAGGGATGTTCTATGACTGGAAAATGCGTGATGGCAACGGTTCCCTGTTAGGGTTCGATTTCTTCATTCGATGGATAAATTTTCACAGTGAGCATGGATGGTGTGCAGTTCCTATTTTTTCAACCATGATTTGAGCGAGAATCTTCAATGCTTCCATCGCCGTTGCGCAAACGCATTTGTTCATAGATAACATCCAAAAATTAAAACCATCGTACTATTATTTGTCAAATTAAGATTGTTTGTTCTAGTTTGAACCACGTTCGGCTACTGATGAATAGTGGTTGTTTTATCATCCGGCTCGACATCCAGAGCCGTTGTCTTTCCAGATGGTTTCGAGTGTAAATTCTATCAGAAAGACTGACGCTGTTCCTCCCTGAAACATGGGAGGATTTTTTTTGATCTTTTTTCGGCCACTTTGCCCAAAAACGTCCAGTGGGATAGTGAAGGGAGATTTTTCCTGGTAGAAAAAGGAGCATTACGATGGATTTACTGGTATACCATGGAGCCCATAGACGCAGTGATCTTGCTAGCATCTTGTCAAAATTCTCGACCATTTTTCATCACCATAGTCGATTATACCATTTACACTACTTCGGGAGTAGAACCAAAATTCTCCGATGTCACTAAATGGCAGTCGATGTCGTCTTGATGTCACTGCCTTACCAGTGATATGATATACTCAGCGAAAATAGAAAACTGGTTCAGCCTTCTTGGAGAAGCAATTCTCCGTGAGGGCTTTTTTGATGGAGGTGAAGCGATGCCCAGAAAGCCAAAGCGTCCCTGCCGCATGACGGGCTGTACGAATCTTACCGACAGGAAAAGCTGTTACTGCGAGGCGCACGAGAAAACAATGCAGCGACACTACGAGAACTTTACGCGCGGCTACGATCAGCATGAGAGATACGGCAGCGCATGGCGCAGGATTCGTGACCGTCACTTGGCAGGGAGCCCTCTCTGTGAGATGTGCAAAGAGCGTGAGAGATACGTTTACTCAACACTTGTGCATCACATCCGACCTCTCGCCGATGGCGGCACACATGATGAGAGCAATTTGATGTCGTTCTGCGTCTCCTGTCATGAACAGATTCACCAAAGAAAAAAGCCGTCCTAAATGAACAGCTTATTCATCGAATATATCCGCATGAGTTCCAGTTTCGACAAGGGTCAAGGTTAGGATGTTATTTTCAACGAGGTAAACCAACAGCCAATCCGGTTGAATATGGCATTCGCGAAAGCCCGTCCAATTCCCGTGGAGTTCGTGGTCACGGTATTTGGCATCGAGTTTGCGCCCTTGCCTTAACTCATCGACAACATCATCCAGTAGCTTGAGGTTCAAGCCATGTTTCTTGGCACGATTGTAACTTTTCTTATAAGCGGTGGTGAACTTGATGTGATAGGTCATTCTTCCAATGCCCTCTTCAAGTCATCCATGTTGTCATAGCTAGGGACGTTTGGATCGCGAGAGATTCTTCTTGCTTCTTCCATAGCGGTCAAGGTGCTTTGCTTATAACGGGGCATTTCGATGGAAAATGGAATACCTCCACGAAGGACACACTGATGAAGAAACATATTAACGGCACCGGACATATCCAGACCTAGCCCGGAAAACAACGCACCAGCCTGTTCTTTTATGTTTCGGTCAATTCTTATTTGAGTAGGGACAGTTGACATAAAGAGCACGCTCCTTTCTTTTAGAAACAGTATAGCTTGTTTGGTTTACGATGTAAAGCAAAACATATACTCGTGACTAGGGAGGGGCGGTCAAATCTCTAAAACCGCGCTATTACTGGACCGGAGAGGGGGCGTACGCACAAAAACGTCAGTTCAAACGGGGTATTAAAGAATGTGCATAGAAAACGAGCCATCAAGTCGGAGCGGAACCCCACACAAACTTGATGGCTCGTTTTACAGATGTGCTTTCCAGTCACGAGGAAAGCCCAAGTGGTATAAATCAATATCATCTGCATATTTTTGAAAGAGTTTTTCTGCACGCGGGACAAATTCTTCACTCCATTTTTGAGGGGAAGGATAGAGTGCTTTTATGACAAGCATAACAGCCCACATGCGCCAACGAACGCCGGCAGAGAAGTTAAATCCGGCAGGAGCTGCAGAAAACACACGATAGTACAAACGACCATAATGCGCACAGATATTTCGCGCATCTGTACAACAGCGCAGCCAGCTTTTTAAGACCGTATGGCTTGTGTTATATTGCCGCGCTATGGCTTTTTGATCTTGTGTGAGTAAGTCGCTATAAAAATATGACAGCATACCGAATGTGAATAACTCGGTAATTACCCATACTGGAAAATAACCGTGATATTTCTGTTGATGATGCTGTACAAAAGGGACGTTCCGATTACTGGTAATCTCTCTTTGTATATTTTCTAAAAATCGATCCGTGTTATGTCGCGCGTTAAAATTTGCAGAGTCGAGATATCCAAGGGCGCCGTAACGTAGCCCGTGCAGATATGAAAGACGTGCCCGCAAAGCGATTTCAATGGACTCTATCGCACTGAAAAGGAGCGACCGCAACTCCCGATCAAACTCGTAAATACGATAAATTTTTTCAAAGGTTGTGTCCGAAAGA
>ERZ772924.1354-NODE-1354-length-11609-cov-109.413017_pt1 | contig 11609 bp, 9 predicted proteins | sample MGYA00512116_ERZ772924 | MGnify/ENA primary metagenome ERZ772924 (study PRJEB29015, sample SAMEA2737920) | human oral metagenome | biome: human oral; feature: human-associated habitat; material: dental | place: China | collected 2134 ...
CCGCGCGGAGCACTCGGCCGGATTCGTTGCGCAGTTCGCGCTGCGACAGGCTCACGACCTGAGGCCCGACTTTACCCATGATCCGAGAGTGTAGCGCGCAGGCTACGTTCGGTTGAACGGTACTACTGCCCGCATTCGTCAGCACTGAGGCTGCCGCAGGTCCTTGAAGTAGCGGGCGACGGACCATCGGGATAGAGGGACGCCGCTGCCTTATCACCGCGATGTGCCACTGCCTGAAAGTATCTCGATCAAGGTACCGCGCCTGGCTCAGTCGCGAGCCTTTGAAAACTGCACGGCGCAGAGAAAAACTCAGAGGTCTATTCATGGGCCTCTACGCGTCGCTCCTGAGGGGTTGGTTGTTTCGGTGGGGGCGGCGTGCCGGTGGGGTCGATTGGCGGGAGCTGTCGGGCCGGATGTGTCCAAAACGGAGGAGAATAGAGCTTCGATGGCCTGGGCATCTCCAAGAAACCATGCGATGACCTGGTGCTTTCGGCATCGCGCTGCATGTTGCCCGGGCTAATCTCCTCCGTTTTGGACACCCGGCGCGCTCAATGCGCCGTGTCGACACCAAAGCAGGCCCGTCCCCGCAGCGAGGCGGACCGGACTGGGGCACTCGAGGGCGCTTGAGCATCGTCGTGGACGAGGGGCCGCGCCGCCAACACGGGTTCGAGGCCGATCACGATAGGGATGCCAGTAGCCTGACAGTCGGTAGTAGCCGTAGCGCTCAAGGACACTGGACGCGTAGCCCTCCGAACCGCAGTCCATGCCCCGCTCGCGCAGTCGGCGGATCTGCTCCGGCAATGTCAGGAACGGTTTCGCGTAGGTGCTGTCCGGGTTCGTCACGTCATGACCGTCCTGGGGTTATGCGTACCGGAGGATGGAAGAGAACAGGCCCGCGTCCCGTCTAGGGAAGCGAGCCTGTCGTGATGTAGGAAGCGTACGCTCCCGCCCGGAAGACAGTCAATAGTCTCGCCACACCATATGATGGCGCGAGTCCCACTTCACCGCGCCGTCGTCGAGTCTCCATACCCAGCACTACGATGATGACGCGCTTGGTACCACGGAGCTTCTCAGGAGCGGATGAGCGCAGCCTCCGCCGCCCGGATTCTCACCCCAGGAGTTATGACCTGGAGTCCCACGGATCGGGTTGCCCAACCGGCAAAGCCCCGATGGTGGCTGTGCGCACTGATCCGGCGGCATGCGAGCGGTGTTCCGGCGGGGGCTGCGCCCGCGGCTCCCCGGCGTGAGAATTCAGGCATGCATAACCTGATTCAATGGTGAGAACGTAGTCTTTTCTCGGGGTTCTCCCCCGATTCCCTGAAATCACCCTGAGTGATGCGTTCATGCACGGCCTGGAGCTTCTTCGGGGCCGTTCGGAAGTCCTTGACAGTGGAACGCGTCGGGGTGTTCTGTGAAGTCACGGTGCTTCCACGGCTGCTGGCCGTCAGAGGCGGTCGTCGCCGAATGCCCGTGCGGAACCCGTGGCATCACCGGTGATGGAAGAAGATGAGATCGACATGATCGGATCGACATGATCGGTATGTCCGTTGCTGCTGAGATCCGGAACTCATGGGGCCGCCGGACAGGCGCGTCGTCCTTTGCGGTGCGATGTGATTCCCCTGTGTTGGGGGGGTCGTGCGGTGGTGCTTACTGCAGGGGAGTCATCCCCGGTCTCCTAAGGAAGTGAGGGCGCCCATGCGTGTCAGTATCGTGGTTCCACCGGCGGCCAATCCTGACTGGCCGTCCATGGGTGCCGAGGTGATCGCTGCGGTGAGCCGTCGTGCCGGGCACGACACCACAGTGCACTATGCGCAACTCCTCCAGCCGAAGGGGGACTCGCTCGAGGAGTTCTCGATCTCGACGGCTGGGCTCTATTCTCCCACGTACTTCGGGCAGAGCGTGCCACAGTTCGCCCAGGAACTGGCTGCGGCTGTCCACGCTGATCTCAGGGTACTCAGACCCCAGCTCGGTGATGCCGGGATCGCTCCTCCTGATTACATGACGAAACGATACATCCGCGCCATGAATGCTGCTCGTGATGTGGTGCGGCGTGCCGTTGTTGAGATTCTCGACGACTCCCCGGATGTCGTCGGTTTCAGTATCACTCTCGACGTTCAGAAGATGCCGGCAGCGGCCATCGCAAGGGGTCTGCGCGAGAAGGGATTCTCCGGTCGTCTGGTGGCCGGCGGCTCAGCCATGGACGGCCGATCGCCATTGGCGTTCCTGCGAACATTCACCGAATTCGACGCCGTTCTGGTGGGCGAGGCCGATGAGTCCTGGGTGAGCTGTCTGGACCGGATCAACGCGGGCCGCACGGATCTTGCTGGCATCCCGGGCATCCTCTGCCGCAAGGGCTCAACTGTCCTCGTCGGCCCGCCGGAGAGGCCCCCGGAGGATCTCGACGGGTGCGCGACGCCGGACTATCGGGACTACATCCGGCAGTACGAGGCGAGCGAGTGGTCACAGGACGGCGGTTCCGTCCTCGTCCTCGAGTCGTCGAGGAGCTGCTGGTGGGGGGCCAGGAGCAGATGCACCTTCTGCGCGATCGACAGCGGGAAGCGGCCGTATCGTACGAAGTCCAGTGACCGGGCCGTTGCGGAGCTCCGCGAAATCTACTCCACCTACAGACCGAGGGTCGTGCTCTACTCCGACTCGATATTCCCGTACTCTTTCCGCGGGGACCATCTTGCCCGGCTGGCTGAGGGCGGTGGGAGTGATCAGTGGAACCTCTTCTACGAGACCAAGTCCACCATCTCGCGCCAGACCATCGCCCGCTTCGCCTGCGCGGGTGTACGGGAGGTTCAGCCCGGGATCGAGAGCTTCAGCACGAGGACGCTGAGACACATGCGCAAGGGCGCCACCGCGCTCCAGCAGGTCAACTTCCTCAAGTGGTGTTCGGCGTACGGCGTCCATGCCGGCTACGGACTCATCGCCGGGACGCCCGGTGAGACGGCGGAGGACCTCCGGCAGGTGCTGAGCGTCCTGCGGGCGATCGAGCATCTCGACGCCCCGGAGCAGCTGAACTGGTTGCTCCTGTTCCAGACGAGCGACTACTACGAACAGCGCGACTCGTACGGCTTCCAGGACGTGCAGCCGCTCGAGGCGGAACGGCTGGCCTACCGGGCTCCCGGATCTGTCCTCCAAGACCTCGTGTCCATGTACCGTTACACCCTTCCCTCCCATCGGGATCCGGAGTACCTCGCCGCATTCCGCGCGGTCGAGGAGTGGATCGCCGCTCATCATTCTTCTGCGCGGGCACCCTCGCTCACCGCTGACGACTGCGGGGACTGCATCCTCATCACCCGTCGCGCGCTCAACGGCGCGCAGTCCCTCACGGCCGTGGCGGACGCCGCGGAGCTCTTCCTGCTGCGCGAGTGCGCCGAGGTCCGCTCCCTTCCCGGCCTGATCCGAAACGGCCCCTACGACTCGGACGCCTTGCTGACCGCCGCCGAACGCCTCGTGACGGCCGGGCTCATGCTCGTCGACGGCACATGGATGCTCGCCCTGCCCATACCCGTGGATGCCGAGGCCTCCGTCGATGCGGCATGGCCCGCACACATCACTCAACCCAAGAGAAAAGAGGAGTGCCCATCATGACATCATCCCGGATGGTCGCCCATGAGAAGGAGATGATGACCTTCTCGGTCACCGACCAGTGCAATGTGAGATGCGCGCACTGCCTCGCCCTGTGCTCGCCGAAACAGACGACGATGCTCACCGCCGATGAGATGTACGAGAGCTATCTGTCGATCGCAGCGACGCGCCCCGTGAGAACGGTGGTCTTCACGGGAGGAGAACCGACCCTCCTCGGTGAGGAGCTCCTCGAGGCGATCGCCCGAATCAGCCTTGAGGGCCCGGTGACCCGCGTCGTGACGAACGCCTCATGGGCGACGGATGATGACGCCGCGAACGTCATGGTGCAGCAGCTGAGATCGGCCGGCCTCGCCGAGATCAACTTCAGCATGGATGACTACCACGCCTCGTGGATACCCCCGGAGAACGTCAGACGCGCCTTCGACGCCAGCCGAGGGCAGGGCTTCGAGGCGGTCGTCATCGCACTCGCCGAGGGACCGCGGAGCACCATCACCAGGGAATGGGTGCAGCACGAGATCGCCCCCGGAGTGCAGTTCGTCGACCAGCGGTCCTCCAGAGCGGGTGCGCATCCTCCTCGTTCGGCCGATGGGACCCTCTACGAGATCGCCCATCACGGGTACAGCCGGGTCGGGCGCGCTCGGGGATTCGGCGAGGAGGACATCGTGCCCGATGAGAGCATGCTCGCGCAGTACTGCTGCTGCGCTGAGATCCTCAGCCAACCGGTTGTCGATGCCCGCTTGGATGCCGGTATCTGCTGCGGGCTGAGCGTGAGGAACAACCGGGTGCTGCGCATCGGCTCCCTCCGTGAGTCGACATACGCTGAACTGGCTGACGCGGCTCAGCATGACGTCCTCATCCGTGCGCTCAGATTCCTGGGGCCCAAATACCTTCTCGACGTCGCGAGGAGCATTGATCCGCGGGTCCGCATGAGGCCGGAGTACGCCGGCATCTGCGAGGTGTGCGAGGACGTCACCGCGTCGCGGCGCGCACTCGCCGCCCTGGACACGGCGAAGGCGCGCATCGCCCTCGACGTCGCGCTGGCCGAGAGGGCCCAGCAGGGCGACGATGACCGGATTCTCGGTCGTGACGCAGAACTGAGGACAGCCCATGCCGGGACATGATCCGCTCGAACGGCTCGGCCTGCATCTGGAGCGGGTCGGACTGGCTGATCTGCTGTGCAGCTACACACCCGCTGCTCAGACGAGCGCTCTCACGGACTCGGTGATCCCGCCCGGCCTGCTACCGCTCGTCGAGCTCTTCTGCCTGGGCCGTGAGGTGCCCGAGGCGGACCTGGACCCGGTGATCGTGCCGGCTCTCGAGGACCTGACGAACGCCGGGTTCGCGACGCGGAGTGGACCACGGCCGACATGGTCGATCCGTGATCTCGTGCTCCAGCGGGTCCACGGGCTGTGGCTCCTGGCCGGCAGGCCGTCGGCTCAGCGGACCCTGTACTTCGGAGCGGACTCCCTGGCGCTGGCTGATCGGATCCCCCTCGTCGGGGGCTCTGCCCTGGACCTGTGCTCGGGGCCTGGTTTTCAGTCCCTCTGGCTCGCCGCCCGTGGCATGCGGGTGACCGGATGCGAGATCAATGAGCGGGCCGTTCATCTCTGCGGCGTGAACGCCCGGTTGAATGGCGTCCAGGACCGGGTTCACCCCCTCCGCTCCGATCTCTGTGCGGAGCTTCCGGAGGGGAGCTTCGACGTCGTCGTGGCGAATCCGCCGATGGTCGCCGTCCCGCCGGGGATACCGTATCCCTTCGTCGGGGACGGCGGCCCGGACGGATTCGGGGTGATCCTCCGCATCATCGAGGAACTGCCCGGGCGTCTTGCGCCCCGAGGAAACGCCTACACTCTCGGGGTCGCCGCGGCCGGCGATGAGCTCCCGCTCGCCCTTGACGCGCTGCGGTCCGAGGCCCGCCGTCTCGGTCTGCGGATGAGACTCACAGTGACCTCCGAACACGGTGCAGGATCCGGCAGCACCTGGGACAGGGCCATTGCCGCCACATCACTCAGTTTCGAGGGCTCGGCGGTCACTCAGTCCTCTCTCGAGGAACGGACCATCCAGGTTTCCCAAGGCTACGCGGATCTGGGGGCCCACAGGGTGGTTTTCTTCTTCATGACGGTTGCCGAGGAACAGCACGGATCTGTCGGGGTTCTCGATGCCCGATCCGAGCATCCTCAGAATCATCAGGGTTGGTATGTCGCGTGACTGGGCGCGAGTTAGAGAATATGAGGAGCAGCAAGATGAACGGAATCTCGATCACGGCGTGGGTGATATTTTTAGCCAATATTGTGACGCCGGTGTCAGTCGCTGCGACGAGTCGGTTCCAGAGCCGCTCGGAGGCCAAACCTACGCACCGGGCGGGTATTCGGGTCAGGGCGACAATGAAATCCTCCGAGGCATGGCGGGCAGCGCACCGGGCGGCCTTTCGTTGGTCGAGATTCGATCTCATTGGTGTCTGCGGTGCTGCCCTGATCTGCCTGTTCCTTCTCCAGGATCGCTGGCTCGTTCTGGCAGAGTGCGTTGTCTACGTCTGCTGCCTCGCCTCGCTCGGACTCAACACGTGGCATGCCGTCAAAGCGGCCGAGGCGGTCACGTTGTCGAATGCAACGGGCAGGTCGTGTAAACGTTAGCAGGAATGAGGGGGGGGTAACGCGATGGCTGGTATTTCAAATACTGGATGGATAATGTTTATATTTGATATTGTGCTGCCGGTAGCGGTTGCCCTGACCTATTACTCCCAGAGTCGTCCCAAGGCCAAACCCAATCGTTGGGCCGGTATCAGGATCAGGGTCGTGGCGAGTTCGCCGGAGGTGTGGCGGGCGGTGCACCGGGAGGCCTTCCGGTGGGAGAGGGTGAACCTCGTCTGCTTCTGCGGGGCAGCGGTGATCTGCCTGCTCACGCTCAGGTCGTGGCATCTGGTGCTCGCCGAGAGCATTCTCTATTGCGGCTATCTCATCCCGTTCGGGTTCAACGTCCGGCATGCCTGCACGGTGGCGAGAAGAATGGTCGATTCCCAGAGTCGCCGTGAGGATGGGGCCCGACCCATGATGGTTGCCGAGGGCGGGTTCGCCGGCTGCGGGGGCGTACGAGTGGGTGCCTCGCGTCGTGTCCGAGGTGCCGATGGATGGCGTCCTGATCGGACGGGGTGCTCTTGGTCAGGGCTTCGCGATCGGGTCATGCAGGAGTTGACAGGGATGAGGAGGTAATGCGATGTCTGACGTCACGTCCACTGGATGGATCATGTTTGCGGCGAACATCATTCTTCCGGTAGCGGTCTTTCTGTCCTACTATTTTCAGGTGAGGCCCGGCGGTAGGCCCAACCGTTGGGCCGGTATCAGGATCAGGGTGGTGGCGAGTTCGCCGGAGGTGTGGCGGGCGGCGCACCGGGCGGCCTTCCGGTGGGAGAGGGTGAACGTCATCTGCGTCTGCGGGGCGGCGGTGATCTGCCTGCTCACGCTCAGGTCGTGGCATCTGGTGCTCGCCGAGTGCATCATCTTCGGCGGCTATGTCATCTCGTTCCTGCTCAACTTCTGGCACACCAGCACGATGGCTGGGAAAATGGCTCACTCCCAGCGTCGGCATGACGAGGATCGCGGCTCATGACAGGCGTCCTGACCGGCTGGCGTGCTCGTGGTCAGGGCCTTGTACACATGACGCGGTGCATCACGTGCCTGTCCGTGATGACTGCGATGGTCGTCCTCTCGTCCTTCCCGGTTCCTGCGTCGGCTGATGCGGGTGGCGCTGATGCAACGCCCCGGGGCGCTGCCCCGAGTCCGTTCGACTGGGGCCCGTGCTCCTCGGATCGGGGTGACCAGAGCGTCGAGTGCGCGGTCGTCACTGTTCCCCTGAACCACTCGGATCCTTCGGTTGGGAGTACTGCGGTGAGGGTGGGGAGGATTCCCGCGACTGGTGGCAACGCCAGGGGGACGATCTTCTACAACCCTGGTGGCCCCGGCCTCTCCCCGATCGATGGTCTGGCGTCCTTCGCGGCCAGGCTGAGCCCGCAACTCAGAAATGACCACGACATCATCGGCGTCGACCCCCGTGGCGTCGGCGGCTCGGAGGGCATTCCCTGCGGGGCCATGACCACGGAGCCCCCGTCGACCTCCTACAGCGTCCTCCCCGCGAACGCCGAGCAGCTGGCGGAGCAGTTCGACGCCCTCGACCCGTGGCTGCGGGGGACCTGCGATTCCGACTCGCCCCTTCTCAAGCATGCCGGGAGTGTCGACGCGGCACGCGACATCGAGCAGGTGAGATGTCTTCTCGGGGTCGACCGGATCGACTACTACGGCATCTCGTACGGAGCCGTCATCGGCGCCGTGTACAGCCGGCTCTTCCCGGCGCATCTGCGCACCCTGACCCTCGACAGCCCGGACGACCCGAACGCCTGGTTCGGTGCGGGCCAGCCCGACCCCCTGTGGGCCCGGCTCGGCACGGCGGAGTACAGCGGGAAGACCCTGGAGGACCTGTTCAGCGCCTGCGAGTCGGCGGGCAACCGTTGCCAGTGGGCACCGATGATCCGATCCGACTACGAGCGCGTGACCAGGGCACTGCGGACGGAGAGGCTCACGGTCCCGGGAACGGGGAGCTTCGACGCCTCGGCGTTCCAGAGCACGGTCGTCAGCGCGCTGTACCGGTTCAACCAGAACGGCCGCGATGACTACGAGACGCTGCTCGGTCTCATCCATGCCTTGGCCCAGGTCGCCGACGGCACGGCGCCGGATGGGGAACCCGCATCAGGCGATTCTGTGATCGGTCCGCAGACTCGCGCCGGGTCAGGGGCGCCATCGCAGGACACGACGGTCTCCCGGATGCTCACCGTGGACGCGGTGATGTGCGTCGACGCCCATGAGCCGCCGCAGCGGGAGGCATGGTTCATGAGCGCCGCGGCCGCCGAGGCGGACAGCCCGGGATTCGGTTACTACTGGATCTCCCAGGACTCTATCTGCAACGGCTGGCCCGCCACCGGGAACCTCGAGGATTCTGTCGGCATTCCGGACTACGGCACGATCGACGTGCCCTTCCTCGTCCTGAGCAACGCCCATGATCCTGTCGTCGGGGAATGGGGCGCCGACCGGGTGAAGGGCCTCGGCCCCCGCGGCGCGGCGGTCGTCGTCGCCGACGGCTGGGGGCACGGGGTGCTGCGGGGATCGTCGTGCGCGGCCGCGCAGTTCTCCGAGTACGTCGCCTCCGGCGCCCCTCCCCGGCCATCGGCCGGGTGCGGCAGTGACGCGCCGCTCTTCGCCGGGTGAGCTCTCGCTCAATGCCGGCGCTGACAACAGCTGAAAGGAGGTCGGAATCTGCGGATCACGGAGTGCCTTTCGCCGTCGGTGAGGGGTACGAGAACTTCTTCACAGAGAGGAACACCACCATGACCACCACCATTGAACCGATCACCACCTCGGTTCCGACGCGACCGCTGGATCGCGTCCTCGAGCTGGAGCGGTTGCTCGACGAGGACGAGATGTTCAAGAAGCAGTTCGCCTCGGACCCGTCCGGGGCCGTCGTCGTCCGCTCGCTCGACGTGGAGCTGCCCGTCGAGGCGGGGCCCGCGACGCTGTCCGAGCTGCTCCGGGCCGTCCCGGCCGCCTCGGCGTCCTCGAGCATCGAGACCGTGCGGACGCTGCTCGACGACTCCGCCCCGAGGCAGCCGGCGGCATTCTGGGGCGCGAACACGAACGGTGCGGCGAACGCCGAGGTCGTCGCCAATGGCGTCGTCTACCATGAGGCCGCGGTCTACTCGATGGGAGGCGCCGTCGTCGTTGTTGTTGCCGGTGCCGCTTTCACTCTGACCGGTAATCCATCCGAGCCCTCGGAGAGCACTCCGCATGCCCTGCGGCTGCAGTTCGACGAGAGCGTCGACCCCGGCCTCATCTCCGGCCTTCAGGAGGGATTCGACCTCAGCCCGGCGAGGCTGCGGGCCCTGCTGCGGCGCGGCGTTCTCGAGGGGGAGACCGAGCGGTCGGAGTTCACCGAGGACGGCTACGAGCACAAGGTCGTCGAGTTCGAGGCGGACGGCACCCGCCTGCGTATCGAGTCGAAGGTGGGCATCGACGACATCATCGTTCTGGACGCCGAGGCCGTCGCCGCCTGATCGCATCAACACCGGGGTGGCCTCCCGGATCGCCGGGAGGCCACACCCCGACCGAGGGGGACAGCCGAGATGGCTCATCGCGCCAACCCGCCGGCAACGGTGAACGCGGGCAGGGCGATCAGGCTCTGCTTCCGGGTGTCACCGCCGGGATCGTCCGCGGTCTGCGCCTGCTACGTCCTGCTGGCCCTCGTGCCGACCCTCAACGTTCTGCTGCTCGCCGTCGCCGTGAGCGCCGTCGCCAACGCCGTCTCCGCCTCGGGCCCCGCGACGGGGGCGGGCGTGATGATCTCGGTCGCCCTGCTGATCGGTCTGGCGTTCCTGTCGTATCTGCTCACCGTGCTGCGGGACCACGCCTCCGGGCTGGTGCGGCTCCGCGTCACCCGCACGGTGACCGAGGACATCGTGCGCAAGACCGAACGGCTCGACCTGGCGAGCTTCCAGGAGACGGACACCTACGACCGGATCGATCGCGCGTCCCGCGACGGCGGTCAGCGCGCGTACCAGCTGTTCACGGACTTCGTCTCGGCCATGACGGGGGTGCTGTCGCTGGTCGGCACGGCCGTGCTGCTCTTCTCGTGGAGCCCGATGGTCGCCGTGACCGTCATCGTCAGCCCCGCGCCGGGCATCGTCGCCAGCGCGCTGTACGGACGGGTCGCCTGGCGCATCGAGCACGAGCGCACCGCACTGCGCCGGCGGGTCTCCTACCTCTCCGGCCTGTTCACCACGGAGTCCACGTTCCGGGAGATCCGCGGGCTGGGCTGCTCCAGGGCCCTGGTGGGCCGGATCGTCGGGCTCGACGACGAGATGGAGAGCACCGACACCCGCCTCCTCAACCGTCGGACGCTCGTCGCGGGCGGGCTGGGCTCGCTGTCGGTCGTGGCGACGGGATGGGCCATCTTCATGGCCGCCCAGGGGGCCATCGCGTCCGGTGAGGTCGGCCGGTTCGCCGGCTTCCTCGCCGCGATCACGACGGTCCAGTCGGGGGCGCAGGGGCTCTTCTCGAAGCTGGGGTCGATCTACGAGGGCGGGCTCTTCTTCGGCGAGCTCGTCGACTTCCTGAACGGTCCGGAGCGCGACGCCGCACCGGTCGTTCCCCGGCCGCGGGACACGGCGGTCGATCTCGACGGCGTGAGCTTCCGCTACCCGGGCTCCGACCGCTGCGTCCTCCACGACGTGGACGTCCACCTGCCCGCCGGCGCGCACGTGGTCGTCGTGGGCCCGAACGGCTCCGGCAAGTCGACCATCGGGAAACTCATCGCCGGGTACTACGCCCCGACCGAGGGGCGGGTCCGCGTGGGCGGCGTCGATGCGAGCCTGCTGGCCGATGCGCCGGCGCGATCGAGGGTCGCAGTCCTCCAGCAGGACTTCGTGCGCTTCGACCTCACCCTTCGCGAGAACGTGGCCCTCGGCGATGTCAGTCGCCTGTCGGGCTCCGACGACGAGATCGTGCGCGCGCTGGAGCGGGTCGGGCTCGGCGAATGGCTGAGGGGTCTGCCCGCCGGCCTCGACACGGTCCTCGGCAACGCCTTCGGCGGCGCCGCGCAGCTGTCGGGCGGGCAGTGGCAGCGGATCGGACTGGCCCGCGCCCTGTTCAGCGATGCCGACGTCATGGTCCTGGACGAACCCGCCGCAGCCCTCGACTCGCTCGGGGAGAAGAGGGTCATCGAGGGCGTCCTCGCGGACCGCGCGGGGAGGACGACGATCGTCGTCGCGCACCGGCTGTCGACGGCGCGCCAGGCCGATCTGATCGTCTGCTGCCTCGACGGCCGCATCGCCGACGTCGGACGGCATGCGGAGCTTCTCGCGAGACGAGGGGTCTACGCCCAGATGTTCGCTCTTCAGGCCGCCGGCCTTCGCGGGGGACCTCGCGGGGCCCCGCCGGAGGGGCCGACTCGTGGAGCGCCGCTCGGCCCGGGCG
>ERZ772924.1355-NODE-1355-length-11608-cov-107.603653_pt1 | contig 11608 bp, 6 predicted proteins | sample MGYA00512116_ERZ772924 | MGnify/ENA primary metagenome ERZ772924 (study PRJEB29015, sample SAMEA2737920) | human oral metagenome | biome: human oral; feature: human-associated habitat; material: dental | place: China | collected 2134 ...
CTCGGCGGGGTATTCGACGAGCTGGTTTGGGAGAAGTAACCATAGTGCGATCCTTAACGTGAGGGCGAGTTTTATACCAGGAATTCGACAACCTGATCGACGATTGTGTTCATGAGCAGTACACCACCGGTAGAGGTCCACAGGGAACCGTCAACCGGAATGATATGATCCTCTTGGTAGGCGTAAAGGTCTTCAAAACCAGGAACCTTGGTGGCTTCAGCAATGGCTTCTTTGGCGCCTTCGGTATCTACGGAACCGCCTGCCTGGGTGTTCCCCACCGAGGAACCGCCTAGGGTGCCGAAGAAAATATAGTCGGCATCGATATCGCTGAGGTTTTCTTGCGACACTGGTTCCGAGTGTCCTTTGCCTTCCCTGTCTTGCGCCGGGGGGCGTTTGAGGCCCAGGTCAGTGAGGGCCCGGCCGGCCGGTAGTTCTTTGAGGATCAGAGCAGCATTATTGCCTTGCCAGCGAATAATACTGAAGGTTTTATCCTGGTATTTTTCTAGTTTTTTGGTGGCGTCTTTGACTTTTTTGTCGTAGTCCTTCATGAGGTCTTCGGCTTCGTCCACCATGTTGAGGGCATCGGCGGTGAGCCGCAGGTTTTCCCGCCAATCACCACCCGGGTAGCCGGTGTACACGGTTGGGGCGATTTTTGCTAACGCGTCGAGCACTGGCTGGTTATTATTCACGCTGGTACCGTCGACCAGAATGAGGTCCGGTTTGGCAGCACCAATGGCCTCAAAATTGGGTTGCGCAACGTTACCGAGGATGGGAATATCTTTGCCCTTATCACTCAAGTAGTTGGGGATGGTTGATTGGCCACGACCTGCGGTAGCACCCACTAGTGGCACACCTAAGGCCAACGCATTATCAAGCGTGGGTTCGGACATGGCAACTACTTTTTGCGGACTTGCCGGCACTTCAATCTCATTGCCGTCGAGGTCTTTTACCGTCCTGCTGCCACCCTGTACTTTGGCTTTTTTACCACTATTACACCCGGATAATGCGAGCCCGGCGGCACTAAGTCCGGCGAGGCCCAGGAAGTGACGACGGCTAAATTTTTTATTCATCACAGTATATTTCTTCCTATTTTTGTTCCTGCGCTTTTCGACGAGATCTATAGCGCCTTACCTCGTCGAAAAGCGCAGTCCACAGCTATTGCCTATAAATTAATGATGCAAGAACCCCCGTCATGACCAGTAAGGCCTATGAGCGGGGATTATTGTCATTTTTAATGATTAGAACCGGAATTGTGGCGGGAACCAATCACGGGGAATCAAATTGAGTTTGACCAGTGACCCCAAGACTGCGGTAGCCAAACCGGCGATGCCCAAAACGGAGGCAACGGCAATAACAACCTTGCGTACGTTGGTGCCGTCCTTGAAGTAGTTCAGAAGGTTCTCGACGCCTTTGTTAAGATTGTTTTGCGGTTCTTGTGAAGGCTTCGGTTTTTCCGAGGTTTTTGCAGGTTCGGAGGTTTTTTCCGGCTCCGAGGTCTTGCTCGGCTTCGGTGCCGGAGCCTCTGAAGTCGTTTCCGGTTGCGAAGGCTCTGGTTGTGGCTGCGGATCTGGCTTTGGCGCTGGGGCTTCTGAAGTCTTTTCCGGTTGCGAGGGCTCTGGTTGTGGCTGCGGATCTGGTTGCGGTTTCACACTTGGGGTAGCACCACAAGCGTCAGAATCATCACCGGTTTCATTGACCCAAATAACGGCGCTACGGGATGCGACCGGACCGCCATCGTTACCACCCAGAAGGGTAATCACCTGCTTACCAGCCTGGAATTTGGCATCAAATGCCGGCAATACTACCCGCACGGTGAAATTGCCATTCCCAACTGTTGCCGCCGGGATTTCCAATGTCGTGGCGTTACCCTCATTGTATTCCAAATTATCACCGGCACTTTGATCTGCTGGCCACTCCGACTTATTGGAATTCAACTTCATGCCAAGGAAACCGTCACTAGGACGAGCAGCAAAACCAGTACCGGTCATAGTTACGACATCACCCGGTTTGTAGGTCTGCTTGTCAAACGATAGTTCACCCACCCCATTGCCTTTACGCGGTTCATTGACAACACATTGTGTATCCTGCGCGGTTGCAACAGCAGGAACGACAGCAAGGCCGCCACCAAGGAGCGCAACCGACAAGGCACCGGCCATAAACCTGCGAGTTGCGGTAGCAGAGATCTTATTTTTTTGCATATTCACGCACTTTCCCCCGCACGCACATGGAGGAGATTTTGGATTGCGCACGGGCGTGATCGACTTTTCAAGAGCGAGAGCAAAGGAAAAATATTATACTCTCAATATTTGAATTAAGGCTAATCTAATTTCTCTTTGGCTCACTATCAAGATAGTAGGTGAACCTTTGTAAAATAACAAGAGACCCATTGGCGCAGATCACACTGAGGGGTGGTAAAAAAGCCGATTTTTACGCCCAAATCCACCCTTTGATTTAGTTGCCCATTCACTATTTATAGTGCTAGATGGCATATTATCTATCGATCTCTCGCGGTCATAAAGTTAGGTAGCTATCTAAATGTTGGATACCACACAATCGGTCATAAATACGGGACTTTACCCCTGTTTTTACCCCCGTTAAATGAGACCAATGTAACTAAATTCCTAGGCTCTCTTGGGGGTGAAACCGGCATAGAATCCAGCCACTTTTCAAATAACGGATTAAATCTGACTATAAATAATTCCTACCCAACAGTCAGTATTTATCCAAATTAACCATTAGCCACATGTCTAAATATTGAGGTTGCAAATATTAAATTCATACGATACTGCTCCCCCATTTTTCATCGGCGACAACGGAATCGCCCCAAAATATGGCCGTTTTTATAGTCATCATCACTATATCGTCACCGCAAATACTCCAGGCAACCAAGTAAAATCGTGGGCTTTACGACGCGCCCCCGGGCACCATTGCCAGAAAAACCACCAGCGACCTTCGTGAAAACCCCACCGAAGAGGAGATTCCCCCCACCTACCCCGACACAATTGACCTCTAAACCATGTCATTTGCCGTACATCGTCGGCTTTTCTTTAGCATCACTTTATCTTAATAAGGTATAACTATGTTTTTATTCATCAAAATTGAAATGCGAATTGACCTCCACCAACTTCTTCTCGTAAACCTGTTTAGTAAACACAAAAATGTAGCAACGTGAAAAATCACGTTGCTACATTGTGCGCCACAATGAATTATTTAGAACTTAAAGCCCTGAAGCCATTCCTTCGGGATCATGCCTTGCTGCGCCAGGAGACCAACCACACCTGCAATAATGGCCGGGATGCCGATGGCTGCGGCGACCGCGAACAGGATGCCCTTGGTGTTGTCCTTCAGGCTGCCGAAGAACTTGTTGAAGTCGGACTTGCCATTGCCGTCACCAGGCTTGCCCGGCTCAGTGGGCTTGGTGCTGGGTTCGGTGGTCGGTTTGGTGGACTCGGAAGGCTTAGTGGTGGGCTTGCCAGGTTCGGAAGGCTTAGTGGTAGGTTTACCCGGCTCGGTAGGCTTAGTCGTAGGCTCACTCGGCTTAGCGGTTGGTTTACTCGGCTTAGCCGAAGGTTCGGTGGAGGGATTGGCGGGATCCTCCGGCTCTTCCGGAGTCGGCGTTTCTTCCTGCTGGAGGGTGTAGCTACACGGATCACCTTCATGACCAGACTTATTCACCCAGAAGTCAACGCTACGGCTGAGGGTTACTTCCTGGTCATTATTATCATCGGTGCCGGAAAGAGTCAGGACGTTCTTGCCCATGAAAAGGCCGCCTTCACCAATCTCTGACGGAAGCTGAGCCTGGACTCGAATGATGCCTTCCTTGGCATGTCCCCGATCATCCACATTTTCGATAATCAGCTTATTACCATCAACATGTACACCTTCGATGCCCTCCTGGTAAGGCCAGGCAAGACCGGTCATGGCATTCCCATTCAAGGTCAGGTAGGGATCTTTGAGGAGTTCCAGATTCTCGGCAGAGATCTCCAACACGTCACCTGGCCAGTAGGTATTCTTCTGCAAGGCCAGGTTAGAGTCTTCAAGACCCAGGTTCTTTGGACCAACGAAGCTGCCGTTGCATTCTTTGATTTCCTGAGCACCGGCAACCGAAGGTACCACGGTCAAACCGCCAGCAACCAGGGCCAATGATGTGAGACCGGCAAGTGCCCGTTGGGTGGCCTTTCCGGCAAATACGCTCTTGCTCATGAGCAGTCCTCTCGTAGAGAGGTAAATAGTGGGGGTAAACACCATTTACCTTTACAAAATAGATAAAACTGAAGAAAAGCACAGAAGAACTGATAGCATATAACGAATAATCATATGCAGTCAGCGCTACATCCGCTTATGGTCATGAGCATAAGCAGACCGACCAATGATGCGCAAGGGGTAAGCCTAGTTCAAATCTAATAAAATCCCATATAGCAGATATGCGCACGACGTGGGGAAATAATCTTTTAGACATGAACCCCTCAGGCATTTAGCGCGCTAGAACATAAGAATCAGCTATACATACGACCACTCACAGAAGGTAAAAATCTCCTTAAAAGTCTCCTGTCAATTCACGTAAAAATATTTTGAAAATTACCCCTATGGTCCTGTCAATCGGAAACTACAAAACCATAGATTTTTTGCTATTAGCCCCAAATGGCCCCTATTTTTAGGGGCTCTGTCCCATAACAAAAACAGCGATGCGGATTCGCATCGCTGTCGGAAATAACGGTTTTGGTTCAGTATTAGTGGTTATCGGCACCGCAGAAGGCGGTGCTTTCACCAGATTCATTCACCCAGAACTCAACATTTTTCATGATGGTGGGCCGACCGCTGTAGTCGATGCCTACAAGAGTGATGGTGTGCTTACCGGTGGTGAAGTCGTCGTCAAGCTTGGGCAGCACTACCTTGGCGGTAAAAGAACCACCAAGATCGGAATCACGCAGGTACAGGGCCTGATCGTAGTCGTCATAGATCTTCAGAGAGCTGCCGGCGCTCTGGTCTTTAGGCCAGTTGGCGGTGTTGGAATCCAACGACAGGTAAGCGTCGATAAGCGGCCGGAACCCGGTGCCGGTAAGGGTCACAACGTCACCCGGCTTATAGGTGCTCTTGTCGGCGGTCATCGTACCTGCGCCTCTTTGCGCGGGTGCACCAGCTTCGACATTGCAGGTACCGGCGCGCTCGGCTGCGAAAGCGGTGGGAGCAGCCAAGATACCCCCGGTCATGAGAGCCAACGACATCAATCCAGCAATAGCACGTTTCATAGCCATACCTTTCTGATTGCACGACAAATTGTCGCGGAGGATTTACGGATTTGAACAGAGGAAAGAAGAAGGAGATAAGCACAACGAGGGAAAATAGCAACAAACAAATAATAGTGTGTTATCGCTACCCATTTTGCTTATGGGTCTTGAGTTTAACGAAGCTGCCCCCGGTTCGCAAGGGAAAAACCCTTCGAAAACCCGGTAAAAAATTAGATACTCGAAGAACACTGTCCAGTATTGTGACCCATAGTTATCGCATTAGACGATGTAAACGCCATATGCCGGTAGATGTTTTCAATATATGAAGCATGCCCCAATAGCCCAAAAAATAATCCCAAAATTACCCCCACATGGCGAAAAAATACCAACAAAACAGTACAACCATGACCGAGGAAATCCGTCATTCAGGGGTGAATCATGGGGTGGTTGCGGCGTACGGGCGTCGACAAGCAAAAACGGCAACGATGCCATACATCGCTGCCGCTATTGGGTGGAAATTTTAGAACCGGAGCTGCTGCGGAACCCAGCTGCTTGGGATCACGTTAAACCGTGCCATGGCACTCAGGGCACCGGCAAAGATAGTGGTCAAACCAAGCACCGCAAACACGGTGGCAAGGAGATTCCGCAGAGACGGCAAGTTGGCGGGGTCACGCAGTTTGCTGCTGAAATCTTCGAGCGAATTTCGGTCACCCGGCTTACCTGGCTTGCCCGGATCCGGCGTCACCGCACCGTTGTACTTATAGGTATATACTTCGTCGAAGCGCTCACCATTCTTCTCTGCAGCGGCCTTGTTCACCGCAATGATCGTACCGTCACCGGCAACGCTCACATGGTTCGGATTCGTGCCTGCCGGCAGGTTAGCAACCACCTTATTGGTAGCAGGATCAATAACCGTGATCGTGCCACCACCACGGTTGGTCACATACACCCGCTTGTCAGCCTTGTTGTAGTGCGCATTCAGCGAACCAGCGCCAGTCGGAATGCTTGCCACCACCTTCTTGGATTCGGTGTTCACCACAACCACATTGCCGGAGCCCTGCGACGCAACGAAGATGTTCTTGCTTACCGGATCGTAGGCAATACCCGAAGCGGATTCCACCTGGTCCTTAGGCAGATCGTAAATGGTCACCTGATCGTTGTTGCGAACATCAATCTTGGCCGCCTTAGGAGCATTCAACGAAGTGGCGAATAATTCCCCGGTCTCCTGATTGAACTCAAGGCTCATCACCCGTTCAAAGCCAGGTAGCTTGATCCGCCGCACCGGCTCGTTCTTATTGGCATCAAAAACCACTACTTCATCACCGGAGGCAGCGGAAACATAGGCCAAGCTGGTCTGCTCGTCGACTACCACGTCACGCGAGTGTGCCACGGAACCCTTCGGGAAGGTCTTCACATGGCTCAAATCATCCTGCTTGTACACAGAGACGGTATTTTGCTGAGTGTTCGTCACCCATACCAAACCCTTATTATTATCCAGGCCGACGCCGAAAGCAGCATAGAACTTCTCGCCGTCCTTTTCTAGCGCATCATTCTTTGCGACGACATCCAAGGTCTTAGCATCCAGCTTGTAGATCGTGGACTTATTCGTGCCTTGTGCACTCGTCACAAACACGTGACCGGTCTTGTCATTCACTTCCGACTGGTACAGGCCCGACGGCAATTCCTTCTTCACGCCCGAATACTGGTCAACATTCAGGGACTCGGTGCTGGCATTTACTTTGGTGTTGGTCTCAAGGGTCTTGGTTTCACCACCAGCGGTGTAGGTGAAGGAAATCACCTTGCCGAAGGGGGCGTCCACCGGAACCTGGATGTCCTTAATGGTGACTTGCCCTTTGTCATCGGCGGTGCCTTCCTGGTTCTTCAACCAGTTCACGCCCTCGGTGCCGACCGCGGTCACCTTGGCGTCTTTGGGCAGGCCGGCAGCGTGGAATTCCACTTTCGAACCGGTAGCAGCATTATTGCTGACGGCACCGGCTGGGGTGACTTCGAACGGGATCTCCACGCTGGTGTCCTTGGCGGTAGCCTTCACCGCATATTTACCGGCGGCAAGCCCCTCGGAAATAGTGACGGAACCTTGGGCTTTGCCGTCGTCACCAACGGTGATGGCGCCACCCCGGCCAGCTTTTGTTTCCTGACCATTGAAGGTAACGGTGACTTTTTCGCCCTTGGGGAAGTTTGTTAGAGAAAGGTTGAGTGCTACATCGCCCTTCTTGCCCCGGCGGTTATCAATCGCGGTGACCGTGGCTTTGGCTTCGCCGGTGGCCTTGGACTGCTGCTCTGCTGGCTTGTTGTCGTTATTGGGTTTATTATTGTCGGGTTTGTTGTTCCCTTGGTTTGCCTGATTGGCTTGGTTTGCCTGATTGTTGCCATTATTGGCCTGGTCCGCTGGCTTGTTTTCAGGCTTGTTGTCAGGTTTATTGCCGTTGTCGGGTTTGTTACCATCCTGGTTGTTATTGCCGTTATTGGCGTTGTTATCCTGGTTGCCCTGGTTATTGCCATTATTGGCATTATTACCATTATCAGCCTTGTTGTCATCTTGCTTGGGCTGGGTGGGCTTTTCCGTTGGACCTTCTGCACCACACGGCTGAGTTGCATCCCCGGACTCATTGACCCAAATATCAACGCTGGTAGAAACCTGTGGGCCATTATCGTCACCACCCAAAACCGTGATGACATGCTTACCTTCCTGGAATTTATCGGTGAATTCTGCAGGAAGCACCACCTTAATGGTGAAGTTACCATCCTCATCAAGAACCGAACCAGGAGCAATCAACGTAGTCGGGGTGTCGCCACCTTGGTATGCAAAATCATCGCCGGCACTTTGATCCTTCGGCCAATCAGCCTTATTGCTGTCCAGCTTCACTGCCAGGAAGGTGTCCTCTAGCTGTTCGCCAGTGTCACGGTGAACACGCTTGGCAAACCCGGTACCACTGATTTCGACAACATCACCAGGTTTGTAGGTGCTCTGGTTTGCCGAAATGGCACCCTGGCCTCGTTCTTTCCGCTGTTCATGAGCAATGCACTGGGTTGCGGTATTATCTTCCGCGGCAGCATGCGGTATGACTGTCAAACCACCGGCAACTAACGCCAGCGAGGTCAACCCAGCGATAGCACGCTGGGTAGCAGTTCTTGCATTTGCGGTCTTGTTCATATCATGTACTTCCTCTGCCACCATATCCAGCAGAAATGATGCCGGAGATGCTGACAGTTTGGTTGAATTGGTAAGAAAAGCACGGAGGAAACTCATGTGGTCTCCGAAAGAACCACCACATATTTATTACCTCATCGGCTTGCCGTTCTGAGCGTAAACAAGTTAGGCGCAATTATCAATAGTAAGGTATGCCTTAAACCTAATAAAATACCTGGTAACAAACTTGCTAATTATAGTAAGACATATCTTTGGCACTATTTTTATGGATAGCATTCACCATGGTTAATCACAAAAAAGCATCACACGTTTCGATGACGATAAAAGGTTAGCTTTCCCTTAATGGGACCCGTCATGGGGGTGAAAAATTTTTCCAAATTACCCCCAGAATTCTATTCATCCCCCATTGGCAATCTTATATCGCGGAAGCTGCCTCCCCACTACCCCCAGACGACAGAAGCAGACAAAACCCACAAATAATACAACTATTGGTTACCCTACATCGAATCAGGCAATGATCTTAAATCTGCAAAATACCAATTATTACCAAAGTGTTGAACTAAAAATCTATCTTCTACCGGAAGAATGATGCCAAAGTTCATCGTAACGATCGGCGATCTTCTACCCCCAACTATTGTATTATTTTCGCATTCCCGAACGATGCCTGACTGCCTTCGTGTTGTGGCACCGTCATTATTTCGTCACAGACGAAAAAATACAGCGACTTTTGTAACGCCGCTGTACGTTATTGAGTGATGTGATTATCGGCTCAGGTGTCGAAGTTGTTGTGGAATCCAGTTAGCTGGGATGACGTTGTATTTTGCCATGACGCCGAGGGCACCGGCGAATAGCGCAGTTAACCCAAGCACTGCAAAAATGCTACCGACGATGCCCCGAACACTGCTCAGCTGGGAGAACTGAGTAGATGGAGTAATCTTGGGGTCTTTGGGATCCTGGGGACCTTGGTTCTTGCCGTCCTGGTCTTTGCCTGGCTGGTCGGCAGGTTTGCCGCTTTGGTCCTTACCAGCTTGGTCCTTGTCCGCCTGGTCGGCGGGTTTGTTCTGACCGGAAGGTTTGGTACCTTGATCTTTCCCACCCTGGTCAGCGGGCTTGGTGCCCTGGTCCTTGCTGGTTTGGTCTTTGCCAGCCTGATCGGCGGGTTTGGCGCCCTGGCCCTTATTATCCTGGTCAGCGGGTTTGCCATCCTGACCAGCAGGCTTTTCTACACCAGCTTGCTCATTATTACCGGGCTTGCCGTCTTGGTCCTTATTGTCCTGGCCAGCGGACTTACCATCCTGGGCCTTGTCGGACTGATTCTTATCTCCCTGATCGGCAATCTTATCACCTGACTGATCTTTACCAGCCTGATCATCGTTGCCAGGCTTGTCTTGATTCTTGTCATCTTGGCCAGCAGGATTCTGGTCCTTGCCATCCTGATCTTTATAGTCCTGACCGGCAGGCTTATCTTGACCAGCAGGCTTACCAGCCTGGTCCTGGCTGCCTTGGTCCTTACCGGTTTGATCTTTACCGGACTGATCTTTTCCACCTTGATCGGCGGGTTTGGTGCCCTGGTCCTTATTATCCTGGTCAGCGGGTTTGCCATCCTGACCAGCAGGCTTTTCTACACCAGCTTGCTCATTGTTACCGGGCTGATCCTTACCATCCTGGTCTTTATCGCCTTGATCGGCAGACTTATCATCCTGGTTTTCATTACCAGGTTGTTCCGCATTTCCCTGATTACTATCGTCAGAAGCAGGGGCGTCTTCCGGCTCAGGTTTATCTCCATTTGGATTTTCTGGACCACAGGCGCCAGCTGCTTTGCCTGACTCATTTGCCCGGAAAACAACGCCTTTTACTTCAACAGGACGTTCATCATCATTAAGCTGAACAGCAATGGCATTCTCACCTAGCCTAAATCCTTCTTCAAATACTGAAGGCAAAACTACTCTGACAATAACCTCACCATTTTCAATTTTTGATGTTGGAATTTTAAGAGCTACAGCGTCGTCAAGAAGCTCTAAACCATCACCCTTACTTTGATCCTCGGGCCATAATGCCCCATCCAGCGTCAAACGCAAGTTCTGCTTAGCCGTAAGATCGCCAAGACCAGTAATTTTAACTTCTACAACATCGCCAGCCTTGTAAATGTCCCGATCCAGCGTTACTTCCTTTGAAGATTTCTTTCCAAAACTTGGCGCAACCATTCCGGAACGACAAACAGCCTTCCCTGTTTCCTCCGCAGCATTCGCAACCGAAGGCACAACCAGACCACCAGAAACAAGAGCCAAAGACATCAACCCAGCAATAGCACGCTGAGCCGCACCCCCAGCAATCACATTCCTACTCATATTTATGTACTTTCCCTACGGCTTAGGTTAATCGCCATAGATTGACCATATGGGTGAACAAACAAAAGAGCTAAGGCCCAGCTAATAGCATCAATCAATATGAGACTAGCTTCCCGTTAGCTTATGCCTACAGACTTAAGCATTCATTGCGGCGAAACGCAACAGAAAACTCCAATTCAAAACTAATAAAACCCCTGGTAGCAGACTTGAAAGTCAATAAAATTCCACCCATTCAGATATTGACTACACATATAAGCAGTGACCAAAAGTATAAGATGATCCGATACCCCTACTGTCCAAATATAAATTATCCCTAAGAGCAAGGGGCAAAAATATCAGCAAAATATTTTTCAAAACACCCCCGAAACTCACTAATTCGATCAAAATTATGACCTATTTAGTCCATACAACGCTCATCAACCGCCCCTATTTTAGGGCCATACTATCCCGCTTATCTATCCCCGTAGTCCAAAACATGTAACGTGCCAAATAGCTCATCAACCAGCAAAAAATACTATGTCAACCGCTATTCTGAATAAGATTACTGCACGACAAACCCCAGCTATACCCCGCAAAGATATCTCCCTAAAGATGTATCCATCAATGCATATTGATACACAATGATTACCCCCGCTCCCTGCCGATGCTTTACGACGTTACGTCTCCGCGAGGAACCCATAACAAAAGGTGTAGCGATGCGGTTAGGCATCACTACACCTTGTCTTCAGTTACCAAATGACGCTCATGAATTCATTTGGATTTCTGATCCCCTACCGGAATTGCGGAGGGAGCCATTCCTTCGGGATCATGTTGGCGTGTGCCATAGCAGCAACTGCACCAGCAATGATGCCGGTCAAGCCAAG
>ERZ772924.1359-NODE-1359-length-11602-cov-43.753962_pt1 | contig 11602 bp, 8 predicted proteins | sample MGYA00512116_ERZ772924 | MGnify/ENA primary metagenome ERZ772924 (study PRJEB29015, sample SAMEA2737920) | human oral metagenome | biome: human oral; feature: human-associated habitat; material: dental | place: China | collected 2134 ...
GCCGTCGAGGGTGCCGCCGACGTCGTCGAGGTCCTGACGCGCCTCACGGGCGAGCGCCTGGACCGCCTGGCGCCGACCGCCGAAGCCGTGACCGTACCCGCCACCCCGTCAGGAGAGCAGACATGAGTGAGTTCGCCCAGCCGTCCCGCAGCCGCCAGGACGACCCCGCCCCCGATGACGACCCGACTCCCGCGCCGGCCGGACCTGCCCGAGGCCAGGGTCTGGACTCGGTCCTGGACATGATCGACGACGTCCTGGCCGTTGACGCTCAGGAGTTCGTGCGAGGCTTCGTCCAGAAGGGCGGCCAGTGAGCGCCAGCGCCCCGGGGCCGCGCGTCACCGGCCTGGAGACCGAGTTCGGTGTCCTGTGCGCTCCCGCCGGGCCGTCGGGAGCGGCGAAGGAGGACCTGCCGGACGTCGAGCGGGCGGCGGCGCTCATCTTCCGCCACCGGCCCGCCGGCTACCGCAGCACCAACCTGTTCCTGCCCAACGGCGGGCGCCTCTACCTCGACATCGGAGCCCACCCCGAGTACGCCACCGCCGAGTGCGTGAGCGTGCGCGACCTCGTCGCCCAGGACCAAGCCGGGCGCAAGATCCTGGCCTCCATGGCGGAGCACGCCGCCGCGGGACTCGCGCAGATGGGGACTTCCGCCCGCTTCCACATCCTGGCCAACAACACCGACTCCGCCGGCCATACCTACGGCTGCCACGAGAGCTACTCCGTGCCCCGTCACCTGCTCGATGACACGCCCGGGACTGAGAGCGTCGACGTCGGGCGTGGTGAGGTCACCATGGCGGTCCTCACCTCCTTCTTCGCCACTCGCCCGGTCCTGGTCGGCTCCGGGATGCCACTGGAGCCAGGTGCCGCCGGCAGCGGCACGGACGCTCGGGGATCGGGGGACGAGGATGCCTTCTGGGGCCTGTCTCCGCGTGCGCCGCACCTCAAGGCCCTGACCTCGGCCGACACCACCGGGCAGCGCGCCCTGGTCAATACCCGCGACGAGCCCCACGCCGACGCCACCCGCCTGCGCCGCCTGCACGTCACCTGCGCCGACACCACCATGGCCGAGCCGACGACGGGCCTGCGCAGCGCCGTGACCCTCCTGCTCCTGGACGCCCTCGAGGCCGGCTGGGACTTCACCGACCTCATCCTGGCCGACCCGCTGGCCACCCTGTCCGCACTGGGGGAGAGCCCCTGGGGAGACGTTCCCGCCATCACCGTCGACGGCCGCCGCCTGAGCGCCGTCGACATCCAGGAGGCCTTCCTGGAGCGGATGACCTCCTACCTGGGCGACGCCGGAGTACCGGACTTCCTCCGCGGCGCCGAGCACCTGCTGGAGGACCTGGCGCCCCGCGTCATCTCTGCGCTGCGTCGCCATGACACCGGTCCTATCGACACCGAGATCGACTGGGCGATTAAGCGCCGCCTCATGAGCGCCCAGCGCGAGCGCCACCCCCAGCTGTCCGGTGGTGCCCTGGAGGCCCTGCGCTCGCGGGTGGACCTGGCCTACCACGACCTCAACGCCGAGACCGGGTTGGGCCCACGTCTGGTCGCCCAGGGGGCCATGGCGCGCCTGTGCGAACCGGAGGAGACCGAGCGCGCCCGCCACACGCCCCCGGCAACGCGCGCCGCCCTGCGGGGGGCCTTCGTGGCGGCCTGTCTGGAGGTGGGCGCCGACTTCTCGGTGTCCTGGGAGAGCCTGCGCCTGGACTCACCACCCACCGCCCCCGTGGACCTGCCCGACCCTCTGGCGACTGTGAGCGACGCCGCCGAGTCCCTGACTCAGCGGGTGCGGTGCCTGCGTCCCGAGGAGATGCACCGCATCGACCTCGTGGGACGCGGTGGCCTGGGCGCTCCGGGCTAGGCTCCTCAGAACCTCTCCCGGCGCCCTCAGCACCGGGTCGCCACCCGGTTCTCCCGTCTTTTCAACGGATAATCCTGGGTCTCCTGCTGCTGCTCCGTGCCTGTTCGGCCCTTGCGGGAATCTCCGACAAGGAGTACATACTTAGGTATGCCTCACCAAAGCCGGTGAGGTGCTGACGAGAGGATCCGGTATGGCCGGCAGAGCCAGTTCAGTCAGGTCAGCAGCGACCAACCCCGCCAGTGGCAACGGTGGTGCCCGGGCGGCGAACATCGCCTCGCCACGCAACCTCATCAACGTGGGAGTCTTCACCGCCCTGTACTTCATCGCTCTGTTCGCCTCCGGGATGCTCGGGGCGATCCACCCGATCATGATCTTCATCGGCGGGATCATTGGCATCATCGTCGAGGCGATCATCTGCATGCTCTACGTGGCCCGGACCCGGGCCTTCGGCGCCTACGCCATCCTGGGGCTCATCATTGGCATCCTCATGGTCGCCACCGGACACGCCTGGGTCACACCCCTGGTCGCAACCGTCCTGGGACTCGCCGCCGACACCATCACCCGCGCCGGTGGATACGCCAGAACCGCCACCAACGCCCTGGGATTCGCCGTCTTCTCCATGTGGGCCATCAGCCCGATCCTCCCGGTGATATGGGCCTCGGAGGCCTACTTCGCCGACATCCGCGAGTCCATGGGGGACACGTACGCCAGAGACCTCCAGTCACTGATCAGTATGAAGTTCCTTCTTGGGTGGATACTCGTCATCGCACTCGTGGCCGGTGCCAGCGCTCTGCTGGGAATGAAGGTGCTGCGCAAGCACTTCGAGCGCGCAGGCGTCGCCTGAGCATGCGGCGCCCACAGATCTCGATGTCCCCGGCCGGCCCGGCGGTGCCGGGCCCGCAGAGCCGCTCGCTCCTCGACGCCCCGTTCGGGGCGCGCCCCCGCTCCGGCGTCGGCGCTATTGCCCGTGTTCGCGCCGATCCGCGCAGCAAGTTCCTGCTGCTCCTGGTGTGCAACGTGCTGGTGATGGGGGTTGCCCCCACCGGCGCCGTCGGACTCATCGCGGTCCTGGTGGGGATGCTCATCGCCCTGGACGAGCCGGTGCGTGTCCTCATGAGCTACTGCGCCATCACCGCGATGTTCTGGGGACTGACTCAGCTGCCTCAGTGGTGGCCGAGCGGGCTCGCGGTGTTTCTCGGGGTCGTTGCCTACTGGCTGCTGCGCTTCGCCATCTCACTGTCTTTGGGGGCATGGTTCGTCACCACCACCCGCGTGAGCACCCTGTTGGCGGCCCTCAACCAGCTGCGCGCGCCGCGGTTCCTCACCATTCCGCTGGCGGTGCTCTTCCGGTTCGTGCCGGTGGCCCTCGATGAGGCCAGGGGCGTCATCGAGGCCATGCGGCTGCGCGGCTACAGCGGCTCCTACCTGTGGCGCCACCCGCTTCAGTGCATTGAGAAGCTCGTGGTGCCTGTCCTGGCCGCCTCGGCCCGCAGCGCCGACGACCTCTCGGCCGCGGCTCTCATCAGGGGGCTAGGAGGCGGCGGCCGCCCCACCGTCGTCGATCGTCTGCGCTTCGGGAGTGCCGACGCCGTGCTCCTCGCACTGAGCGCCGCCATGGTGGCTCTCGCGCTGCTGCCCGTCCCGGGGGTGTGGCGGTGACCCCGCTTGATGAGACGAGGCTGGGCATCAGAGGCGTCTCCTACGCCTATCCCACCGGCCAGCAGGTGCTCGACGGCGTCGATCTGGATGTCGCCCCCGGAAGCCTCACCCTCGTGTGCGGGGCCTCGGGGTCGGGCAAGTCCACGATCCTGCGGCTGCTCAACGGCCTCATCCCGCACTTCCACGACGGCGAGCTCACCGGCCGGGTCCTCGTCGGGGACGAGGAGGTCTGCGACACCCCGATCGAGCGCTCCGGCCTGCGCACCGCCACGGTCTTCCAGAATCCCGCCTCACAATTCTTCACGACCACCGTGGCCGACGAACTCGCCTTCGCGCCCCAGAACTACCAGGTTTCCGCGCCGGAGATCCGGCGACGTCGCAACGAGGCCCTGGAGACGCTGGGCATCACCGACCTGGCAGAGAGGGAGCTGCGCGGCCTATCCGGCGGCCAGACCCAGAAGGTCGCCTGCGCCCAGGCCCTGGCCCAGCAGACCCCCGTCATCCTCCTGGACGAGCCCACCTCCAACCTGGACCCGCGGGCGATCGACGACGTGCGCGCCGCCATCGAACGGCTCAAACAGTCCGGCCGGACCCTCGTGGTGGCCGAGCACCGCATCTACTTCCTGCGCGGCCTCGTCGACGAGGCCGTCATCATGGGGCGGGGACGCGTCCTGCACCGGATGGGCGGAGAGGAGCTGTGGCGGATCGAGGACGAGCGGCGCAGGCGGCTGGGCCTGCGCACCTTGGAGCGGCCCCGCCTGGCTACGAGCCCCGAGCCCGTCGCAGCCCGGACCGGCCACGCGGGCAGCACGGCCGACGACGTCGTGAGCAGCGGCGTCGAGAATCCCTCCCGCGCGGCCGGTGGCGCCCTGTGGGCTGAGCCCAACCTGTGGGCTGAGCCCAACGAGACTTCCGGAGGTCTGCAGGAGGGCGGTCTGCGCATCGAGAACCTGAAGGTCGAGCGCGGCGGCCGCCTCATTCTCGACATCCCCGAGCTCTTCTTCCCCGCAGGTGCGATCACCGGCGTCATGGGTGCCAACGGGATCGGCAAAACAACCCTGGCACGGGCTGTCTGCGGTCTGCAGCGCGCCCGCAGGGGCGTGCGCATCTCCCTGGACGGCAAGGAGCTCGCCACCGGGCAGGCCTTCCTCGTCATGCAGGACGTCCACCGCCAGCTCTTCGCCGAGTCGGTCTCCCAGGAGGCCGGCCTTCCGCAGCTCAAGCGCCTCGACCTGGCCGACCTGGCCGACCGTCACCCGCTTTCGCTCAGCGGCGGGCAGAAGCAGCGCCTCGTCATCGCCACCGCGATCGACCAGGACGCCCGCGTCCTCATCCTGGATGAGCCCACCTCCGGTGTCGACCACCGACATCTCGTGGCCATCGCCGCTGAGCTGCGGGACCTGGCGCGCGAGGGGCGTGTCGTCATCGTCATTAGCCACGACATCGAGTTCCTCAACGAGTGCACCGACCACGTCATCGAGATCGAATGACATCTAGGTAGATAATGATAATGATTTGCAAACATGACGATATCCGAGTAGACGTGAGGCCGTCGCGCTGACGCGCCTGAGGCGGTGCGTCCCCGGTGCTCCGGCACGACGTCGGACTGTTCACCGTGACCTGCGAGAACACACGAGGAGAAGACATGAGTCCCACCAACCGCACAGCGACATCGACTGGGCAGGAGCGGCCCACCGTGCGCACGTCGTCACGCTCGGGCCTGGCCGACTCAGCGCTCGGAACCCGTCACCTCATGACGATCGCGGCTCTGGCCGTGGTCTCGATGATCCTCCTGGTGCCCCTGAACTACCTGGCCCCGGCGGCGGGAGCCTCCCGAGACGCAGTTCTCCTGGGCTGCGCGATCATGGGACGGTGGCTCGTTCCCTTCCTGCTGCCCGCCACCGTCGTGCGCCGCCCCGGCGCCGTGATGATCGCGGCCCTTCTTATGGGGATCATGAGTGTCTTCACCACTCCGACGGGTCCCGCCGCCACCGTCGGCACCCTCATCGGCGGAGCCTTCGTCGAGGCGCCCCTCGCCCTCATGCTCTACCGGAAGTGGACCTGGTGGTCCTTCCTGATCTCGGCGACGACCTTCGGCCTGCTCAACGGCATCATGTACGTCTCCGTCATGAGTGCCTCGGCGGGCATCGCCTCGGCGAGTGCCGGCGTCATCATCGCCGTGGTCTCGGCACTTGTCGGTGGTGCCATCACCATCGTCCTGACCCGGCTGCTCAACCGCGCCGGCGTCGGCATCGACCACCGCGCGACCGGCCGTGCCTGAGTCAGCGCTCGCCGTGTCCGACCCGCCCGCGGTGGAACAGCTGCATAGCGGGCCGGCAGGATCGGCCCTGGTGAGGATCGAGGGGCTCAGTGTCCACTACCTCGGGCGCGAGAGCTGGGTCCTGGACTCGGTGAGCCTCACCCACCTGCGCGGTCGGGTCACAGCCGTCATCGGTCCGTCGGGCTGCGGCAAGACCACGCTGGTGCGTGCCCTGTGCGGTCTCATCCCGCACTGCCTGCCCTCGGAGTACTCCGGCAGCCTGAGCCTGGACGGCACCGAGGTCGCAGACGCCACTGTCCAGACCCTGGCCGAGACCGTCGCCTACGTCGGTCAGAGCCCCGACGCCGCTGTCGTCACCCGCACCGTCCACGACGACGTCGCCTTCCCCCTGCAGAATCTCTGCCTGCCCCGCAGTGAGATCACCTCGCGGGTCCACGAGGCCCTGCGCGGGGTGGGCCTGATCGAACGCATCTGGGACGACCCCTGGACGCTCTCAGGCGGACAGCGTCAGCGGCTCGCCGTCGCCGTCGCCCTGGCCATGCACCCCCGGCTCCTCGTCCTCGACGAGCCCACCAGCACCATCGATACCACCGGCCGCGAGGAGTTCTACGACCTCATCTCCTCTCTGACAGCCTCCGGCACGGCGGTCGTCGTCATCGACCACGACCTCGACCCGGTGCTACCCATCGTCGACCAGGTCCTGGCTCTCGACACCGTCGGAGGCATCATCGCCGTCGGCACCCCGCGTGACGTCTTCATGGGGCACCGCGCTGAGCTGACCGACGCCGGCGTATGGATGCCCCGGGCGCTGCGCGACGCCGAGGACGGCCTGCCCGCGAGCTCTTCCGCACCTGAGGCACCACTGACCTGCGCCGAAGCCGGAGTCCGAGTGCCGCGGCTCGCTGATCTGTGCGCGGACGGCGAGGTGCGCTATCTGGAGAAACAGATGCGGGACTCCGCTGAGAGCTGGCAGCAGGTTGAGTCCATCGACACCCGCGACGCGCTCGCCGGCCGCACCCGGCCGGAGCCCAGAACCAGTGTCGAGCTGGTCGGCCTCGAGGTGCCGGGGCGCTCGCCCAGCGTGTCCATGCGACTGGGTGGCGGAGAGCTCGTGGGGCTGGTCGGCCCCAACGGCGCGGGCAAGTCCTCGATCCTGTCCGCCCTGGCCGGTCTCGTGCGCTCCACCGCACGCAAGGCGGTGGTCGGTGGCCGGGACGTCGGCAAGGGCAGGCACCTGGTCGGATACGTCTTCCAGAATCCTGAGCACCAGTTCGTGGCCACCACCGTCGGGGCAGAGCTCGCCGTCGGAGGGACCTCGCCGGAGCGGGTCGATGAGCTCCTTGAGCAGTTCCACCTGACCGCCCACCGGGACCACCATCCCCTGACCCTCTCGGGCGGTCAGGCCCGCAGGCTCTCGGTGGCCACCATGGTCAGCGAGGAGCGCGACGTCGTCGTCCTCGACGAGCCCACCTACGGGCAGGACTGGGACAACACCTGCGAGCTCATGGACTTCATCGACCAGCTGTGCCACCAGGGGCGCACGGTCATCATGGCCACCCACGACCTCGAGCTCGCCCTGGAGCACTGCACCCATATCGTCGCCCTGCCCGGGGCGGCCGGAACCGGAGCAGCGGACTCGCGCGCCGGTCTGCCCGAGCCCGCCCCGGTGCCGCCCCGGCCCCAGCCACGGCGAGGCCTGTTCACCTCGCTCAACCCCCTCACCCTCTTCGCGTCGGTCCTGCCGGTCATGGTGATGGTCTTCGCCCTGCGCAACCATCACCTCAACCTGGGCATCCTGCTGACCTCCTCGGTCCTCATCGTCGCCGCGCGCGCCTCCCTGAGACGCACTGTGGCCTCGGTGGTCGCCCCCTGGGCGGTCACCGCGCTCATGACCTGGATCTTCAGCAGCGGGGTCCACCACCAGGAGACGGCCGCGCGCCTCTACGACCTGGGTGACGCGGTGACGGGAGGCACCGGTATCGGCGCGCTCATCGCACTGGTCCTCGTCTCGGGCGTCTCCACCGACCCCGAGGCCCTCATCCGCACTCTGACCACCACCTTCCACATGCCCTACCGCCTCGGGGCGGCGGGCACCGCGGCCATCGCCTTCATCACCCGCTTCCACGGCGACTTCGTCCTCCTGCGCACCGCCAGGGCGCTGCGCGGGGTCGGCGGCCGCTGGGGGATGCTCGCGCCTGTGGTCCGCTGGATCGGCTCCATCCTGCCGCTGATGATCCTGGCCATCCAGCACGCCGAGCGCGTCGCCCTGTCCATGGACTCACGTGCCTTCGGTGCCCACCGACGGCGTACCGAGATGACCGACGAGCCCTGGAGAGCACGAGACTGGGGAGTCGTCGTTCTCACCTGGGCGCTGGTCGCCTTCACCTGGAACACCCTCCGCTGAGGAGAAAACTATGCCCGACCAACCGACTCACCAGACGACTCACCAGGCAACGAAACGCTTCACCGAGGAGCGGGCCGATCACCCCGGACAGACCGGGCAGGCCAGCGGCGCCGGGCGTCCCGGCGTCACCGTCGGCGAGCTCATCCGGCCGGCGCGCCCGGCCATGATCGTCACCGGGCTGCTGACCGCCGTCGGAGCGCTGATGTCCATTGTCCCCTTCGAGGCCCTGCGCAACATGGCGGCCATATGGCTGGGCGAGACCTCCCCCGAGGGCTGGCGCGGCAGTCTGTGGATCTGGGCGGCCATCGCCGTCGGGGCGCTCTTCGCCTCCCAGGCCCTCTACCTGGCCGGCCTCGGGATCACGCATCTGGCCGAGGCCCGGCTGCGGCACCACCTGCGTGAGCGGGTCGTCGACGCCATCAGCAGCCTGCCCCTGGGGCGGGTGGCGCAGATCCCGCACGGCACCATCCGCAAGATGGTCTGCGACGACACCACCTCCATCCACACCCTCGTCGCCCACGTCCCCGGGGACGCCACCAACGCCGTCGTCATGGCGGCGGCGGGGACGGCTTATCTGCTGTGGACCGACTGGCGCCTGGCCTGCGCGCTGGTAGGGCTGTGGGTACTCGCGCTGGGAGCGATGCTCCTGACCCTGTCCGGCCTGTCGGGCATCACCGAGCGCTTCGGCGCCGCTCAGACCGCGCTGGCCGCCGCGACCGTCGAGATGCTCGAGGGCATCAAGGAGATCAAGGGCTTCCAGGCCACCGACGCCTCCCGCACCCGCTTCAGCCAGGCGCGCACCGAGTTCTCCAGCCTGTCATACGAGTGGGTGAGCAGGTCCGGCCGGGCCATCAGTGCCATGACCGCGGTCCTACGGCCCTCCACGGTCTTCGCCACGGTCGCGGTCCTGGCCGTCCTGTTCACCTCCCAGGGGTGGACACCGCTGTCAGCGACCCTGCCGTTCTTCCTGGTGGCCCTCGGGCTCCCGGAAGGGCTCATGACCCTCATCGGCCTCATGCAGCACATGTACGAGTCCAGGATGGCCGCCCAGGCCACCGCCGACCTGCTCTCCCAGCCGCCGATGCCCGAGGGAACCCGTGACGACGGTGAGGGGCCCGCCCCCGGGCGCGTCGACGTCGAGAATGTAACCTTCTCCTACGAGGCCGGTTCCCCGGTCCTGCACGGCGTGTCCTTCACCGCCGAGCCGGGAACCGTGACAGCGCTCGTCGGCCCCTCCGGTGGTGGCAAGTCGACCTTGGCCCGCCTCATCGCCCGCTTCTACGACGTCGACGACGGCGTCGTGCGCATCAGCGGCGTCGACGTGCGCGACGCGACTTTCCCCTGGTTGCTCTCGCGCGTGGCGATCGTGCTGCAGGACGTGGCCCTGGCCCATGAGTCCGTCCACGACAACATCGCCCTGGGACGTCCCGACGCCACCCGGGAGCAGGTCGAGGCGGCTGCCCGGGCGGCCTGCATCCACGAGCGCATCACACGTCTGCCCCATGGCTACGACACGATCTTGGGTGATACGGGCGGGTTCCTCTCCGGAGGGGAGCGTCAGCGCGTCACCCTGGCGCGCGCCTACCTCCAGGACGCCCCCGTCCTCGTCCTGGACGAGGCCACCGCCCAGGCCGACCCGGCCTCCGAACGCGACATCCACCAGGCCCTATCCCGGCTGGCGACCGGGCGGACCGTCATCATCATCGCCCACCGCCTGTCCACGATCCGTGACGCCGACCAGATCCTCGTCGTCGACGCCGGACACATCACCGAGCGCGGCACGCACGAGGAGCTGCTGGCTGCAGGTGGCCGCTACGCCGTCATGTGGAGCAGCCAGGACCTGAGCGAGGAGACCGACGCCGCGGCGCTGACCGCCCAGGTCGAACAGCTCGGAGCCGAGGCGGCCGGGCAGGAGGAGAAGTAGCCATGTGGAAGCTGCTGACGCGAGTCGTCAACGCCGCCGAGATGCGGACCATCACCGCCTGGTTCGTGGCCGCCGCCGTCCTTCAGGGCCTCACCCTGGCTCTCATGATCCCCTTCCTGCGCGCCCTCTACTCGCGCTCGGAGTCGCTGACCGGTTGGCTGATCGCAGTCGTGCTCACGGGGGTGATCACCGCCGCAGTGGACACCACCGCCATGCACCGCTCCTACCGGGTCAGTGTCTTCGAGGTCTGCGACACGATGATCGACCGCATCGCCGATCACGTCCTGACCCTGCCCCTGGGCTGGTTCAGCGCCGAGCGGGAGGCCGCGGTCGTCAACGCCACATCCAAGGAGGTCAACACCCTCTCCCACCTGGCCTCCATGGTGATCCCCAACCTGTGCAACGCCTTCATCGTCCCGCTGGTCATGCTCGGGGCCACCGCCGTCGTTGAGTGGCCCCTGGCTCTCATCATGGCCGCCACCATCGTCCCGTTGGTTCTCGTGTGGCGACTCATGGGAGCCGCGACCACCCGTGCCAACGAGACGGAGGACCGCACCTCGAGCGCCGCGGCCGGACGCCTCGTGGAGTTCGCCCGGCTCCAGCCCGTGCTGCGCGCCACCGGTGTCACCAAGAAGGGCTGGGCGCCGGTGCGAGCCGCCCTGGAGGCCGACTCCGCCTCCACTCTGGACGGCTTACGGGTCAAGGGCAGGCCCGGGCAGTACTTCAACCTCATTGTCAACATCGCCTTCGCCCTGGTCATGGCGGCTGGACTGTCACGCGTGAGCGGGCACCGGCTCGACGTCGTCGGATACCTGGCGATCATGGCCGTCACCGCGCGCACGCTCCTGCCACTGACCAAGGCCGCCATGTACGGATCCGAGGCCGACAACGCGAAGGTCGCTCTACGGGCCGTGGGGGACATTCTCGACGCGCATCCCCTGCCCGACCCCGAACCTGGCCAGGAGATCGAGCCCCGGGGAACCACGATCGCCCTGAACGACGTCTCTTTCTCCTACGATGAGGGCCTCCCCGTTCTGGCAGGCGTCTCCCTGAGCGCGCCGCAGGGGAGAGTGACCGCTCTGGTGGGACCTTCCGGGGCGGGCAAGTCCACGATCCTGCGCCTGGCCGCCCGGTTCTGGGACGTCGACGACGGGACCGTCACCATCGGCGGCGCACCGGTTCGCTCCATGCGGGCCTCGACGATCATGGGCATGACCTCCATGGTCTTCCAGGACGTCTACCTGTTCGACACCACCATCCGGGAGAACCTGCGCATCGCCCGGCCCGAGGCCACCGACGCCGAGCTGGTCGAGGCCGCCCGGCGCGCCCGCCTGGACCGCGTCATCGAGGCGCTGCCGCACGGGTGGGACACGCAGGTCGGTCCCGGCGGGCTGAGCCTGTCCGGTGGGGAGCGTCAGCGCGTCGCCATCGCCCGGGCCTTCGTCAAGGACGCCCCCATCCTGCTGCTCG
>ERZ772924.1360-NODE-1360-length-11581-cov-3.933108_pt1 | contig 11581 bp, 8 predicted proteins | sample MGYA00512116_ERZ772924 | MGnify/ENA primary metagenome ERZ772924 (study PRJEB29015, sample SAMEA2737920) | human oral metagenome | biome: human oral; feature: human-associated habitat; material: dental | place: China | collected 2134 ...
ATAATTTAGAAGACAAAGAGGGATTTTTATTTGAATTTTCAAGATATTATGAAAGATTGAAGCAGTATTATAAGAAATTTGAATTTATTCTGGAAGGGAAAGAAGAAGGATATGTTTACTGGGCTAATGTTACGAAAATTCGTCCAAATGTGAAATTATACGCAACGCCTTTTGATATTTCGGATGAACTGAAAGATAATTTGTTTACAAAAATGGACAGGATGATTTTTACTTCGGCGACACTTGCTGTTGACAATAAGTTTGACTATTATAAAAAAAGTATTGGGCTTATGAAGGAAAATCGTAGAAAAATAGATGAAAAAATTGTAAAATCGCCATTTGATTATGAAAAGCAAATGAAAGTTTATATTCCAGAAGATGCACTTGATCCAACAAATATTGAATTTATAAGGGATTTAGAAGAGTTTATTGAAGGCGTGATAAAAAGTACGAAAGGACATTGTTTTTTATTATTTACTTCATACAGTACCTTGAACTTTTTGTACAACCAGTTAAAATCACGTTTTTCAGAAAAGGAATATACGCTTATAAAGCAAAATGATTTTCCACGGCATGAAATGATAGAAATATTTAAAAATTCTAAAAATCCGATATTATTTGGGACAGATAGCTTTTGGGAAGGTGTCGATGTACAGGGGGAACAGCTAAAATCAGTAATTATCACAAAATTGCCGTTTAAAGTGCCAAATGATCCTGTAACTGAGGCGATTATTGAAAATATTAGAAAAAATGGACAAAATCCGTTTAATGACTATCAGGTTCCGCAAGCTGTAATTAAGTTTAAGCAGGGAGTTGGAAGGCTTATACGAAGTAAAACTGACAGCGGGAATATTATAATTCTTGATAACAGGATAATAAAAAAAATGTATGGGAAGAAGTTTTTGACGGTTTTGCCACGAAACAAGGTGATCGAAAGTAAAAGTAATATTTTAAAAAGAATGAAATAGAAAGTTTTAATAAAAAAGGGAGTTTTATAAAATTTAGGAAAGGAAAGGAAAAATGAGATTAGATGTATTAGGGAGGGAATTCGTTTTTGAAGTAAAAGAAAAAAATGCAAAAACTAAGGAAACTCAATTTAACATCAAAAACAGATTTACTTTCAGGTTTATTATTTTGACAATAACATTTATGATATTTGGTGTAGTTATTGAAATGTCAAGATTAAATGTTAATTATGTTGTTGGAAGCATTGCAAAATCTGATATTGTAGCATATAAGAATGTATCTTATTTTGTGGATATTTTAGATGACAGCATTGAAGAAAAAATAATGAAAACGACACAGCCTGAATTTGATAAAATAAAGGATGTAAATAGGCAAACGGTGATTTCACTTAATAAATTTTTACGTGATGTACGGAATATGAATTTATCTGATGATGCATTAATTGAAAAATATATACAGGATAATAAGTATACGTTTACGATCAAAGATATTAAGGAAATAGCGGAAAGAACTGAAAATATCGAATATTCTGTAAATTTGACAGACATTATATCCGAAATTTACAGCAACGGAATTTACAAAATGGAAAATTTATCTAAAATAATCCGAAAAAAAGATATAAAAGCAGATAATGTCGATTTGAAAGTTCTTCAAAACTTTATAAAGCCAAATTTGGTGATTAATGAGGAAGCTACAAGAAAAAAAATCGCAGACAATATGATGTCACTAAGAGATAAGGAAATTAAAATTTACAAAGGGGATATTATTGTAAAGAAAGGTGAAATCATTGATTCAGATGCATTTTTGAAACTGGAAAAATTGAATCTTGTAAGAAATGGGGATAAATTTAGAAAAACAGTCGGACTTATTGCTACTTTTTCGTTGCTTATGATATTGATTTATTATTTGCTACGAAAAAATGCAAGAAAAGTTGTGGAATCAAAGGCATTTTATCCAACACTTCTTACGATAATATTTGTGAATACAATTTATATTTTATTTTTAAATAATGAATTTTTTATTTATTTACTTCCATTTGCAATGCTTCCGATTATTTCTACAATTCTAGGAAATAGAGTTTACGCAATTATAATGACATTTTCCAATATGATTATTTTATCGCGGGAAGAATCCTGGTTTTTAGTTACAATAGCAGTTTCATTAGTTGCGATTTATAAAGCTGCAAGCCTTGTAAGCAGAAGTGATATTGTAAAATTAAGTTTCTTTTTGGGGATATTTCAGGCTTTGATGTCATTTAGTTATGGACTTGTTAACCAGTCAAGCTTTGGGCTGATGATGTTAATGATAGTATTTTCAGTATTTTCAGGTGTTTTGACTGGAATGTTGTCACTTGCGGTATTGCCATATTTTGAAGATTATTTTGAAATTTTAACAACAATGAAATTGCTGGAACTGAGCGATTTTTCACATACATTGCTTAAACAGATGCTTATGAAAGCTCCTGGAACTTTTCATCATAGTATAATGGTTGGAGCATTGGCGGAAGGAGCTGCTGAGAGTATTGGTGCAAATGCTACATTTGCAAGGATTGCCTCATATTATCATGATATAGGTAAAATGAAACGTCCAGAATTTTTTGTAGAAAATCAGCGAGATGGAGTAAATCCACATAATAAGATAAAACCGTCGTTAAGTGCACTAATTCTGACTTCGCATACAAAAGACGGCTACATTATGGGAAAAGAAAATAAATTGCCAAAAGAGATTTTAGATGTAATACTGGAACATCACGGAACAACCTTAACACAGTATTTTTATTATAAAGCGTTGGAAAACGGAGAAGAAGTGGTAGAAAGCAATTTCAGATACAGCGGGCCTAAACCTAGAACGAAGGAATCAGGAATTATTTTGTTGGCAGATACGGTGGAGGCTGCTACAAGAACGCTTGAAAACAAAAGCAAGGAAGGAATTGAAAATTTTATAAGGTATTTAGTAAAATCAAAAATGGACGATAAGCAGCTAAGCGATTCTGACTTGACTTTAGGAGAAATAGAAAAAGTAGTCCAATCGTTTATAAATACATTGCAAGGTGTTTATCACGAAAGAATAAAGTATCCTAAAATGGATGAAAAAATGAAAAAAAATTAAAACTAAAAAATGGAGAAAACTATGTTAGACATTGATATAACTTATGATATTGAACAAATTGATAATTTTTTTGATGAAGAAAAAATAAAGGAATTTGTTAGTTACATCTTAAAAGATGAATACAAGGAAGAATTTGACAAAAATGAATACTATTTATCATTATTAATTACAACAAATGAGCAAATTCAGGAAATAAACTGTGAATACCGTCAAAAAGATGCTCCAACCGATGTAATTTCCTTTGCATACAATGAAACAGAAAACTTCGGAGCAGTAAATATGCTAGGCGATATTGTAATCTCAATCGAGCGTGTGAAAGAACAATCTAGTGAATATGGACATTCTGATGAGCGGGAATTTTATTATGTTTTGTGTCACGGAATGTTACATTTATTGGGATACGATCATATTGAAGAGCAAGACAAAGTTGTTATGAGAAAACGGGAAGAAGAAATTTTAAGTAAATTTAATTATAAAAGATAAAAAATAGAAAGGAGCAGAAGTTTTGGCGAAAAAAAATAAAGATGGAGAAAATAAAAAAGGGAGAAAATCAATATTTTCGTTGTTTCATAGGAAAGATAGGTATAAATGGGATATAAAAAAGGAGAGAGCAAGAGACAAAAGACTGGTAGATAGTTTTAATTTTGCAATTGAGGGGATGATTTCGGCATTACAGAATGAAAAACATATGAAAGTTCACATACTTTCTGCAATTATTATTGTAATTCTGGCAATTGTAATAAATGCGAGTAAAGTGGAAATTCTTATAATTTCATTGTCTGTGTCTTTTGTAATAATTACAGAACTTATAAATACAGCGGTTGAGGCACTTGTGGATTTGATTTCGCCTGAAAGACATCCGCTGGCAAAACTGGCTAAGGATGTTGCGGCTGGAGCTGTACTAGTTGCTGCGATAAATGCCATTTGCGTGGGATATCTGCTGTTTTATGATAAATTGCTTGATATTTTTGACGGGAAAAATAAGTTGCATGTTATTGCAGGAAGAAAGGGAAATATTGCAATTTTAATTCTAATTTTGGTTTCAATCTTAGTTATCGTATTAAAATCATTTTTTCAAAAGGGAACTCCACTTGAAGGTGGTATGCCTAGTGGACATAGTGCAATAGCTTTTTCTGCTTTTGGGATTTTGCTTTTTATGACATCAGATATAAGAATTTTAGTTTTAGGTTTCTTTATGGCTGCTTTAGTGGCACAAAGCCGTGTCAAATCTGGGATTCATAGTATTCGGGAAGTTCTGGCTGGAGGACTGCTAGGTTTTTCAGTAGCATTTATAATATTGTTTGTAATGTTAAAATTTGGAATTTTATATAACTGATAAAAGATTTAAGAGCAGCTTAAGAATTGTATTAATGGTTATTAGCTGCTTTTTTGATTATACACTTGAGTATCTTTAATATTGAACCAGTAAAATCAAATAATTTTAGGAATTGTAGTATGGGTAACAACTTGTTGAGTTAAGTTTCGTTTTAAAGTAATATTATTAAAAACCTGAATTTTAAAAATTTCTTTTATTATTCAGTAATTTTTTATCTCTTTAAAGTTTGCTTTTATTTTTGATAAATTTTACAAAATATAGTATAATAAAAACATTGGAATATATTATATAATTTTTGAAAAAATACAATAAAATTTAGAAAAGGAGGAAAGAATGATCTACCTAGATAACTCAGCAAGTACAAAACCACGTAAAGAAGTTATAGATACGCTGATTCAGACAATGGAAGAAGAGTATGCAAATCCTGATGCTATCCACGATTTCTCATATAAAATTCTATTAAAAATCAAAAAAGCCAAAAAGATAGTAGCTGATTATTTGAAAGTTGAAGCTGAGCAAATTTTTTTTACAGCTGGAGGCGGAGATGGAAATAATCTTCTCCTGCAAGGAATTATTAATGTTAATTCACGAATGAGAAAACATCTGATCACGACAAAAATAGAGCATCCATCGGTTTACGAAGTATTCAAACATTATGAGAATATAGGCTTTGAAGTAGATTACCTAAATGTAGATAAAGATGGATTTGTGAATTTGGAAGAACTAAAAGACATTATTAGAGAAGACACAGCGATAGTTTCAGTTGGAGCAGTAAATAGCGAAACGGGGGCAATTCAAGATTTGAGGAAAATTTCTGAGATTATTAAGGGAAAAAATAAGAATACATATTTCCATACAGATTTTGTGCAAGGACTAGGATGTACAAATATAAAATTTGATAAAATTCCTGTAGATGCAATAACAATAAGCGGACATAAAATTTATGCACCAAAAGGAATCGGGGCAATCTATGTGAACAAAGGTGTAAAACTGACAAATGTGATTTATGGTTCAAATGCTGAAAATGGAATTGTAAAAAGAACAATGCCAACAGAATTAATTTTAGCATTCGCAAAAGCTGTGGAAATTTTGGCAAAGGAAGAAAAAAAGGAAATGGAGCATTCACAAAAGCTAAAAGAAATGCTAGCAAATAAAATTTCTGAAGAAATTGAAGATATTAAGTTTAATTCTTCTCTCGATCCTGAAAAATCCAGCCCAAAAGTACTGAATGTATCGTTTAACAGAACAAAAGGTGAAGTGTTGACACATTTTTTAGGAATGTATCAAATTTATGTTTCTACAGGCTCAGCTTGCTCATCGAAAAAGGGGAACAGCAGAATACTGGAAGTTATGGGACTTAATCAGTCAGAACTGGATGGAGCGATAAGATTCAGCTTTTCAAAGGATAATACAACAAAAGAAATTGGCGAAGTTGTGGAAAGGCTGAAGGAAAGTGTGCAAAAAATAAGAAAAATGAAATAAAATGGCATTTATAATTTATTTAAGGAAAGGGAAGAAATGAGTAATTATACTGATAAAAAGTTGTTAAATGCGATAGGACTTTCTTATGGAGAATTATCGTTAAAAGGTAAAAACAGAGGACAATTTGAGAAAAAATTGAGAAATAAGATTAACAAGGTGTTAAAAGGATTTGATTATCAGTTATTCGATGATTTGTCGAAATTGTATGTTTTAATAAATTCTGAAAATTTGGATGAAATTACTGATAAACTAAGAAAAGTGTTCGGAATTGTAGGACTTAATCAATCTGCAAAAGTTGAAAGAAATGATGAATTTATTAAGGAAAAGGTATTAGAATTTGCAAATTATGCTTATGAACAGGGAGCCAGAACTTTTAAAATAAAAGTTAACAGAAGTAACAAGGGATTTGAGAAAAAATCTATGGACTATGCTCGTGAATTAGGAGGTCATGTACTTGTAAACAGTTTGTTTGAACAAGTTAAAATGAAAGATCCAGATATTATGATAAATGTGGATATTAGAAAAAATGTTTATATTTATACGGACAGAATAAAAACTTATGGAGGATTACCGCTTGGTTCAACAGGAAAAGGACTTGTCCTTTTATCAGGTGGAATAGACAGTCCAGTTGCATCCTTTATGATGGCAAAAAGAGGAATGAGATTAAACTTTGTCACTTTTCACAGTTTTCCATTTACAAGCCATCAGGCTCTGGAAAAAGTAAAAGAATTAACAGATATTTTATCACTTTATGTTGGAAAGACGAGACTTTATTCATTAAATATACTAAAAATTCAGGAAGCGATAAACATTCAGACAAAAAAAGATTTAGCTACAATTTTGACACGACGAGCTATGATGCGTCTAGCTGAAAGATTATCTGGCGTAATGCAGTATCAGGCTTTAATTACAGGGGAAAGTCTAGGACAAGTAGCTTCACAAACGATGGGAGGTCTTACATGTACGAATGCCTCTGTTGAAAAGCTGCCAGTATTTAGACCACTTATTGGAATGGATAAAACTGAAATAATTGAGATTGCAAAAGAAATTGAGACTTATGAAAAGTCTATTGAGCCATATGAAGATTCATGTGTGATTTTTGCTCCTAAACATCCAGTTACAAATCCTAAATTGGAAGATGTTTTGGCTGAAGAAGCTAAAATCGAGAATTATGATGAAATTATGAATGAAATCTTTGAAGAAAGGGAATATTTTAATTTCGGATAAATTCGTGTATTTGATTAAATAATCTAAAATAAATGTATTTTAGTTTATAATTTATAATAATTGTATGCATTAGAACATTTAATAAAATAAAATAATAAAAAAGAAAATGGAGAAAATTTATGAAAGAAAAAAAAGAAGGAAGTATAAAAAAAAGAATAGATGAAATGAAGCGAATAATTTATTTAATTTATAGAAATTATCGAGATGGAGAAACACAGATACTTGCGATTTCCTTGACATATTATTCCCTTTTGGCAATATTTCCAGTCGTTGCACTTATTCTGGGAATTACAAAGGGATTTGGACTGGACAAGCTATTTATACAGAAATTTTTTGAATTATGGCCAGGAAATAATGGAATCTTAAAAGTAATCATAGATGTGGCTCAAAGATTATTGTTGTCTACAGAAAGTAGTATATTAACAAGTGTGGGAATTATTATATTGATTTATTCGGCAGTAAAGGTTTTGATAATGCTGGAAAATTCATTCAATAAAATTTGGAAAATAAATAAAAAAAGATCAATGACAAGAAGAGTTATTGACTATGTTGCAATTATATTTTTAGGGCCAATATTTTTTGTATTATTATCAACATTAAATTCATTTGTTGCCGATGAAGTTATAAGAAACTTTCCAAATAATCCAATTTTAATAAATTTGGTTGTCGGACTTTTGGGACCTGCTACGTACATTATTTTGTTCAGTTATTTATTTTACATTATTCCAAACACAAATGTCAAAATTAAGCCTGCTGTTTTTGCAGGAGTTGTAACGACAGTTCTAACTTTTGGATGGAAATTACTATTTTTGTTGCTTCAGTCCTCTATTACAAAATACAATATAATTTATGGAAGTCTAGCATTAATTCCTATTTTTTTAATTTGGGTTCAATATGTCTGGGTAACAATTTTACTGGGAGCACAGATAGCGTTTTCAATACAGACATCAGATGAATTTTTATACAATGAAAAAATTGAAATGCCGATAAAAGTTAAAAGAGAAGCTGGAGTTTTGATTTTATCATTAATTATTAAAAATTTTGTTGAAAAAAAAGAAGCGTTTACATATCAAGAATTGACAGACAGACTTGGAATGGAAGTATTTTTTATAAAAGAGATTTTATCAGACCTAGAAAAAATGGGATTTATCAATGAAGTATTTTATGATAAAAATTCTGACAGTCAATATCAGGTTGCTTACAGTCCTGAATCTATAACAATCAGAGAATATATGAAAAAATTTGATACTAAAAATATAGAGTATTATGAAGATATTTTTGATAATTTAAATGAAGAAGATCAAAGCATTCTTGAAAAAATAAGAGAAAAACTGGCAATGAAAAAAATTGAAGAATCTGATACAGAAGCTGAAATGTCTAAAAAGGAATCAACTTCTGAAGAAACGGAAGATAAAGTTGAGATTTTTCAAAACTCTGAGAAACATAGAAAATCTGATGATTTGACAATAGATTTTCAAATTTCTAAAAAAGATAAGGAACTAAAAGAAAATTTTTATGAAAATGAGCCTGAAGAAATATTTCAAAATGATGAGGAAGCTAATGAAAATGAAGAAGAGATTCAAAATCAGATAGATGAAAGTGAAACAGAAGATGTAAAAATAAATTATGAACATTTTGAAAGTAACGGAAAAAAAGCAAAATATGAAGATGGAAGTTGGAAGTTCTTTTAAATTTCAAATTAAAGGAGAACATTATAAATGGGATTAATAATAATAATTATTGCAATAGTTAATATTATTACAATTATAGCTACAATTAGTTTCATTAATAAAAAAAATAATGAAAAAGGGGAAAAAGAGCTATTAAGTCAGCTTAATGAAAATAATAAACAAAATTTTGAAGAGAATAAAAAAAAATTTGATGAAATTGAAAAAAGCATAAATTTAAACACAAAAAATAATTTATTGGAAGGAATAGGTAATTTAGGGATAATTTTATCTGAAAATAATGAAAAACTACTTTTGAAATTTAATGGACTTGGACAAAATTTAAGTAGTACAATGAATGAAAATAATCAGTTGCTATTTAAAAATAATACAGAAAATAATCAACTCTTAACTTCAAATATGAATAACAACATTCAAAAGTTATCAGTTAGATTAAATGAGAATAATCAGGATTTGACCAAAAATATAAATGAGTTTAAGGATAGTCTTACTCAAAATTTAAATGAGAATTTTGAAAAATTAAGTCAAAAAGTTGAAAATAGGCTTGATTTAATGAATATGAAAGTCGAAGAAAGGTTATCAAAAGGCTTTGAAGAAACAACGAAAACTTTTGGAAATGTACTGGAAAGATTGGGAAAAATTGATGAAGCTCAGAAAAAAATTGAAACATTATCAAGTAATGTTGTTTCTCTTCAGGATATTTTAACAGATAAAAAAAGCCGTGGAATTTTTGGAGAAGTACAGCTTTACCAAATTTTATCTTCAGTTTTTGGAGAAAAAAATGACAAACTTTATCAAAAGCAGTACAAACTTTCAAATGGAACAATCGCTGATTCCATCATTTTTACTCCAGAACCTCTCGGAAATATTGCAATTGACTCAAAATTTCCATTAGAAAATTATAGAAGAATGTACAGTAGTGAATTATCGCAACCTGAAAGAGAAAATGCTAAAAAAGATTTTTCAAATGATTTGAAAAAGCACATAGATACAATTTCTTCAAAATATATTATAAAAAATGAAACAAGCGAACAAGCAATATTATTTTTACCAGCTGAAGCAATTTTCGCCGAAATAAATGCATATCACACAGACATCATTGAATATGCTTACAAGAAAAATGTCCGAATTGCCTCACCTACAACATTAATATCAGTATTGACTGTAATTCAGGTTATGATGATAAATTTAGAAAGAGATAAATATGCCAATATAATTCAGCAAGAACTGGAAAAATTGAACCTCGAATTTACAAGATACCGCACTCGTTGGGATAATTTGCAAAAAAATATCGAAAAAGTTTCAAAGGATGTAAAAGAAATTAATACAACTTCAAATAAAATAAGTAAAAGATTTACAGAAATCTCAAATGTAAAATTTGAAGAAAAAAAAGAAAGTAATAATATTAAAAATTTAAAAATTCTAGTTGAAGAATAATAAATAAACAAAAAAAAACAGACAGGAGCAAAGAATGTCAAAAAATGGAATAATATTTGGGAAATTTTACCCTCTTCATATAGGACATGTAGATTTTATTCAAAGAGCCAGTGGTTTTGTAGATAATCTATACATTTTTGTCTGTAGTGACAATGAAAGAGATAAAAAACTTTTTGAAGAATCAAAAATGAAAAAGATGCCAACTATAAAAGACAGAATCAGATTTGTGGAAAAAACTTTCAGACATCAAAAAAATATAAAAGTCATACATATGGCAGAAGACGGAATTCCATTTTATCCAAACGGCTGGAAACTATGGAGCGAACGAGTGCAGGAAATTCTTTTAACAAATAATATAAAAATTGATATAATTTTTACAAATGAAACTCAAGATATACAAAATTATAAAGATAATTTCTTAACATTACCAAATTTTGAAAAATCTTTTAATAAAAATTTAGAAATAAAAGTAATAGATGTAAAAAGAAAAAATATTCAACCAGTTTACAAATATTCAAATGTAAAAAAATTATATGAAGATCCTGAAAAACATAAACTGAAAGAGACATTATTTATAAATATAGAAAAAGGAGTATTTAGTCAAGCAAAATTTGATAGTGAACCAGAATTAAAGTTTGCAAGAATTATAGAAAGGGATAAAGAGGTAAAAAATTGGTTAAGACCTTCAACTAATGAACTTAATATTTATTATAATAGAAGTAAAAGATATGAACCAGATTTTATAGTAGAAACAGAGGATTGTATCTATTTAACAGAAGTAAAAGGTGAAGATAAAATAAATAATGCAGATGTAATTTCTAAAAAAGAAAGAGGGATAGAATATTGTAAAATAGCATCTAAATTTTCAAAGGCAAATAATTACAAAAAATGGGAATATTTATTTATACCTGCTGGAAAAATTCAAAATAATAGTTCATTTAAAATGTTAAAAGAAAACTTTATAGAAAAATAAAATATTTGATTTAATGAAAGAAGGCATTGTAATTAATTGAAATAAAAAAGGAGACCAACTATGAAAATAAAAATAAAACCAAGTACATTAAATGGAAAAATAGAAATACCACCGTCAAAAAGTTATTCGCATAGAGCAGTGATTGCAGCGGCATTAGCTGAAAGCGGGAAAAAGTCAACGATTGATAATTTAAAGTTTTCTGTGGATATTACGACAACAACGGATATTATGGAAAATTGGGGTGCGAAAATTAAAAGATTTGAGAGTGCTCTTGAGATTATCGGGAATGATGGGAAAGTTGTTCCGAAGGATAAATATGTACAATGTAATGAGTCGGGATCTACAATCAGGTTTTTGATACCG
>ERZ772924.1361-NODE-1361-length-11577-cov-110.100503_pt1 | contig 11577 bp, 7 predicted proteins | sample MGYA00512116_ERZ772924 | MGnify/ENA primary metagenome ERZ772924 (study PRJEB29015, sample SAMEA2737920) | human oral metagenome | biome: human oral; feature: human-associated habitat; material: dental | place: China | collected 2134 ...
CGATGCGCTCATACGTGATGGTGACACCGAACACGCACTCACCGAATTGGCCCTGCTCATATCGGTCAGCGAACGCATGCTTGGCGACAACCACATATTTGTGGCCGGCCTCATCAGCAAATATGCCCACTACCTCATGCAAAGGGGCAAATATCAAGATGCTTACACCAAATTCCATCATGCGGCGCAACTCACATACCACCACTACGGGCCCACCAGTGAGGAATGGCTTTATCTCCGCGGAAAAACCGCCGAATGTATAACATACCTGGGAAAATACGAAGAAGCCGGTCAGATATTTTCCGAACTCCTCACCACCCGTCGACGCCTCTACGGAAATGACCATCCAGGCATATTAGGAACCTGGATAAACTACCTGGTTTGTTTAGAGAAACAGCGCGATTACCCCAAAGCGCTCGCCGAAGCCGAATTATTGCTCCCATTCTGCACCAAACTCTTAGGCAACCACCATAACTCCACCCTCTATGTGCGTAGTAAATATGCCGCAATCCTAAGGGGGATCGGGAAACCCAACCTGGCATTGATAGAAATCCACCGCCTCCTCATAGCCAGGCGTGACGACTTAGGCCCGGACCACATAGACACGCTCAATACCCGCGGCCACCATGCCGCCTGCCTCAGCGAACTCGGTCGCAGCAACGAAGCCTACGCCGAAATGACCAGACTTCTTGCCGACTACCGGCGAATTCTCGGACCAGAACACCCAGAAACCCTCACCGTGTGGCATAACTATATAGCCAGCCTCGCCAATGCCGGCTACACCAACGAAGCAGTATCGGAAGCCCACACCCTCCTCATCGCCCGTCGGCGTCTCCTAGGCGCCGACCATGTTGAAACCCGCCAAACCTGGCGCAATTACGCCATCATGCTGGCCGATGCCGGCCGTTTTCACGAAGCCGCTGCCGAACTCGCCCAACTCACGGAAATATCGACGAACCAAAAAGGCGAATTCCACCCCGACACCGTGGATCTTCGCAGCCGGTATGCCCACTGCCTACTCGGAAGCGACCAAATCTTTGACGCATACACGGAATTTCAGCGTGCCAGGGAAGGTGCCCGCCGACTCCACGGCGAAAACGATGATCGAACCTTCTACCTGCGCATACGATGCACCGACTGCCTCATGGACATAGGCGATTACGAAAAAGCCCTCTGCGAATGGGAACACCTGCTCCACGATTCCCGCCAGGCGCGCGGCGAAGATCACCCCGAAACACTCAAACTCTGGAACGACTACGCATGGGCACTATTTGCAAGCGAAAAAATTGCCGAAGCCCATTTGGAATATGAGTTTCTCATCCCCGAATGTGTGCGAATCCTGGGGGAGCACGACCCGCAGACCGTGGCCTACCAGGAGCTATCCCAAAAAGTGGCGGAGTATTTCTGCCAGGGGTAGCGTCGAAAAGCAACACTAGACAACCGGGGTTGTACAGTTAAAGAATGATTGCAACAAGCACCCAGCTGAAAACCCATTTGGCGGAGCTTCAAGAGCGGTCGGGCATGCACCACCCGGACACCTATAGGGCCTGGAACGAGTACATTGATGCGCTCGTGGCGGAGAACCAACTGGATGCGGCGGCGGCGGAATTCAGTGCGCTGCTGACTGTGCAGGAGCAAAGCTATGGGAAGAAAAGCAGCGAAACCATCCCACTCCGCCGCAGATTTGCCAACTTCCTGTATCAGGCGGGTGATGTGCGGGACGCAGGCACACAATTCGCGGTCCTCCAGGAAGTAGCGGCACACAACCTCGGGCCGGAACACCTCGAAACCCTCCACGCACAAGAACAAGTAGCACAATGCCTCAACCGGCTCGGCAATGTTGAAGGTGCCACCCAAATATTTTCCCGAGTGTATACCTCCCGCCGCCACGTGCAAGGCAAAGATCACCCCGACACCCTGACAAGTTGGGCACACTACACGGTATCCTTAGGCAAAACCGGAAAACACAAAGAAGCCCTGGCGGAATGCGAAAAACTCCTCCCTAGATTCACCGCCGTATGGGGCGAAACCGACGAACGCACCGTCATCATGCACGCCAAACGCGCCGCCGCCCTCCACGCACTCCAACGCTACGACGAAGCGATCGAAGAATACGAACAAACAATCGAATCCTATGTGCGGGTTTTCGGTCCCGCCGACCCCTCCACCTTTAAAATCCGCAACCAATACGCCATCTGCCTCAGCAACGCCCACCACGCCGACGCCGCAGTCGCCCACACCGCCGCATTACTCGACGACTCCCGGAAAGTCTTCGGGCCCCACCACCCCAAAACACTCCGATACTGGAACAGCTACGCGGCCGGACTCGCCAACCAAAACGAGCTCGAAGAATCCCTCATGGAATTCCACGACCTCCTCGCCACCCGACTCGAACTCTTTGGCGAAAACCACCCCGACACCCTTCACACCATACTGGGATACGCCAAAATCCTCGACGGCGCCAACCGGCACGAAGACGCCGCCGAATTCTACCGCGCCCTCATCGACCTTGTTATCAAAGACCGTGGCGAAAACCACCCCGACGTGATTCGGCTCCGCACTATCTACGCCCGCAGCCTCCTCGCCGCTGGTAACTATGAGAAGGCCAGCACCGAATTCGACCTAGCCCGCCGCGCCGCCCGAGACGTGTTTGGAGAAACCCACAAGCGACATTTCGTCATTTGGTCCCAATACGCGACCACCCTGGTGTGTCTCGACCGATACGAGGAGGCACTGACCGAATTCGAGGGGCTCCTAGCGGTGTCCCGACAAATCAACGGCGACGACAGCCTAGAGACCATCGAACTCCGCTACGACTACATGCGCACTCTCTTCGCCCTGGGTTGGGTAGACGACGCCTGGTCCGAATACGACGCATTGGTGCAGGACTGCACCCGCATCTACGGGGAAGATCACTCAACAACCCGGCATGTCCAAGAGTTTGGGGCGCAGTTTGCCGGCGAGATCGCAGAACCCAAGAACCCTGTAGAGTGAAAACATGGATGAGACCCAGAACACAACCCCGAACGAACCTTCCCGCGAAAACCCCCACGAGCACGAGGCCCCCAAAGCTGAAACCCCTAAAGGTGAGCCCCCCAAAGCCAAGCCTCACAAAACCGAGGGCCCTAAAACCGAGAACGCCGAAACCACCGCGGAGGAACCGACGCCGCTATCCCGGCTGGAACACATGCGGCAATCCTTAGGGGCGGAACATCCTGATACCCTCGCAGCATGGCGAGACTACACCACCTCGCTCATGGCCGATAAGAAATACGCGGAGGCCCGACCCCAACTCGGGAAACTCGTAGCAGCATGCGAAAAAGTGTTCGGTGACAAGGATCCCGTGACGGTGAATAATCGTGCCGACTGGGCCAGGTGCTTCGCGGAAACCACACTGTACGAGCCGGCGCTAGAACAATACACCACGGTAGCGGTGCGTCGGGAAGAACTGCTAGGAAAGCAGAATCCGGCAACGCTGGACGCCCGGTATTCGGTAGTGGAATGCCTGCTTGCCCTGCAGCGGGACGCGGACGCCACGGAACTTCTGGGGCCGGTGGTGGCGGACTGTCGCGCCGGGTTGGGGGACACGGACGAGCGGACCCTATTGGCGTGGGGGAAATGGGTGCAGCTGTTGGAAGACCAGGGCCGGTACGAGGAGGCGCTACGCCAGTATAAGGAGCTGTCCACGCATCGGCAGGCAGCGGCCGGCACGAGCGGGGGCCATGGGAGTGGAAGCGTGGGGGAGCGGGTTGACGAGCTGATCGCGGAGACACAGCGGGTGTGTGGCCCGTATGTGGCGCGGACTCGGCGGACGCTAGAAGAAGCGGACGACCGGTATCAGGTGAGCAAGAAGCTGCGGACTTTTGGGTCGTTGATGCAGGATAAATGGCGTTCGCGCCGCCAGGGCGAGTAGTCGCCATCGCTTGTCGACGCCCGCATGGTGGGGTTGGGCCTGGTAGGGAGGGATTTTGCTAGCAGAGGCGAAACGGTGGCGATTCGGGATCCGCTGCATGAATTGATTGATTTTAGCAACCAATGAAATGCTTTTGCTAGTGAAGTGAGGAATCTCTACAGTGAGAATGCGCACAGCTGGGAGAGGCTCTGCCTATATGTCGAGAGTTTTAGCGGGGTTATAGTCAGCTGGCAGCGTGGTGACGGTGATAATAATGGCGTCGTGTGGGGTTGGTTGGCAGAATTGGTGATAATGGGGGTGAGGATAGCAAGATCACAGTAGGGATATTTTCGAAACCTATTTATGGTATTGAGCTGCCCTTATTGCGGATTGTTTGGCGGGGAATGGTTGTCTTCAGGTGGGCGTAACTGAAAAACAGAACCATGATTGGGTCAGCTAATAAGAGCCAATAGGGCGAGTGTGTACAGTGAGGATATGGGACGAAATGCGGAAGATATCACCCAGGAGCTGAAGCAGAGATTTACCCAGATCTGGCGGCTTAATGGTGCGTATGATCCCGAAACTCTCGCGGCCCTGACCTATTACGTTGCAGTGTTATTGGAATACCGTAACGAGCTTAAGCCCTCGGCGTTGCCGGCAGCCGCCACCAGCATCGCCGATCTGGTTGCTGAACTTCGCCATGACTATGGCGAATATCACCCGGCTACCTGTGCTGCCCGAACAAAAAACGCCGAGATTCTTCAGGCCATGGGCCAATATGAGGAGGCTCGTACCTTATTCCGTAAAAGCGCAGATGGATTCGAACAAGCATACGGAAAAGCGAATGTGTCGGTTTTGGATTTGCGGAATAAGGCTGCCGATTGTCTTGCCAAGCTTGGCCGATTTTCCGAGGCGCTCCCGGAATTTATGGATGTGCTTGAACAGCAGCGTCATATTCTTGGCCCCCATAATCCCGACACGCTCCTTACTTGGACCGAGGTGATGATTTGCCTTGATGAGGTGGGTCGTGTCACTCAGGCACTGGCCGAGGCTGAACAGCTTCTTGCGGTTCGCGTGCAGGTCTCTGGCGAAAATCACCCAGATACCCTGCTGATTCGCTATAAATATGCGGGGCAACTTCGTGCCATGGGGCGGCCCGGCGAGGCCCTGATCGAGTATCAGGCGGTGTTGGATGGCCGCCGGAAGACCCTGGGGGAGTATCATCCGCGTACCTTTGTCGCCTGGGGTGCGGTGGGGACCTGCCTCATGGATGTGGGGAGGCTCGACGCGGCCATTGATGAGTTTGGTCGTGCGCTTCAGGCGGCCCAAAAATCCCTCGGAATCCACCATAATCAAACACTCATTCTATGGAATGATTGGATTGGGTGTCTGCTCCGCAACCATGATTTTTACCGGGGCATCTCGGAGCTGAAAAAGCTCCTTGCCGTTCGGAAAAAGGTCAATGGTCTCGATAGTCCCCAAACGTTAGAAACCTGGTACGCCTACGCCTATTACCTTTACGCTACTAAACAATTCCCCGAGGCTGCCCGGGAATTGCCAGATATCCTCGCTCGATTCGAACAACTCTATGGGACTTTGGATGAGGAAACCACAACGGTGCGATTGACCTACGCCCAAACCCTTTATGCCACTCGCCACTTGGTCGGCGCCTGTGATGAATACCATAGGGTGATTGCCGCGTATCAGCAGCAATCCCATCAGGACCCCATGAAATTTCTCGTTGTCCGCAGCGAATATTCCCGCTGCCTGCTAGAACTTGGTCGCTTTGAAGAAACCCTCACCGAACTTTCCACCATTGTGGAACAGGCCCGGCAGGTTTATGGTGATGATGATGAAGAAACATTCAAGGCCTGGAATAACTATGCATGGGGCCTTTATAAGGCGGGTATGATTTCCGAGGCCCAGTTCGAATATGAGTGTCTCCTGGATGCTACCGTCCAAAAATTGGGGCCGACGCATCCCATTATCTTAGGCATTCACGAAACATTATCAGATATAGCTACACAGCTTGGGTAAGGCGTCGATAAGTAAACCAGGTTTGAGCAGGCATAATAGGTTTTTTTCACTTCCAACAACGCTAGTTTGCGTTCTCCATTGTACAGTAAGGGCTATGAGCACCGAAAACCTAAAGCAGCAATTAGAATACTCCCAACAAACTTTAGGGCCAGAACACCCACAGACCCTTGCGGTGTGGGATTCCTATATCGAAAGTTTGATCGCCTCATACTGCATAGACGAGGCGATCGAGGAGCTCAGCAACCTCGTCGCCGTTTATGAACAAACACGGGGCAAATATCACCTGGAAACCAGCGTCGTGCGCAGCAAATATGCCTATTTTCTCCGCCAGGCACAGGACATGGATCAGGCTTATGAGGAGTACGCCATAGTGGCAGAAGGTTTTCGGTATGTCAATGGGGAGCTGCACCCCGACACGCTATTTGTCCGGCAACAATTTGTCGAATGTGCTCTCGAATTGGGTGAATACGAAGAAGCGCTTCCCCTGCTGCAATCCCTGCTCAACGATTGCCGCTATGTTTTCGGGCCCACCAATCCTGCTACCATCACCACGTGGAAGAATTATGTGACCTGCCTTTCCGAGCTAGAGCGGGATGAACAGGCCTTGGCCGAGGGGCGAGAGCTGCTCCCTACCTGCCTGAACGTTTTGGGCCCCGACCATCGAGATACCGTGTATCTCCAGGGCATGTATGCCACTCTACTTCGTAACTGTGGCCACCTTGCCGAGGCCGCCGAACAGTTCGGTTATGCCCTCGCGGGCCGCCGTAACCTTTACGGCCCCGAGCATCCCCGCACCCTCAACGTCTGGACCCAATACGCCAGCACCCTTGCCGAGGCCGGGCAGTTCAAACAGGCGCTCCCCGAATTGCGGTCCCTCCTCGATGCTTATCGACGCGCGACCGGCGAGGACAGCCCCGAAACCCTGGAAGCCTGGAACACCTACGCCCTCTACCTTTACGAGGCCAGAGCCTGGTGGGAAGCCCTGGCCCAATACGAAGCGCTTACCCAATTCCATGAAAATAATCAAGGGGAATACGGCCGAGACACCAATATTGCTCGGGGTCGCTATGTGCTCTGTCTTCGTGCAGTCGAACGCTATTTCGATGCTTTTGCCGAGTGCGCCAAGGTGGTTGAGGGCTGCCGGAAAGTGTATGGTGATAAGCATTTTGTCACCCTCCATGCGCGCACCGAATACGCCCATTGCCTCGTTGATCTGCACCGCTACGATGAAGCCCTGGCAGCTTGGGCGGCGCTGCTCGACGATAGTCGGGAGGTGAATGGGCCAGAATCCGAAAAGACGCTTTCCGTGTGGAACCACTATGCCTGGACGCTCTTTCATGCAGGTAGGGTCTCCGAAGCTGAAGTTGAATACGAATTTTTGATCGAAGAGACCGTCCGTATCCTGGGCGCAGATCATCCTTTTACTAAAAACTTTCGAGAAGTAGCGCAACGCGTCGCCACCCATCTAGACAAAAAATAGGGTAATTTGTGGCGCGGGGGTCCCCCTGAATGGGCGGATAAGGTAACCCGTAATTATCACGGTCAGCGCAATAATCGGGAGCAGCACAATAAATAACCTCAATTTTCCGGCCACGTAGGCTAGCCATACCACGAATTTATTGCTTAAACTGACCACGGAGGCGCTTCTTACCGTCCGTGCGGAAATTTTGGCTTGCTCCGGCGAGTTGTTCCGCCTGATGGTATGGCGCTGACTACAATATAGCGCGCATACCGCGTGAAAACCTACAAAGCGGGATAGCAACAACAGAAACTGCCATTTCCATTGTCACTATCCCACTTCGTTAAACAGCACCCGTCACTTGTATGAGTAGCAAGGGTCACGGTAGCCCCAGCGAGGCAGGAATCCAACACTGTTGGCTTCTTCTCGGATTCCCGCTAGTTATGACTACCCGAAACCACTAATACAAGTATAAGAGCCGGGTGCTGTTTTTGTATCACCTTTGCGAGGAGAAGGCAACCATTGTCAGGCCAAAAACCTCACCTGATTATCACAATAGATGATTATCATCATCGCTGAAATCTAAAGTCAGATGTAGCCGTTCAAGACACTTGGTATTTTCATGGACTTACCCGATAGAAGCCATATAATTATCCATGATGGAACCGATAAAGGGGGAGGCTATGGGGTAATCCAAAAGGCGTAAAGCGTTAACAAGTATAAGTGCTTCTGTTTGATGCAGGGGTGGTAACTGGGGCCTTGTTCTAGAGGGCAAGCGCGGGTGTTGGATAGCGCGGATGTTGATGGTGCTTTGTGGCGCTATTTCGCCGCAGTTGGTTGTGCTCATGGGCCTGGGTAATCGAGCTGACGTGGGGCAATGCCGGGCATCATTGGGGTTTTGCCTGCGGAGGTTCTTGCAGGCTACTGGATTTGTGGAATCCGCTCCCGTTTGGGTGGAGCATTATGCAACAGATTACCATGGGCATGGGAGCGAAGCGCTGATAAAAGCGGAAACTAGGGCATGGTATTGACTTAGGATTAAGGATTTTCTTTTAATATTTTATGGGGGAGTGCTCACATACCTGACTGTGACTTAGTTTGACTCTGATGATAGAGTAGCAAGGTCAGTCAATTCTAAGTCGCCCCACGAAAACCGCGGGGTATCAACCAAACACAAAATTTTCCTGCCAGCCCTATGGCTGCGTGAGGAGCCAGGAGGCTAAGTGTCCGCCATTCTTCAGGCATTTAAGGATGCGGATCTGCGCAAGAAAATACTTATTTCTCTTGCCCTGATCATTTTGTACCGCATCGGTGCCCAGATACCGTCGCCGGGTGTTGATTACGTTTCCATTTCAGCACGTATTCACCAGTTGACATCCGATTCTCAGGGTGTCTACGCCTTAATCAACCTGTTCTCTGGCGGCGCCTTGCTGCAACTGTCCATTTTTGCCATTGGCGTGATGCCCTACATCACTGCCTCTATTATTGTGCAGCTACTTACCGTGGTGATTCCCCGGTTTGAAGAGTTGAAAAAAGAGGGGCAATCCGGCCAGGCCAAAATGGACCAGTACACCCGGTACCTCACATTGGCGTTAGCCCTGCTGCAATCGTCTGGCATTGTGGCCCTCGCCGACCGGGAACAACTCTTAGGTCAGGGCACCCGGGTGCTCAAAGAAGGCCGCACCCTCTTTGACCTCATCATCCTCGTGCTCGTCATGTCGGCCGGCGCGGTGCTGGTGATGTGGCTGGGTGAAATCATCACTGAACGGGGCGTGGGCAACGGCATGTCACTGCTCATCTTTGCCGGCATTGCTACCCGCATTCCCGCTGACGGAGCCAATATCCTCCACGGTTCCGGTGGGCTCGTCTTCAGCCTTGTGCTTGCTGCCGTTATTATCCTGGTTGTGGGTGTGGTCTTTGTGGAACAGGGCCAGCGCCGCATTCCCGTACAATACGCCAAGCGCATGGTGGGCCGGCGCCAATACGGCGGCTCCTCCACCTACTTGCCGCTCAAGGTTAATCAGGGTGGTGTGATCCCGGTGATCTTCGCCTCCTCGCTGATCTATATGCCGGTGCTCATCACCCAAATCGTGAACTCCGGTTCCCCCACCCCGCCGGATAACTGGTGGCAGCGTAACGTTATTCAATACTTGCAAACCCCTTCGTCGTGGCAGTACATCGTGCTGTACTTTGTGCTCATCATCTTCTTCTCCTACTTCTACGTGTCGGTGCAATATGATCCGGCTGAGCAGGCGGAGAACATGAAGAAATACGGTGGTTTCATTCCGGGCATTCGTCCTGGTCGGCCCACCGCAGAATACCTGGGCTATGTGATGAACCGACTCCTCTTCGTTGGTGCTCTCTACCTGGGTGTGATTGCTATCCTCCCGAATATTATGCTGGACTTTGGGGTGTCCGCCCGGGCTGGCTCATCCACACCGTTCGGCGGCACTGCAATCCTCATTATGGTTTCGGTTGCCTTGACCACCGTCAAGCAAATCGAATCCCAACTCCTGCAAAGCAACTACGAAGGACTTTTGAAGTAATATGCGACTCGTACTCCTCGGCCCTCCTGGCGCCGGCAAAGGCACCCAGGCTGTCATTCTTTCCGAAAAACTTGGTGTACCCCACATTTCCACCGGCGACCTATTCCGTGCCAACATTGGTGACGGCACCCCCCTGGGGCTTGAAGCGAAAAGCTATATTGACGCCGGCAAACTGGTCCCCACCGATGTGACCGCCCGCATGGTGAAGGAACGCCTGGCCGAGGATGATGCTCGTGATGGTTTCCTCCTCGACGGGTTTCCCCGCACCGTGGAACAGGCCGAAATCCTCGACGGGTTCCTTACCGAGGCAGGCGTTGCCCTCGACGGCGTGGTGAACTTCCAGGTTTCCGAGGACGTGGTGGTCGACCGCATGCTGGCTCGTGGCCGCGCTGACGATAACGAAGAAACGATCCGTACCCGGTTGCAGGTGTATCGGAGCGAAACCGCACCGCTTATCGAACACTATGCTGATCGGATTATCACAATCCCCGCCGAGGGCACGGTGGAGGAAATTAATGCGGCAACTATGGCTGCATTGGGCAAGTAATTGATAAAAAATTAGCTATAAAATACCAGCACTTATGCAGAAATGTATGTGATGCTGGTTTTTGTTTGTGATAACATTTCGGTTCTCTTTTCGGCCGCGGTAATTGGTTGGTAATCTAATTGTTGAACGCTAACCAGACGGAAAGGGGATAAGCTCTATGGCAAATAAACATTACGATTGGCGGTTCCGGAAACGTTCAGCACGGATGGTACTTGACACCGGGCGGCCAATCAGCGCGGTCGCCAAAGAAGTAGGCGTCAACCCCATGACTCTCAGCAGATGGGTGAAAATCCAATCCGAACTTGACAGCCGTGATAGCCGGGCCGCCGCCCGGGCCCAAAAAATTAAAGAACGCCGACTCGCCCGCCAACAACGCAACGAAGACCTTGATAAACAATTTCTGGCGGTGATGAAGAAAAACCTGCCCGATCACGCCACTAAGAGCGAAAAATTCGACCTCATGGAACAGGAACGTGGCAACTTTGATCTCAGCCGCATGGCGCGCCTGCTAGGGGTCACCAAGGGCGGATTTTATAAGCACATAGAGGAACCTCGCCGCGAAAATCGACTGAAGCAGCAACGATTAAACGATAAACTTGATCTTTTTGTCTACCAGATTTGGTTAGACTCCAATGAGGTATTCGGGGCCGCCCGAATCGCCGCCCAACTCATGCAGCAATACCATTGGGAAGTAAAAATCAATGAGGTGCGGCGGTCCATGCATCGGCTCGGGATTCGTGGTAAAACCAATTCACCACATATATCAAAATAACGGGTAGAAATACGGGTAAGAAATGGTTTTCCGGAAGCGTCGTAAAATAATTCCTGCTAAAACACCAGGTGAATTGGATGCGATGCAAGCGGCCGGGGAAGTCGTCGGCAAGGCGCTTCAAGCAGTTAAAGCAGCGGCAACAGCTGGGGTGAGTACCCTTGACCTCGATAAGGTAGCCGAAGACGTCATTCGCGGTGCTGGGGCAATTCCTACTTTTCAGGGGTATCAGGGGTTTCCAGCATCAATCTGTGTGTCGATCAACACCGAAATCGTTCACGGCATCCCCAACGATCGCACACATGTGCGGAAAGGTGATCTTGTTTC
>ERZ772924.1367-NODE-1367-length-11562-cov-34.121231_pt1 | contig 11562 bp, 9 predicted proteins | sample MGYA00512116_ERZ772924 | MGnify/ENA primary metagenome ERZ772924 (study PRJEB29015, sample SAMEA2737920) | human oral metagenome | biome: human oral; feature: human-associated habitat; material: dental | place: China | collected 2134 ...
AGGGAGGTGGTGAGCTTCGTGGTGGTGCCGGGGCCGATGTTCTCCTGCTCGGAGACGATCTGGAGCTTGTCCTCGGTGAGGATCTCCAGCTCGTTGGGGGCCGAGCCGGAGTTGGTGATGGTGAAGGTGACCACGCCCGAGGGGAAGGAGGTCGAGGAGAGCTTGCAGGCGTCGTCGGTGAGGGTCACCGTGATCTCCTGGGACGCCCCGGAGCCGGAGGCGCCGCCCTTGGCGTTCTTGGGGTTGTCGGCGCAGGCGGCCAGGCCCAGGCCCATGGCGGTCAGGGGGAGCAGGGTGAGGACGTTGCGTCGCTTGATGGTGGGCATGGTCTTTCCTTTGTGAGGAGTGGCGTGGACAGGGGGTGGGGAGGGAGGTCGGGGTGGTCAGGAGGTCACGACGGCGTCGGCGGGCTCCTCGGCGTCGGACTCGTCAGCGCTCACGACGGCCGGAGTAGTCGGAGCGGCCTCGACTGCGCGCGCGGGCGAGGGCCATCGCCCCGTGATCTGGAGGGTGAGGAGCACCAGGGTCGGGACGATGTAGACCCACCAGCCCACGACCTGCAGGACAGTGGGCTGGAGGTTGAACTGGAACATGGCCTGGAGCAGCACGTAGAGCCAGTGGAAGGGCGAGGCGCCGTCGGGCAGGTAGCGGGACAGGTCCCAGGCGTGGTTCGTGAAGCCGGGAAGGACATTCGCCTCCTGCAGGTCGCCGACGCCGTAGGCGACGATGCCGGCGGCGACGACGACGAGGAAGTAGCCGGTCACGGCGAAGAAGACGCGCAGGTTGATGCGCACCGCGCCCTGGTAGATGAGGACACCCAGCACGATGGCCAGGACGAGGCCGGTGATGACGCCCGCCGTCGTCTGCATGGTGGAGCTCTCGATGCTGGAGCGCACGGTGGCCCACACGAACAGGGCGGTCTCCACTCCCTCGCGCCCGACGGCGACGACGGCGATCCAGACGACGCCCCAGCCGGAGCTGCCTGCGGAGAGGGACTTGGACAGCGATCCCTCCAGCTCGCCCTTGAGCTCACGGGCGTTCTTCCCCATCCAGAAGATCATCCAGGTCACCATGCCGACGGCGACGAAGGACAGGGTGCCGCCGAGGATCTCCTGGGCCTGGAAGGTGAGGGTCTTGGGGCCCCAGGTCATGATGGCGCCGGCGACCAGCGGGATCAGCGCCGCCAGGCCGACCCCCAGCCACAGCTTGGGCAGGGCATCGCGGCGGTCGGCCTTGACGAGGTAGGCGACGATGATGCTGACAACGAGCGCCGCCTCCAGGCCCTCCCTCAGGGCGATGAGCAGGTTGGCGAGAAACACTCGACCTCCAAGTCACGAATCAATCTCAGGTCACGACGGTCAAGGTAAGCCTAGCCTTAGACAATCTCACTACCAAAGAGGTTCATTTTTCGCGTTCGTGTGGGATGAAGCCCAGCCTCACCGGCCACACCGGCCCGGGGCAGTTCTGGCCGACGACGTCGCGGCGCTCCTCGGGCTTGGCGAGCATGCGCTCCTGGATGGCGCCGGAGGGGACGGTGGGGCGGGTCAGGCTGTTCAGGTCGCCCGAGAGTCCATCGTGGCCCGACCACCCTCGCTGCGGGAGCCACCGCCCCATCGAGGACTTACTTTCGGTACCAGGACTGCGCTCTCCCCCAGATGACTGCGGGGAGATCCCAGTAGCCTGGAGGACAACGCAGTCCTCGATCGGAAAGTACGTCCTCGGCGCGAACCGCAGCCGCCGCTTCGATCCAGCCCGGCCCGCGGGCCCGCCCTCGGCTCAGTCGGCCTGCGGCAGGAGGATGGAGGCCCCCAGGGCGAAGGGGTAGCCGGGTTTGAGGATGCACTGGACGACCGGCTGCGCCATCTCCAGGACGCTGTCGGCGTCGAGCCCCTCCTCACCGTTGGGTCCGGCCTCGGCCACGAGGTCGGAGTAGGGGATGGTGAGGTCGAGCAGGGCCATGCCGTCCCGGTGGGTGGCGGAGTCCCAGGCGCCGCCCTCCATCTCCTGCAGAGTCCCCAGGTGGAAGCTCATGACCCCGTGGTCGTCAACCTTCGCGGGCACGGACAGGATGTGGTGCGGCTCGGGGTCGCGCGGCGCACGCAGGGTGAACAGGATGATGCCGCCGTCGCGGGCGGCGCGCAGCATGACACGGCCGATGTGGATGCCGAAGCCGACGATGTCGAAGACCCCCTCCATGGCCTCCGCGTAGCTCAGTGGCGCCTCCAGGGGAATGGGGGCTCCCTCACCGGGGTCGTTGATGGCGCGGCGGCCCGACGGCGTGGCCGCCTTGAGAAACAGGAGCCGGCCGGCGTCGGTCAGGATGCCGGTCTCGACGCGCTCCTGCCACCCGTCCGGGGCCTGGGCGGGGCCGGGCTCAGACTCCACCAGCCCCATGCCCAGGACGGTGGACAGGTCGGTGCCGTCGGCGGGCCGGTGCCAGGTGATGGTGGCGTCGTCGTGCCAGATGGGGACGACGCCGTTGAAGGGTACTCCGAAGCGAACGTGCTCGGGGGCGGCGTGCCGGCCCCGAGCGGGCGTGGCGGCGTGCCGGCCGCGGACGGGTGTGGCGGCGTGCTTCGGCGTCCTGCCGGTAGGCGGATCAAGCGGGCCGGTGTCGTCGTGCTTCCCCAGGAAGTACTCGCTCATGGTCGCAGCCTACGGGGCGAGTGCGCGCCCGGCACCCGTCCGGGCATCGGTCAGTCGCTCTCGAGGATCACCGTCTCGCGGGAGGAGTACGCCTCGTAGCTCTGACCGCCGTTCTCACCGGCCACGGCCTTCCGCTCGTAGACGAGGGTCGTGGCGTCCTCGGGCAGGTGGTAGGGCTTGCCGTCCTTCGGCGGGAGGATGAAGGCGTACCACCCGTCGACGTGGTCGGCGCCGTAGTCGTCGGAGTTGATCGCCTTGATGCCCGCCCGTTCGAAGTCGTCGCCGAGGTCGGACGACGTGCTGAGGTAGCTCCGATGATTCTGATCGCTGTCATCAACGAGGCTCAGGGCGTGGTCGGTCTCGGGGCTCAGCGAGAGGTCGCCCGTGAAGTTCAGCGTGCAGTGCAGGAGGTAGACCGTCTCGTCCTTGGCCGAGGACTGCGCCTTGTAGGTTGAGGCGTCGAAGTCCGGGATGACCTGATCGCACGACTCGGTCAGGCCGATGGCCTGATCCGACACGGTGACGGGCTCGATGGCGTGGGCGCCGGCAACGCCGATCTGGTTCACCCCCTGCGAGGCGGGGGCGACAGGGTCGGCCGCCGGTCGGCCGTCCTGGGTGCCGGGCGCTCCCGCATCCTGCGGCGCAGCGGCCTGCTCCTGACAGGCGGACATGCCGACGGCGCAGGCCGCGACGGCGGCGGTGATGAGAATCTTGGTGGGGGAGCGCATGAGGATCTCCGTTCCTGCGGGACTCGTAATAGTTCCCAGTGTGCTCAATGATCGCCCTGACGGCGATGGGAAGGCGTCTGCGGGGAGCTTTCGAGCAACCGCCGCGTGACAACCGGGCCGAAGCCTCCCTCCTCGACGTGAACGGTCAGGACGCTGCCGCCCTCCGGTCCGGTGGGAGGCGCCCGCCTCCTGCCGTCGTACAAGGCCCCGTCCGGCATCGGAGAACGCGCCGGAGCGGGCGGGCGGGGCGCCGCGCTAAGCGGCATCACCGTTCAGCCGAAGGTCAACGGCTCCAAACCTCTGACTCCCGGTTCACACGCGTACACGCTGCCGGAAGCCGGCTCGACACCGTCGGGCAGATTCTCGCGGGACGTCGTGATGAACAGCAGATCCAGCCCCTCCCCGCCGAAGGTGCAGGCCGTCACCTTGCTCACCGGCAACTCGACGACCTCGCTGAGCCGTCCGTCGGCGTCGTAGCGCCTGACCGCTGAGCCACGGTGCAGCGCCACCCACACCCCGCCCTCGGCGTCGACGCACAGCCCGTCGGGTTTGCCGGCCCCCTCGTCGATGTCGACGAAGGGCCGCGGGTCCGCCAGGCCGGCCCGCGCGTCGTAGTCGAGGACGGTGACCGTCCGCGTCGGGGTGTCCACCCAGTAGCCGAGCTCCCCATCGGGGCTGAAGCCGAGCCCGTTGGCGGTCGTCGCCCCGCTCCAGGCGAGCACGGGCGCCGTCCCCGGCCCGTCCCAGCGGTAGACGCCGGCCGCACCGACGACCTTGTCGTAGGACATAGTCCCGACCCAGAAGCGTCCGTCGGGGTCGCAGCCGCCCTCATTCGTGCGGATCGTCGGGTCGTCGGTGAGGCTCACGACCTCCTTCAGGTCGCTCAGATCCTCCTCCCGCCCCAGGGCGATGCCGCGCTCAGTGGCGACGAGCGCACCGCCGCCCGCGCGCGGGCGGATCACCGACGCCACGCGCGAGGGGACGGGCAGACGCCGGTGGCCGCCCTCGGCCCTGTCGTCGAGCTCGACGACGACGCCGGCCAGCATGTCCACGAACCGCAACCGACCCGTGGCCGGCCACCAGCAGGGGCCCTCACCGTGGTAGGAGATCGAATCGGTGATGCGCTGCGCCTTCATGGACTCACCCTACGACTTAAGAGACTGCCGGGAGAATGGGTCAAGGGCCGCCAGGAGAACGACGACCCCGGCCCGGACGCACGAGGCCCCCGCGCCGATATCGAGGCCTTCCACTCCTCAAGGGGCCCGCGGGGCTTCCAGAATTTCTCTCGGCCTATTCATCGAGTCATGGTCGTTCCCGCTCTTCTTCGAGGGCTTCGAGAGTTCGAACGATGAGCTGCACAGCATCCGCTGCCGAGACGTGCTCCCAGATGCGGAGCACCCGCCATCCCTCGGCCCTCGCCATGGCGGTCGTCTCCGCATCGCGCTCGACGTTCCTCGCGAGTTTCGGTTCCCAGTACTCGGCATGCGAGACCGGAACCATCCCGTGCTCGGGGCATCCGTGCCAGAAGCAGCCGTCGATGAAGACGGCGAGACGTCGTCGGGTGAAGACGATGTCCGCCCGACGGCGCTTATTGCTCCAGGGCGCGAAATCGACGCGGTACCGGTATCCGCGCGCGTGCAGGAGTTGACGAACCGCCAGCTCGGGTCCGGTGTCCCGACGCCGATTCGACTTCATCGACTGCGCAGCGCCCGGGGTACTGGCCCAGGAGCTTCCGGCCGACTCGCCGCCAGTCATTTCCCGTCCCCAATCATTCGATATCGACAACGGGATCATCGCCTCGATCGGGTCGTTTCACGGTGAAGGCGATGCGTCCCTTCGGGGCCGCCGAATAAGGAATCGCGAGGGAGAAGATCGTTGCCGTATCCGCGGGCGTCATCTTATCCGGAAGCAATTTCGGAGAGCGTTCTTCACCGGGCTTCGGGTCCGCCGCGAATATGAGAAGCATCGCACCGCGTTTTCCGGTGCTGTAACCTCGGGCCGAGGCCCCGCCCGAAGCGTCTCGTCGTCCTGCGATCGCCTCGATGGCGTCGCGCTGCCGGAAGGAACTTCCGGAGAAGCCCCCGCGCCTTCCATCGCGCCGAGTCCTCTTGAGCATGGGGATTCGGATGCCCGAAACATTTTTCTTCGCGCTTCCGCTCAACTCCGGGAGGAGCACGGCCCAATCCTCCAGGTTTCCCTCCGTGGAGGCCTGATCGATCATCTTGAGCGTCGGCTTGAAATCGAATTCCTCCATCCAGCGGAACTTACCAAGAATCTCGCGCATCTCATCGGCGGGGATAATTGCGACGCGCCCCTTGAAGGTGCCCATTCTCTCCGTTCTCGCATCTCGATACTCGAATTCCTTCACAGCTTCGAATCTTCTCCGTTCGAACCACGGCCTCACAAGATCGAAGTGCGCGATATTAGCCTCCCCGTCGCCGCGCTCGGGCTGACGTGGGAAGTCTTGGAGCCGACCGCCGACGCCGCAGTAGTCCAGATCGGCGTTGTACATCTTGGTCGGGCTGGTGGGGCGCAGCCACGGCAGCTGCTGGAACACGAGCGGCGGAACATCGATGGGCCTGACCGAGGGCGTGCCGTCCTCCTGCAGCTGGGCGAAGATCTCCAATTGTGACCGGAAATCATCCTCATCCTTCATGATCGTCCCGAAGGCCTCGTAGAGATCGTAGACTCTCCGCCCGGACCCTTTGACCTCCCGTGCCATGAAGAGGCGAACGAGATCGCAGTATCCGGGCCGGTAACCGAACCAGCGCCCCATCTGCATGAGGCTGTCCGCCTGCATCGCTCTCCGCTTGAAATAGGTGGTCGTCAGCCCTTCGAGCGTGAAGCCGCGACTGAGTTTGGTTCCACCGACCAGGATGCGCCACACGCGCTCCCGCTCGAAGTCGACCTGTCTGTACTGCTGGTCCGTGTCCCCGTTGATGACGACCACCGGGTCGCCGCTGTCGCTGAGAACGAGATCGAGGGTCTCCCCGATGAAGGGGGCGACAACGTCGAAGGATTCCGCACGGGGCACCTCCGGCTCCCACTGCCTGGCCGCGGTGATCATCTTGAAGTCCTTCTCGAACAACCGGCGCAGGCGCGCATTGGCCCGGGGCGAGCCGAGACCCGACGCCCGCCATACTCTACGGATTCTGTCGGCGAAGTCCGCGTGCTTCCTCTGCGAAACGGATTCGTGGACGAGCATGGTGTGATGTCGGAATGCGCCCGACAGCTTCGGTTCGACTGAGGCCCGCCAGAGTTTGATCGCCCCGCTGAGCACGAAGGAGTCGAGCGCCCGGAGCAGTTCCGCATCGACTTCGTCAGGATCCGCATCGTCCGATGCCGTCAAGTCGCGAACGAAGGCTCGTTCGTTGGAGATGGCAGGATCGTCCCGTTCATCCTCCATGAGCTCCTCGAAGTCATGGTAGGCCCGCCCGCCCCGGTACTCGGGCGGCGCGGTGAGGCTGATGATGAAATCACGGGGGAAGATGTCCTCCGCATCCTCCGGTGAGACGAAGACGTTGGCGAAGGGTGTCGCGGTGTAACCGACGTACTGAGCGCGATCGAGATGTCCGAGGAGCTCGGCGATGAGCTTATTGATCGCCGTGCGCTTCCGATCCGCAGTCGCTTTCCTCGGATCGAGCGTATTGACCGACGCCTGGTCGGCCTCGTCGTCGACGATGAGGGCGGGTATCTCGCTCAGGGGAGCCTTGATGCGACGCAGATCCCTGACGAGCTTGGTGAGCACGGTCTTATTCTTCTTGACGACGGCGATCCGGACGTCGGTGCGGTGGATATTGTCGGGATGCCACACCGGTTTCGCAGGATTATTCAGTTCGTGTCCGGAGCGCGGATCGAGCGCGTCGAGTCCCGCCCTGAGGAGTTTGTAGTCGTCCTTCGCCCGCGTCAGGCGCCTTATGGCGGACGCGCCCGCGGCCGTGAAGTCACCGTGCGAAATGAATCCGCCGGCGCGCCAGTCGGCGTCGTCAGTACCGGCGTAGTCGACTTCGGCGATGAGATCCTCATCCTCGGGATCGATGCCGCCCAGGATATTCTCCCTGCCGATGAGCTCCATGTCGAGCCGGCGCTGCGTCTGGGATCGCAGGAGCTCGACGGTTCCCGTGAGAACGATGATGAGGCGGTATCCGGCGTCGATGGCCTTCGCGATGACTCCGGTGAAGTTGGCCGTTTTCCCGCTCTGGACATGGCCGACGACCAATCCCTTGGACTGGTACGGCTTGGCTCCGGACGGGTCCGCGAGCCGCTCGACGATCTCCGTCGTGGCCGAATCGATCGAGGCGACGGCGTCGGGAGCGAGCTTGCGCTCCAGGACGCCGCGGTAACCGTCCCAGTAGAAATGGTGCGCGCGACGACGGCTCTCGTCGTACCAGGGCGTCCACTCGGGGCCGACGATGACGGTCGTTCTGTCGAGGACCGGGGGGAAAACCTCGTTGATGCGGGCCGCGGCATTGCCGTCCAGGCCGAGAGCGGTCAGGATCAGGTTCCGGCGTTCGTTAGTGCGGGGAGCGGTGCCAGCAGCCCACACCGCGTCCTTGACCGCATCCCATTCGGTCAGCCTCAGGTGGAAGCGGAGACGCCCGGGATCATTGGCGTCCGAATCGAGGATAAGATCCGGAATCCCCTCCGGAGCGATCCGCCTGCCGGAGCCCGCGAGGAAGGCGGAAACGATGCCGTGCAGCGGAATCGGCCCCGCGGTCATCCCGAGCAGTGCCTGCTCGAGCGCTCGATCGTAATCATCATTGCACATTTTCGTCAATCCTCCTCGTCTGCATCACCGGCGAAACACGCGGGCGGGCGGATGGGGCCGAGCGCAGTGACATCGATCCGGTAGTCGACGGCACGGACGAGCTCGGGGCGCTGGAGGATCCGCGCCAGCCCGTCGGTTGTGATCGCCGGGAAGGGGCCGTCGACGGCGTAGAAAGCGGGTTCGCTGCGCAGAAGGAAACGTGCGGTGTAGAGATTCCGCGCCCGATGATCGCTCCATCCGAGCGCCTCGAGTCTGTCGTCGAAGATCGTCTTCCCGTTCCGCAACCGACCGCGGAGGGCCTCGATGGCCTCCGGCAGGGTGCGGCCCTGCGCAGAAGCCCCCGCCCGCGTGATCTGAATCGACATGAGACGAAGCGGACGCCCGGGCGCGGGCGTTAGCTGACCCGCGCCGTGGATGACATGAACGCGCCTCTCGGCTTTCGTTGTTTTGACCTCGACATCCCCGTCGGGGAGGACGAAATCGTGCTCCTCGGCCTGCGGTCCGAGCCATGCGGCGAGAGCAGTATCCTCACCCAAATTCGTGACGACGCGCCCGAGGGCGATGAGCTCACCGAACAACCCGATCTCCTGGTCCTCACTCAGTCGTGGAGTCCGCGCGAGAAGATCACGGTAGCCCTCGAGAGCGACATGGAGAGCCCGTTCCATATCGTCACCCTGCTGCAGCTGATCCGCCACCGATCGAAGGAATGAGTACGCCTCGTACTCGATTCCTTCGGCGTCGATCGTCAGGCGGAACCAGACGGTCTCATCACCCGGCTCCTCGAAGATGTCGGTGTGGATGATCCGATAAGTCGTAACATCGATATCTGAATTCGTGGCGGGCGTGCGCAGAGTCAACTCCCCGCGAACCGGATCGATGCCGAGGACGCAGACCGGAGCATCCCCGACTCGCTGCTCGCTGGGGAGCCCCGACGCGATATAGGCGGCGAGAGTTTCGGGGGCGAAGACGGTCGAGCCTCCGGTGCGGTCATCCACGGGTTCGTCCTTCCTTGACTCCGCGGTGCTCGAGCTCCTCATCGAGCGCCGCGCGGATGATGGAGTTCCAGGCCCTCAATTCGCGCTTCTCACGTTCACCGAGATAGGAGCCCTCGAAGAAGTGGGAATGAAGGAGCAGGAGCAGAGTCTTGAACAGGGGGGCGTCCTCGGGGTGCAGCGATCCGGAGAGAGTCCGTCTGTAGAGGTCGTTGATCCAGAGCGTACGTCGTTCGAGATCGATGCTGACGAGGGATGCGTCGGGCAGGCGCCGCCAGCGGATGTCGACGGGGTCCGCGTCGAGGAAATCGACGGCATCGCCGATGGCGTCGTACATCTGGCGGCTCAGACCTCGACCGGGCTCCACGAGGGCGACGGGGCGCTTCACACGCCTGCGCGCCTCCGAAGCGACTGAACGAGAACGATCGAGAATGTCTTCGAATCTCCGGCCGTCACCGCTGACCGCCGAGCGCACCGCCTGACGCATGTTCGTGCTAAGGATGACGCCGTTCTTCTCAGGATTGATCTGCACGAAATCCAGTAGAGAGTCGTCGACATCCAAGGAGATTCGCAGGTGCTCGTACTCCCGCCCTCCGCGAATGACCGAGTCCCATCCCCCGATCTGAAGAAGCCTGTCCTTCCGGTAGACGTAGAACCCCTGACCGTTCGCCGCTGCCGAGGCCCGCGCCGATGCGAGGACGGCGGAGTCTCGGAGCGCATGCTCGGGCAGGATCACGGCGACGAGTCTGAAGCGGTGCCCGTCAACTGCGCCGTCGAGCGCAGCGGGTCGCACGCCCGCGATCCCCCCGGCCAGCGGATCGAGACCCCGCACTTTCCGAGTGGCACCGGCCTCCTCGATGTCCAGATCGAATTCATCGATGCTGATCTCGACGGAGGATCGTGCGAGAATTCTGTGGAAGATCAGGCCCAAGTGGGCGCGGACCTCCTCAATTCGACCGCTGAGCCACTCGGTGCGCTCATCCGGGTCCGGCGAGATAAGGGCCGTACGGAATCCTCGCCAGTGGATGACGGTTCCGCTGAGGACGGTCGAGTCGGTGAACCGGAAAGGCCGTCCGGCGAGAGCGCTGCTCACCTGACGAGAGTCGAGGGCTTCGATGCGGACGGGCTCGTCCTTCGTGATGCGTCGCCCGACCGGCACTCCACCGACGGTGCGGCTGCAAACGTCGAGGATGTCAGCCTGGCTGAGGGAGGCGGCCTTGAGGCCGAGTCCATAATGACCGAGGTCGTTCTCATCGTATGAGCGCCTGCGCGCGAAGGTCATGGCGGCATCGATGGCGGCATCGTCCATGCCGTGCCCGTCGTCGATGACAAGCAGGTCGGTCAGAATCCCTCCGCTGGTGAGGAAACGGATGCGCACGCGGCGCGCATCGGCATCGATCGCATTGTCGACGAGGTCCGCCAGCGCCGTGGAGAGCTCGTGATGAGTCCCGACGGCATCCGTGATGGACGGATCGGGCGGTGCAGTCCTGTGCGAGACGGCCTTGATGACGTCCATGCCGATCAGTCCCCGAATCGCCCGGGCTTGAGCCCGAGCACGCGCGCATTCTCGGTGACGGTGCGAACCGTCGCCCGATCGAAGCCGGTGTAACGGGTCGCCTCGATGCTCACGGCGATCTCGAGGCTGTCCGCGCCCCCGTCCCGAAGGTGCACGAGGATCTCCTCGGCGAGGGATGCGAGTTGGACGGCGATATCGCCACCCGGATCGAGTTCGATGTCGCCCTTGAACCTCGAGTTCTCAACGCGCGCCCCGGCGGAGCGGGCGGTCCTCCCGCACCGCCCGGGCGCTGGAACGGGAACACCGGCTCGTTTCGCAACCGCGGCCGTACTCGATTCATCCGTACCTGCGACGGCCTCCCGGGCCCGGGCCTTCGCGGCCGCCTCCTCCCGGTCGCGCTGCGCGCGCGCCAGGGCGGGGGCGACCAGGACCGTCTCGTCGGTGATGGGGGGCGCGTCGTCGTGGGGTGGGACGCGCAGGCCGATGAATTCGTCGCGTGCGGCGTCGTACCCGGAGGCGAGGGCGAATCCCCCGCTCTCCCAGCCCATGTCATCCATGGTGGAGGCCAGGGCGGCGCGGAGGACCCGCTCGTCGCGCAGGCGGGGCATATAGGGGTAGCGGGTGAAGATGCCCCACAGCTCGCCGGCGGTGATCCTCCCCCCGTTCCACTTCGCTCTCAGGTTCGGGCCGTTGAGCTGGAGCGCGATGGTGGCGGCCGTGGCGGAGGTGAAGACGATGTCCTCCCTACCGAGTTTGCGACCGGCGCGCACGGCGATGCGCGGCTCCGAGCCGTCGACGCGCATTGCCTCGATGACGAAGGGGCGCCCCCCGTCCGGCTGGTCCGGGTGCAGGGCCCAGATCCATGCGGCGGACACGGTCCGCTCGGCGGCGGCGCGCGCCTCGTCGGCCTTG
>ERZ772924.1368-NODE-1368-length-11551-cov-2.746781_pt1 | contig 11551 bp, 10 predicted proteins | sample MGYA00512116_ERZ772924 | MGnify/ENA primary metagenome ERZ772924 (study PRJEB29015, sample SAMEA2737920) | human oral metagenome | biome: human oral; feature: human-associated habitat; material: dental | place: China | collected 2134 ...
GTCCCACTTGTTGATGAGGACGCCGCGCTTGCGTGAGGTTCATTAAATGCATCCGTAGCGATCGAAATTCTATTTACCTCCACTGCATGTGAATAGAGCGATTTTAGGTGCTCAAATTCCGCTTTTGCCGCGCGATAATCGCTGCCAAATTCGTAGTCGTAAGCATCACCGATCATTACCGTACGGTTTGCCTCTTTTTGGATCGCGCGAATTTGCTCCTTGCCTTCAAGCTCTACGGGCGCGGTTTTACTAGCACAACCCACAATGAGAAATGAAAATGCCATGCTAAAAATCAGCGCTTTTAAAATTCGTTTCATATCTACTCCGATAAAATTTTATGCGATTATAGCTAAATTTAAAGCAGCATTCGACGCACGGTATTGTCCCCGATTGAGACGAATTAAAATTTGAGGACGAGAGCGTATATGAAATACATGACTGAGCGAATTTAATTAGAATTTAAACGCAGCAGAATAAGGCGCAGTATTTTTTGCCTAGCTGAGGCGAAATTTGATTTTTAAGCGGAGCGTATATTTGATACGTGAGCATTAAAAATCAAATTTCAACGAAGTATAAGTAGAAAAAGACAAGCCTTAAATTTAGACTTCATACCTCTCGCCCGGTTTCATTTCTATCATCTCCCACGGCAAGCCCTGCTTATTTAGCTCGTCCATGAAAGGCTTGGCGTCGAAATTTTCCATATTAAAGACGCCTTTGCCGCTCCAGATGCCCCTTGCGACCATCATCGAGCCGATCATCGCAGGTACGCCCGTCGTGTAGCTCACGGCCTGCGCGCCAGTCTCGGCGTAGCAAGCCTCGTGGTCGCAGACGTTGTAGATATAGACCTGACGCTCTTTGCCGTCTTTTAAACCGCGGATTACGCAGCCGATATTGGTTTTGCCTTTCGTGCGAGGGCCGAGCGACGCAGGATCAGGCAACAAGGTCTTTAAAAACTGGATCGGCACGATCTTTACGCCGTTGTGCTCGACCTCGTCGATGCGTAGCATGCCGACGTTTTCTAGGCATTTCATATGCGTGAGGTAGCTCTGCCCAAATGTCATAAAAAAGCGGATTCTCTTCAGCCCTTTGATGTTTTTTACTAAGCTTTCTAGCTCCTCGTGATAGAGCAGGTAGCTGTCCTTGACGCCGACTTTGGGGTAGTCCCATTTAAACATTATCTGCATCGGCTCGGTCTCTTTCCACTCGCCGCGCTCCCAGTAGCGGCCTTTTGCGCTCACTTCGCGCAGGTTGATTTCAGGATTGAAATTCGTCGCAAACGGATAGCCGTGATCGCCCGCGTTGCAGTCTAGGATGTCGATCTCGCCGATCTCGTCAAAGAGATTTTGCTGCGCGTAGGCGCAAAATACGTTTGTCACGCCCGGATCAAAGCCGCTTCCTAGCAGCGCCATAGTGTTTGCGGCTTTAAACTCGCCGTCCTTCGCCCACTGTAGCTTGTATTCAAATTTGGCGGTGTCTGGGTGTTCGTAGTTTGCGGTGTCGATGTATGGTATACCAGCGCGAGAGCACGCATCCATCAGCGTTAGGTCCTGGTACGGCAGCGCGACGTTTAGCAGTAGCTCGGCGCCCGTTTTTTTGATGAGCGCGACCACGGCGTCGGTGTCGTCCGCGTCGATCTGGACGGTATCAATCTGCACGCCTAGGCGGTCTTTGATAAACTTAGCAATCGCGTCGCACTTGCTTTTAGTGCGGCTAGCAAGGGTTATTTTTGTAAAAACGTCCGCGTTCATCGCGCATTTTACGGTCGCGACTTGGCTCACGCCGCCCGCGCCTATGATTAAGATATTTGACATTTTGGCTCCTTTAAATTTTAAATTTAGCTGCAATTTTAGCAAATTTAAGATGAATTTTAAGAGGTGAGTGCAATTAATCATAGAGTTTGGTTGTGGCGGACGCGGAGCGCAAGCCCGCTCTAGCAAGAGCGCCGAAAGCGGCGCGGCGCTAAAATTTACGCAGATAGCGGCATGCCGATTGACGGCGGCACGAGATTAAATTTACCGCCTTGTATTGCGCGATAAAATTTTAAGCTTTAAAGGGCTAGTTTAAATTTAACATCCCGCAGCGAAGCGCGGATAATTAAAATTTAAAGCTCGCTCGCTTCGCCATAAAATTTATCGCGCCTTTTACCCGATGTACGGCAAAACCGTATACCGCGGCTAAATTTAGCGCTTTAGCGAACAGCGGTTTAAAAAGTAACAAGCGGGGCAAAATCCCGTGACGCCCACGATAAAGGGCACGAGCCCCACTAGCCCCACCAGCTGCCAAACAACGGCTTTTGCGATCATTATCGCCAGACCGATCAGCGCTCTTATTATCCTAGTTTTTTACTTGGCATTGCGTTTTCACTTCTTTGTTTTTACATTTTGCACGTATTAATGCTTAAAATTTTTAAAGTAAGCAATGGCAGCAAACCTCCACCTAGCGTATCATCTTTGAGCCCGCCCTCCTATACACGCACCTTAGTTAAATTCGGCTTCGTTTAATTATCTCTTCTTTTGCATAAAAGTGCGATCCGACAAAATTTGTGTGCCTAAGGAGCAAAATTTATTCGAGCTCGATTTAAAATTTTGACGAACGTAAAACAAGGCAAACTCGAAGGCAGGCGGGCAGTAGGGTAAAATTTGCGTATCGAAGGATAAAAATTTACATGTAGCTTTAAATTTGAAATCGCGATAAATTTTAACCGAGCGGAATTTTATCGTTGCAGAAAGTTTGTCTAAATTTAGCTCGCCGCGTGTTTTAGGGGGTTTAAATTCAGACGCTGCAGCAAAGAAGCGTAGTGCGATATTTACGATCGAGGCGGCATCGATCTCGCGCCGCACCGCTAAAATCAAATTTCGTAGCGATAAATCTTGCCGAAATTTTCGTCCAGAGTATAGCTAAACTCACCGCCTGCATAATAGATTGTCTCGCCACCCTCCAGCTCGAAGCGTTGGTACACGCGCAGCACGACCTCGTTTTCGCTGATGCCTTGGACATGGATAAAAATATCGCTCTTTCTGCCCGCGGTCATCGCCATTTGGTAGAGCTGATTAAATAGCGCGTATTCCGGATCTTTCTCGGCATCCTCTTGGGATAAAAAGCCTTCCAGCACGCCCAGCATCTCCGCGCGAAATTCCGTCCTGGCACGCGCATAGGCGTTTTGGATATTTTCGATCTGGTTGGTATCGAGTAAATTTAAAAGTGAATGTTTGCCCACGTAAAGCGTCGCGCTCGATGTGATTTTGCCATCCTTGTCGGTCACTAGTCGCAGAGCTTTCTCTACGCGCCACAAGGCCTCTTTTAGTTCGAGCCCGCTTTCAATTTCAATTTTCATCATAGATCCTTTATCAAGAATGCGGAATTTTAGCGTGAAATTTTAAATTTTAAAGACAAACTTCGCGATCAGATACGCCATATACAGCATCAAAACTCCCACCAGCGCGTCGATTATGCGCCATGCCCTACTGCTTGCAAAAAGCTTTGAAAGCGCCCGCGAGCCGTAGCCTAAGCCGAAAAACCACGCAAACGATACGAACATAACTCCCGCGTAAAACCACGGCTTTTGCGGATCCGCAATCGTAGCTCCGAGCGAGCCCACGACCACGACGGTGTCTAAATACACGTGCGGATTTAGAAGCGTCACCGCAAGGGCTTTGGCTACGACGGGCGCTAGCGGGCTATTTGCCGAGTTTTGGATCTTGGCAAAATGCGAGCCTCTGTAGGCGCTAAATAACGAGCTTAGCGCGTAGCAGAGCAGAAATATGATCCCGCCTATGCCTAAAATTTGGGTAAGAAGCGAGCCCTGCTTAAGAGTGCCGCCGATTAAAAATATCCCTACGGCCGTAAATACGGCATCGCTTAGCGCGCAAACCATGCAAACAGCCGCGACGTGGTTTTTTGCAAGACCTTGGGAGATGACGAAGATGTTTTGCGCGCCGATCGCGACGATGAGCGAGAGCATCAGCGCGGCTCCTTGCAAGAAAATTCCGATCGGCAAGGAGTTCAAGGCTGCACCTGCCTACTTATTTTACTTTCGCAGGCGGAGCTTTGCATCGCGGTATCGGCGGCATCATAGCTAGCCACTGCCGCACTTTCAGGCGCAACGTCAGATCCATTATCACCCGCGGGAATTTTAGGCGCGGAATTCTCGGCGCCTGTGAAATTTTCACCCGCGACGGCGCTATTTGAGGAAGCGGCATCATTCGGCGCAGAGGAGCTTTGTTCGTTTAAATTTGAAGCGCCCCCTAAATTCTGCGCGTTGTTTAAATCGGCAGCACCGCTAGAATTTTGCATGGCGGAATCTTGTGCGGCGCCGGAATTTTCCGCGCCTAAATTTTCATCTAAATTTTGTGCGCCGCAGGAATTCTGCGTATCGGAATTTTGCGAAGCGGAATTTTCATCGCGGAGGTTTTTAGCTTTAAAATTTTTACCGCTACTCGCGCTTTTTTTAGAGCCCTTGGCGCCCTTGCGAGTTTTTAAAGCGGTTTGCTCTTCCTCAGGGCTTTGCGAAAGACCCGCTTTTTCGCGCAAAATTTTACTCAGCTCGTAGATCGAAATTTCAAACGAGCCCGGCAGCGTAGCCTCCGTGTCGCTGTAAAATCGTAAAAAATTAAAGCGATCCTGCGCCTGCGGCGCTTTTTTGAATACAAAATTTAAAAGCTCCGTTTTGTTTCTGCCCGCGACAAAGGTTTTTATGCCTAAATTTGCGATATCTTTGTATTCGAAGCTCTCAGAATTCGCGCCACGCACGATCGTAAAAGCATCCTCGCCGATCTGCAAATAATTTTTAGCGCCGAGTCTGAGCGCGCAAAAAAACGCGCAAAGCGCCGCGACTACGGAAGCAAAAAGCGCCGCGCCGCCAAAGCCCGCGTGGTAGCAATATCCGCTAGCGAGCGCCAAAATCGCCGATCCCGCCAGCGTCATAGCTACGGGCTTTTTATTCTCTTTTACTATCATCTTCCCTGCTTAATCAGTTGTCTTATATATTCGTAAATTTTAAAATTTAGCGCATCCATTACCGAGTCTTTAGAGCCCGGATTTTTGATGCTTTGGTAGTTAAGATTAGTTACGTAATCCTTCCACGCGCCCTTGTTTTTAACGCTTATGTAGAGGCTGATCTGCGAGTCGTAGAAGTAGTCTCTGTAATAATCGTCGTCGTCCCAAGGATCATAACCGAACGGCATCCCCCAGCCTACGCCCACGCCCGTATATCTGTAATATCTGCCAAATCCCATACCAAAGCTAAATCTTGGATTATCCCACGATCTGCGCGAAAAATCCGCCTTGCGGAAGTAGTTTAGATTGCCGCCGATTTGGACGTTCGCCGCGCCTTTATTTACGACTTTAAATCCGTCCGCACGCAGATGCTGGATCACTACTTGGGTTAAATTTGAATCCGTCGTCGAGGTATTGGTGAAATTTACGCTTATGAGCTTATCCTGCGGAAATTCCATAATGTGAAGCGGCTCGGAAGTGCGCACGATACCGCTATTTACGGGCACGTTTTTAGAGCAACCTGTAAAAATCAAAAACGCCGAAATGACCAAAAAAAGTGAAATTTTATTTTTCAAGACGGATCCTTTCGCTTAAGATTTCAAATCCTAAATTTGAGTGATTGTAGCATAAATTTAAAATTTTAATGTCAGCAAGAAGCGATTTTTTGAAATAATCTAGTGGCAAATGGGTAGGTTCAGAATTTTTTAATAAAATTTCGCGCCGAGCGACCGCTAAATTTAAAGCCGTCGCTCGGTTGAAATTTCTGCGAAAAGAGACGGAATTTTAAAACCGGAGGAGTTTAAAATTCCACAATCTTATAGGCTCACGCCGCGCGTAAGCACGCGCTTGCGATAAACCTCCGAAACTCTGCTCGCGTCGCCCACGATTAGAGCGTTCGTGCAACAGATCGCCGCACACATCGGAACCTTGCCCTCTGCGATGCGGTTTTGACCGTATTTATGCAGTTCCTCGTGCGAAAACGTAGGCTCCGGTCCACCCGCGCACATAGTGCACTTATCCATCGCACCTTTGATACCGAAAGCCCCGTCTCTAGGGAATTGCGGAGCGCCGAACGGACACGCATAGAGGCAGTATCCGCAGCCGATACATTTATCTTTGTCATGTAAAACGACGCCGTCGGTTCTGATATAGAAGCATTGAACCGGACAAACCTGCGCGCAAGGCGCATCGGTGCAGTGTTGGCAAGCAATAGAGCTTGAAACCTCCTGCCCCTCTATGCCCTCGTTTAAAGTGATAACCTTGCGCCTATTGATCTGCACGGGAACCTCGTGCGCCGAGCTGCAGGCTACCTGGCAACCATAGCAAGCGATGCAACGCTCGACATCGACGTAAAATTTTAATCTTGCCGGCATTTTATCTCCTTATGCTCTTTCTAGTCTGCAAAGACCGGCGTTAAATTCCGAAATTTGCGTATTTATGTCAAAGCCGTAGTTGGTAATCGTATTTGAGCTCTCGCCTCTGATATATGGCTTAGTGCCCTCAGGATAGCGGTCGCTTAGATCCTCGCCCTGGAAAATTCCCGCGAAGTTATACGGCATAACAATACGATCAGGCGTTACGGCGTGCGAATAGATGCACTTGACTTTGATCTTCGTGCCTTGCGGCGAATGAATCCACATCATCTCGCCATCTTTGATACCTTTATCAGCGGCAAGCTTAGGATTTACGTGCGCGAACATCTCCGGAGTAATCGCCGAAAGATACTTGCTCGTGCGCTCGATCATGCCCGCACCGCTTAAATTTACGAGCCTTAGCGAGCTTACGATAGTAGGGAAGTCCTTGCTCCAATCCTGCTTTTTCTGCTCGGAGATAAATCTAGTAAATACGCGGAAATTTCGTTTTTGATCCGCAAAGGTCGGATATTTCTCCACTAAATCCCATCTAGGCGAGTGGATCGGTTCGCGATGCTTTGGAATTTGATCCGCAAACTGCCAAACCTTCGCTCTTGCTCTTGCGTTTCCGCAAGGACAAATTCCAAACTCGCGGCATTTTTTAGCGATAATGCCACTATAATCGGTACTCCACGTAGGCCCCATCTTGGCTTTTTCATCCTCGCTTAGCGTAATGCCTAAAACCTGTTCGATATTTGCTTTTGTAATCTCCGCATGACCGCCTTGAATTTTTGATCCCGGAAGTGTAATGCTCTCGTCGGCTAGCTGCGAAACGCCGTCGTGCTCTAAGCCGAAGCGGTTTCTAAATCCCATACCGCCGTCGGCATAAGGCTTAGTTACGTCGTAAAGAATCGGCGTGCCCGGGTGTTGCGTATCCCAGCAAGGCCATGGAAGTCCGTAGTATTCGCCCTCTACTTCGCCGCCTATGCCGCGCAGGGTATCGGGATCAAATAGATGCCAGTTTTTCTGCTGTCTGCGAAATCTAGCTGCGGTGCGTCCGTTATTTCCAATACTTTGAGTATTGCGTGCGATCTCGTCGGTAGCGTCGTCAGGCCAAACAAAATCGTCCTTAACCTGCTTAAGCTCGCCATCAACGATGCCCATCTTCATGCCGCGAACGTATTCGTCGTAAAAGCCGAATTTTTTCGCGAATAAAAACATTACCTCCTGATCCTCTTTGCTCTCAAATAGAGGCTTAACGATCTGAGTTCTCCACTGACCGCTGCGGTTTGTAGCGCTTAGATGACCTTCGCTCTCAAACTGCGTAGCTACCGGCAAAACATAAATTCCATCCGGTCTATCGTTTAGAATCGCTACTTCGTTTAAGAACGGCTCGGCGACTACCAGCATATCGATCTTGCCTAATGCTTCTTGAGTCTCGCGAACGTGAGCCATAGAAGTAATTCCTGTGCCTTGCACCCAAAGAACGCGGACGTTACCACTACTTAAAACGGGCTCGTTTTTCAAAACGCCCTGCCACCATTTAGATAGCGAAAAGCCCTTTTCGTTGCGCCAGTTTATCACATCTTGCTCGATGCTCGGATCGTAGTGGAAATACTCGGTAAAATTCGTACCAGGCACTTTTTCACCCTGCTTTTCGTGCGGCTGCTTAGTAGAGACGGCAAATCTTTTAATAAACTGCTCATAATCTACGCCCCAGCCCTTGCAGAAGTGCTTCCAAGCGTTATCGGCTAGCCCGTAATACGCAGGTAAGCTATCGGAGAGATTGCACATATCGGTAGCGCCCTGAACATTATCATGGCCTCGAAGGATGTTGCAGCCGCCGCCCGGCTTGCCCATATTGCCTAGTATGAGCTGCAAAAGAGCCAAAATTCTAGTATTAGAACTTCCGATCGAGTGCTGTGTAATGCCTAGAGCCCAGCATAAAGTAGCGGGCTTTGTGGTAGCGAACATCCTCGTAAATTCTATCAGCTCCTCTTCTTTGCAGCCGGTGACATTTGCTACCTCTTTAGGATCCCACTTCTCAGCTTCGGCTCTAATCTCCTCTACAGCGTAGGTCCTGGTTTTTATTAGCTCCTTATCTTCCCAGCCGTTTTTAAAGATTAGATGCAGCATTCCGTACACAAACGCTATATCGGTTCCCGGACGAATTCTAATATACATATCTGCCTTGGCCGCCGTTCTTGTAAAATTTGGATCGACGACGACGATCTTTGCGCCGTTTCTATCGCGCGCTTGAAGAGCGTGCTTCATAGCTCCCACTGGATTTGCAACCGCGGAATTCGCACCTATGAAAAGGATCATTTTAGAATTTTTCGCCATATCACCTACGTGATTTGTCATAGCTCCATAACCCCAAGTATTCGCCACACCGGCGACTGTTGCGCTATGTCAAATTCTGGCTACGTGGTCGTTGCTGTTTGTACCCCAGAAGGCTGCAAATTTTCTAAAATAATATGCCTGCTCGTTACAAAATTTAGCCGAACCCAGAAATACCACACTATCTGGGCCGTCCTCTTTGCGAACTTGAAGCATTTTATCGCCGATTTCGTTAATGGCTTGCTCCCAACTTATGCGCTCCCACTTGCCACCAACCTTTTTGAGCGGATATTTAAGACGCATTTTAGATTTGGTTAGATCGATTTGATCGATTCCCTTACAGCAGTGACTGCCCTGCGAGATCGGGTGATCTACTGCCATATCTTGGCGAATCCAGGTATTGGTGCTCTCATCCACTTGAGCCTCGATACCACAGCCTACGGAACAGATCGAACATATCGTTCGCTTCATAACGGAACCTGGAAATGGGTTTTTGATCTCTTGCTCAGTAGCAGCTCTTAGCGTATTATTTTCGCCAAACGCAGCTACGCTGCTCGCTCCTAAAGCGGCGAGTTTCAAAAACGATCTCCTTCCGATCGCATTCTCACTCATGAAAATTCTCCTAGTAAGCTACTTTATAGTATTTTTCCCACGCTTCACTCTCCCAGTAAAGCACCTCTTTTTTCGGTGATTTGCCACGAACGGTATCGCCATAGTCCTGCTCGCTTTTCGCTAGAGCCTGATCTACGCCAAGCAGAAGATCTCCTCCGACGCCGAATACGAGAAACGCCTGTACGAAGTCCTTGAGGCCATCCGCCCACTGAATCCGTCGGTGAGCGTGACCGGGGGCGAGCCGACGATCCTGCCGCGTACATACATCATCGCCAAGGCGCTGAGAGAACTTGGTTTCAGGAAGAAGACCATCACCTCCAATGGGTCAGGGCTATTCCGTCCGGTCGGCGGTCACCGGAAGGCGCCCATCGACGCCTTGCTGGAAGCGGGGTTCGACCACCTCAACATCTCGCGCGCCCACTGGGACGACGCCGAGAATGCGCGCATCATGCGCTACAAACGCACTGTCAGTGACACCAGCCTGGCACATCTGGCCAGGATCCTGTCCTACCTTGAGGGTGAGAGGCTTGCCCCGCGCATCCGTTGCATCCTCCTGCGGGAGGGGGTGGGGACCGTCAGGACGATGAAAACCTATCTCGACGTCCTGCGGGAGGCGGGTGCCAGGAACTTCATCTTCCGGGAGCTTATGGACTATGACCGGAATGCCGTGAACCTCCCCATGATGCGCTACATGGACGAGAACAAGGTGCGCCTGAACGATCTCTGGGCCGAGATCGACGATGACGCCAGTTTCCGCAGAGTCCTGAATATCCTCGGCTATTACTACTACGTCGAGGTCTACCGGTACAGGGACTGCACTGTCGCCTCCGAGTCCGCGGACCTGAGCCGGCAGTACACCGAGAAAGACGACAACCCGGACATGGTCTATGAGATGGTCCTGCATGAGAACGGCAACCTGTGTGGCTCGTGGATCGAGACCGAGGACATCCTCGACCGGTACGACGGCTACCATGACCGAGGGGCATCGCGGTGAGAAACGGTTACCGGGTTTACCTGTCACTGACCAGCAACTGCAACCTGGACTGCCCGTTCTGCTGCATGTACTCCGGCACTGGCCGCGAGACTTTCATCGAAGTGCGTAGAGCCTTCGACATCCTCGATATGGCCAACGCCCGCGGCGTCCCAGTGGAGGTCCAGCTGGAGGGAGGTGAACCCTTCACGCATCCCGGGTTCTGGGTCATCCTCCACTACGCGCTCACGCTGGACAACATCGTCAAAGTCAACATCCTCACCAACGGCATCGACCTCATCTCCCACCTGGAGCACATGGTCATGCTGCGCCGCGAGAGGCCAGAGGTCGCCTTCTGCCTGAAGGTGAGCGTCAACTACTGGATCCTAAAGGAGATCTCAGGCCACATGGACACCGTTGCCGCGGCGGTGTTCGCAGTCAGGCACGTCAAGGGGGTCGATGTGCTGCTGAACGTCCGGGAGCGTGTGAACGACGATTACCGGGGCATGATCGACTCCTACGGCCTGCTCGATGTCTCCAGCATCTACAAGCTCCAGTCGTACGGGAGACTGTCGAAGGCTGGCAGGCTTTACGGCAAACCGGTGATCGTGCAGAACATCGACGAGTGGGCGGTCTACGGTTCCGATGGGACACCTTTCGGTCATGACCTCATCGGTAGGTCCGAGCATGAGAGGACCCTCCCGTGAGGACGGTGAAACTTGATCTGGCTGACAGGGTGAGCACCGAGCAGCACGACTACACCCGCGAGCCGGGGCCGCTGAACATCCACCTGGCCTACGACAGCCTCGCGGAGATAGCGGATCTGGAGACTGCACTGACGGACTGTGCCCGTTTCCTCCGGTCCGAACAGGGCGCCGGGAAGCTCGAGGCTTCCTACACCTTCTTGGATACGCCATACCGGGCCGGAACCCCGGAACGGCTGACGGACTGCTTACGGATCATGCACGGCCTGGGTATTCCCGAGCGGACAATCAATGCGCCGGCCAGCCTGTTGGGTGGGTCGGATGGGCTGCTCGATGCCCTTGTCGCAACCCGGTCGGTGCACAACATCAACGTTTGCGATGTGCTGGCCTGCGATCGCAGGCTGCTCGCCGGGCTTGGTGCCCTCCTCAGGGTGGCTGGCGGAACACTGAGGGCATCGAGCACAGCCCACGAGATGGCGCAGTTCCTGGGGGCGGCAGATGCCGTGGATGTGGGCGTCTTCAGTCGTGTCTATGAGGTCTTCGAGGCTCTGGAACAGCACAGCCACGTGACGGCGATG
>ERZ772924.1369-NODE-1369-length-11549-cov-16.581956_pt1 | contig 11549 bp, 9 predicted proteins | sample MGYA00512116_ERZ772924 | MGnify/ENA primary metagenome ERZ772924 (study PRJEB29015, sample SAMEA2737920) | human oral metagenome | biome: human oral; feature: human-associated habitat; material: dental | place: China | collected 2134 ...
TCGCCCAGGTCGGCGGTCAGCAGGCGGGTGGCTCCGGCGCCGGCCAGGGCCGCACGGGCCGGCTCACCCAGGGGCTGAAGTGCCAGGGCGATGACGTCGCCGCCGGTCAGGCCCCGAGCGGCGGCGAGCAGCTCCAGGCTGGGGCCGGTGGGGGCGGAGGCGGCCTCGGCGGTCTCGAGGTCGACGAGGACGAGGAGGGGGGCATCGAGCATGGAAATCAGCTTCTTTCGCAGGTGGTATGAGGCGGGTGGGGCAGCGCTTCCGGTTCGTGCGCCCTGATTGAGGGCGGCGCCGAGCTGAGCGGGCGGGCGCTGCGGCTCACCCTCAGACGAGCTTGTTCTCCACGAGCCAGGCGGCGAGCTCTCGGCCCGCCTCACCGGCGTCGGTGCGGATGATGCCGGCCTCGCGGGCGGGTCGAGCCTCGTCGTCGACGACTCTCACGGCCGGGTCGGCGACCTCAAGGCCGAGCTCGGAGACCTCCCAGAAGTCGATGGGCTTCTTCTTCGCGGCCCGCATGGCGGCGAAGTTGGGGTAGCGGGGCTCGTTGGCCTGGTCAGTGACGCTGACGAGGGCGGGCAGCGGGGCGCTGACGACCTCGCGAACGGCGCCCGCGGTGCGGGTGACGGTCACGGCGCCGCCCTCGACCTCGAGCTGGTTGGCCAGGGTCAGGGCCGGCAGGTGCAGGGCGGCGGCGAGGGCGCCGGGCAGCATCGAGGTCATGGCGTCCAGGGAGGCCATGCCGGTGACGACCAGGTCCACCTCGCCGATACGCTCAATGGCGGCGGCCAGGACCCGGGCGGTGGTGACGACGTCGGCTCCGGCCAGGGCGTCGTCGGCGACGACAACCCCAGAGTCGGCCCCCATCTGGAGGGCGCGCCGCACCCCGTCCTCGGAGTCCTCGGGTCCCATGGTCAGAGCGATGACCTCGCCGTCGGCCTCCTCGGCCAGACAGACAGCGGCCTCGACGGCGTTCTCGTCGAGCTCGTTGAGGACGTCCTCCTCACCGCGCACGAGACGGCCGTCCTCAAGGCGGCGCTCGGACTGCACGTCGGGAACGTGCTTGATGCAGACCACGATTCTCATGGGCTCAAGGTTGCCATAACAGCAGCATCTCGCCACTGAGCGCTGAGTCACCCTGACACAGTGTCAGGGAGACGACTGAGTGACGAGATGACGACGCCGTCGCACCTCGGCGCATAAACGCGACGCGGCGCACTCTCACGAGGGAGACCTCACTGCCCCACAAGTGGTCGGGACCAGCGAGCGCCAGGACAATGGACCCATGCCTTCGACGCCAGAGCCCGCTCCAGCACCGCGCGCTGAGCTGCCAGCAGCTCCCGCCCACGGACTGGGCGTTACCCTCAGCGGTGACGGTGCGGACTTCGCCGTCCACGCCCCGCATGCCACGGCGATGGACCTGTGCCTGCTGACCATGGCCGCCGACGGCACCGTGGCGGAGGAGGCCCGGATCGGGATGCACGGTCCTCAGCGCGGCGTCTGGAGCGCGCACGTTCCCGGCATCGGCGCCGGGCAGCGCTACGGCTACCGCGCCCACGGCCCCTGGAACCCGCACGAGGGGCTGCTCTACAACCCCCGCAAGCTGCTGCTGGACCCCTATGCCCGCACCCTGGACGGACAGGTGGACCTGGTGCCAGCCGTCTACGCCCACGAGGTCACCGACGAACTGGTCCCTGCGGCCGAGCCCTGGCGCCCCTCGCACCTGGACTCGGCGGGCAGCACCGTCGTCGGCGTGGTCACCGGTGACACCTTCCCGGTGGTTCCGGGGCCGCGCGTCCCCCGCGAGCGCACCGTCATCTACGAGGCCCACGTCAAGGGCCTGACCTACAAGCTGCCCGGCGTGCCCAAGGAGCTGCGCGGCACCTACGCGGGACTGGCCCACTCGGTGACGGTCGAGCACCTCAAGGGACTGGGGATCACCACAATCGAGCTGCTGCCGATCCACGCCTCGGTGACCGAGCCCTTCCTGACCAAGCGGGAGCTGACCAACTATTGGGGCTACTCCACGCTGAGCTACTTCGCGCCCGAGCCCTCCTACGCCACGGCCGCGGCGCGCGCGGCCGGCCCGCAGGCGGTCCTGGACGAGGTACGCGGCATGGTCTCCATGCTTCACGAGGCCGGCCTGGAGGTCGTGCTCGACGTCGTCTACAACCACACCTGCGAGGGCGGTGTCGACGGCCCCTCCTTGAGCCTGCGCGGCCTGGACAACCTGGACTACTACCTGCACGCCCCCTACCTGCCGGCCCAGTACATGGATGTCACCGGCACCGGCAACACGGTGGACTTCCGGGCCACGGGTGCGATCCGGATGGTTCTGGACTCGCTGCGCTACTGGGTCTCCGAGGTGGGAGTGGACGGCTTCCGCTTCGACCTGGCGACCACGCTGGGGCGCCATGCCGCGGAGTTCTCGCCGCGCCACCCGCTGCTCACGGCGATCGCCACCGATCCGGTGCTTAGTACGGTCAAGCTCATCAGTGAGCCGTGGGACGTGGGCCCCGGAGGCTGGCGTACCGGCCAGTTCCCCGAGCCCTTCCAGGACTGGAACGACCACTTCCGCGACACCACGCGCTCCTTCTGGCTGCACGACGCCTCGGAGATCTCCAAGGGCCGTCTGGGCTCGGACCTGCGAGACCTGGCCACGCGCCTGTCGGGCAGCGCGGACCTGTTCAGCCACGGGGAGTTCCCCGGCGGCCGCGGCCCGCTGGGCTCGGTCAACTTCGTGGCCGCGCACGACGGCTTCACCCTGCGCGACCTGGTGGTCTACGACCACAAGCACAATCTGGCCAACAAGGAGGACAACCGGGACGGCAACTCCAACAACCGCTCCTGGAACCACGGTTTCGAGGGGGACGTCGTCGAGGGCATCAACGGTGGCCCGATCGAGGTGCTGCGCCGCCGGTCGATGCGCAACCTGCTGGCCACCGTGCTGCTGAGCGCCGGGACCCCGATGCTGGTGGCCGGCGACGAGATGGGACGCACTCAGCAGGGCAACAACAACTGCTACTGCCAGGACTCCGTGCTCTCCTGGGTGGACTGGAACCTGGAGGTCTGGCAGCGCGACCTGGTCGCCACGACGCGCTTCCTCATCCATCAGCGCCACAGCCACCCGGTGGTGCGCCCCTCGCGCTTCGCGACCGGGCAGGTCCTGGAAGGCGACACGATCGCGGATCTGGCCTGGTACCGGGCGGATGCCGCGCCGATGGACGGGGACTCCTGGCACGACCCGCACACTCGCGTCGTCCAGATGCTGCGCTCGGGCCACCCTTGGAACGACGACGACATGCTCGTGGTCATCAACGGCGCCCTGGACCAGGTCGACGTCGTCCTGCCCGAGGGACGCGGGACCGACTGGCACCTGGCCTGGGACTCGACCTGGGCGGTCCCCCAGCCTCACACAGCGCCTTTCTCCCAGGCACGGCGCGTGAGCCGAAGCCCCCAGGACACCCAGGCTGACGTCATCATCGAGACGGACGGCTCCGGCGAGGTCAAGGAGGTCAGGACCACGGCCGCCGAACCCGAGGGCCACACGGCCGAGAGTCTTACGGACTGTCATCACGACCGGCCGGGCGACACGACGATGCTGGAGGCGCTGTCCCTGCGGATCTACTTCTCCGGCGAACTGCTGGAGACCCTGTCCCCGGGCGCAGAGGCCCATTGAGCCGGCACCGAGGTCACCCAGCACCTGGTGTGATCAGGGGCGGTGACGTCGTTTCCAGAGTACCCTGGCTCACGCTCAACCCTACGGACGATAGTCACGCTCCACAGCGTCCACAGCCACACATATCGATGAGCACAACTCTACGCTCACGCATTTCTTAGAGGTCGCGCCAGTCAACTGTGGAGGCGCCCTAGAGGACTCCACCTTCATCGAAGTAGCGCTGCTCAGCTTCCGTCAGATTCATCATCGCAGGAGACTCGATGGTTACCCCTATCAATCGTCGAGAGCCAGCAATTGCTATCTTCACCCTCGAAGATAATTGCCATCTCGTGGAGATGATTCCTTCATGAGTTTTCGAGCTTCCTTCACCGTATTGAATATTTAGTGCATTGACATAAGAGGAGTAGCTCGAATAGATTATCTGCTCTAACTCGGGAGGGGCATCCTGCGAAAGTCGGGTGGTTAGGTTGATATCAAACCTCGAAACCAGGTCACTGTTTTTGACGTCACATCCGATATAACCATCCTCTTCGCCGTTGCTGACTGCGGTAGTGAAGAATCTGCCATTGTCTGGAGCTGGTTTCCAGTTGAACCGGTCTCGGAGGGCGAATGCCTCGTTGATGGTCATAGGCCATCTGTGCTCGGCGATGGTGCGGATGATCGCCACCCCCTTTTCAGGAGGATAGGCACAGAACTGCTTGCCTTTAATTGTCAAGATAGAATGATTCACATCCAAACGTCGTCCGTCTATTGTTTGGCAACCTGTCTTGCAGCGCTTGCTTAATTATTGAGGACTGATGGGATGGCTTCGTTAAGGTACCACATCCAGAAAGCCCGACGCGCTTCAACGTCAACCTCATCGGCAGGTCTCCAATTTATGCCACCCGCGACGGCACACGCACACGCATAACTGCAGTCCAAGGAATCTGGCAGAAGCTCGTCGTCATCCTCTATAGTATCATCAATGTCGGCGTACAGGTCTCGATAGCAAGTTGATGCAACGAGTTTTCTAGCCGCGTCGGCGACCATGATGGCACAATAGTTCGCAGGATTTGTGGCGGCTCTGTCTAAACTTTGGAAGAATCGGTGCGCTTCTATTTCCGCTCGATCGGCACTAACTTGTCGTTCGACGACCTGGTGAGCCAGTGTTAGCATATTCTCTAATGAGGGATTGTTAGGGAATGATGCAGCCCATAGATGCTGGACGTGGCGCACACACTCCTTCTGCAAAGAAATGCGAAGTCGGTAAGAGCGTTCTGCGTCTTGAGTGTCGATCATTGCAGCACAAATCCTCACGCGTCGTCCTATAGATAGAATTCCTTTACTGTCGGCACCTACTTCTGTCGCGGCAATTTTTATCTCAGCTGCAAGCGTATTTATGTCGATCATTACAGTCATTATCGAGTGTAGGTTTGTGGTTAAACCGGTTCAGCGGGACGAAAAGTTTCTCACGAGTGTCGCCGTGACTGACGATCATTCGAATGACGGACAACCTTGGCTCATTGGAGTAGAGGCGGAGGCATTGACTCCTTGACTGTTGATGTCAACTTAGCCGTCTCCGCGTAGCATGCCAGCTATGAGGTTGAAGCCTTTTCACAGAGCCTACTTAATTACTGAGGACTGCTGGAATAGCTTCATCAAGATACCACATCCAGAAAGCGCGACGCGCTTCAACGTTAGCCCGATCTACAGGCATCCAGTTCATGGCACCCGCAACCGCACACGCGCACGCATAACTGCAGTCCAAGGAGTCCGGCAGGAGCTCGTCGTCATCCTCCAACTCTTCATCAATAACATAGTATGGATCTCGATGGCATGCCGAGATCACCATGTGCTGCGCTGCGTTCGCAACAAAAATTGCTTTGTCATTCTCGGGATTAGTTGCGTCATTTCCTAGGCTTTGAAAAAAGCGATATGCGGATCTTTCGGCGTCATCTGCATCCACTCGGTTTTCAGTTAACGAAGCGGCTAGTGATAGCATTTCATTAATGTCGGGGCGACCCCTAAATGTCTGTTCCCAAATATATTGAACTTTACGTACACATAGCATATCTAGATAAGTTCTGCAGCGGTAAGACGCCTCTGGCTGGTTGGCGTCAATCATCGCCTCCCAGAGTCGCATTCTTGCTCCAATCGACAGTATTCCTTTGTTGTTTTTGGTCAGTTCGGTGTGAGCTCTCTGGATTTCTTTCTGAAGTGAGTTGTAGTCCATGATCTATATGCCTTTCTTGTTCTTGCGTTGTTACTTGAAGTACGACTCGGGTAATGGCGTGCTGGGCGGGACGACATTTCCGTTGGGTGTGATTATGGTGCCATCAGGTTTGAAAACTCATGTTCCGTTAGGGTCGGTCACATACCATGTTTTCTGCGTATGATGGGCGTAGATCCTAAACCATCCACCACAGTCCTCGCACATGTCTATGGAAATTCCTAGACTCGTGTCTATTGCTTGCAGAGCTTTCTGTCTCTCTGCGTGAGAGCCGTTGTATCGTCCAGGTGCTCCCTGGTATAACTCATGAGGTGTTCTAGGGTACTCCATTTCGTCGGTAGCTCGAAGAACTTCGTCGACGTTGGGGGATTGAAACCCGCTTGGTCGCCTACTCTGACTCCATCCGCTGAGAGCATCATCAGAGCCGTCAACAGAATCGGAGGATACGGTTGTTGCAGAGTATCGTTTCCTACTTGTGACTTCCTTTCCTCTTTGCACGGCTCGCGTGTGTGCTGTTTATGATTCTGCGACGCGTTGAGCTTCGGTTCTGGCTGCTGCTTGTTCGGTGGCTTGGGCTGTTTTCTTTCCTCCTTGTCTCAGGGCGGTGCGGGTGGCGGCCATATCCCTGGCGGTGGTGCGGGCAATGGTGTGGACGCCGGCCCCGAAAACTGAGCCTGGGACGAAGGTCAGAGCGAAGTCGAACAGATCCCAGGCCAGCTGGCCGGCGGTGACGTCGGCCAGGTAGGAGCCGGTTACGGCCGCTAGGTTGCGGATGAAGGGAGCCAGGCCGTGTCCGTGGGCCATGGCCCATGGTCATCACACCGACGGCTCCCACAGCCAGGGCGAAGGAGGCCCCAGCGGTCATCAGCAGCATCACACCCAGCGCCGTGACCAGCAGCTGACCCATGGGGTCCAGGGACTCCCACCACCGGGCCAGCTCATCAAGCAGTCCGGCGAAGAACGCCGGGTCGGTGTCGCCGGCCAGCAGGGAGGAGCCGATGTCCTGGGCGACCAGCGACCCGCACCAGACGCACCATGGCTACATGGTTAGGGAGGTGGTGACGACCCCGATCGCGAGGACCTGCTCGGGTAATTCCCGCCGTCCATCACGAGCATGCTCACTGAGAACCAAAGAGGATTCGAGAACACATCAACTGAGAGTTGCCTGAGAGGCGACACAGCCTCCGACGACGTCACACCAGTAAAGTATGGAGGCGTCTTAGAGCTCTCCGCCCTCATCAAAGTAGCGCTGCTCAGCCTCAGTCAGATCCAACATCGCAGGAGACTCAACGACCGCAGACACGATCCCTCTGGTGGCCGAGATTATCACGCTGGCTCGTGACGGAAGAATCCACTGCGTTGACGCAACAGTCTGATCAGACTCAGCATCCCCAGCCCCATACAGAAAGTTGAGCGCATTGACATAGGAGACATAGGCGCTCTGAACAGCAGCCTGTATCTCAGGCGGAACGTCCTGACGAAAGGCGGTGCTCAAGTTGAAGCTAATTTCGGACACGAGACTTCTATCTGTAATGTCAAGGCCGATACTTCCATCTTCATTGCCGCTACTGACTGACGTAACGAAATATCTCCCGTCGTCCGGCGCTGGTTTCCAGCCGAATTGGTCTCGTAGGGCGAATGCCTCGTTGATGGTCATGGGCCATCTGTGCTCGGCGATGGTGCGGATGATCGCCACCCCCTTTTCAGGAGGATAGGCACAGAACTGCTTGCCTTTAATTGTCAAGATAGAATGATTCACATCCAAACGTCGTCCGTCTATTGTTTGGCAACCTGTCTTGCAGCGCTTGCTTAATTATTGAGGACTGATGGGATGGCTTCGTTAAGGTACCACATCCAGAAAGCACGACGCGCTTCAACGTCAACCTCATCGGCAGGCCTCCAATTTATGCCACCCGCAACTACACACGCACACGCATAACTGCAGTCCAAGAAATATAGACAGAATTCCTTTGCTACCGGCATCAACTTCTGTTGCATCAATTTTTATCCCGACTGAAAGCGCCTTTATGTCGATCATTACAGCCACTATCCAATGTAGCTTTGTATTTAAACTGCTTCAGTGGGACAAAAGAGTCACCTCACGAGTATCGCCGCGACCGATGATCGTTCGAATGATGGACAACCTCGGCTCATTGGAGTAGATGTGGAGGCGTTGACTTCTTGACTGCTGACGTCGACTGGGCCGTCTCCATACAGCATGCTATTTATGAGTTTGAGCCCTTTTCACGGAGCCTACTTAAATCCTGAGGGATGCTGGAATTGCTTCATTAAGGTACCACATCCAGAATGCGCGTCGAGCTTCAACGTCCACATCTTCGGCGGCCTGCCAGTTTAGTCCACGCGCCATCGCAGCTGAACAGCAGTAACTTAGATCCAGAGAATCGGGAAGTAAGTCATCATCCTCTAGGTCTCCATCCACTTCGACTTCATAATATGGATTTCTGTGGCATGCAGAAATTACGGCGCTTGCTGCAGCGTCGGCAACAAATGTGGCCGGTTCTGTAGTGGCGTTAAGTTCAGTCTCGAATAGGATGTCTTGAAGAAACTGGCTTGCTTGCTCTTGAGCTTGGACAGGGTCGGCTTTCCCTTCGGTGACTGCATGTGCGAGTTGCAGCATGTTCTCGATCCCTGAGTTTTCAGGAAAAACTTGGTGCCATACGTGCTGAACGCGATGCACGCACAACGAGTTGAGGTGAACTCGAGTTTGATAAGACCATTCAGGGTTGTCGTCATCAATCATTGCCCTCCAAATTGATAGCCGTCTCGCTAGCGAAAGAATCCCCTTGGGGCTGCTTGTTACTTCAGTTCTGCCGGCATGTAATTGTCCGTTAAGATCCTGAACGTTAATCATAAGACATCCTCCTTCTTAAGTTTTGACATTCAGTTCCAGTATTTTCCTGGGATCGGAGAGTTTGGTGGGACTTCTAATCCGTTCGGCATTTTGATTGAACCGTCAGGTCTAAATACCCATGTGCCATCTGGGTCGGTGACATACCAGGTTTTTCCGGTGTGCTGAGAATAACTGCGAAACCATCCGGGACAGTCATTACATAGTCGGCCGGAAACGCCGATCCGAGACTCGCGAGCAATAAGTGCTTCTTGACGTTCTGCGTGCGACGCTAAAGCTCGGCCTTTGATTCCATGGTCTCGGCATCCCATTGATCGTCGAGGATATCCCATCTCTTCAGTTACTCTTAGTACTTCTTGGTCGTTAGGTGGATGAAATCCAGTGGGCCTATCAGAGGACCATCCGCTGAGCGTTCTTTCGTGATCTGATGCCACCTTCTTGTTCTTGTACTGTTTTTGGGCGTTGAGTGGTCTGGCTGTTGTTGATGCTCGTGTGTGTGCTGCTTGTGATTCTGCGACGCTTTGGGCTTCGGTTCTGGCTGCTGCTTGTTCGGTGGCTTGGGCTGCCTTCTTTCCTCCTTGTCTCAGGGCGGTGCGGCTGGCGGCCATGTCCCTGGCGGTGGTGCGGGCGATGGTATGGGCGCCAGCCCCGAAAACTGAGCCTGGGATGAAGGTCAGAGCGAAGTCGAACAGATCCCAGGCTAGCTGGCCTGCGGTGACGTTGCTGAGGTATGAGGAGGTCGCCGCCGCAGGGTTGTGGATGAAGGAGGCCAGGCCGTGGCCGTGGGCCGCGGCCCAGGTCAGGACTCCGACGGCTCCCATAGCCAGCGCGAAGGTGGAACCAGCTGACATCAGCAGCATCACACCCAGAGCCGTGACCAGGAGCTGGCCTGTCGGCCCCAGGGAGTCCCACCACGTCGCCAGCTCGTCGAGCAGGCCGGCGAAGAACCCAGAGTCACTGCCGCCGAACAGCAGCGACGAGCCAATCGCCTGAGCAACTACCACACCGCACCACAGACACACCAGCCCTATGAGGGCCGAGACTGCGAGCGTGATGAGAGCGAAGACGCGACGTGCCGCGGGTTCAGCCCCGGGGGTGGTTGCCGCCATGGCGTCACGGCGCGTTTCCATCACCTGGGCAGCGGTCAGACGGCCCTCGATCATGCGCTGGGAGCGGGTCATGCGCCGGTCGGCGTAGCCACGGGCGATAACGACCAGATCACTGTAGGAGTAGGCCACCAGCGCCGCGACCGCCTCGATCGGAGCCCGCACAAAAGCCGGTCCCCCGATCGCCGTCACGGAGGGCGCCCTGGGCGCCTCGCCAGCAGTGACCCCCAGGGCTCCGGTGCGCAGGCGTCTGCGGGCATCGGCCAGCAGGCACAGGCCGAACAGCACCACCGAGTAGGCGATCGCATTGTTGCCCCGCCCCGAGACCTGCCACACCGCACCCAGCCAGTAGACGACCGGGTCGTCCGAGTCCAGCCAGGACACCGAGGTCAAGGAGGCCACCGAGGCGTTGTAGGCCGCGTGATCCACCACCACCTGCACCAGCGCTACGGCCGGCAGCACCCAGGCCACCACCCGCCCCAGCGGCCTGCCGGTGCGCCACAGGACGATCCCCAAGCCGACCGCCATCGCCACCGTCATCGTGGACACGTGATGACCCACCGCCAGCGGGCTCGGCCCCCCGCCGGCCATGAACCGACCTAACAGACCGTCACTGTTCCACAGGCGGAAGGACCCGGCCGTCCAGGCGTTGAGCGAGTAGTCCAGACCCTTATCACCACCCAGCAAAGAAGCCAGCATCCCCTGAGGCGCTAGACGCCTGGCGCCGTCCTCAGCCGCAGTGAAACCCGCCCCGGCCGCGTAACCCAGCAACGCCCAGTCCACCGCCGCCAGGCGCCGCGCCCGCCCCGGTGCCACCAAAGCCACCACCACCAGCGGCACCAGCTTGCCCGGCTCCTCCACAAAGGCCGCCAGAGCAATGCTCGTTCCGTCGTCACTCGTCGACATCCCGCCACTGGCGGCAACCAGCTCCGTAGCCTTAGACACCACCAGTGCCCACGGCACACTCACCGAGAACATGACACTCACCGCCCGCCACGAGATGGTGCGAGTGCGTGACAGCAGCACCATCACCCCCAGACAGGCCAGCATCCAGAGCGTCGGCACCATCGCAGCAGCCAGGCGCGGCACCACCAGCACAGCCACCACCAGCAACACGATCGTGATGCGCTGACTGATCCGAGACAGCCGTAACAGCCCCCGGGCCAGCCCCTCGTGACGGCTCAACCACCTCTGCCAGGCCCACTGCACCCGCTGCCAGGCCTCCGGCGGAAACTGTAAGGACCCCGCCGGCCGCCCCCACACCAGCGGAGAGACAACACCGAAAGCACCCGGAGCACTACGAAGACCCACCAAAACCCTCTCACACCACCAACAGTGAGCAAACACCCGCCCGAAGCCACAAGAACGTAATCATCCTGTTATCTGCGGCCCCGCGTCACCACTCTGACGAAGATCAGGGTGGCGCAGACGACAGCTTCGAGTGCTCGCCCCTCTCCACGTTCCTCATCGGATAAGTCACCGAAGCGCAGGACGTTGGAGCCCATCACCCGGGCCGGCGAACTCCGCATCAGCGCTAAGAGCGCACCCCCTAGGATGAGGACATGACTCAGACCCCCACCGCGGCCGAGGAGGCCCTGGCCAACGCCACCAATGACGCCTCCCTGGCCCGATCCATCGCCCGCTCCGCCGAGATCGAGGCCGATATCGCCGTCAACCCCGGCCGCTACC